>Ga0255336_100566_pt1 | contig 51841 bp, 48 predicted proteins | sample MeOH1_35cm_T3_17_FD_189102 | JGI IMG/M metagenome (GOLD analysis project Ga0255336, IMG submission 189102) | Sandy soil microbial communities from University of British Columbia, Vancouver, Canada - MeOH1_35cm_T3_179 | ecosystem: Engineered > Artificial ecosystem > Sand microcosm > Unclassified ... | reverse complement strand
GGATTCAGCGTGCGGAGCGGCAGATGAATGACGCGCGGTTGGGAGTGGAGCAGGAGTTGCGACAGGCGATGCTCAACATTGAATCTGCCGCGGAAGAAGTGATTTTTGCCGAAGCGGGTCTGGAGTTGGCGAAGAGAGAACTCGACCTTGCACAATTGCGATTCAGCCAAGGAGTGACCAACAACATTGAAGTGATCAGTGCGCAGGATGCGCTTTCACGTGCGCAACAGAACTCCATCGTGGCGTTGACGCATCATGCGGATGCGCGGATTTCGCTGGCACGCGCGATGGGCAATACGGAAGCATCGTACGCGGACTATCTTGGAAGCCGCTGAGCGGCAGAACGAAAGGACTCCGGCTATGAAGCGATTCATCATCCCGATTCTGCTGGTGGTTTTGATCGGCGCGGGAATTTATTACTACCGCGCAGTGCATAGGGCGAAGGCTCCGTCGAACACGTTGCTGCTCTCAGGAAATATTGAGGCGCACGAGAGCGTGGTCGGGTTCCGCACGCAAGGACGAATTGTGGAACTACCGGTGGAAGAAGGACGGGCGGTGAAAGCCGGAGAGCTGCTGGCGAAGCTCGATGACGCCGATTACCAGCAACAGGTTCGCATCGATAAGGCGACACTGCAGACACGCGGAAAAGAGTTGGAACTGGCGGTGGCGGGCAATCGGACGCAAGACGTGCAAGCCGCCGAACAAACGGCGGCAGACGCAAGGGCCGATCTGGAAATGAGGCGAGCAGACCTGGAGCGATACAACAATTTGTATCAGCGCGAGGCCGTATCGACACAGACGCGCGACCAGGCAGACACGGCGTATAGACGGGCAAAGGCGGTGTATGAGCGGAGTCTGCAGAACCTATCGGCGATGAAGGAAGGAACGCGGAAGGAGCAGATTGCGGTGAGCCGGGCGACGCTGCAGACGGCTCAACAGAATCTGGAACTCTCGAAGGTGCGCCGCGATTACACGGTGCTGCAATCGCCGGTAACAGGGATTGTTACGGTGCGGCAGGCAGAGCTTGGAGAATATGTTGTGCCGGGGACTCCGGTAGTGACCGTTGCGGATCTGGAACATCTCTGGGTGCGCGCTTATGTGAGCGAGACGGACCTTGGAAGAGTGCGATGGGGACAGGCGGCAACGGTGAGGACGGACACTTATCCCGGCAAGTCTTACAAGGGCACGATTACGTTCATCTCTCCGGAGGCGGAGTTTACGCCGAAGACGGTGCAGACCAACAAGGAGCGGGTGGCGCTGGTGTACCGGATCAAGGTGGATTTAGAGAATCCGAATCACGAACTGAAGCCGGGCATGCCGGCGGATGTAACCGTTGAGTTGGGAAAGTAGCGATGCGATGAGTGAGAGGGCGGCCATCGTTGTGCGCGATCTGGTGCGCGGCTTTCCAGGCGTGAAGGCCGTGGATGGTCTGACGTTCGAGGTGAACTACGGCGAGATATTCGGGCTGGTGGGGCCGGACGGTGCGGGGAAGACAACGACGATGCGCATTCTGGCGGGAGTGCTGGAGCCGGATGGCGGGTCGGCGCAGATTGCGGGATTCGATGTGGTGCGCGATCCGGAGAGGGTGAAACACGAGATCAGCTACATGTCGCAACGCTTTGGCCTCTACGAAGATTTGACGGTGGATGAAAACATCCGCTTCTATGCCGAGGTGTTCGGGGTGAAGCGGGCGACGTACGAGGAGCGGAGCGCGCGGCTATTGCAAGCGGCCGATATGCAGAGTTTTCGTGAGCGGCTGGCGGGAAATCTTTCCGGGGGAATGAAACAGAAACTTGGATTAGTTTGCGCGCTGATACATACGCCTCGGGTGCTTCTGCTGGATGAGCCAACGAACGGTGTCGATCCGGTTTCGCGCCGCGACTTCTGGAGGATTCTTTATTCACTGCTCGCAGAAAGGGTGGCAATACTGGCCTCCACCGCATATCTCGATGAGGCGGAGCGCTGCCATCGTGTGGCACTCGTGCATGAAGGACGAATTCTGTTTTGCGATCAGCCGGATGCACTGAAGCGCAGGCTCGATAATTCCGTGATCGCCATCGCGACAACGGACCCGCGTGGGGTTCGCGCTGCAATCGGTAAGGCTGCGGGCATTCGCAACGTGGTGCTGGTGGGCGATGGAGTACACCTGCTGGTGGACGATGCTGCGCGTATTCTGCCAGTGTTACGCGAGCGAATGGACGCGGCGAAGGTGAGCTATACGGCGGCCGCGACCGCATCGGGAACGCTGGAGGATGTGTTTGTAAACGCCGTCGAGCGCGGGGATTCGAAGAGCAGAATCGAGGTGCGCGATGAGCGATGAATACTCGGTTGTGGTGAAAGATATGGTGAAGCGCTTCGGGGACTTTTGCGCGGTGGACCATGTCAGTTTTGAATCGCGCAAGGGAGAGATTTTTGGATTCCTGGGGCCGAATGGCGCGGGGAAATCAACTACGATTCGAATCCTGTGTGGGCTGCTCCATCCGACCTCTGGATTTGCGAGCGTGGCAGGGATTGACGTGGCGAAGCAACCGGAGAGGGTGCGACAGAACATCGGGTACATGTCTCAGAAGTTTTCTCTGTACAACGATTTGACGGTAGAAGAAAACATTCGATTCTTCGGCGGAATGTACCAGGTGCCGGATTCGGAGATGGCGGAGCGTCTCCAGTGGGTGATTCGGATGGCGGGGCTGGAGGGACGCGAGAAGGCGCTGACATCGACTCTGGCGGTGGGATGGAAGCAGCGGCTGGCGCTGGGGTGTGCGGTGCTGCACAAACCGGCAGTGCTGTTTCTGGATGAGCCAACCTCGGGAGTCGATCCGATCTCGCGGCGAGATTTCTGGGAGTTGATTCACGAGATGGCGTCGACGGGCGTAACGGTTTTCGTCACGACGCATTACATGGACGAAGCAGAGTATTGCAACCGCTTGATGCTGATCTATCGCGGAAAGATTGTGGCTTCGGGGTCGCCCGCGGAACTGAAGCGCACGGCGATGAAGGGAGAGCTGCTGCTGATTGAGTGCGCGCCGCTGGGAGCCGCACTGGAGGCTCTCGAAGATTCCACGGTTGCGATGGACGTGGCGGTGTTCGGCAATGCGCTGCACGCGGTGGTGGAAAACGCTGAGGCGTCGATTCCGAGATTGCGCGAGGTGCTGCAGAAGAAATCAGTCACGGTGACGCGCATGGAAGCGATTCCGGCGTCGCTGGAGGATGTGTTCGTATCGCTGACGGCTTCACCGAAGCATGAACCGTCGAAGGGAGCCGCGGAGTGAAATACAACCGGGTCCGGGCGATTGCGTGGAAAGAAGCGTTGCAGATTCGACGCGATCTGCGAAGCATTCTGATCGTGGTTGCGATGCCGGTGATTTTGATGCTGGCTTTCGGCTATGGCGTCAGTTTCGATATCAAACATTTACCTACATATGTGTTTGATCGCGAAAACAGCCAGCAGAGCCGCGAACTGGTGCAGCGCTTCCGCGGGTCGGAATACTTCAACGTCCGGAAACAGGTGGATAACTATCGCGATCTGGTGAAGGCGATTGACGCAGGTGATTGTCAGCTGGCGATTGTCATTCCGCCGCAGTTTTCAGAGAAGATGCGCGAGGGCGGCCCGGTGTCTGTGCAGGCGCTGGTGGATGGCACGGATGGCAACAGCGCGAATGTTGGGATGGGATATGCGGACGCGGTTGTGCTCGGCTACTCGCAACAGATTCAACTCGACTGGGTGCGCCAGAGGGGGCAGCGCGCGATGGACCCGCCGATTGCGGTGGCTGCGCGCACGTGGTTCAACGAAGACCTGGAGAGCATGGCGAATATTGTGCCCGGAGTGGTGGCGATCGTGATGGCGGTGGTGGGGACTTTTTTGACATCGCTGACGATTGCGCGCGAGTGGGAGCGCGGCACGATGGAGCAATTGATCTCGACGCCGGTTTCGCCGCTGGAATTGATGGTTGGAAAGCTCTCTCCTTATCTTGTGATTGGGCTGGCCGATACGGCACTGTGCGCGGGAATCGGAGTGTGGTGGTTTGGGGTGCCGTTCCGGGGGAGCCTTGCCGTACTCTTTATCAGTTCGACGCTGTTTCTGTGTGTGGTGCTTTCGCTTGGATACTTTCTTTCGGTTGCGCTGAAGTCACAACTGGCGGCGAGCCAGGCTTCGATGATTGCGACTTTCCTTCCGGCGTTTCTGCTGTCGGGTTTTATCTTTCCCATCGACCAGATGCCGGCGTTCATCCAGGTTGTGACACACTTCATTCCGGCACGGTATTTCATGTCCATTATTCGCGCCGTGTTTCTGAAAGGCACTCCGCTGGTGCTGCTGTGGGAAGACCTGCTGGCGCTGTTCCTCTTCGCGTCGGTCTTGATAGTGGTTGCAACGCGGGCGTTTCAGAAGCGGTTGAGGTGAGGTGAATATGTGGCTCAGGCTACGCGAGATGCTGGTGAAGGAGTTTATTCAGGTGTTCAGGGACAAGCGCACGCGCTTCCTTCTGTTCGGTCCTCCGGTGATCCAGATGGTGATCTTTGGATACGCCGCGACACTGGATATCCAGCACGTGCCGACGGCGATTATTGACTATGAAAATTCGCAGGTGAGCCGCGATTTTATTTCGCGATTTCAGGGGAGCCGGTACTTCGATATTCGCGAGCGAACGCTTGACCGCGATAAGGTCCGGCGGATGGTGGACCATGGCGATGCGCTGCTGGCGTTGCAGATTAATGCCGGGTTCACGGAACAACTGCGCAAGGGGCAGACGGCGAACGCGCAGGTGATCGTGGATGCAAGCAACTCGAACACAGCGCTGGTGTCGCTGGGATATGTGAACCAGATCGCTTCGAAGTTCGCGCAGGAGTACCAGACGGAGATGCTCAACCGTAGCTCGCCGGGGATGTTGCGGCAGATGCCCTCGATTGTGCTGGAGAGGCAGCCTTGGTTCAACCCCGACCTGCGCAGTCAATGGTTCTTTGTGCCGGGAGTGATGGGAAATCTGGTGACGCTGGTCATCGTATTGCTTACGGCCTTTGCTATTGTGCGCGAACGCGAGATCGGGACTCTGGAACAAATCATGGTGACGCCAATAACGCAGGTGGAATTTATTTTGGGCAAGACGATTCCCTTTTTTCTGATCGGACTGTTTGATGCTGCGCTGATCACGGCGGTGGGTACGCTTTGGTTTCGAGTGCCGCTGAAGGGAAGCTTGCTGGTGCTTGCGACGGGAACGGTGCTGTATTTGTTCTGCGTGCTCGGCATCGGGCTGCTGATCTCCACAGTTTCGGCGAATCAGCAACAGGCAATGGTTTCGGCGTTTTTCTTCCTGATGCCGGCGATCATCTTCTCCGGATTCGCTTCCCCCATCAGCAGTATGCCTGCGTGGCTGCAGTTCCTGACTCTTGCCGACCCACTGCGATACTTCATCGTCATTCTGCGCGGGATATTCCTGAAGGGTGTTGGATTTGACGTGCTCTGGCCTCAGATGGCGAGTCTTGCGGCTTATTCGGTGTTAATTTTGCTCGCAAGCGTGATGCGTTTCCATAAATCGCTGGACTAAGTGCGCCAACATGAAAGCCGTCTTTCACATCTAATCGTACTTTGCAGCCGGTGTTGCTCCGGCTTCGAATGTACACAACGGAGGTGTTTGGATGGTTTCTTTCTTGCCGCGTCCGATCGAAATGGCGGTGTCCACACTGCTGATCGCGCTGTTTGCCGCCCCTGGCCCGCTGATGGCACAGACCCACGTCGTGAATTCTGCTGAAGTTCAGAAGCAGGTACTGGCTACGAGCCAAACACGACTCCACAACGAAGAAACGGTACAGCAGTTCGTGTCATCTCCGCAGGCGGAAAAGGCGATCAAGGCCGCAGGAATGGATCCCGAACGCGTCAAGGTGGCTGTTCCCACGTTGAGCGATCAGGAACTATCGCAGATTGCGTTGCGGACGGAAAAGGCTCAGGCCGACTTTGCAGCAGGCAGAATTGGCGACCGCGACCTGCTGCTGATTCTGGTCGGCGTCGTGGTCTTAATCCTGATCATCGTCGCCGTCCGGTAGGATGCATGGCTCTGGCAAGTATCGGTTGGCGCGCGCACGGTGCGTGATTCTCGTCGTGGCGCTCTGCGGTTGCATGCTTGCAGCCGCAGAAGCCCCGGCGCTGTGGCTTGACGTTCCATATGTAAAACAAAGTCCAGAGGGTTGCGGAGCAGCCAGCATTGCGATGGTCATGCAGTACTGGTCTGCCGCGAACGGAAAGACGGCGGGGGAGCGGGCTGATGCGGGATATATACTTCGTTCCCTGCACTCTCCGGAGGGCAGGGGAATTTATGCGTCCGCGATGTCGCGTTACCTGCAGGAGCAGGGATATCAAACATTCTCATTCGCAGGAGATTGGGATCTGCTGCAGCAGCATCTAACAAAGGGACGTCCGCTTATCATCGCCCTGAAGCCGGGAGCGAGGGAACGGTCACTGCACTACGTTGTGGCCGCCGGGATGGATTCGCGGCGGCAGATCCTGATGGTGAACGATCCGGCGGAGCGCAAGCTGCGGGAACTAGACCGTGCTACATTCGAAAAGCAATGGGAAGGAGCCCAGCGCTGGACGCTACTCGCTCTACCGAAATAGCCTGGCCGTTGAGCCGATACTCGATTCTTGTTGCGCTCCTGATTCTCCTAACCCCAATCCTTCGCGCGCAAGACCCTCCCACTGAAAATGTAAACATGCGAGCAGAGAAACTGTTTGCGGCCGAGCGATGGCGGGATGTGATCGGACTGCTGGAAAGCGCTCCGAATCGTTCACTGGAGCGTAGTGCGGATTTGGATTATTACTACGGTGAGTCGCTCGCAAAACTGGGACGACTGGAAGATGCACGCAAGGCATTGCTTGCCGGATATCGATTGCAACCGCGTGACAAGCGGTTTGCAGTTGAGTTGGGAGGAATCGAATTCCTGCGAAAGCGGTACGGGGATTCGGCGAGCTGGCTGCTGCTTGCTTCGAAAATTTCTCCCGACGATGCGTATGTAAACGATTTCTGCGGCAGCGTGTTTTATCTGCTGGGCAATCTGGATGCGGCGTTGAAATATTGGAATCGGGTGGGCAAGCCGCGAATTGAAACCATGATCAGCGAGCCCGCGCCGAAGGTGGATCCGGTGTTGCTGGACCGGACGTTTGCGTTTGCGCGTGGCAGCACTCTGCGGCTTTCGGAGTTGCAGGCAACACAGGATCGGCTGCGGGCGCTGGAAATATTTCCAAGCTACGGCCTTACGTTGTCCGCCCGTGGGGATCAGGATTTCGATGTGAGATTTCACGCGGTGGAGCGGAGGGGCTGGGGAGATTCGAAGTTGGAGGCAGCGCTTTCAACTTTTCGCGGTGTCTTCTACCAGACGCTTACGCCGGAGTATTACAACATTGGCGATTCAGCCACGAACGTTTTGTCGCTGCTTCGCTGGGATGCGCAGAAAAGGCGAGCGGCGGTGTCGTTGTCCGGTCCGCTGCGAAAAGATCCGCGATGGCGCTACCAAGTGGGAGCGGACCTGAGGGGCGAGAATTGGGTGATTCGTAAATCTTTCACCGGGCCGGCTCCGACGCTGGCATCGCTCAATCTTCGACGGGAAAGCGTGGTGGCTAACATCACCTCGATACACCGGGTTCGCTGGAACTGGTCAACGGGAGTTGAACTGTCACATCGGGACTTGCGCGATGTGAATTCCGGAAGCGCTCTGGCACCGGGGCTGTTGCTGAAAGGCTATCAACTGAAACACACGGCCCGATTGCAGTTTCGGCTGCTCGATGCTCCGGAAAAGAGATTGACCGTGGTGGCCAGCGCCTCTACCGAGATAGGCCGAATCTGGGCACCTGCGGGGGGTAATTTCTTTAAGCCGCAAGCCGGGATTGCTACGCATTGGTTTCCGCGCGCGCAGGGCGACGATCTCGAAATGCAACATCGAGTGCGCGTGGGCGATATAGTCGGAACAATTCCATTTGACGAACTGTATATGCTGGGGCTGGAGCGCGACAACGATCTGATGATGAGAGCTCACATTGGCACGCGCGATGGCCGAAAAGGCAGCGCTCCGCTGGGACGGAGATATTTTGTTTCGAACTGGGAGATGGATAAGAACGTTTACGGCAATGGACTGATATCGGTGAAACTCGGACCCTTTGTTGACACTGGAAATATCGCGGGGCAATCCAGTCTGGGCTCGCAACGATGGCTGTGGGATACAGGCGTGCAGGCAAAAGTCAGCGTACTCGGAGTGAAGTTTGCGCTAAGCTATGGACGCGATGTACGGGCGGGCAAGGGAGCCTTTTATGCGCGGGCTACACGGTAGTGCGCGGCAGAGTGACAGGCTGACAGCGTAACAACAAGAGTTGTCGCCCATGAGGGGCGTCACAGCTTTTTGGTTTACAGATGGAGTAATGTTAATAGTGAAGGAGAGTACATCATGAGCAGCAGCGCCCCCGGATTTTCACAGACTCTAAGTAATTTGCAAACTGCATTTGAGGGCGAAAGCAATGCGTCCGTTCGTTACGCGGCCTTCGCCAAAAAAGCAGAGCAGGAAGGCTATGCGCGCGTCGCCACGCTGTTTCGTGCCGCTGCTCGCGCCGAGCAGATTCATGCCGCTACCCACGCCAAGGTCATCGCCAAGTTTGGCGCGACTCCACAAGCCAAAATTGCCGAACCGGTAGTCGGCACAACGGCGGAAAATCTTGCGGCGGCAAAGAAGGGCGAAGAGTATGAGCGCGACGTAATGTATCCGGAGTTCATCCGCGAAGCTGAGGACAGCGGAGAAGCAGGCGCGGTTCGCACGTTCCGATTGGCGAGCGCAGCAGAAGCCGTGCATGCAGATCTCTACGGAAACGCTTTGGAAAATCTCGAAGCACAGCGGGTCGAGGCAGTTTTCTACGTTTGCCCATTCTGCGGCGAAGTGACCGACGATGTCACACTAAGATCTTGTCCTATTTGCAATGCGCCGGCGGAGAAATTCGAAATGTTCCGTTCATAAATCATAGAGAGCTGAGTCACGGAGCCGGGTGAGAACATCGCCCGGCTTCGTTATTTCTATACGAGCTTCTGGGCGATTGTCTCGTCTAGTATCTCCCGCACGGTCAACGGAACTATGACGATGTGTTCACGGCGAAAGAAGCCATCAATTTCGCGCAGAGCATCGCTGCTGAAATCGAAGCCCACGAAGAAACCTTTTTTTCGTTTGGTTCGCATCATGGCGGCTTCAAAATTGTCGATATCCGGGCGGCCAGTCTTATCCATCTGCTTGACTTGTATTGGATACCAGTCGTCCATGAAATCAAGTTGTCCAGCGTCCTTGCCAGTTGCTCCCGGCTCGGAGCCTACCGGATATATACGCCCATCTATACCCATGTCGCCAACTTGCGTCTTGTTTGGGATTCCACCCAGCGCGATTACTGCCCAATTCTCGAACTCGAACGGTGGCATAGCGCGGAGCTGCTTTTCACTCCACGGCAGATCACGCACGACGAAGCCTTTGCCGTGTCGCCAATAATTCTCATCTTCGCGCATCCGGCAAATGTCTCGCAGACGCTTTGCCATCACCCGGCATGACGTGGGAGAGATGTCTTCCCAATCCATTGCCGCCCTGTGTTCTGAGCTGCGACCAGTGCAGTGCCGCACCCGCAAAACGCATCCAGAACTATGTTGTTCGGCTGTGATGAAATCTCGATGATGCGTTCCAATAGCTTCAGGGGCTTCTGCGTCGGATAACCTAGGCGTTCTCCGGCTGTCCCTTGGATAGGACCGATGTCATCCCACACGGAACCAAGCGGCACACCCTTACCTTCATCCAAGTATCTCTTGAAGCGTGGAACGGAACCCGGCTTGGCCTGAACGATTAGCCCTTGTTCGTAGAGCTTCTGCATATTCTCTTTCGAGTAACGCCAGTATCGGGTCATACCAAGGAATTCGTAGTGTGGGTTTCCCTTTGACGGTGCCGCGCCACCCGGTGCGCCTAAATCTCCGAGTTGATACCTTCTCCCCGTATCCGGTTCTACGTGTTTGTAAAACTTCTCCACATATTCGCTGTCGTATGGCTTGTAGAGGTGCTTGAAATAGTAATCACCGCCACCGCCGTAGAGCAGCAACGTATCGTGAACCCGGCCTAGATGCTTGGAGCCTTGCTTTGCATCGTTGTGGGCAGACTGCCTTTTCCAGATGATTTCGTTGATGAACTTTTCTTCACCTAAGATTTGATCGAGCATCACCTTAACGTAGTGACTCGCGTGCCAATCGCAGTGATAGTAAAAGCTGCCTGTAGCCTTGAGTACTCGCGCCAGTTCCACACAGCGAGGCCGCATGAACTCGATATAGGCTTGCGTGGATTCGTGACGATCATCGAAGGCACGCATCTCCTTCTTCTCTCCCCAGAACACTTCATAATTCCGATTGGAATTGAATGGCGGGTCAATGTAGATGAGGTCAACGCACGCATCCGGCAGTTTCTTCAACTGCTCCAGATTGTCGCCGCAATAGATAACCCGTGTGTCCAGAAGAGCCGATGGCCTTCCCGCTGGAGCAGATGCACTACCCGTTTGCTTGTTCATTTGGCTGAATCGAGATTACAACGCTTTGTGTATTTCTGGGAATGGCAGAACCGGCAACTGTCGATGTCGAACAATCACCATACATTTGCCAAGACAAAATGGTAGGGGTGCGGCTATCGCGTCTGTTTTGTCAGTTTTTTACGAATGCGTCCAAATAATGGCGGAGGGTGAGGGATTCGAACCCCCGTTAGAGTTTCCCCTAAAGCGGTTTTCAAGACCGCCTGTTTCAACCGCTCACACAACCCTCCGCTTTGAGGAATGCCCGAGCTGTCCCTATTGTACGATGGCGCGGACGATGTCTCCAATCGGAGAGGCTAGACGACGAGATCGGGGATTTCCATTTGCTGTTTGCGGAAGGCGCGGACGAAGGCGGCGACAACGTCGGGGTCAAACTCGCGGCCGGCTCCGCGCTCGAGGATCTCGCGGGCTTCGTAAGTCGTGCTTCCCTTTCGGTAGGGACGGTCGCTCGTAATGGCATCGTAGGCGTCGGCAACGGCAAGGACGCGAGCTTCCAAAGGGATTTCCTCTCCGGCGCGATCGCTGTATCCGGAGCCGTCGAAACGGTCGTGGTGAGCAAGGATGATAGGGAGAACGCGGCGCAGAGAGCCGCCGACGGGTTCAAGCAGGTGAACGCCACGGGTGACGTGCTGGCGCATTTCCTGAGACTCGGTGGTGGTAAGACGCGCAGCTTTATAGAGAATGTCGCGGCTGACATCGAGCTTGCCAATGTCGTGCAGGAGGGCGGCGGCGCGGACGTCCTCGATGCGCTCGTCGTCGAATCCCATTTCCGCAGCCATGCGCGCGGCGTAGATCGAAACGCGGTAGGAGTGATTCTGGGTGTAGGTATCTTTTGATATGAACTGTTGCAGGATCATCAAGACGCCGTGGTAGGTCTCGCGTAACTCACGCATTCTGGAGGCGCTGCGCTCATAGAGCGTGCCCATGGCAAATGCCGTGAGAATCAGGGAGCCGCCCCAGACGCAGATGTCAAACCACTTCTGCTGACTGAGCGTCTCGGCGCCGTGATCGAATAGATTCGGATTCAGGAAGGTGATGAGAACGATCATCAACACGCTGGCAAATGCGGTGAGCACGGCGTGGCGGCGTCCGTAGTGATAGGCCGAAAACAAGGTGGGGAAGGTGTAGAAGCTGAGCAGCATGCCGCGACCGGCAATCAGAAAATTACACAGCGCAGCGATGATAAACAGCGAAAGGACGAGCCAGAGCTCGCGATTCACTTCCGTACATTGTCTTAACAGGCTCTTCTTCAATTCAGGCTCCAACACGACCCTGGAGGCGGAGCGGAATCCGCCAACGCGACACGGAATCGAATCGCAGTCGCTTAGGAAAGTCTATGGTACGAAGATTCTGTGTGCTCCACAATAGTACTAACGATATATGGAGGCAGTGCCCCAAAATACGAAAAGGGTAGCCAATTGGCTACCCCTCCCACTAAAGAACTATTCGGACGCGAACTAAACGGCCGTCACGTTCTCTGCCTGCCAGCCCTTGGGTCCTTTGACGACGTTGAACTGCACGGCCTGGCCTTCCTTGAGGCTACGGAAGCCATTTGTCTGGATAGCCGAGAAGTGAACGAAAACGTCTTCGCCATTCTGGCGGCTGATGAAACCAAAGCCCTTCGCGTCATTGAACCACTTAACGATTCCTTGTTCCATGGTGTTACATGTTCCTTCGTGAATTGAAATCAGGCTGAGTGAATCGGAGGGATATCGTCTGCAGATACGTGTTCCAGAGCAACGCTTGATTGTTGATCTCAGGTACGGCTCTTACCGTTCGCGTCCTTCCAAATCAGAAGCGCGAACATTGTAGCATTGAAAGATAAAAAAATGTAAGCATGTCTATTCAATAAATTCTAAGTCAATGAACGATAAAGAGATGCGGTTTTTGTGACCTCTGTCATCGACAAGTTCGCCTGTGAAATAACAAAGTGTACATATGAGGTTTATCAAGATCTCGGAGCACCCCGCCAAGGATGCGTCCGTCCAATCCGACGCCCTTGAGATGCTACTCGGCTGCCATGTCCGCATTCGTCACTTCATGCAGTTAGGCCGGACCCTGGCCCATGCGGAGTTCGCCCCCTCCGGTGAGATTGCGGAAACAGCGGAGGCCATATCTTGTTACTTCAGCAAGGCCCTGCCGCTGCATGAGGCAGACGAGAACGAAACGCTCTTTCCACGACTGCAGGCTGCGGTGGCCGAGGGAAACCTGGTGCGCGAAGCCGCCGAAACGATGGTTGAGCAGCATAAGGCGATCGATGAACTGGTAGCGGATTTGCTCTCGCTCTGCGACTCGCTGAGTCAACATCCGGAGGCTCTGCCCTCGCTGGCACGGCGAATCGAGGATGTCACCTTTGCTCTGGACAAGATCTTTGACGCTCATCTTAAGCTGGAAGAAACCGTGATCTTTCCGGCAATTCTGGAAGTGCTTACTTCAGAACAACTTGAGGAAATGTCGGACGAGATGCGGGAGCGACGTCATCCCACGGGGAACAAGATACATCTCGTGAACTGAAACCGTTCGAAGTGCCGCTATTCGTAGCGCAAGGCCTCGACGGGATCGAGTTTGGCGGCTTTGGCCGCAGGATAAATTCCGAAGAACAGGCCAACGCTCATGGCCGCCGCCACGGAAGCCGGTATCACCCATCCGGGAACCGCCATGGGCCATGTTGGCAGCACGACATTGAGCAGCGCAATCAGCGCGAGGCAGAAGAGCACGGCGGCGACTCCAGCCGAACCGGTCAGCACAATGGCTTCCACCAGGAACTGCCGCACTACGTCCTTGCTGCGGGCGCCGATGGCTTTGCGAACTCCGATCTCGTGAGTACGCTCGGTGACCGACATCAGCATGATGTTCATGACGCCGACGCCGCCTACCAGCATTCCCACGGACGCTACGGCGATGGTGAGCAGAGCGATGGAGCCCATGATGCTGCGGAACTGATTGGAAATTGCCTCCGCGGAAGATATCCCGAAGCTGTCTGGCTTGTTGAACTGATCGTTGCGGCGACGGCGCAGAACTCCCGTGATTTCGTCGGTTGCCTGCGACTTCTTGCCGGGATAGGCACGGGCGGTGAAAAAGTTTTCTTTGTCCTGGGGCCTATGTTTCAAGTACGAGAGGTAGGGGATGAACACCTGCTTATCGGCGTTACCGTCGCGCAGAAATACACCCTTTGTCTTGCTCAGAACGCCGATGACGCGGAAGGTCATTCCGGTGACTTGCAGTTCCTTGCCGATTGCATCTTTGGCGGGAAATAGCGTTTCCGCCAGGTCGTATCCGATGACGGCAACATCGAGGCGATGGCTGTTCTCGGTGTCATTCAGGAAGCGCCCCTGCTCCAGTTTCGCGTTTTGAACGGATTCGTAAGAGGGGGTTACGCCTTCGAAATTTACGGCGGTGACCTCTTTGCCGTTGTAACGCGCGGTGGGGATGAAGTTTGGCGTGCCGGGGGTGAAGCTGGTGGAATCGAGTTCGACACACACTTCTTTCACCGATGGGGCCTGCTCACGGATGGCGTCGGCATCTTCATAGTTCAGAGGCTTGCGCAAACGTAATTCCTGCGGCAGACGTCCCATGTGAATTCCGGGTTCGAACTTGAAGACGAACAGGGTGTCGGTGCCGTATTGCTCAAGCTGGGCGCGCAGATCCGCATCCACTCCGTACATGATGGAGAAGACCATGACGAGCACGACGACGGCAATGAACACTCCGAGCACGGTAAGCGCCGAGCGCACCTTGTTGGCCAGGAGGGTCTCAAAGGCCATTTTTGCGCTTTCGCCAAAGGAGAAATATCTACGCTTCGAGTTCATCCGTCTGCTCCTTTAGGAATCGGCCCGCAGGGCTTCGATGGGATTCAAGCGTGCCGCTTTGCGGGCGGGATAGACGCCGAAGAACAATCCCACTGCGGTTGAAACGCATATTGCAACGATTACCGCCGAAAGCGGGACGGACATGGGCAATGGAGTGGTCTTGTCGAGGATGGCCGCCAAGACCCAGGCCACGAGGATTCCAATGACGCCGCCCATGGCGCTCATGACCGATGCCTCAACCAGAAACTGGCTGAGAATGTCCGAAGTGCGTGCTCCTAGCGACTTGCGAATGCCAATCTCACGGGTGCGCTCGGTGACGCTGGCCAGCATGACGTTCATGATCACGACGCCGCCGATCACAAGGAAAATGGAGACGAAGCCGACCATGGCTCCAGCCAGGGTGCCGGTGAGATTCTTCCAGAGATCCATGAGGTTATCGGATCCGAAGAGACCGAAGTTGTCTTCTTCGTTGGGCGCTACATGGCGCCGGGCTCGCATCAATGCGCGGGCCTCGTCCTTGGTCTGCTCCATAAACTCCGGCGCGCGCGCCTGCACATTGATATTGAAGCGATCGGTATGGGTGCCATTGAGTTTGAACCAGGTCTCGACGGGGATGTAGATGAAGTTGTCCTGCGGTTGACCCATCACGTTTCCAATAGGCTTGGCAATGCCGACGATCTCGAATTCGTATCCCTTGATGGTGACGGTCTTGCCCAAAGGATCGATGGTGGGGAAAAGCTTTTTCACTACGTCGGCACCGATCATGGCGGTGAAGCTGCGATGTTCGTTGTCGTTGTCACTGATGTAGCGGCCACGAATCACTTCTTCGGTATCCATCTGTCCGATGTTGGCGGTTACGCCTCGCACCTGCACGTCTTCCGCGCTCAGGGATTCACGGCGCACGATGTCCGTAAACCTGCATTCGAGGCCGACGGCCTTTGGCAGTTTGAGTCCATCGCGCAATGCGACGTAGTCGTCGTAGGTGAGCTGTTTGTTGCGTCGCGCAGCCTTTACGAATTCTTCCTGGCTGTTGATGATCCCATATCGCGAGATGAGGAACACTCCGTTGCCCATGTTCGCGACGCGCTCGGCGATGTAGGAGTTGGTTCCATTGATGAGGGCGACGACAAGAATGAGCGTGGAGACCGAGAGGATGACGCCGAGTAACATGAGAAACGAACGCAACTTGTGCGAGCGCATCGTCTCCAGCGCAATGATGGTCGGTTCCTTAAGTCTGATTCCGCGCATGATACTCCCGAACCCAGGCAACCGCACTGGCACTATGGGATACGCAGGAACATGCAAGAAGGTTCCCCAGTTCCACTTTTTGGGTTCGACACTATACTTTATCCTACAAACCAGTGCGCTAATCGAATATCGTCCAGTCCACGAGGAACGGCGACTGGCGGCTGCCAATTTGGCTTTTGCACGGATGCCCCATTGGGACATGTCCCCCAAGAGAGGGGATGGGGGCTTTGGATGGTTTCAGGTACTGGTAAAGCTGTGTTACCGTATGCCAAATACAAGGTCTCTCCTGCGTACGCAAGTTTTTGAATGCGCGGCAGCAACCGGATGCAGGCGCTTTGGAGTCAGTCATGTTCGGATTCGGTTATAACAAAGAAAAATCGCGCGCGAACGCCGAGAAGTATCTGCAGCAAAACAAGCTGCAGAACGCCATCACCGAATACGAGAAAATTCTGCAGGTGGAACCTCGCGATCTCGCGATCCTGAATACTGTCGGCGATATTTATTCGCGACTCGGGCAGAATGACAAGGCGATTGAGCGCTTCCGTGTGGTCGGTGAATCCTATTTGAACGACGGCTTCATCCTGAAGTCGATCGCGATGTACAAAAAGATCACCAAGCTCGATCCGAATGGGCTGCAATCGCTGGAAAAACTAGCGGAGCTTTACCGCAAGCAGGGATTGGTGAGCGATGCGCGCTCGACATTGCTTCAGACGGCGGAGGCTTACACACGAAAAGGTCAGTCAAAGGAAACACTGCGGCTGCTAAAGCAGCTTGTTCTGTTTGATCCGGAAAACGTGCAGGTCATCACCCGCACGGCTGACCTGATGACGCAGAGCGGCCAGAAAAACGAAGCCAAGGAGATGTTGACCCAGACGGCCTCCACGCTGGTGGAGCGACGTGCGCTGGACCCGGCTCAGAAGATTCTCGACCGCCTGATCGCTCTGGATCGCGGCAACATGCGCGCGCAGGAACTTCGTGCGCAGGTCACCCTCGATCTGGGAGACGCGCAAAAGGCAGTGGAACTCTATGAGGCGATCCCGGATCTGGACTCGCGCGGGGACGGGCTGAGGAATTTGCTGACGGCTTATCTTCAACTTGGCAGTCTCGACGAAGCATACCTGGTGTGCCGCAAATTGATGACCGTACACCATGATCCCGATGGTGTGCTGAAAGTTGCAGCTCGCTTATATAAAGAGAACGACACGCTGCGGGCGCTGACGCTTTACAACGATTTTTCCAGCGAGGTGCTCGCGCACGATAAAGAAGACGTGATGGCGCACCTGCACGGAGCGGTCTCACGGGTGCGCAGCAATCCCGAGGCGCTGCAAACTCTCTACACTCTTTTCCAGCGCGCAGGCGAAAGTTCGATGATCGCCGAGATCCTTGAGCTAATGGCACACGCGAGCGTGCAGAACGATCAGTTTGAGCGCGCTCGCGATGTTTACAAGGAACTGATCGAACTGGAACCGGAGAATGCCTCCCACATCCAGGGGTATCGCCAGGTTTGCGCTCGCCTCAATCCGGTTGACGGGCAAACGCCCGCTCCGGCTCCGGCTCCGAAGCTACAGCAGGAACCACACACGCTGGAGGAGTTCCTCACCAGCGCCGAGCCCGTGCTCCCGGAGCAGAAGTATGCGCCGTTCATAGAAGAAGAAATTGCCAATGCTCTTACCGAGGCCGAACTCTGCGACTCCTACTCCTCGAAGGCGCGCGGCATTTCATTCCTGGAAACGGCTTTAAAAAAGGCGCCGACCGACCTGCGCCTGAATCGAAGCCTCGCCACGCTTTATCGCCAGGAAGGCGATTTGGCCAAGGCTGCGGCTTGCTACGCCACCATGCAACGTGTTTTGGAGGAAACCGGGGAGACGGAAGCGGCAAGCTACTATTCGAACCTGTCGGGCTCCGAACAGACCACTACATGGGAGGCGAAGAGCAGCGAGTTCACCGCACGCGATTTCGATCTCAACGCAGATTCCGGCGCAAACATCGGTGCAAATTCTGAAGACGGGGCTGGCAGCACGGAGGAGATCGATCTCTCGGGCGAGTGGGAATCCGTTTGGCAGGACAATCCGGCGGAGAGTGTGGCGGACGTGGTCCAGACTCCGACCTTTGATATTCCGGAACCCGCTACGGCGGAAGCCGCGGAGGCATATCCCGAAAACATTACGGAGCTGCTTGAGGAAGCGCGTTTCTGCCTGGCACAGCAGATCTGGTCGGAAGCGGAGACCGCAATTACACGGTTGGCGTCTGCTTGCCCGAAGCATCCTGAACTGCCGGCGCTCCGGTCGGAGCTGCAACTACACACCTCCGTCGCCAAGGAAGTTCCGGCTACGCTGGCGCAGGAGACGACGTTTGCCGCTGTCGAAGTGATCGAGCTCAACGAAGACGCTTCGCCGCTGGACCTTGGCGAGCCCATTCCGATGCCGCCGTTGGAAGTCCCATTTTCCGCGGCTCCCAGCGTCGCACCGACGCTGAACTCGCTGGCTGCCGAGTTGGATTTCGAGTTGGGAGACAGTTTCACTCCCGCACAGCAACCCCGGCGCGAAGCTCCGGCGCCAGCGCCCGCTCCGCCAAAGGTAAGCGCTCCGGTAAATCCGCTACCGCCTCCTCCAACACCGCAGGCTCCTATGCATTTGGAGCCCGTGCAAGAGCTTGTGCCACAGATGATTGCCGAGGCAGAGCCGGATGTGGTCGACGCAGTAGTCTCACCCAGCGTTTTTGGCAATCTGCTGGCGGACTTTGAGCGCGATCTTGCCACACCGGAGGAAGAACAGGACGATCCGGAAACTCACTTCAATTTAGGGATTGCCTTCCGCGAGATGGGATTACTGGACGAGGCTATCGGCGAGCTGCAGAAGGTTTGCCGAATGTCGGGAGGATTGAGTGCCGGACGCAAGCAGGAAGCGTATATCTGGCTGGCCACCTGTTTTGTGGAGAAGTCCGTGCCCGAAGCTTCTTTCAACTGGTTTCTGAAAGCACTGGAGAGCGCGCCCAATGAAGAGTCGCGCACGGCTGTGACCTATGAATTGGCCAGTGCCTACGAGGCTGCCGGACGAAAAAATGAAGCACTTGACCGCTTCATGGAAGTGTATGGCACCAATATCGACTATCGCGACGTGGCGAGCCGGATACGGGAGTTGCGCGCGGCCAACTAGGTCCCGCTGGTGAATAATTTCAGACCAGCCTCGGAGTCCGATTCTGTCTTTTGCGCTCTTCAGCGTAGAATCAAACTCGTGCCTGCCGGGAGCTGCATTGCAGTGTCGCGCCCACGCTGTGCCAATCGCCGGAAAACAGAGACGCATCGAAGAGACGATGGAAGCAGGACCGCTGAAGCAGACATCACCACCGCCAGCGCCGGAGAAGGATTCCGGTCAGCAAGTGCCGAATCACCCCCACCCTCCAATCTGGGCGCAGCGTCTGTTGCTGGTCGTGGAGGTCGCGATTGCCGTCTGGGCCGGAATACTGGTGATGGTGCTCCCGTGGACGCGCCTCTGGACCGAAAATCCTCTGCTCGCCGGATGGCCGTGCCTGAAGGTAATCCTCGACCAGAGCTTTGTGCGGGGAATGATCTCTGGCATCGGTCTTGTTGATATCTGGATGGGAATCTCCGATGCGACCCATTTTCGCGATCTTTCACGCAGATAGCCTGCTGCACTGCTTCGGACCGGTCGAGAGGCGAAACTCGCACGATGGTATTTACATCCAATGTTGCTGGAGTGGACGCCAGGCTTTTGCTGTGATCGATGATGTTTTCAAGCATGTTGAATTGATAGTTACTTATGGATGATCAAACGAAATCTTCTCGCGCACCCCTTGCTTACGAAAACGACACATTCCTCAAAGGGCCGGATGGACGCCCTCTTCGCATTCTGGCTGAATACACCGAGCCTCTCGCACGGTTCCGCCGCGAAAAGATACAGGACACTGTCGTATTCTTCGGTTCTGCCCGTTTTCGCAGCCTTAGCAGTGCCGAGGAGGCGGTTCAGTTACTCGCACGGCCGGGTTCAACCGAACCTGCTCCTGAACACGAGCAGGAAGCGCATCGCGCACAGCGCGCGGTGGACATGGCTCATTACTACGAAGCAGCCCGCCAATTGGCACACATTCTGACCGACTGGACACTCACTCTACCCGGCAAGCGCCATCGCTTTGTTGTTACCACGGGCGGAGGTCCCGGCATCATGGAGGCCGCCAATCGAGGTGCTCACGAAGCGGGAGGAAAGACGATTGGACTGAATATCGCGCTTCCCTTTGAGCAGGTGCCCAATCCGTACATCACCCCGGAGCTCAATTTCGAGTTTCACTACTTCTTCATGCGTAAGCTCTGGTTCGCCTACCTGGCCAAAGGCCTGGTGGTGTTTCCGGGCGGGTTCGGCACGCTCGACGAACTGTTCGAGATTCTGACCCTGGCGCAAACCGAAAAGCTCGCCAAGAAAATGACAGTGCTTCTTTATGGAGAGGAATACTGGCGTCGCGTGCTGAATCTTGAGGCTTTGGCCGACGCTGGAACCATTGCGCCCGGCGATGTGAACCTCTTCGAATTTGTGAACTCTCCCGAGGAAGCGTTCGAAAAGCTGAAGGAGAATCTGGTACGCGATCACCTTCAGTCGCCTCCCCAGGCAAAGCGCCATCAACCGGAGATTGCCAGCACCCGAAGCTAGATCGTTTCGAGGAAGATATATCCCGCGAGAAAGGAAGAATCGATGGCGGACTGAAAAGCTTGAGGACGCACGGGAGACTTGGACAGTGCTGGGGTCCTTCGCTTGCGCTCAAGGATGCCCCTCTCACATGGTGGATACATCTACCATGGAACCGCTAGCCTACCCAGCTACTCTTGACCGATACGGCTCCCACGCACCACATTAAAGCGTCCTCCAACTTCTCCCGCGAAAGCCCGTTCTCTTCGAGGAAGGTCGCGAATTCCGGGGTGTCGTGCAGACGACCGGCTACCGCACCGAGCACCGCCGCGTATTCATCAGGAACGTTCAGCTTTACAGCTCGCAGCAGATCATCGAACACAGCGATCACCTCGAAGAGCAGGCCATCGCTATCCGCTTTTTCCGCATTCGCGACGTAGAGCGCTTCGCCGATGTCACACAGCAGTTCCAACTCTGTCGGCAGCGGACGAACATCGCGAAAACCATTATCGCTGGCCACAAGCGCCTTTAACGCATCGTCCGGGGTGCGGAAGAAGAGGATGCGATCACCTCGCGTAATGGGGCATTCGCTGCCGTCATCAACCCCGATCAAAGTGTAAAACTGTGGTCCTTCGGCGGTTGGATCCAAACGAAAGCCGATCAGGTAGAGCTCCCGGCTCACCGCCTTCGGCGGGAATGTAACGAACTGCTTGTTCATAGAAATATTTTAATGCGAAATTTTCATCCTGTACTTGCGTTGCCTAAGCAGAGATCACCCTCTCTGGTGATAACCTGCGAAAAATCCTTCTTCCTTCACCTTGATTTGCCCAGCCCCGGCCTAAATCCCTGGGTCGGGGTTTTCTCTTATTGTCAAATACTCTCTTTTTTCGCACTCTTCCCACAGTTCCCCTTCCGGCGCGAAAAAGGTTCGGTTCCCGGGCAGATGATGACTTTCTCTTTCGCACGGTCAGAGGTACTATCATGTTTCATCTGTACTGAATTTTCTGGCAGCAAATGGATGGGGTGGCATGAGAATTGGTGATTGGCTCAAGTCGGAAGTAGAATACGGGCGCGATCTTGCAGGCTCTGGATGGACCGGCGCTCGTTCCGCGTACGAATTAATCCTGGAAGGTCAGCGCGTGGGAGAAATTCTGGGACGCTCCATACGTGCCTCCTGGGCACCTACTGCAGTCGGCGCGGGAGTAGGAGCGCTTTGCGGTCTGTTGGTGCAGCGCCAAAAGCCAAGGCCGGCAGCGGTCGTCGCGCTGGGAGTGGTGGGCGGGGTTGTAGGTTTCACGGCCGGCGTCGCGTGGGATACCCGCCAGCTTTCCTCCGGCATCGCCCGCGGAGCCATGCGCAAGATGGGCACCGCGCGTGACTCACACTGGCTCGGCAAACATCCCATCAACTTCGGTTAGGAGACGAGCTGGATCGCCATACATGATTTGCGTGTCCGTAAAAAACCGGAGAGCCTGAATAGCTCTCCGGTTTTCGTTTCAACCCTGTTACATCACCTCGACATCGCCTACCTTCTTGCCTGCCTTTTGCGGCTTCGGTGGCTTGGCCGGAGGCTCCGGCGGCTCTGGCATGGAACCATCGGCCTTGCTGATTTCAATATCGCCGGTATCGGCCGTGACATTGATCTTCACTCCGCCCTTTCCCACCGTTCCCGACGCAGCCGATGTACCGGTGTGGCTCTCTGACCGCACATTCTCGAAATCGCTTGAAATGTCGCCGTGGCGGGTCACTACCTGGTATTGGAAGTTCGCCTTTGGAGGCAGCCTCAGGTGTACGTCGCCGTGGTGCGTGGTCAAATCGAGATTGCCCAGCGGCGCTGCAGCGCTGGTTTCCAGGGTGATGTCGCCACGATCATTCGTGATGTGAACGTCGCCTTTCAGGTTGCGCAGGTTCACGTCCTTGGCCTTGGTTGACAGCGTGATGGGCCCAAGCAGTCCGTCGCCCTGCAGATCGCCGGAATCCATTGTCAGGTCGCCTTCCAACTTCGCAAATTGCAGATCCGTGCGCGAGGTTCGGATGGTCACTCCCTTTTGCAGTTTGGACAGACGCGTATCGCCGAAAATATCGGCCGTAACGAACACCGTGCCGGATATGCTATCGAGTGCGAGGTCATCCAAACGCCCGTCCGCAGCCAGGTTGCCAGTTACATTGCTGGCGTGAAGAGAACCATGCTTGGTGGCTACGTTGATGTTTCCCGTCACCTGGTCCACGGTCACATCGCCGCGCTCCGAGTTCACCTTTACGTCGCCGGTGCGCTGCGAAACGGAGACATCTCCGCGCCGTACGCTCACTTCGAGATCGGCCTTGACGGGAACGTACACCTCGATGTCGGAAGCTACTCCTTTGGGTCCGGCAGATTCCGTGTTGCCCTGCACATCTACGATTCTGCCCTGAACCTGGATGCGGGGCGTCGTCGAGCGGTTGGTCGAATCGGCTTCACCCTGACTGCCGGCAAAAACACGCTTGTGATAGACCAACTTGACCTGCGGTTGATCCCAGTTGTTCACCGTGATGTTGCCACGATCACAGGTCACGCGAACCGTTCCGCCCGCGGGAAGTTCCTGCGTAAGCTCACCGTCGTAGGTGTACTGATTGCCGAACAGATGCAGCAGGTCGTCATCCACATCGACGTTGTCTCGCACCGATCCCCAATCGATGTTATTCCGTCCATGAAAAGCGGCGGTCAAACCGGCTCCAACTGCAATCACAAGGACCAGCAGAAAGATCGTTCCGCCGCCCATTGCGGGCACGGGGCGCTGCGCACTGCGAGCGGCGAAGAACTCCGCAAGACGCACCAGTCCGATCAGAATCAGCAGCAACGGCCAGTACTTCACAAAATTGTGAAACAACGGAATCGTGTAGCCGAAATTTCGCAACAGGAACAACGCGCCAATCGTGATCAGGATCAACGGTCCCACCACCGAATGACGACGTGGAGGAGGTACATACATTGTTCTGGGGCTAGCCATTGCGCACCTCGCCCTCGCCGCCGCTTCCCAGGTTCCCAGCGACCGGAGCAGGCGGAGGCGTTACTACAGGTCCTCCCGCAGTAGTCATATTCGGTGCGACTGGCTGGTAGGGAGGCGGGTACTGTCCTGGGGAAGTTGGTGGATATGGCCCGGGATTGTGCCCGTCGTCGGGAACGACGTAGCGAAACACCTTGATTGCTCCGATCACGATCAACAGAATCGGCCACGTACGATGGAACGGGTAGTCGGCCGCATTCGCAAGAAGAAACAGAATACCCAGGGTGACCAGCACAGCCGGCCCCATCAGGCCTCTAGTGGTGCAACGACCACATCTGCATGCAGGATTCGGTTGATAGTATCCCATTGCTTCCTCCTTACCGCTCCCCGCGTTGGCGTTTGATAAATAGCAACACACCTATAGTGATCAAAATTACCGGCCAGAAATGCGATACCCACCCGAAACTGAACCAGCCCAGGTTCGCCATCAGCAGAATTACTCCAAGGCCGATCAACACGATGGCTCCCACGGGATTGCGCTCGCATTCCTTGGCAGGCACATGGCCTGGAGCGGCGTAATAAGTGCCTTCCGGTCCCGAGTAATACGTGCCCTGCGGTCCAACAAAACCGGAGCTTCCGGGAGTTGCTCCACCCGGAACCTGACCGTATCCTCCCGGTGGAGGCGGAGGGCTGCCAGTATCTGTGCCAGGGTTTGCGCTGGGCTCAGTTCCACCCGGAGCGGGTGCGCCCGGAGTGGCGGCGCCGGACCGATGCCATTTATCTCCGAACTCCTGCGCCGCATATTCCATGCGGCTTCCCAGTTGTTCTCCAGCGTGCTCCATGCGCTCGCGGAAAGTTCCCTGGCGGCCTTCGAAGATCGCATTCAGCCCGAGCGGATCGGGGATGGGCAGTCCGTAGCGACGGGCCTTGGCCGTGGACCATGCGTCAAAGACCATGTAGAACAACCATGCCGGGATCAGGACTCCGGCAAAGGCTCCCATGCCGTGATCTGACATCCAGATCAAGGTACTGAATACGATGACGTGAACAAAACCTTTCAGGAACTGACCGTTGTAGAACGCACCCACGCCGGGGATAAATCCCAGAAAGAGCGCCAGGCCGGGGCTCGCGTCCTCGGGATTTCGCGGCGGCGGATAGTTTCCGGTTGCAGGTCCGTAATTGCCCGGAGCCGCTCCAAAATTCCCACTCGTGCCGGAATTGATCCGGGCCGCAAGGCAGGATTCGCAGAAGATGGTTCCCTGCACATCGCGCTTGCAAACATCGCAGAGCGCCTTGCCACAGGTGCAGCAGTAGGCTACCGCTGCTGTGTCGGTGTGTTGTGCGCAGTTCATATCTCTCTCCTCGGCTTCGCAAGCAGGCCGGAGTGGGTCATCAAGCAAGGCTCACTCCCATTCAACGATGCCACGTACTGCACGTTCTGACCGCGACTGAATTCGCGATGCGGGCGCGGGTCCGGCTCGCTGTTCTGGTTCTGCTCCTGTGTCTGATTGCTATTCTTCTCGCGACGCCGATTCTTCTGTTCGCGCTCGCTTTCATCGCTCGCGTTGCGCAGATCGCGCACTCGCGACTCGATTTCGTAAACCAAACGCATGTTCTCGTAATATTTCATCAACTTGTTCTGGCTGCTGTAAAACGTATGACTCAGATTGTGAGGCGTCAAATCCCTGATGCGGACCTGCGCCATGTTCAACACCAGAGTGATGGAGAAGAACGCCATGCCCATCGACATTCCAAAGCGCGGCGTCAGCACCGGCGCAAACACGATCCTCGTCTGAACAAGGAACCGCTCCCACGCCGTCCGACGCGGCTCGGCCTTGGCCGCCTGCTGGGCGACGCCGCTGGTGGCGGCAAGAATGTTATGAATAAGGTTCGGCGGAGGCTCGACGTCCTCCACTTCGTTCAACCAGGCCACTCCACTTACGACTTCGGCAAACAACGTACTGCACGCCGGACAGCCAGCCTTGTGCTGATCGAAGCGCTCACGCCGCTGACCATTCAGAGTGCCGTCGATGGCCTCCGTCAGCAGAGCGTCGAACTCCGCGCACTGCGTTCCGGGTTTGGTTTCGCCCAACATCTCAATTCACCTGCCTCGCCTTGTTCTCGGTTAACGCTCCAAGCATTAACGCTTCAGCCGGATCGAATAGCACATCCGGGTTACAGGGCTTGCTTATAAGTACGTTGTAGCAGCCTCGCTAGTTCCGCGCGGCCGCGATTGATTCTGCTTTTGACCGTTCCCTCGGGAACTTTCAGTATCTGTGCTATTTCGCGGTAGTCCATATCCTGCAGATCGCGCAGGATGACCGCTTCGCGCAGGTCCGGCGAGATATGGCGCAATGCCCGATGTACCATCTCCTGACGCTCGCGGCTCTCCACGTGAACCTGGGCGCTGGGGCCATCCGAAGCCAGGCGGTCGGCCAGAGTTGGCCCGTCCTCGTCGGCTCCCTGAACGGAGTCAATCGAATCCGTGGCCCGGTCATTTCGTTTTTTGCGGAAATGGTCCACCAGCAGGTTGCGCGCTACGGTAGTCATCCAGGTATTGAAAGAAGCCTTCTCACCGTCGAAGCTGCCGACCGTGCGGAAGACCTTGATAAAAACTTCCTGAGTCAAATCCTGGGCGTCGTCTGCCGAACCTGCAAATCGATAACAGATGTTGTAAATGCGGCGATGGAAGCGCTGGACGATTTCCTCCCAGGCGAGAGGGTCGCCCGATGCGCAGCGGCGTACAAGTTGTGCGACGACTTGTGCCTCTTCCAACCGAGCCTCCACCTGCCGGCCTTGAACAGCCGTAAACAGGGTCAGCATGGATGGAGCTGCACCTATAGCCATGCTGATCTGATACGAAACTTCAGCGCTGAAAGTTCACTCGCGACTGTAAGCCTTTGAATATTACCAGCCTTCTCGTCCTTAAAAGCTAGTCCAGGGGAAGCTGGTTGCGTAAGTCCCCGTTCTGGATTCGCCAGGGCAGCCAACTACAGCTGCCCGTAACTCTCATTTGTAGCAAAATAGGTTCATGACCTTCGTACGTATCGATAAGTGGCTCTGGGCCGCCCGATTTTTCAAGACTCGCTCGCTGGCCTCAAAAGCCTGTGAGCTCGGCAGAATTCTCCTTGGCGGACAGCCCGCAAAGCCTGCACGCGAGGTTCACGAGGGCAATATGTTGCGAATCACTAATGACGGAGGCGAGTTCGAGGTCGAAGTTCTCGGACTGAGTGAGTTACGGGGCCCCGCGTCCGTTGCGCAAACGCTCTATCGCGAAACCGAGGCGAGCATCGAGCAGCGCAAAAAAGCCGCCGCCGAGAGGCGGGCCTTGCAGGAATGGGAGATTCTCCCCCAGGAAAGGCCCTCCAAACGCGACCGCCGGAAAATCATTCAATTCCGGGGCAGGGGCTGAACGATCGCAGGTGACCGGATGCAAGTGTCCAAGAAATAATGGCCGGTGCGCGACCATCAGCAATAGGTCGAAAAGCTCCGCTACATCCACCGAAATCCGGTAATACGTAGCCTGTGTCATCGTCCGGAAGATTGGGATTGGAACAGTTTCCACCACTACGCAACCAGCCGCGGAGGAATTGTCACAATCGAGTGCGAATGGAAACAGCGCGAGCGAGCCGCCGGATGGTTTTGTCCTGCCGTCAAACTACCCCACTCAAGCCAAAAGCAGGCTTGAATTTTGGCCACCCGAGAAATCTATCGCTTCCTCAGTATTTCGTTCTAAGTAGTTGATTTCACGTATTTCCGCTGTCAGAACAAACCCTCAGTAACTCTCCCCGACGTTGTGGATCGCAACACCGGCGAGCGAGACAGATTTCCGCTCCCTCCACAAATTTCTTCCTGACATTGGCAGTGAGCCCCGCGAGGTTCACGAGCACTCGCCCCGGAGGAAGGCAATTCTCCGGGCTTTTTCGCGCCGGTCAATTCATGAGTCGAGAGTTGTCTCTTCCTCCGCGTTTTCATTTAGTCTGACGTGAGACTGTGAATCGGGGGGCATGCGTGAACAAGGCTCAAGAGGTGCAAACACCTGCGCTGGAGATACTGGTCGGAGCCGGGAAGTGGACAGAGGCTGTCTCCACTCTTGAGACGTCGCATCCCACCGATGCAGCGGCAGCGTTCTCCGGGCTCTCACAGCGACATCAACGCAGCCTGTTCAAACTGTTGTCGCCCACGGCTGCTTCGACGATTCTCCCCTACCTTCCTTATTACGATCAGTACGTCCTACTGCACTTGCGCCCGCGTGATGAAATGCTGCAGATCATCAATGCAATGGAACCAGATGATCGCATGCGTCTTCTGGACGAATTGCCGGAAGCGACGTGGCGCAGATTGGTCGATGAACTCAGTACCACCGAGCGGGCAATCACCGAACGGTTCGCAGGATACGAACCCAACCAGGCGGGCCGCTATGTGACTCCCGAGTACATTTCGTTGCACTCCGGCATGACTGCGCGCGAGGCTCTCGCTGAAATCCGGAGCAACGGCAGCGGCAAGGAGACTCTTAACCTGGTGTACGTGGTTGGGGCAGACGGAACATTGCAGGACGAGCTAAAACTATCCTCACTCGTAATGGCCGATCCCGAGAAACCTCTCTCGGAAATTTCGGACGACGTACTCGTGACGGTGAAGGATTCCGATACCCTCGAGGACGCCCAGGCACTATTTGAGAAATATGATCGCGTGGCGCTGCCCGTAGTGGACCCGAGCCAGAAGATGCTCGGCATTCTCACCTTTGACGATGTAATGGACATCGCGCGAATCGCCGCCACACGCGATATGCAGAAGTTTGGCGGCATGGAAGAACTCGACGCGCCATACTTGAGTGTTCGTTTTTTCGGAATGCTTCGTAAGCGCGGCGGCTGGCTGGCGCTCTTGTTCCTCGGCGAAATGCTGACGGCCACGGCGATGAGTCATTTCGAGGATGAAATTGCAAAAGCCGTTGTGCTTGCTCTTTTTGTTCCACTGATCATCAGCAGCGGAGGCAATTCCGGATCGCAGGCAACATCGTTGCTTATCCGCTCTCTCGCGCTCTCCGAAGTCACACTTCGCGACTGGTGGAAAGTATGCGTGCGTGAAATCTTCCTCGGGTTCAGTCTTGGCGCATTCCTCGGCGCAATCGGATTCGTGCGCATTGTGCTATGGCAGTGGTGGCACCTGACCAACTACGGCCAACACTATCTGCTGGTCGCGGCAACGGTATGGTTGAGCCTTATCGGCGTCGTCGGATTCGGAACCATCGCAGGAAGCATGCTGCCGTTCATTCTGCGCCGCTGCGGCGCCGATCCAGCAACGAGTTCAGCACCGCTGGTAGCTACGCTGGTGGATGTCACCGGGCTCATCATCTACTTCACAATCGCTCGCATCGTGCTGCACAACGCGCTCTTCTGATCGGGCGCGGGATTCGCCTGTGTCGAAACGCGGAACAGTGAGCTTTGATTTCGCAACCTGACTTCTCTTCTCCCTACATGGCTTCGGACGTTGTATAACTGTTTCCCATGAACCTGCTGCCCCGGCTTCTCATTCTCTGCTCCCTTATCGCCATTTGCGGCACTCTCCTCGCGCAGTCCGCGCCAACGCAACGCAAGTGGGCCTTGGTTCTCCACGGTGGGGCAGGAGTCATCGAGCGCTCGACGATGACTCCTGAAGCAGAAGCCAACTATCGCGCCGGAATCAAGGAAGCGCTCGACACAGCCGCGGCTATCCTCGACAAAGGCGGCTCCGCGCTTGATGCAGTCGAATCGGCGATCAAGCTTCTGGAAGACAATCCGCACTTTAACGCCGGACGCGGCGCGGTCTTCGCCGCCGATGGAACCAATCAGCTCGACGCGGCCATCATGGACGGCAAGACGATGAGCGCAGGTTCGGTGGCCGATGTACGGCGCACACGACATCCCATCTCGCTCGCCCGCGCGGTGATGGAGCAGTCTCCTCATGTCATGCTGATCGGCTCCGGAGCGGACGCCTTCGCCAGCAGCGTTCCTCTCGAACAGGTGCCGCCCGGTTTCTTCTTCACCGAGCGACGCTGGCAGCAGCTCGTACAAGAGTTGACCAAGCAGGGCATTCCTATCCCTCCGCGCCCAGAAGGAGCACCCGCAGCGCCCACGAAGCCCCTCGCTTTTGTTGAATCTTCGGACGCGCACAAGTTCGGCACCGTCGGCGTGGTCGCGCTCGACCGTGAGGGTAACGTCGCCGCCGGAACCTCAACGGGAGGCACGACGGCGAAGCGCTGGAATCGTGTCGGCGACTCACCGATCATCGGCGCCGGAACGTATGCGTCGAATCAATCCTGCGCCGTCTCGGCGACCGGAGTGGGTGAGTATTTCATACGGCTCACGGTGGCCCGTACGATCTGCGCGCTGGTGCAATACAAGGGAATGTCATTGCAGGCTGCCGCCGACGAGGTCGTGCAAAAGCAGCTCACGGCGGTCCATGGAGATGGCGGCATCGTCGCGCTCACTCCTGACGGCCAGCTCGCGTGGAGCTTCAATACGCCGGGAATGTTCCGCGCAAAATTGAAGGAAGGCGGGAAGCCGCAGATCAGCATCTATCGCGACGAGCCGTAGAACTAACAAGTGAATCCAGTTTGGGCGTGCGTTATGCCACGCGAGGTTTCCAATGAGATATCAAAATCGGGCCCGCTGTTTTGGATAGGCATACGACAGCGCCCACTGAATTACACTGTTGTCCATGCACGTGAATCAAAACCGCTTCCGTGAGTTTTTACTGCTCATCGGACTATGCGGATTTTTCTTCTTCTTCCGTCTCTCCGGCTTCGGGCTTCTCGGCCCCGACGAGCCACGCTATGCTCAGATCGCCCGTGAGATGCTCATGCGTTACGACTGGGTCACTCCGATCCTCTACGGCCACACATGGCTGGAAAAACCCATTCTGCTCTACTGGGGAGAGATGCTCTCGTACAGGATCTTCGGAGTATCCGACTGGGCAGCCCGTGTTCCCTCTGCGGTTGCGGCCACCCTGCTCGTATTCGGAACCTTCCTCGCAGTACGCCGAATTCGCCACGAAGCCCGGCTTGACGCCGCTCTGGCCATCGCTTCCTCGGTGCTGGTCCTCGGATTTTCCCGCGCCGCCTCCACGGATATGCTGCTGGCAGCGCCCTTCTGCCTTTCGCTGCTCGCATGGTTTTGCTGGTATCAGTCATGGATGGAACAGAGCGCCCTCGACGTCAGCGCCTCACCGGTGAAGCCGTGGCTCGTGCTGTTCTATGCGCTGAACGCGCTGGCGATGCTTGCCAAAGGCCCGGTGGCACCGGCTCTCGCCATTTTCGTCATCATCGCGTTCTGTGCAAGCCAGCGAAATTTCAAAGCGCTACTCCTCACCCTTGATCCAGTGGGTATTATCGTTTTCCTGGCCGTGGCCGCTCCCTGGTATGTCCTCGTACAACTTCGTACCCCGGAGTTCTTCAGCGTCTTCTTCTTGAAAAACAATCTGGCCCGCTTCGGCTCCAATCTCTACCGCCACAAGCAGCCTTTCTGGTACTACATTCCGGTCGCCCTGATTGCTTCCCTTCCTTGGATCGTGTGGGTCCTACACGGACTATCCGATGGTTTCCGAGGCATGCGCTCCGAACTCAGCAATGGCGCGCGTCCCGTGGCAAACGACGCAGAGCCCGCCTACACCTTCGAGATTTTCCTGTTTCTCTGGGCGGTGATTCCCATCGCGTTTTTCTCGCTCTCCGGCTCCAAGCTTCCGGGATACATTCTCCCTGCGATTCCTCCGCTGCTCATTCTTGCCGCGCTCGCCGTCCATCGCCGCGCCGGGCGCGACGAGCGTCCCGGAAGACTCGCCATTTTCGTTCATGCCGCGCTGCTGGCGGCAATCGCCGCAGCTCTTGTCATGGCTCCGCGGCTGATGTTCAAGTTGCCCGCAACTGCCGCCAGCATGATGGTCGCGGCCTTTGCCGGAACCGCCGTTTTCCTCATCGTCGCGATTCCGCTGCTTACCTCGGGATGGCGCATGTTGCGCTTTGTGACCCTCTTGCCGCTCATCCTGGCTGTCGGTTTTCTCCTGCGCGGCCTGGCACCGGCGGTGGATGCGACGCAGTCCTCGCGTCCAATTGCCGATCTACTCCAAATCGTTGTTCCGCATACTGACCGGTCCGAGGCGTTACCGGTCTCGACGTTTTACCTCAACCGCAACACCGCTTTCGGACTGGCTTTTTACCTGGACCGCCGCGTCGTCCCCTACGAAGGATTGGAAGTTTCGCCCGCAGTTTATGAGATCCAGGCTTCGATTCCCTCTTCGGCGCATATTCTTGTCACCCGAGAAGGATCGCTGCCCGCCCTCAGTCTTTTGCTTCCTAATCGCGGCCTTCGCTTCCTCGGCTCTCACCGTGCCCAACGCATTGAGATTTACGAGGTCTCGGCTGCTCCGGTCCGTGCCGGTGACTGAGAGTGGGCATTGCACGCGTCACCCCTCGGGACATCATTCGTAGCACCAGCCGCCCAATTCCCATCCCACATCCGTTACACTAAGCCCGGCGGTCTCACCGCCATGGGGCCTCACTCAGCGTGGAGATTCTCGACTTACGTCACTTCGCTTCGGCAGACCTTCGCTTCCTAATGGACGAGGAAGTCGCAGTCTGGCGGAACACACTCCATTGGGATTACCGCTCCTCGGCTGACATGATTTTGCGCTACGCCGACTCGCGAATTCTCCCCGGCTTCACGGCCATTGAGCGCGGACGCGTTCAGGGATACTGCTTCTTCGTTTATGAAGGAGCCAAGGGAGTGATCGGCGACCTATACGTCGAATCCAGCGACTCCACAAATCAACGCCGCCAGAGCATTGAACTCGAACTGCTCCGGCACTCCATCAGCACACTGCAGCAATCGCCCGGTCTGCATCGCGTTGAAGCGCAGTTGCTCATCCATCCCTCCGGTCAGCTTGCCGCACCTTTTCTGGAAGAGGGATTCCGGCGCTACCGCCGCCTGTTTCTCTCGCGGCCTATCGATGCCGTTTACACTGAGCCCGAACGGCCGCTCCCACACGATATTGAGATTCAGCGCTGGTCTGAGACCGACTATCAACCTGCGGCGCACATCATCACCGCCGCATACCATAACCACATCGACAGCGACGTCAACGACCAATACCGGACCACATCCGGTTCGCTCCGCTTTCTCAACAACATCGTTCGCTTTCCCGGCTGCGGAGTCTTCGACCCAACCTCGTCGTTTGTAGCCTTCCACCGCCCTACAAACACCCGGATCGGGCTCCTGCTCTGCTCGCGCGTGCGCCACGACGTCGGCCACATTACCCAGGTCTGCACCTTGCCGGAATATCGCGGCCACGGCATTGGCGAGCAGCTTCTCCGCTATTGCTACGCCGACCTCACCGCACGCCGATTCTCGGAACTCTCCTTGACTGTAACGGAGGAGAACCATCGAGCTCTCGCTCTCTATCGACGCTTAAACTTCCATCATGTCCACACCTTCGACGGCTTCGTGTGGGAAGGCTAATCCGCTAAGGGAATCGCCAGCATAACTGTGTGATTTCCGCTCGCCCCGTTGCTGATTTTGGAATCTACTAGGTTGTGATGACCGTCCTGCATTTCACCATGCTCATCGCTCTTGGCTCTTTTGCCGCCGGATTTCTTGGCGCGCTCACCGGACTGGGCGGAGGAGTTGTCGTTGTCCCCCTGCTCGCGCTCGTCTTCCACGTCGACATGCGATATGCCATCGGAGCCTCCCTGGTCTCGGTTATCGCAACTTCCTCCGGTGCCGCATCCGCCTACGTCCGTGAAGGATTCAGCAACATGCGTATCGGAATGTTTCTGGAGATCGCAACCACCGTGGGAGCCATCGCCGGAGCGCTCATTGCAACCCGCGTTTCGACCTCAACCATCGCCATCGTCTTCGGATTTGTCCTGCTCTATTCTGCCTACCTCTCGGTTCGCACGCGGCCACCGCATCCCAGCGACAAACGGCGGGATACACTCGCCCTCGCCTTGCATCTCGATGGCGATTACCCAACACCGCAAGGCCAGGAGCACTACACGGTTCACCGCATTCCGCTGGGCTTCGGACTGATGTTCGGAGCGGGGACATTGTCCGGCCTGCTCGGAATCGGCTCCGGAGCGGTTAAGGTTCTTGCCATGGATCAGGCGATGCGCATCCCATTCAAGGTCTCAACCACGACCAGCAACTTCATGATTGGCGTCACCGCCGCGGCCAGCGCGGGAGTCTATCTCGCCCGGGGATACATCGATCCCGGTATCGCAATGCCGGTGGTCCTCGGCGCCTTGGCCGGTTCCATGCTGGGTGCGAAAGTATTGGTTAAGGCAGGCACGAAATCTCTGCGCATTGTCTTCAGCCTGGTGATTGTGGGATTGGGAATTGAGATGATATTCAACGGCTTAACGGGGCGCTTATGAAATCTCCCGTTTTTTCGCGGAACGATTTGCGCATGAACGACCAGCGCATGGAAGTGATCATCGGCCACCTGCTTCGCGCCGGAGTCCTGCTCTCGGCGGCCGTCGTCATGCTGGGCGGGATCATCTATCTCGTCCACCACGGGCATGCGGTCGCAGACTATCGCACGTTCCAGGGAGAGCTTTCGCCACTGCGCACTATCACCGGAATCTTGCATGGCGCTCTGCGACTCAGTGGGCGAGCGGTGATTCAGTTCGGCCTGCTGCTGCTCATCGCCACCCCGATTGCCCGAGTCATCTTCTCCGCCGTGGCCTTCGCGCGCGAACGCGATTTTCTATACGTAGGCTTCACGATTGTTGTGCTCGTCGTACTCGCCTATAGCCTGTTCGGAGCAAGCCCACACTAGCATTCGTAAACTACCCGGGAAACCCGATTTCGCATTTGGCCCAGGGAACGATGCGCCTCTAGAACTTCAATACCAGCCCTGTCGAAATCCGGGCATCGTCCTGCCGTGCGCCGTGGAAACGGGTCTGCAAAGCGTCACCTTGCACTCGCCAACTGACGCGTGGAATCAGGTGGTAATCAATGCCTCCACCGATGGCATCGGCAAAGCCGGTTTCGCTATTCGACGAGAAGGATGTCGATTCATGCAGATGCGAAGCGCCGATCAGGATATGCGCAAATGGCCGGATATTTCCTACCGAGAACGACACTCGCGGCCCGAACAGATAGCTCTGTACCCTCGTCTTCGAATCGAAGCTTCCACCCTGAACACCGCCGAACCCTACTCCCGACGGCGTCCTCAGCGTGCCATACTGCGCGCTCACGTCGGCGACCATTCCGACGAACGGGAGGAACTTACCTTCGAGCGAACCTTCCCATCCGTTCAGGTTTCCCCGGTTGTCCAACCCCGAGTCCGCGCGATTGTACGAGTATCCGACGAATATGTTTCCGAAGCTTGGAATTTGCGAAAATCCCGCCGTCGTCACCAGCATCAGCGCGAATACGATTGCAATACGTTTTTGCAAGACAGTCTCCTTTCTGATTTCGAACCCGGATTTGCTCCAGAGGTTGTGAGCCACGACCGTCGCAGCCGCCGCCGTTCCCAGAAAATGCTGATCGCGCGGATGCGGTTCCCGGTTGGCCGTGCGAGATGCGCTTTGCGCGCAGATGATAAAATCAGAAAATAACTTCAGCGTAGCCTCGCAATTCGTGCGGGCGTTTGAACTTCGAAAGCAAAGCATGGACCGCACATTAATTCGAAATTTCGCGATCATCGCGCACATAGACCACGGCAAGACTACGTTATCCGACCGTATGCTGGAAATTACCGGCTCCCTTAGCGCTCGTGAAATGGCCGGACAGGAACAGGTGCTCGATGCCATGGAGCTCGAACGCGAGCGTGGCATCACCATCAAGGCCCACGCCGTTCGCATGATGTACCTTGCCAAGGATGGCAAGACCTATCAGCTGAACCTGATCGACACACCGGGCCACGTTGATTTCTCCTACGAAGTTTCGCGCTCGCTGGCCTCGTGCGAGGGCGCGTTGCTGGTCGTGGATGCCACCCAGGGCGTGGAAGCGCAGACCCTTGCGAACAGCTACATTGCTATCAATCACGGCCTCGAAATCATCCCGGTCATCAATAAGATTGACCTGCCTAGTTCCGATGTCGCGCGCACGAAGGAAATGATTGAGAGCGCCGTCGGACTCGACGCTTCCACCTCTCTGTCCATCAGCGCCAAAACAGGTGAAGGTGTCATCGAGGTTCTCGAAGCAATTGTGCAGCGCGTTCCTCCGCCCAAGGGAAACATTGATGCGCCATTGCAGGCACTGATCTTCGACTCCTGGTTCGACAGCTATCGCGGCGTCGGCGTGCTCGCCCGTGTTGTGAATGGTCGTCTCTATAAGGGACAAAAGATCAAGCTGATGGCTAAGGGAACCACCTTCCTCGTCGATTCCATGGGTGTGTTAACCCCGAAGGCGCAGGAGATCGGAGAACTGACGGCAGGCGAGGTGGGATTCTTCTTTGCCACGATGAAGACCGTGGGCGACGTCAAGATCGGCGACACCATAACCGATGCCGACAAGCCTGCAATCGAATCCATGCCCGGCTTTGAAGACATCAAGCCGATGGTCTTCGCCGGACTCTACACGGTCGATTCGCACGAGCACGGACTGTTGCGCGATGCTTTGGAAAAACTCCGGCTCAACGACGCTTCGTTCTTCTTCGAACCGGAAAGCTCGACCGCGCTTGGCTTTGGGTTCCGCTGCGGCTTCCTCGGCCTGCTTCACATGGAGATCATCCAGGAGCGGCTGGAACGGGAATACAATCTCGATCTCATCATCACCGCCCCGAGCGTGCGCTATTTCGTGACGCTCACCAATGGCGACACCATCGAAGTCGACAACCCGTCGCGCTGGCCTGATCCGACGCTGATCGAAAAGATCAAAGAGCCGATCATTACCGCCATGATTCTGACCGCCGAGGAATACGTTGGCGGAATTTTGAAGCTGGTGGAAGAGAAGCGCGGCAAGCAGAAGAATTTCGAATACGTCGGATCAAGCCGCGTCATGCTGACCTATGAGCTTCCGTTGAACGAAATCGTGCTCGATTTCTACGACCGGCTCAAGACGGTTTCGCGCGGCTACGCTTCGCTCGATTATCACCTCTCCGGGTGGTGGGAGTCGCCGATGGTGAAACTGGACATTCTAGTTGCGGGCGACCCGGTTGATGCGCTCTCCATCATTATCCATCGCGACTACGCTTACGAGCGCGGCAAGGCCCTCGTGTCGAAGATGCGCGAACTGATCCCACGACAGCAATTTGAGGTCGCCATCCAGGCCGCAATCGGAGCGAAGATCGTAGCCCGTGAGTCGGTCGCCGCTTTGCGCAAGAACGTGATCGCCAAATGCTATGGCGGCGACATTTCGCGCAAACGTAAGCTGCTGGAGAAGCAAAAGGAAGGTAAGCGCCGCATGAAACGCATCGGAAAAGTGGACATCCCGCAAGAAGCGTTTCTGGCCGTTCTGCGTGTTACCAGCAATGAGAGTTGAGTTGCAATCAACGCCACATACCACACGGCAATGCATATTGATGAAATATTGACAAGTATGGATGTGTGCAAAACGTCTCGCGACGGACTTTGCTTAACGACTGCTTGTCTTCGTCAAGAACTTTTTGAGAATCCTTCTAAGGACAATGAAATCATAGATATACACGGACTTCGAAAGTAATTCTCCTTCTCGATTCCCTGTAATCTGCTCGTAACATTTGGTTTCACCGCAATTTTGCACACGTTTTCCACTCTTTTACTTTTTCTTCCTACAAAGAAATGGCACAGCGACTGCCACGGCAAACCAGCTCTCCGCTCGAATCCTGAGGACGATCTTTCCCACATGTTTGTTCATGAAATTGGGAGCCAAACGGAGTTTTACTTGGCACGAAAAGGCCGCCCGTCGGAAACGGGCGGCCTTTTCGTAGCCTTACGGATAATTACTACTTCTTAGGAGCTGCAGGAGCAATTGCGGGCTTAGCAGCAGGAGCGGAGGGCTTCGTGGCTGCGGGCTTAGCAGGAGCAGGAACGCCGGACTGGGCATTGTAGGCTTCCACGATCGACTTCGTGATGTCTACCGAGCTAGCGGCCCAAAGAACCGGGCTGGCCTGGCCGGAGACATCGAGAATCAATGTGTAGGCGTTGTCCTTGGCGTACTTGTCCAGAACTTCTACCAGCTTCTGTCCGATGCGGTTGGCAATCTCGTTCTGCTGTGCCTGGATATCGGTGTTCGCATCTTCGTAATTGCGCTGGAGCGTCTTCTTCTTGGCATCGATCTGCTTGAGCAGATCGCCACGGGCGTCGTCGTTCAGCTTGTCGCCCTGGGTGTTGAACTTCTTTTGAAGCTCATCGACTTCCTTGTTCAGATTCTCAAGCTCGGTACGCTTCGGGTCAAACTTCTTCTGCAACGACTCGAAATCGCGCTGTCCCTCGTTGGAGTTAACGATGGCAGCCTGGATGTTGACGATGCCAACTTTGGCCGCCGCAGGAGCTGCGGGAGCCGCGGGAGCAGCAGACTGGGCGAGGGCGGGAACGCTGAGAACGACTGCCAGCGCCATGGCCGGGATCAAACGTGCAAAGTTGCGATTCATGGAAATTAGCCTCAACTCCTCTAGGAGCTTACGGAGATTCCGCAGAAACCTTTCAGCAGGCGGGCGAGCCGCAAAAGATCCAGCTCCAGCCCTGATAGAAAACCTCTGACGGATGTTCCCGATTATAGGTTGTGAGAAAAAGAGCGTCAAACAACATTCGTCTGCCGCGCCTCTTTCCCAAAGAATTCACAAACTTCATCAAAACGTGGTAGCAACGGTAAATCGGAACGTCTTTCTCGGTTCTCGTATCCTGTACGACGGATTGTAGGTTGCAATTGTATTCAGGTACGTGAAGTCTCCCGCTGCGCCAGCCGGGAACATATCACGAGTGAGACGATCAGGAGACGGCGCCGGAGTGTCCACGCGCAATGGATTGTATGCATAGAAGACCCGGAACGGAGCATTCACAATCGGCAGGATTACCTGCAATTCCACACCTGTGGACATACGAACAACGTAGTTGGTATGGTCCACCGGCTTAAGATCTTTATCGAACTTCAGGAACTGAGTCCCTTCACAGGTTGTAAAGCTCGAATCGTAAGTCGGGCAGCCGAAAGGTGTTGCTTGCAATTGATTGACCTGTTGGTCACTCAGGCGAAGCTGCGACTGCCGAATCGCCATATTCATACCGGTATCGGCGAATAAGGCGAAGGTCACCGGCCCAACAATCGGAATACGATATTCGACGTTGCTCACCAGACTAGTATCGCCACCCGGATAGACAAGTCGGGAGATAGGCACCGTCACCGTGGCAACACCGACGCGAGGATTGTTCGGATCCTTGGGAACCGGATTGCCGTCGGGGGTCGTCAAGGGTACCGCTATTTTGTCGGAAATCAGAGCGATGGGCGAAGCCGCGCGTACATCGAAGCCACGGAGATCGGTGTCGCCGCCCTGGAAGTAGCGTTCAAAGGGAGGCGCTGTCTTGCCGCCATATCCTGTGATGAACGAGCCCTGGAGACGGATACCGAGTGTCTGCAGGCCTTCCTTCCTTGGATGGATGCCCTTCATCGGAATGAACTGCTTAAATTCTGAGATCGGCCGAATGTCAGCCACATTGCCGCCAATACCGGCGATGTCCATGCCAACAAAGTAGCTGCGGCCACTGTGGGGACGCATCGGATTGTCGATGGTGCTGCTGCTGAAGCTGGGAACCAGTTTGCTGGTTTGAATTCCCTGCAGCGCGTTCGGTCCGCCCACGTTTCGGAACGCCAGGAATTCAAAGTATTGCGAGGAGGCGTCCGTGAAAGTGGTGATGGACGACGTGTCCCATGAATAGGTGAGGCCGACCCGCTTGAACGAGCGGTGAAGTGGGTAGCTTGCCGATACGGTGAAACCGGTGCTGGACTGCGAATAGTTCTGCAGCGAATTCAGGTAGGCTTGCGGGAGATTCAACTTCTGGCCGGACGCGATGCTCGCCTGCCGGGCCTGGTCGTATTTGAAGTTACGCGTGAAAACCGTGAATCCCAACTGGATCGGCTTATCAAAGAGATATGGTTCGGTGAATCCGAACATCAGGTCGCGCTGATAGGTTCCGAGCGAGGCCGAGACCGAGAGCGTCTCGCCGAGTCCGAGGAAGTTATTGGTCTCGTAATTGAGTCCCACGAACGATCCTGAAAGTCCGCTGACACCGCCATTCAGGCCGATGGAATTCTTTCCCTTTTCCTTCACCTTAAGATTGATGTCCACCGTGTTTTCGGCAACGTCCTGGTGAACTTCCGAATCCTGTTCCGGCTTTAAGGTCTCAAAGTAGTTCAACTGGTTCAGGCGCAGCAGGCTGACTTCCCAAAGCCGGGAGTTGTAAACCTGTCCTTCTTCCAGTGCGAGCTCGCGGCGAATGACCTTGTCGCGCGTCGTGGTGTTGCCCGTAAACTCAATGCGCCTCACGAAGAACTGCTTGCCTTCATCGACATCAATCTTCAGAGTGATTGTCTTATGTTCTTCGTCAATCTCAGTGTTCGGCACGTTGGTTTCGTTGATGTAGCCGAGCGAGCCATAGGCCTTACGCAACTCATCGAGGCCCTTGCCGACTTGCGTGCGGTTGAACCACTCGCCGTCCTTGATCTTGAACAGCCGACGTAGCGCGGGAGTATTGGTGATCGCCTTATTGCCGCTGAACGTGATTTCCTTCAGCTTGTAGCGTTCGCCCTCTTCCACCGGAATCGTAATGTCCACCGACTTGCCGTGGCGCGCCTTGAACGGGGAGTACCATGCAATGCCGTTCACATCGCGAATCTTGGTCTTCGGATCTTCGACGATAGCCTTGAAGTAGCCCTTGTCCTGATAAGCAAAACGCACGCGTTCGGCGTCTTCGCTGAGCTTGGTTGCATCAAAGGTACGGGCAAACAGGTTCTCGAGGAAGATCGAATGGGGAATGCCGACTGGCCTGGAGTTATGCATGGCGGCGCGCAGATAACGCGTCGGCACCTTTTTGTTGCCTTCGAACCTGATGATGCCTACCTTTACCTTCGGACCTTCCTTAATGTTGAAGGTGATGCCGACGGCCGCGGGGGGAATCTGGCGGACTTCCGTTGTGATCGTAGCGAACTGGCGGCCGTGAGCGGCGAGCAGTTCCTTCAACACGACTTCCGCCTTCTTTACGCGAGTAGGATCAAACTGGCTTTCCTGACTGAGCCCGACCTTGCGTTCCTTGAACTTGTCGAGCACATCGCTCTGCGAAACGGCGTTGAGTCCGATGTATTTGATTTCACGAATTGTGGGCTTTTCCTTCACGTAAACGTGAATGATCCATCCCTTGGGGCTCTCTTCCCGTTCGATACGAAGATCGTCGAAATAGCCCGCATTCCAAAGCGAATTGAAATCGCGCTCCATGCCTGCGGGGTCGTACACATCTCCGGGCCGGGTAAACATGCGGGAACGGACAGTGTCGGCGGGAATGCGGCGATTGCCGTGAATTCGGATGTCCTCGATGATGCCCTGCTGTGCGAATGCCATGCCACCAAGCAGCATGAGCACCAGGCAGAAGCGAACCAACTGGAATAGCCCGCACGCGAATGTGCGGTTCAGGCGAGGCGTGGCGCAGACGTAATCAGTGCGAAGAATGGCGAGACCCTCATGCGTAAATCTTGGGCGCGGAAGGACCAATTATACAGGGTTGGGAGCTCACAACGCCATTGAGAGAACGCATACTCTTGCGGGTTCGCTATCCTGCCTTGGTAAATCGCAGCGGGCGCGTCAGACCTTTTCAACCTCTACCAGCGCCGAGTAAAACGTAGCGGCCCGCCCGATGTCGGTCAGGCGGTCGCTGGTCAACACATTGATATTCTTTCCGCCGGGGGACGTACGAGCCCAATCCAGATAGCTGGAGACCACACCGGGAGGCACGCTGCCGTCCACCCGCGCCCGCAATCGCAGTTCGCCTCGATCATTATGGATACGCAGTGTGTCGCCATCCACGATACCTCGGGCCGCTGCGTCCACCACGTTCATCTGCAATTCGAATTGCCGCTCCATCTTCTGATGTCCCGGCAGATTGCAGAATGTAGTATTCAGAAAATTGTCATGTTTCCGCGAGAGCAACTCCAGGGGATACCGTTGCGCCTGCGGACAATGGCGCGATTCCACAGGTGCCGTAAACGCCGCAACCGGGTCCAGTCCGGCGGCGGCCAGTTCCTCGCTCCACAGCGCTGCCTTGCCGCTGGGGGTTGCAAATCCATTTGCGAATGGCAGATACGCTCCATTCGTCCTTGGGACATTCAACGGGATCGAGTGCTCTCGCTCCAGGGCCTCGCGTGTAATGCCTTCCACAAACTCGTGGCCGGGTGCCGATGCCTGCACGCTCAACGCATCGTCGATCATCTCTTCGTCGGAGGCCCGCAGGCACTGGTCCTCAAATCCCATGCGGGCGGCCAATCGCCGGAACACTTCTGAGTTGCTGCAAGCTTCGCCGAGCGGAGCGACCGCCTGATCGGAAAGCTGCAGATTCAGGTGTCCGTAGGAGGTGACGAGGTCCTTGTGTTCCAGGAAGGTCGTCGCCGGCAAAACGATGTCGGCGTAGTCCGTCGTGTCGGTGAAAAACTGCTCGTGCACCACGGTGAATAAATCGGTACGCTTCAAGCCTTCGACCACCAGGTTATGGTTCGGGCAGACCGCCGCGGGATTGCACGCATACACGAAAAGGGCCTTCACCGGAGGAGCCAACGTCGAGTCGGTCAGCACCTTGCCCAACTCATTCATGTTCAGGCTGCGGGCCGGGCGTCCAAGGGTCGCGGTCATCAGATCTTCGCGGCGTACCGCCTGTTTGTTGATGGCGAAAGCGCCGGAGGTCGAAAGCGTCAGACCACCGCCCTGTTTCTTCCACGCTCCGGTGATCGTCGGCAACATTGCAATGGCGCGCACGGCCATTCCGCCATTTTCGCTGCGCTGCACGCCATAGTTCAGACGAATGATCGAGGGAACGGTCGTAGCGTATTCGCGCGCGAGTTTCACGATGTCTTCGACGGTGAGGCCGGTGATCTCCGCCACGCGCTGAGGCGTGTATTCGGCGGCGCGCTTCTTCAGTTCCGCGAAACCGGTGGTGTGAGCCTCAATGTAGGGCACGTCATGCAGATTGTTTTCGATAATGTAGTTCATCAACCCGAGCGCCAGTGCGACATCGGTGCCGGGACGAATCGCCAGATGCCAATCCGACACTTTCGCAGTACGTGTACGGAACGGATCAATCACCACGAGTTTCGCGCCGTTGCGACGAGCTTCCTCGATGAATGGCCACAGATGAATGTTGGCGCCGTGAATGTTTGCGCCCCAGGCGATGATGTATCGCGCATGTCGAAAGTCTTCGAGCGGGGGACCGTACTTCGCTCCGATCAATTGTGCAAGGGCTACGCCTCCAGCCTCGGAGCAGATCGTGCGCTCCAATTGCGAAGCTCCCAGCCGATGGAAGAAACGCCGGTCCATGCCGTTACCGTGGACCACTCCCAGCGTTCCTCCATAGGAGAACGGAAGAATCGACTCGGAGCCAAACTTTGTCGTCGTCGCTTTCAGCTTTGCTGCAATCTCGTCGAGCGCCTCGTCCCAGGAGATCCGCGTGAACGCCTCTGCTCCGGCGCTCCCCTTCGGCGCAACCCTCTTCATCGGATACAGCAGCCGATCGGGCGAGTACACCCGATCCAGGTATTTGGCTACTTTGCCGCAGAGAAATCCACGAGTGACCGGATGATCGGGATTGCCTTCTATGCGGGTGGCGCGACCATCTTCGATGGTGACCAGGATGGAACAGGCGTCTGGACAATCGTGCGGGCAGGCGGTGTGTACGACACGAGACATGTCAAATTATAGACACAATTGGGCGCAATTAAGGCGGAAACCCAGTCAACGGACCGTGTTGCAAAGTGGACAGGCCAAGGTCCTGACTTTCCCTGCGCGAATCGCGATCCCCCTGCAAGGCATCAGATCAGTAGAGACATGCTGCATTGCAGCAACAAGCGCGGCAGCGGCGAGAGATGGAATTCCAGCGCGTGTCTCTGATGGGAGTACAAAAGATGTTTCGTAGCAATACTTTAAGCAGCGCAAGGAAGAGCGCCACCCGCGCCTATAGTCTTCTATTGTCCACGGCGTCCTTGCTGGGCGGAGTCGCTGCCCTCGTACGTTGGAAGACCAGGGAAGCAGCGCGCTTGAATCCTCCGGCTGGAAGATTTATCAGTGTCGATGGCGTTCGTCTGCATTATGTCGAGCGCGGCTCCGGCCCCGTGCTGGTGTTTTTGCATGGAAACGTCGTGATGTCCCAGGATTTCACGTTGAGCCCACTGGTCGATCTCGCCGCTAAACGATATCGCGTCATCGTCTTTGACCGCCCTGGATTCGGCTACAGCGAGCGTCCAAAAGATCGAATGTGGACGCCGGCTCAACAGGCGGGGCTTCTGCATAAGGCATTGCTACAAATGGGAGTCGAACGGCCTTACATACTGGGACACTCTTGGGGAGCGTTTGTGGCATTGGAACTCGCGCTTCGATATCCGGAGTCTATCGCCGGAGTGATCCTCGCATCGGGATACTACCACCCAACGATTCGTCTCGATACGATAACTCCAACGATCCTGTCGATTCCCGGAATTGGAGACCTGATGGGGCACTCGGTCTCACCCGCAATGATGCGCGCAATGTGGCCATCCATGCTGCGACGGCTCTTTGAGCCCGCGGAAATCTCGCCAGGGTATGACGAGTTCCCGGTTTGGCTGGCATTGCGGCCCTCGCAATTGCGCGCAGCGGCGGAAGAGGGTTCGCTGATGGTGCCGAGCGCATTCGCTTTCCGCAATCGCTTACAAAACCTTTCGGTACCAACGATGATCGTCGCAGGAGAGGGCGACAAGATAGTCGACACCGAAAAGGAATCGGTCCGGCTTCATCACGAGGTACCCGGGAGTCAGTTGCGTATCATCAAAGGTGCCGGTCACATGATCCACCACTCGGCTCCGCAAGAGGTAATGGACGCGATCGATGAACTTGCGACGATGCCTGCTGCTCATGCTCTTGAAAGAGGTTTGAGCTTGTAAGAGCAGTGGCAGTGACAACAAGAACATAATTGAGAAAGCCCTCCGTTCAACCGGAGGGCTTGATTGCGTAAGGATCACGAAGCATCCTCAAACTTGCATGACTTCCTTTTCCTTCACCTTGAGCATCTCTTCCATCTTCTTGATCTCATCGTCGGTGATCTTCTGCATCTGATCGAGCGAGCCGCGCTCTTCGTCCTCGGAGATCTTCTTGTCCTTCATCGCCTTCTTGATCGCTTCATTGCCGTCGCGACGAATGTTGCGAATGGCGGTGCGATGCTCTTCGAGGACTTTGTTCAGGTGCTTCACCATTTCCTTACGTCGCTCCTCGGTGAGAGCGGGTATCGGGATGCGAATCACCTTGCCATCGTTCTGCGGATTGAGACCAAGATCGGAACTGCGGATGGCCTTCTCGATTGCCCCGACCAGTGACGTATCCCAGGGCTGAATGGTGATGAGTTGAGCCTCAGGCGCGCTGATGTTTCCGACCTGCGTGAGCGGCATCGGAGTGCCGTAGGCATCGACGTGAATGCTGTCGAGCAGATGCACGCTGGCGCGCCCGGTGCGTTGCGAAGCCAGTTCCTTGCGGAACGCTTCCACAGCCTTGTCCATGCGCTGCTTCAGCTGCGTGAAAGTATCTTTGAGGGCGGGCAGTGCCGCCATGCTGATCTGAGCCATAGGTGTACTCCGTACAAGCGTGCCGATTATAAACCCGGTAAGTCAATGCTGTGTACTCTGCGAATTCGCAACTTGCCAAAATACCAGATCAGGCGGTTACGATCGAGCCAATCTTCTCACCCAAGCACACCCGGCGGATATTGCCGTGCGTGTTCAGGTTGAAGATGAGGATGGGCAAATTGTTCTCACGGCAGAGGCTGATGGCTGTTGCGTCCATCACACGAAGCCCTTTCCCCAATACGTCAGTGAAGGTAATCGCGTCATACATCTTCGCATCTTTGTTCTTGACCGGATCAGAATCGTAGATGCCCTCGACCTTGGTGGCCTTCATGATCACCTCGGCCTTAATCTCCATGGCGCGCAGTGAGGCGGCGGTATCAGTGGAGAAATACGGATTGCCTGTGCCAGCGCCGAAGATCACAACGCGATCCTTTTCAAGATGCCGAATGGCGCGGCGCCGGATGAACGGCTCGGCCACCTGATTCATCTCAATCGCGCTCATCACGCGGGTGTGGACACCCTGCTTTTCGAGCGCATCCTGCAAGGCAAGCGAGTTAATCATGGTGGCAAGCATGCCCATGTGATCGGCCGAAACGCGGTCCATGTCCTTTGCCTGCTCGGCTACGCCGCGAAAGAAATTTCCACCGCCAACAACAAGACCGATCTGCACTCCAAGCCGATGCACATCGGCAACTTCAGCTGCAATCTCGTGTACGCGGGTGTTGTCAACTCCAAAGCCCTGGCCCGCTGCCAGTGCCTCGCCGGAGAGTTTGAGAAGAATGCGCTTATAAATGGGGTCGGCCATAGTTGCTTACAAGTGTAAACGAAAGAGCGCGCGGGATGGCGGCTCCGCTTCAAAGAAGCGCCGGAAGAAGGCGCGAAAAACGGGACGGATTGCTCCGCCCCACTGATTTTCAATGCGGATTGAGAGAAGACGTGAGCCTCTAACTACTCAGCCTTTTCTTCTGCGACTGCCTGAGTCTTGGCGACCGCAACCGTCTCGGTCGATTCTCCAACCTTGAAGCGGGCAAAGCGGCGGACCGAAATGTTTTCGCCAAGCTTACCGATTACAGTCGCGATCAACTGCGTGATTGTGATGCTCTGTTCCTTGATGAAGGGCTGCTCGAGCAAGCAGACTTCCTCGTAGAACTTGCCCATCTTTCCGGCAACCATCTTTTCGGCGATATTCGCCGGCTTGCCGCTGGCCATAGCCTGCGCCAGATAGATGTCCTTTTCGCGCTCCATGTCAGCAGCGGTCACATCCTCTTTGCGAACATAACGCGGATCGACGGCGGCGATGTGCATCGCGATGTCGTGTACAAGGGTCTGGAATTCCGCAGTGCGGGCAACGAAGTCGCTCTCGCAGTTCACTTCGAGCAGAACGCCAATCTTTCCCCCTGCGTGAATGTAGCTAGTGACCACGCCTTCGCTGGTGGTGCGGGTCGCTTTCTTAGCTGCGCTGGCCATACCACGTTTACGGAGGACGATCATCGCCTCCTCAATATTGCCATTAGCCTCCGTGAGCGCCTTCTTGCAATCCATCATCGGGGCGCCGGACTTTTCGCGGAGCTCTTTAACCATTGTTGCGGTAATCTCTGCCATTGCAAAAACCTTTCTTGGATAAGTGCGGCCGGGCAAGGCCAGGCTCCTGTGTATTGCTTCGTCTAACTACAATTCTTATTCTCGCAAAACGACCCGCGCCGAAGAATGCAGCGCGGGTCGCTTTTCACGAGATATTCGCGAATGCCGTGCGCCCGCGGCCGGAGCGGCGTTACTTCGCCGCGTTCCCGCCAGGTGCAGGCGTCCAGGCTACGGACCTACCGCGATTCCACCTCTACATCGGGCTCGGCAACAGCAGTTTCGACCTTGCGCACGCCCTTCCCAAGAACGTCTTCCATGTTGACGTCTTCGGTGGACGCAGCGTCGGCGGATGCTGCCTCGGCTTCGACCGGCTGAACTTCTTCGCTCGCCGTGACGCCAGCCGACAGTTCAGCGCTCTGCTTGTCGGTAGCAGCCTGCGAACCTTCGACGACCGAATCGGCAACCTTGGAGGCGAACAGGCGAATTGCACGCAGCGCGTCGTCATTGCCCGGAATGATGTAATCGACTTCGGTCGGGTCGCAGTTGGTATCGACTACAGCGACAACCGGAATTCCAAGCTTGCGCGCTTCCTTCACCGCAATCTGCTCCTTGTTGGAGTCGATCACGAAAATCGCGTCGGGAAGCCGATTCAAATTCTTGATGCCGGCGAGGTTGGCCTGGAGGTGCTTACGTTCGCGCTCCAGTTTCACAACTTCTTTCTTCGGCAATAACTCATAGCGGCCATCGGTCGCCATTTCGTCCAGTTCCTTCAAGCGCTTTACGGATTTCTGCACGGTCACCCAGTTGGTGAGCAGACCGCCCAGCCAGCGCTGGTTGATGTAGAACATTCCGCAGCGCGTAGCTTCTTCGGCAATCGCTTCCTGAGCCTGGCGCTTGGTGCCCACGAACATGATCGTGCGGCCTTCGGCGGCGTTGTCCTGCACGAATCGCGACGCTTCCTTGAACATCTTCAGCGTCTTCTGCAGGTCGATGATGTAAATTCCGTTGCGCTCGCCAAAGATGTATTCCTTCATCTTCGGATTCCAGCGCTTGGTTTGATGCCCGAAGTGAACACCAGCTTCGAGCAATTCCTTCATGGTGATATTGGCCACTGAACCTCCTTGGATGGATTTGCATTGCCTGCTTGCGCCACGAGACGCCAGACAATTCAATTCCCGTTGCCCGCCCCGGAATTAGCGGGAGCGGGAAGATTTTTGGTTCCGTACACAACAAAGAACCTCACGCCGCCGGAACCTGCGGCGCAGGGCGAAAACTTCGGCAACCACATCTCACATCCGTAACAGCAAAGCCGATGCCCACATTCGCCATCGCTGACGAATGTGGGACCGTAACTGGTTTAACGCTTGCTGAACTGGAAGCGCTTGCGGGCGCCCTTCTGGCCGTACTTCTTGCGCTCTTTCTGGCGCGCATCGCGCGTCATGAAGCCTTCGGCCTTCATCTTCGCACGCAGTTCAGGATTGAACTCCTGAAGAGCGCGGGCAATGCCCATGCGAACTGCACCGGCCTGAGCCGTGATTCCACCACCGGAGCAGTTGGCGATCACGTCAAAGTTAGCGGCAGTCTCGGTAAGAATGAGTGACTGGCGGGCAATAATGCGCTGCACGTCCGTCACAAAGTATTCCTCGAAGCCTTTGCCGTTCACCTTGATGATGCCGGTGCCGGGGCGGAGGAAGATGCGGGCTACGCTCGATTTGCGGCGGCCCGTTCCATAGTATTGAACCAGTTCAGCCATTCGATGTTAATCCTTGCTTCTTGTGAGCGCCGGTTACGCGACCGGAGCAATCGCCACGGGCTGCTGCGCCTGGTGCGGATGCTTTTCGTCGCGGTAAACCTTCAGTTTAGTGGCCATGGCGCGACCCAGCTTTGACTTGGGCAGCATGCCTTCAATGGCTTCCTGCACAATCAACTCGGGTTTACGGGCCAGACGCTTGGTAAATTCTTCTTCCCGCAGTCCGCCGGGGAATCCGGTGTAGCGGCGATAAACCTTGGCATTAGCCTTCAGCCCGGTCAATTTCACCTTGCTGGCGTTGATGACTACGACATGGTCGCCGGTATCGAGAAACGGCGTATAGCGGGGGTTATCTTTGCCGCTGAGGATGCGAGCGACGCGCGTAGACAGACGTCCGAGGGTCTGCCCATCGGCATCGACGACGTACCACTTGCGCGCAATCTCCCCCTTGGGGAAATAGGTTGACATTCCAAACTCTCCCAGATGTAAAAACCGACTAATGAGAAGACCGTCCCGGCCTCACTCTGCCTGAACACGACAGGCACCGCTACGCTCCTCTGACGATTTCTCGAAGAGGAGTCGAAGACCCAAGACTTTAGTCTGGGAACTTCTGCACGTTTCGTGCGGGGCAAAACCGTCAGCAGAACCGCTTGCAGATCCCGGCCGGTGAGGCCGATAAATCCGCGGCGACAGAATACCGTCAGGCGGGCAACCGCAGGACGACCGAAAGACTATACGGTAGCGCATGCCAGAGTTGACTGTCAACGCTGACAGGCACGCGGGTTGCCGAAGGCGTTGTACGCGCCCGCAGACCCGTTCCCAATCTTTCGCAGTATAGCACAACAGAACAGGGCAGCCGCTTGCAACGCAATTTACAGGTGTTCACCGAAGCCCTCAAAGACGCTGATCAACTTGGTGAGACGCAGCAACTCCTGCACGCGGGCGCTGAGGTTGATGAGCTTTAGCTGCTTGCCGGAGCGCTTGGCGGAGACGTAGAGGCCGACCAGCGCGCCGAGTCCGGTGCTGTCCATGTAGCTGATATCGGTCAGGTCGAGCACGATTGTCCGAGGCTGGGCGACGCCAATCACTTCGCGCACTTTGTCCTGCAGGGTTGGAGAGTCATTGCTGGCGGAGCGGCCATTTATCAGCTTGCGGACGCTTTCCTGCAGAATTGGCGCGGTGCCGGAGACAACTCTGCCGTGGCAGCGCACGGTGACGGTATCTCCCGACCTTTCGGTTTCGAGGCTCAATGTTGGAAACGGAATAACAGGGTCTGCGGCCATGCGAAATCCTCCCGAGGCGCTGAATGCAACTGCGAACGGAGAGTGTAGCCCGAAAGCAGAGTTGCCCCGTTCTTTTCGCGCATCTCTGGTGAAGATTGGCGGATTGGTTAATCGTTAAAAGGGCGGGTGGTAACCGAGTGGTGAATGGTTATGCAGGGGAGGCGAAGATTGACTGGGTGGTTACTGGGAACAGCTTCGGAGGTGAACAGATTGGCAATCGTGAGCGGTTAATAGCTGCTTGGGAGGGTCCGGATCGGGAAATTCACAGAATAATTCTGGTTGGGGTGAGGGGATTAGAGGCGGAGCAGCGTGGCGATGGCGATAAAGACTACGTGGAGGTAAAGGCTGGTCAGGGGAGATTGTGGAGGTCCCCACATTTGCCAACAGCGGGCAAATATGGGCCACCTGATTTCGGGGAGGGTGAAGGAAGAGCGAGGACCCGATTTCCACATCAGGTCCCCACATTTGCCAACAGCAGGCAAATATGGGCCACCTGATTTCGGGAAGGGTGAAGGAAGAGCGAGTGGCTTACGAAAACGGCGCAGGGCTATTCGTAGGCGAGCGCTTCGATGGGATCTTTCTGCGCGGCCTTGAGAGCCGGATAGAGGCCGCCCAGCAAGGCTCCGGCAATTGCGATGAGAGCAGAGCGCACGACCCAATGGTTATCCCACATGACACGGTTCAAGGGGAACTTGTAATTGATGACGGCGCTGCCGAGGTAAGTAAGTATCAAACCAAGCAGCACTCCGAAAATTGCGAGGATCAGGGATTCGCGCAGCACTACGTTGACGATGTAGAAGCGAGTGGCGCCAAGCGACTTGAGGATTCCGATTTCATGCGTGCGCTCCATGACGGCCGTGTACATGGACTGGAAGATGACGATGAATCCGATGATGACCGAGATGCCGATGACGATGTCAATGAAGGGTCCGAGGCCGGGCATGTTAGAGACAGTCATCAGAGAGGCATACTCGGCAAGCGAGCGGGCAACATACTGATCCATTCCGGGGATTTGCTTGATGGAGGCAACGACGGCGTCGGCGTTATCGGGCTGGTCGGTTTTGATGTAGAACATGCTGGCCTTGCCTTCGGAGCCAAGCAGGTCCTGCAGGGTTCGCATTTGCACGTAACGGCGTGCGCCCTTGCCGTGCTCGACGATGCCGCTGACGCGGAAGCTCTGGTTGAGCATCTCATAGTGATCGCCGACTTTGGTGTGGTTCTGCTGGGCAAACAGATCGTCGACGATCATGTCGTAGGGCCCCTCGAATCCGCCGCCGGCGAGGTACTGGAACGGGCGTCCCATTTTGTCGAAGTCGTTGGGCGAATTGGGATCGAGATCGATGCCGGCGATGATTTCCAATCGCTTGGTGGTCACGAAATGGGTGACGATGGGAGCGACGGCGGTAACGTGCGGAACGGCGCGAAGCTTATTGGCGACCTTAAGGGATACAGGAGCTCCGGTGATTCCGGAAAGGAAGCTGGAGCCGGGAGGGGAAACCATGACGTCGAAGCCGATTCCCTTTTGGCGGTCGGCGCTGTCGTTGAGCATGCTCATGCACAGGCCTACGATGAGCAGAATCAATGTGACCTCGACGGAAATCGCGAAGACACTGATCATGGTGCGCAGAGGCCGGTGCACCAGGTTGGAGAAAACCATTTTGTTCACTCTTTGAGGATAACAAAAGGCGAGGTTTCAAGGTTTCAAAGTTTCAAGGTTTGAAGGCAAAGGCGAAGTCTGAGGAGGCGATATGTTTGGGAGATGCTGCGAGAAGAAGGAAGTTCAACCGCAGAGCAAGGCTGTGAAACGGGCGGCACTGGGTGCGCTGGCAATTGGCGCAACCGCTGTGGGCGCGTTTGCGGTGGGGGCGCTGGCGGTGGGAGCACTGGCGATTGGCAGTTTGGCGGTGGGGAAGGCGAAGATCAAGCGCCTGGAAATTGAAGAGCTGGTGGTGGGGAAGCTGGTGGTGAGGGAAAGAGCCGAAGGGTAGTGCAAGAACAAGTGCAGCGGCTTTTGAGGTGAGCGTTTGCCTGCTTCCCACATATGCCAACAGCGGGCATATGTGGGCCACCCGATTTCGGGAAGCAAGAGCAAGGACAAGAACAACAGCAAGAACAAGAACAACAGCAAGGACAAGAACAACAGCAAGGACAAGAACAACAGCAAGGACAAGAACAACAGCAAGGACAAGAACAACAGCAAGGACAAGAACAACAGCAAGGACAAGAACAACAGCAAGGA
>Ga0255336_100565_pt1 | contig 51909 bp, 49 predicted proteins | sample MeOH1_35cm_T3_17_FD_189102 | JGI IMG/M metagenome (GOLD analysis project Ga0255336, IMG submission 189102) | Sandy soil microbial communities from University of British Columbia, Vancouver, Canada - MeOH1_35cm_T3_179 | ecosystem: Engineered > Artificial ecosystem > Sand microcosm > Unclassified ... | reverse complement strand
GCCCGGCAGGATAACTTGGACTTTGTTCCATACTTCGTCGCTCAGTAACGTTCGTACCATCCTGTCTCGTAGCGCAAAAGACAGGATGTAAACACATTTTTTCAAATGTAAACAGACCCTAGCGTCAATCTCCCTTACTTTAGCCATCGAAATGCTCCTCGCGCGTGCGACTGCGCAACCGGACACCGGACGGCCGATATTCCATCAGAACGGCAGCTTCGCGTCAGGCTTCTCCGCGAGGATCACGCGGCGGAAGTCTTCCTGAATGCGCTTGAGCGCCGCGTCGTTATCGGCTTCGAAACGCATCACCACGACCGGCGTGGTGTTCGACGAACGCGCGAGACCGAAGCCGTCCGGATACTCGACACGCAGGCCGTCGATCTTCACGACGTCGTCCGCGCCGGTGAATGTCGCGCTCTGCTGCAGGCGCGCGATCAGTTCGAAGTTTTCGCCTTCTTCCAGCTTGAGTTGCAGTTCCGGCGTGGAGTTCGAGTTCGGCAGCGAGTTCAGCAGCTGGCTCGGATCTTCCACACGCGTGAGGATTTCGAGCAGGCGCGCGCCCGCGTAAAGGCCGTCGTCGAAACCGTACCAGCGGTCCTTGAAGAACACGTGGCCGCTCATTTCGCCGGCGAGCGGTGCGCCGGTTTCGCGCAGCTTCGCCTTGACGAGCGAGTGGCCGGTCTTCCACATGAGCGGCTCGCCGCCCTTGTCCTTCACCCACTTGGCGAGGTTACGCGTGCACTTCACGTCGTAAATGATCTGCGCGCCCTTGTTGCGCGACAGCACTTCTTCCGCGAACAGCATGAGCTGACGGTCCGGATAGATGATCTGGCCGTCTTTGGTGACCACGCCCAGGCGGTCGCCGTCGCCGTCGAACGCGAAGCCGATTTCAGCGTCCGTTTCCTTCAGCGCGCGGATCACGTCCTGCAGGTTTTCCGGGTGAGCCGGGTCCGGGTGATGGTTCGGGAAGTTGCCGTCGATCTCGGTGAACAGTTCGACCAGTTCGCAGCCGAGCTTCTTGAACAGCTTGGGCGCGAGGCCGCCGGCGACGCCGTTGCCGGTGTCGACCACGATCTTGATGGGACGCGCGAGCTTGATGTCGCTCGCGATGCGATCGAGATAGGCGTCGGCGATGTCGTACTCGGTGTATGTGCCGCTGCCTTCAGAGAAGTTCTCGTCGACGATGCGCTGATGCAGCGCGAGAATCTGCTCGCCGTAAATGGCCGCGCCGCGCAGGACCATCTTGAAGCCGTTGTAGTCCGGCGGATTATGACTACCCGTCACGACGATGCACGAATCGACGCGGCGCTCGCCGCCGTCAAGCTGCAATGGCACGCTGGCCGCGAAATAACCAACCGGCGTGGGCACCATGCCCACGTTGACCACGTCGACACCGGCCGCACGCAGGCCGTCCGACAGGGCCTGGATCAGTTCGGGACCCGAGAGGCGGCCGTCACGCGCGACCACCACGGCGTCGCCGCCTTGCGCCCGCACTTCGCTGCCGAACGCGCGGCCGATCGAACGCGCTGCGTCGGCGTCGAGCGTCTTGCCGATTACACCGCGAATGTCATACGCTTTAAAAATAGATTTCGAAATCTGTAACCGGCTCATGAAGGATTGTCTGACTGATTATGGGATTTGGCGCAACTCGAGCACGCGGGCCAAGGTTACGAGTGCACGGAGAACGTCCATGCGAACTGGAGCGAGAGCATATCAAAACTAAGGCAATTGCAAGGCTTTCTCGTTAAGCGCCACTCAATGACGCTTCGTTGTTAATGGGCCGCAATGCCGCTCGAGTGCGCGTGAGAAAGGGAAAAGACGTGGCGTCGAGAATCAGGACAGTGCGAGTCCTTTGCTGAACAGATAAGTGTTGTTTTTAGTGGCGATTGCGTCTTCGACCGCGATGCGACCTTTAGCGTGCTTCTTGCGGGACCTATCCGTAATTTCGTGGACGAGACATATCACGAGAGGTGAAAATCATGGATATGCCGATGAAGAAGAAATGAACGGTGGGCAGGACAGGCGCGGCCCGGCGACCGTTGCCTGCCCTGCTTGGTCTGCTCGATTCACTTGGTGAAGGGTCCAATGACGCCCTCCGAAGTTCAGGATCTGATGCTGGCATTTAGCAACGCGCTCGTCGAGCGCGCAATGGGCGCCGAGATGAACATGCATCTGGAGCACCTGCCCGGTCGGCCCAAACCATCTGACTAGACCAACGAACGCAGCCTCGTCAGGATCGATCTGCCGCGTGATAGCAAGAGCAGTTTCGAGCCCGTCCTGATTTCCAAACGCGAGCGCCTTTTACTGGCTTCGACGAACGCATGATCTCGATGTACGCCCGCGGCATGAGCGCGTGCGAGACCCGTGTGTTTCTGGCGGAAACTTATTGCACCGAGGTGCCACCCGATTTCATCAGCTCGGTCGCCGATGAGGCGATCGCCGAAACCCCGCCTGACAAAGCCGCCTGCTTGAAGCGATGTACCCAGTGGTGTTCTTCGACGCGCTGCGCATGGACATACGGGACGACGGCGTGGTGAGCAACAAGGCCGTATATTTCGCTAGGCATCCAGGCCGATGGCCAAGGCGACGTGCTCGGCCTGTGGAACGGACAGATCGAGGACGTGAAGTTCTGGCTCAAGGTGTTCAACGAACTTCGGATGAAATTTGCGTAAATCTTATTATTTTCCTCTACGGTGAAGCGACCCGACCACGCGCTCCCCGCATGTTCCCTACGCCGCCAACATCCACCGCAACGTTTCTAGGAACGGAATTGCCTCTACCATCGGCACCAGCGAGCGTAGCTTCGCCGGCGATCCTGCCAGCATCTTCACGTCGGTTTGCCGCACAAAGGCAGGATTGACCTGGATCTCAAGCTCATGCCCGGTGAGATCACTCGCGGCAGATAGAATCTCGCGCAACGTGTACGGTGTCCCAGTACACACATTGACCGTTTCAGCAGCAGCCTCGGCCTCGAGCAGCGCTTCATATGCGTTCGCCACGTAGCGCACGTCGGAGAAATCTCGCGCCACGTCGATATTGCCGAGCTCGATCGACGCCTCGCGACGCGCAAAATGTTCCACGATCTTCGGCACGAGGAAGTTCGACGCCTGGCCGCGGCCGGTGTAATTGAACGGCCGCACGATCAGGATCGGCAGCCGGTCGAACCACGTGTGCACCATCGTTTCCATCGCCGCCTTGCTAGCGGCATAGTGGTTCACTGGCGTGAGCGGGAAACTTTCGTCAATGACGTCGCTTGTCACATTGCCATATACGTTCGCGCTGCTCGCAATCAGGAGCTTGCGCGGCGTGTGACCTACGGCTGCGCACGCTTCCAGCAGATTCAGCGTGCCGAGCACATTCACGCGGTAGAAGTCGAGCGGATCGTTATGGCCCACGAAGCTGATTGCCGCAAGATGCACAATGTAGTCAGGCCGCACGGCTTCCATCACACGCCGACATGCGTCAGGCGAGGTGATGTCGAGTCTGAGCCGGGTGGTCGTTTCAGGCTCGTTGCGCCCGGCCACTGTTTCGATCACAGTGTGGCCTCGGCCAAGCAGGTGCTCGACCAGATATCGGCCCGTAAAGCCGCTCGCTCCGGTGACGAGCGTGCGTACAGCTTGCTTCGCATGGGAAGACGACATGCTTTCTCCGTTCTCGAGGGTCATCCTGTTGTGCTGCAATATCCCCGCCGACAACGCACCACGCCTAGGTATCGAAGCGGCCACGGATGACGCGCGGCGCTCTATGGCGCCGCAAACCCGCCATTATGTCATGCTTAGGACCTACGTATAAAACCGCGCTTAAGTTAGGATACGAATTGTTATAAAGCGACGTAATCTCACAGCGAAAACTGCCGTGCCCTCCTTTCGAAGAAAGTAGCGTTCGACTTTCACCGCACCACGCTCAAGCCTTTGTAAGCTGATTTGTCATGAGCCGGTTTTCACCACCGAGAGTCCGAGAGCACGCGCAGTCCGGATGCAACATGACTACGTATCGGTTTGTGTCCTTATCGCCATCGATCGTTCAATCGTTCACTCCACGTGGTAAAGACGCCAGCCATTGGTTTTCTTGATCATCTGCCATTGGCCTCATCCGGACGACGTTTCATTGCGCTGGACGGCGAGGTGTTGCGCGGCAGATGTCCCGCGTCTGGATGATATGGCTGCCTGACACACCGTTTCGGCGTTCGATCATCATGGTCTGATCGTGCTCGGCCATGTCGAGGTCGTGAGAAGCCGAACGGAATTCCTGCCGCGCAGAATCTGATCGAATCGCTTGCGCTGGGAAAAGGAGCCGATGTGTTTGTGCAGATCGGGGTGCGCTCAAGATTCGGACTTTTTCGTACGCTAAGCGTTTTGGCGGCTGTTCCGAATGTCGCTGAACGACCCACAAGTCATATCAGCTTCCCGTCGTCGAACTACCGAGGAAATTGTCCAACATCTCGAGTCGATCATTGCCCCAGAACAGTCGATCATCAGCCACGAACGAGGGCGCGCCGAATACGCCTCGGGCTATCGCATCGTCGGTATTCTTCTCGATCAATTCCTTGTATCGCGATGAAATCGCGGCAGCCGCGAGTTCGTGAGCATGCAGGCCAACAGATTCGCCAATTCTCTCGAGCGTCGACAGATCGCTGATGTCACTGCTTTCCGACCAGTACTCGCGCATGGTCGCCCTCACAAACTCATGCGCCTTGCCTTGTTCGGCTGCGTAAACACTACATCTAAGCGCGCGGGACGGGCGCAGCGGAAAATCAGGGTGATACCGGATTACGAGGTTCCGCTGTCTCGCCCAGTCCTGCATGTCCTGCATGAACCAGCGGACGAACGCGTCGGACGCCTCCAGCGGTCGCCGTCCGTCGATGCGATCGATCAGGTTCGCGAGATGCATCGGCCTCCAGACAATCTGACGACCGTGCTTCGCCGCGATCTGCACGAGGCGATCGATTGCGAGATAGCACCAAGGGCTATGAAAGTCGAAGAAAAATTCGACCGGTGTCCGATCGGCCGAAGGCGCTATCGGTACGGAAAATCGCGCGAGATCGACGAGCGTCCGCTCATGCCAGCCAGACATGATCACGCGTTCGCGCTGTTTGACACGCACGTCGAAACGAATGACGCGGCCTGCCACGGATTCGACGGTCGATTCGCAGACCATGGCGATTCCCGGCCACGCCGGCGCAACGTGTTTCACCTCCACCGACGTGCCGACCGAAGCCCATCCTGCTTCATAAGCGCTCTTGATGTTCAGATGGCAGGTCTGTTCGACAAACGCGATCGTTGCCGGCGTTGAGACTGCCGCCACGCCCGTGTTCCCTATTGCGGCAGCTGTATCCGCATCCGTCGGGAGGTACTCGCCGGCGAAATGCCGGCCAGCCTCGACTCTGCTCATGTGAGCTCCTTCAGCCGGCCCTCTTTCGCCGCCACCTGGAGCTGACGTTTGATGATTTTCCCGCTAGACGTCATCGGCCATTCGGAAACCGAAAACACCCTGGCCGGATGTTTGAAGCCCGCGATCCTGCCGCGACAGAATTGCCTGAGATCAGCGGGTGTCAGCAAGGCGTCTGACTCGATCGCTGCTGCGACGATCTCACCGTAGTAATGATCGGGCACAGCGAAAACTGCAATTTCCCGGATGTCCGGATGCTCTCTCAGCAGGTTCTCGACCTCGACCGGGTACACATTCTCACCGCCCCGGATGATCACGTCGCGCAGCCGCCCTCCCACCAGCTCGACCCGTCCGTCATGGCGCAGGCAGCCGAGATCGCCTGTCTGCATCCAGCCATCGCTGTCGATGGTTCGATCCGTCTCGACAGGGTCATCGTGATACGACAGCGTACCCGGCGACCGGACCGCAAAGCCGTCGAAATTCACTACAACGCGCAGGTGTTTCAGTTGCGGTCGAAGAGACTCGATGATTGACCGATATTCATTGGCGCGAAAACGCTCCGACAACAGGATGGCAGCGACACCGGCATGGGTCAGCACATGCCGCACGTCTTCCGCACGGAAATGCGTGTTGACCGGGACCATCACGGCGCCGATCGCTGCGATCGCAACCTGCGCAACGGGCCACTCGATGCGATTCTCCGCCCAGATTGCAACCCTCTCGCCCGGACGAATGCCGGCGTGTCGCAGAGCGGACGCAAGCGCGTGCACGTCGTGCAGCCATTGCGCGAAGGTGAGACGTCGGCCTGTCTCGGGAAACACAAGGCCCTCGTGGTCGGGAAAGCGGGCGAAGCACTGAAGCAGTGCCTGGTAGGGGTCGTACACTTGCATATCGTCGAATCTCTCTGGTCATGTCGAGCACGTCAGCGGCTCAGTTCGGTAGGGATAGTCAGATGTTCGGACTGCGCGCGGCGGCGCTTTCTGGCGACGAGGCCATATAGCAATCCTGTCGCGACCAGCCCGATCACCCAGGAAATATCGGAGTCCGCGAGTGCGCGCGCGATGGGGCCGGTATAAAAGCCGCTCGATATGAAAGGCAGTTCGAGCAGAACGCCGCAGACATAGACAGCGATCGTCGACAGATTCCAGCTTCCGTAGCGGCCGCTGGGATCCGAGAGCGCGTGCAGGTCATAGTTCGACCCGTTGACGAAGAAATAATCGACGATGCTGATAGCGCTCCATGGCGTGATGAACGCGAGGAGAAAGATCAGAAATGACGAGAACGACTTGATAAACGAATGCGAACCCGTTATGGCAATCAACACCGCGAGCGATACCATGCCGAGCACGTAGAAGAACCTGTGACGGACGGACACGGCATCGCGGTGGCGAAACGCTCCGATGATGGTCGCAGTCGACATGTAGCTGCTATAGGCATTGAGCGTCATCATCGTTATCTTTCCGAAGCCGACAATGAAGTACAGCACCATCGCCATGGCGCCTGTCGCGCCGAGCCCGACCACGAACTGCACCTCGCGTCCCGAGAAGGCGGCACCGGCGAGCGCCGCTGCGAAGACGCCGAACGTCATGGATGCCTGTGAGCCGATCACCGTGCCGAGCGATGCGGCCAGAAAAATCCTGACGCGCGACGTGCTAGCAGGAAGATAACGTGCGTAGTCGGCCACATAGGGCCCGTACGAAATCTGCCAGGCGGCCGCCAGCGAGACGGCGAACACGAAGTGGCTCGCGACGAAGTTCCGCTGCGCAAGCAGGCCGCCAATGTCGTGATGTGCCAGTAGAGCTGCGAACATATAGACGAACGCACAGACGCCCACCACACTGGCCAACTTGGCGATCGAGTGGATCGTACGATATCCGAGCGTTGCGAGAAGCAGCGTTACGATGCCGAACACGACGATGCCCTGCCAGTCACTAATGCGCAGGATCCGGGCAACAGCTTGTCCGGCGAGCAAGGTCCCACCTGCCGAAAATCCTACGTAAAGGAAGCTCACAAGCAGGAGCGGAATGACCGCGCCGAACACGCCAAACTGCACGCGGCTGCGGATCATCTGCGGCAAACCGATCTTCGGGCCGAACGATGCCTGCAGAGCCATCACCATACTGCCCAGCACCTGGCCGATGAGAAGGCCGATCAATGACCAGAAGACATCGCCGCCTAAAACGACGGCAAGCGCCCCCGTGACGATTGCAGTGATATTCAGATTGACGCCAAGCCACAGCGTGAACTGGCCGAACGCCGTGCCGTGGCGCTCGCTTTCAGGAATGTAGTCAAGCGAACGTTTCTCTATCATTGACGCCGGAGCGCCAACTTCTTTCGAGGTTGCCATGGCATGAACCTTGAAGTGGTGATGGATGCCGGAAGCAACCCGGCGATATGGAACGGAACGTACGCAGCATTCGGATCGACGATCCCGAAACGGCGCGACCATGCACAGATAGTAGGGAAGTCGCCGTATAATAAAAAATGTCGGTTTTTAATTCTGTATATCAAAGATCTTGATACACTTCACGTTGCGGCAGATCGAATATTTCATGGCGGCGGTAGAACATCGCGGCGCTTTGGCGGCCGCGAAGGCGATGAACGTGTCGCAGCCTTCGATCTCACACGCGATTGGTGAATTGGAGGCGTTGTGGTGCGAGCGGCTTTTCACGCGTGTCCCGAGCCGTGGCCTGGAGTTGACCGCCGCAGGCAAGCGCCGCTACAAGGAAGCACGGGAACTGATGCAGCGCGCGGCGCAACTTGGCGCACGAGATACTGCCAGCGTCGTGGGCGACCTGTCGGTGGGCTGTTTCGCGACGCTCGGCGCGCGCCATCTTCCGCCGATCATCCGGCACTTTCAGAATCACTATCCCGACGTCCGGTTGACGATCCAGGAAGGCGATACGGAGGAACTTGTCGAAGAGGTGGAGCGAGGCACGCTCGATCTGGCGCTGATCTACGATATGGAACTCGCGCGTCAGGTGACGCTTCACGCAGTTGGCGAGCAATCACCCTATGCCCTGCTCCCGGAGGGGCATCGGCTGGCAAAGCAGACTGCCGTTTCAATCAGGGAACTGTCGGAAGAGCCGTTCTTCCTGCTGGACATGCCGCACAGCCGTGACTATTTTCTTTCCCTGTTCCGGTTGGCTGGCGTATCGCCTTCTGTCGCGCTGGAACTGCGTTCTGTCGAGATGATCCGATCGCTGGTCGCGAACGGGCATGGAATTTCGATTCTCGTGACTCGCCCCGTCGGTGATATGAGCTACGACGGCCGGCCCATCGTTTGCCGCCCTTTAGATTCCACGATCCCTGCGCAACGGGTTGTCGTCGTCGCGCCGCAGACCACGGAGTTGCCGCGGCCGGCGGCCGCGTTTCTTGAAGTGATGCGCGACCGGTTCATGAAGTCCTGAATTGTTCTTGGTAGCGCCAAATATGTCCCACAGACATAAAAATTCCCTTAGAGGGACCGGCAATGTCCGCGTGACTCAGAGACGGGACAGAGCAGCCTCCCAGCGACCGTTTCGAGTCTTGGTGCCGCCCGTCGGATCTCCGCCCGAGGTCCCGACCGAACGGCCGACGGTGACGCGATCCCGGCCTTTCGATAGCTATAAGGTCCTCCGAGACGATTGGCCAGATACCTGTCAGCCAGATGTATACCCTATCCTGACGTCAGGCTGGCCTGTCAACATTGTCAGGTTAGGGTTTGCTTCGCAATTTGTTGACGCCTCCGTTTCAGCGTCATAGATTTCAACCTGACACATCCACCGGCAGGCGTTCATGAACGGGCAACGCGTGGGCTACGTTCGGGTCAGCACGTTCGAGCAGAACGCCGAGCGTCAGCTTGACGGTGTGACGCTGGACCGAACCTTCACCGACAAGGCGTCGGGAAAAGACACGAAGCGGCCGCAACTCGACGCGCTGCTCAGCTTCGTGCGCAGCGGCGACACGGTGGTCGTGCATAGCATGGACCGGTTGGCGCGGAATCTTGATGACCTGCGCCATATCGTTCAATCGCTGACCCAGCATGGCGTGCGAATCGAATTTGCGAAGGAGTGCCTGACCTTCACGGGCGAGGATTCTCCGATGGCCAACCTGATGCTCTCGGTGATGGGCGCGTTCGCTGAATTCGAGCGCGCGCTGATTCGCGAGCGCCAACGCGAGGGTATTGCGCTCGCGCGACAGCGTGGTGCGTATCGCGGCCGCAGGCCTGCGTTGTCCGATGCGCAGGTCGCGGATCTGCGGCGTCGCGTGGAAGCGGGTGAACGCAAGGCGCAAATCGCCCGCGATTACGGGATCAGCCGCGAAACGCTGTACCAGTACCTTCGCTCGGTGAGGTAATGCATGCCCCGCCGCGAACTGCTCACGCCCGCGCAGCGCTTCCAGTTGTTCGCGTTTCCCGATGACGAAAGCGAACTGATCCGTCTCGCCACCCTGTCGAAAGAAGATTTCGCGTTCGTACGTCAACACCGGGGCGATCACAACCGTCTTGGCGTCGCAGTCCTCATGATCTACCTGCGCTATCCGGGACGGGCGCTGGGTCCAGGCGAGAAACCGCACGCGCCGATTCTCGGTATCGTAGCAACGCAGTTGCGGGTGGCGCCCGCAGTGTGGGATCTCTATGCAACGCGCGATGAGACACGTCGTGAGCACCTGCAGGAGCTGCTGGTCCGCGCGGGACTGGCCCAGTTCGACCGGCATCGCTATCGCGAGTTGGCGGCGTTCCTGTTGCCGATCGCGATGCAAACGGCGCAGGGCGTCGTCCTCGCGCAGGCTGCCGTGGACGAACTCCGGCGCCAGCATGTGCTATTGCCGCCGGTTGCCACCCTCGAAAAGCTCTGTGCGACCGTCGCCACACGCGCGCAGCGCGAGGTCTACCGGCTGCTGATCGCGCCGTTAAGCACCGAGCAGCGCGCGGCGCTCGACCAGTTACTACAGCCGTTTGCACCTCGCCCGGTCAGCAAGCTCGCGTGGCTTCGACAATCACCGGGCGAGCCGAGCGCGAAAGCCATACTTGCCCATATTGAGCGCCTGCAAGCGATCCGCTCGCTTGGGCTGCCGGGGGATATCGGCCGGAACATTCACCAGAACCGTCTGCTGCGCCTCGCGCGCGAAGGCGGGCAAACGGCGGTGTACCAGCTTGAGGAGTATGAGGCCGAGCGACGTCACGCCACGCTCGTCGCCATCCTGCTCGATACGGCGGCGACGTTGACCGACGAGACTCTCAACCTGCACGACCGCCTGATCGGTTCGTTCTTCACCAAGGCGAAGCATAAATACGAAAAGCGGTTTGCGGCCGAGGGCAAGGCCGTCAACGACAAGGTCCGTCTGTATGCAAAGGTTGGTGCCGCGCTGATTGCCGCGAAGGAGGCCGGCGATGATCCGTTCCGGGCGATCGAGGCGATTGTGCCGTGGGAGACATTTACGGCGTCCGTTCGTGAGGCCGAGCAGCTGGCGCGCGACGCCGAGTTCGATTCAACCGCGTTGTTGGTGGATCACTACACGCAGTTGCGGCGCTATTCGCCAACCTTCCTCGATACCTTCGATCTCCGCGCCGCACCCGCGCGGCAAGACCTGATGGACGCGATCGACGCCTTGCGCGCAATGAATCGCGCCGACGCCCGGAAGGTACCGGCCGATGCGCCGACGGCTTTCGTCAAGCCTCGCTGGGACCGATTCGTGTTTAAGGAAAGCGGCATCGATCGCAGGTTCTACGAGCTGGCCGCGATGAGCGAGTTGAAGAATGCGCTTCGCTCGGGCGACGTGTCCGTGATCGGAAGCCGGCAGTTCAAGGATTTCGATGAATACCTATTGCCGCGTGCAGCGTTCGACGACCAGCATCGCGGAAACCGGCTTGGGTTGGCCGTGGCGACCTCGGCGGCCGCGTATCTCGACGAGCGCCTCGCTCGCTTGCGGGAAGCGCTTGACGAAACGGCCCGGCTCGTAGCCGCCGGCGAATTGCCAGACGTTGAGCTAAACGATAAGGGACTCAAAATCTCGCCGATCGACGACGTGACGCCGGCTTCGGCTGACGTACTCGCTCAGCAAGCCTATGAGCTGATGCCGCGCGTGAAGATCACGGATCTGCTGATGGAAGTCGATCAATGGACCGACTTCACACACCACTTCACGCACTTGAAGATCGATTCCGGGCAACCGGACCGGACGTTGCTGCTCACCGCGATCCTGGCCGACGCGTTCAACCTCGGGCTGGAGAAAATGGCCGACGCATGCCCCGGCACCAGCTTCGCGAAGCTTTCGTGGCTGGTAGCCTGGTATATCCGCGACGAGACCTATCAGAAGGGGCTGACCGAGCTGGTCAATTACCAGCATCGCCTTCCCTTCGCAGCGTATTGGGGCGAAGGCACGACTTCGTCATCCGATGGTCAGCGCTTCCGTGCCGGGGGCCACGGTCACGCTGCCGGCTATCGAAACGCGAAGTACGGCAGCGAACCCGGCGTCCTGTTCTATACGCACATCTCCGACCAGTACGCACCGTTCCACACCAAGGTCATCAATTCGCCGGTGCGGGACGCCACGCACGTGCTCGATGGTCTGCTGTACCACGAATCGGACTTGCGCATCGAGGAGCACTATACGGACACGGCGGGCTTTACCGATCATGTGTTCGCACTGTGCCACTTCCTCGGGTTTGAATTTGCGCCACGCATCGCTGATCTGGCCGACAAGAACCTGTACGTCCCTGGCAAGCCGGGCGACTGGCCTGCACTGTCGTCGCTGATTGGCGGATCGATCAGCCGGAAACTGATCGAACGGGAATTTGACGATGTGGTCCGCCTAGCCGCATCGATCCAGCAGGGCAACGTGACGGCTTCCCTCATCCTACGCAAGCTCAGCGCCTATCCACGGCAGAACGGTCTCGCTGTCGGTCTGCGCGAACTCGGCCGAATCGAGCGCACGCTGTTCACGCTCAAGTGGCTCCAAGATCCAGCACTGCGCCGCCGCGTGTCTGCCGGACTGAACAAAGGGGAGGCCCGCAACTCGCTCGCACGCGCCGTGTTCTTCTATCGCCTTGGCGAGATACGGGACCGCTCGTATGAAAACCAACGCTACCGGGCAAGCGGACTCAATCTGGTGGTGGCCGCGATCACCTTATGGAACACCGTGTATTTGGAACGGGTGATCGCCGCCTTGCGGCAGCAGCGGGAAATCGACGACAACCTGGTCCCGCATGTTGCGCCGCTGGGGTGGAACCACATCAACCTAACCGGCGACTACGTATGGCATGCCAACAAGCGCGTCGCGCAAGGGCGGTTTCGGCCGCTACGCGCGGTCAAATCGACCAAACTGAGGTCTTAGCGTACGAAAAAGTCCGTTTCTTGACGGCACCCCAGATCGAGGGCGACGAACCGCCCCTGCTTGCCGTCTGTGAGGATCGTGCCCGCTGTTGCGCTGCGGCCCATGCAACGTGAAGCACTACAAGGCACACGGCCGTATCGAAACGCGTACTGTGCTCATCTGGAGCGTGCCGGAGAACTGGCTGGAAGAAGACTGGCAGCCGCTGCTACGGCAAATCGTCAGCGTCTCGCATACGGTCGAACGCGGTCACCGCATTGACGGCTGCGTGCGCACCAGCGAGACCGCGTGGTCGGTCAGCAGCTCCGTAATGAGCGCCGCAACTTGGCAGATGCCCATCCGTGGTCACCGGTCAATAGCGAACAGAATCATCAATGCTCGATGTGGTCGTGCGAGAGGATCGCTGCTCGACGCGAACAAGGCCCGAAATTCTGGCACACGTGCACTCTATGGGCTGAACTGCATGCGGGCTGCATCGGGCCAAAGCATCACCATCGAGCGGCATCGCAATGCGCTTGAACTCTGAACGTTTGCGGCGCTGCGTCTGCGATGCTACGAGAATGAACAGCCCTGCCAGAATGCTTGGCGTGCCTTGACTTTCGCGACTGCGTAACTCAATTCCCGCGGACTACTAATCAGCCATATCGATGGGCAGACGTCGCTGCGGATTTTCGATAAACCGGAATTCGAGCGAGTGGACTGCCCGACCGCGCTTGATGCCTTTCCAGTCAATCACCAGGTCGGCCTTCTCGTTCAGTTCGCTGACCGCCATGTCGATCACCCGCCGTTTGATGTCGGCAAAGCGATAGGTTGGGGGCACTTCCAGCGCCATGCGTAAATCCTCGACCGTGATCAGAAGCACACCCCGGTCCTTTTCCCTCATCAGGAGTTCCAGAAGCCGCCACGAATAGATTGACTGCAAACCACGTGCAAAATCAAGCTGATAGCTCACAAACTTGCGCTGCAGCAAAAAGATATGAGGCGTCAGATCCGGCGAAAAACAGATCTCGGCCCACGCTTCGCCGTCGTGATAGGTGGCTTTCCACACCCACCGCAGTTGCACCCTCTTCTTGCCATCCATGTAGCTGAGCTTCCGCTCCAACAGACTGGCGCAAGCCTCTTTCATGCCCTGATACGCGGCGGCAGCCTGTTTCTCCCCACTTCGAGGTGCCAACGCAGCAACGGCGGCAAATTCTTCAGCCTTTATCCTCACAGAGACGTATCCATCCGCCTTGCCGTGTTGATAAGGTGACTTGCGGCTGTCAATGCTGCGCAATGCAGTCATCATCAAGCGCTTTTCGTTCAACGACAGGCCGTGCTGTGCATTCACCAATGCTCTGCTCATTGCCACCGTCCCTTTGATCCGGCCGTCAACCTCGAGTATCTCGTCGGGAGATGCGCCGAGCTCAATCGCCATGGATGCAATCAGTTCCGCGGCCTCCAACGGAATCTCCTGGTCCAACGGTCGGACGGCCCGCAGCAGGTCGTTCAAAGTTCTCTTCTCCTAACTGGCCGCACGAAAATAACCATGTCCAATAAAGTGATGATTGTAGAAAGATGACACGAGACCCGCAAGTCACCATTGTGGATAACGGTCGGAAAATGTCACGTCTGGGCCGGTTCTCGTCCACTCTGGGCCGGAATTTGTCCACTCTAGGCCGGAATTTGTCACCGCCGGACCGTAATATGTCACCTTTCGTAAAAGACGATCGGCTTAAAAGCCTTGCCAGGTAAGGCTCACAGGCCCGCCCCCAGGCGTTTACAAAAGGTTTTACAAAGGTTCTACAAACTGTTTTACTAAAGGTTTTATAAAGAAGCTTAGAAATATTTATCTTCCTCAAAGCCGTACCGCGAAGCGACGGGCTCGCGTCATGGCGTGACGGCACGGCAGGTGCGTCAGTACGTGCGGCTGCGGCGCATCGAATTGCCGCCGGGCGCGGGTCAAGCCGTGGCGGCCACGACCCTGGGTGCGCGGGTTTGATGCGCTAGGCGGTGTCAAGCCGATCGAATGGCGCTTGCTGACCAACCGCTAAGCCACGTCGCTGCAGGAAGCGCTTGAATTGATCAACTGGTATGCGCGCGCTGGAAAATCGAGGTCTTGTTTCTTCCCGGCGACATGAACCTCTTTCGAGTCGCAGCCAGATGGCTTTCGCACCGGGTTCGCCGTCGCCTTTGCGGCCAAAGAATCGACTTGGCGCGCGATCAAACGCAGCGCCTCGTTGAGCTTGAACCAGGCCGGCTGCTTGACGTCGGTCAAAAAACACGCGCTGCGGATCTCATCGGCATCAAAGAACGATTCGGCATCCAACTCGGGGCGCCTACAGCCCGTCTGCATCAGACGGATGATTCGCCAAGCCACGACCAGAAGCAGCGCCAGGGCGCGTTCGAGTCGTTCGATCGCGCCCAATTACGCTTATCCAAGTCTGCGACATTGCGAGGTATTAAGGCGGCCGGATGTGTGACTTTAGAAACGTCCGTTCAAAGGTTTGAACATGAGGGACCCATTGGAATGTTTCCGGGCGATCTGCCCCGCTTCTGGCAATCTAGACCAAATACAATACTTGGCGGGTCGCAATCGGTCACCTTTCGCCCCTTAGGTATAAAAGGTTTTCCTTCGTTGGAAGCAAGTTTGTCCAAAGTTTGGACGCGAGGAAACAGACAAAAGACTCACCGTCGGAGTTTCTTTGGTGATTGCATGAAGATCAACGAACCGCTTACGGGAGAAACCGCGTGCCGGCACAGGCCGTAATCCGTCACCTTTCGTATGCGGGCAACAGCGACCGGCGTTCTGGTTCGTGTAGGCGAACTGGATGCAGGACGGGCGTAAGCGCGGCAGGAGTGACGTCTTGACTGCAGAGCGCGATCTTCAGGCTGCGCTGCGGAGCTGATCGGCGACGACCCACGGTGTGAGTTCGTCGATGCGGTTAATCGCGTGGTCTGCAATGCGTGCGAGCACATGGCGCAGATAGGTCTCAGGATCGATACCGTTGAGTTTTGCGGTGCCAACTAGGCTGTAGATGGCAGCGGCACGCTCGCCCCCGGAATCGGCACCGGCAAACAGGTAATTGCGGCGGCCGATGGCCACCCCGCGTAGCGCGCGCTCGACTGGCAGATTGTCGATCTCGAGCTGGCCATCATCGCAGTAGCGTGTGAGCGCTTCCCACCGGTTCAGCGCATAGAGGATCGCCTGACTCGTATCCGATTTGCGCGAGAGCGTTTCCAGCGTCGTGGTGAGCCACGCATGGAAGCGATCGAGTAGCGGTCTCGCATGCTCCTGGCGATGCGCACGGCGCTCGTCGGGAGGTTTGCCCCGGATCGATTCTTCGATCCTATATAGCGCACCGATACGTTCGAGCGCTTCGGTGTTCAACGCATTGGGGCGCGCTGCGTGTAATTCATAGAACTGTCGTCGGGCGTGTGCCCAGCAGGCTGCCTCCGTGACGTGCCCTGTTTCGTAAATGGCCCGATAGCCGCCGTACGCGTCGGCTTGCAGCGTACCGTTGAACGACTCGAGGTGCTGCTGCGGATGGATGCCCTTGCGATCCGGCGTATAGGCAAACCACACCGCCGGCGGCGTCTTGTCGGCCGATGCACGATCATCGCGCAAGTACACCCACAAGCGACCGGTCTTCGTCTTGCCATTGCCCGGTGCAAGCACGGGAACCGGTGTGTCGTCCGCGTGCAGTTTCGTCGCCGACATCACGTGACGATGTAGTGTTTCAATGAGCGGCTGCAGCAGCGTCGCCGCATGACCGACCCACTTCGCAAGCAGCGAGCGGTCAAGCTCGACGCCTTCTCGCGCGTAGATGACCGACTGCCGGTAAAGCGGCAAGTGGTCTGCAAACTTCGAGACCAGCACGTGTGCCAGCAGTCCTGGGCCGGCGAGACCACGCTCGATGGGACGGCTCGGTGCAGGTGCCTGAGAGATGTGGTCGCAACACACGCAGGCAAACTTCGGGCGCACATGACGGATGACACGGAAGCTTGCTGGTACGTACTCAAGTTGCTCGGCGACGTCTTCGCCCAGCGACTTCATCAGGCCACCACACTGCGTGCACTTCCCGGCGGATTCGGGCAAGTGTGTCTGGATCTCGCGCGGCAGATGTTCGGGCAGTGGCTTGCGCGGTGCCTGTTCCACGGCCGTGCGCGGCTTCTTCGGGATTTCGACCGGTGCCGCGCCTTCGTCAGTCTCGAGCTCTTCGAGACGCAGTTCGAGTTGCTCGATCTGGCGGCCCAGCTTCTCCGACTTGCGGCCGAACTGCATACGGCGCAGCTTGGCAATGAGCAGCTTCAGGTGTTCGACTTCCGCTGCGCGCGAGGCCAGCGCGGCTTGTTGCGAGTCGACCGTTTCCTGCAGTTTGAGCACTTGCGCGTCGCGCTCGCGCAGCGCCGCCTCCTGGCTAAGCAGCATGGCCTTCAGCGTTTCGACATCGTCGGGAAGTGGGTTCGCGCGCGTCATGCAGGCAGTTTACGCGCCGGCAACGACGTTTACAACGCTGAAGTCGGGCGCGCCGTTCTCGTCGGATGCCGCCAGTCGATGCCTTCCAGCAGCATCGATAGTTGCGCCGGGCTCAGGCAGATAACACCACCGTCGGCTTGAGGCCATACGAAGCGCCCCTTCTCGAGTCGCTTCATCAGCAGGCACATGCCATCGCCGCTCCACCACAGCACCTTGAGCAGGTCGCCGCGTTTGCCGCGAAACACGAAGACGTGCCCGCAGAACGGATCCCGTTCAAGCACGGTTTGCACCTTGGCGGCGAGGCTGTTGAATCCGGCCCGCATGTCGGTCACGCCGGCAGCCAGCCAGACACGCGTGCCGACAGGAAGACCAATCACGTTTCAGCCTCCGCAGCGGCACGCAACGTACGTAACACAACACGCAGCGTGGCCGCGTCGGGCGTGCCCTCGATACGCACGCGTGCGATGCCGACACTAATCTCAATCACACCCGCGACGACCGGCTGGGTCTTGCCCTGCAACTGAACGGGCAATGCAGCCGCGTTCTCAATCGTGCGTTCCTCGTGCACCACTTCTACGGGCAACAGCGTCGACGGCTCATACTGCCCAGCCTGATAGGCTCGACGCCATTTGAACAACAGATTTGTATTGAGCCCGTGTTCGAGAGCCAGTCGCGCGACCGAGATACCCGGTTCACATGCCAGCTTTGCGAGTTCACGCCGAAACTCGATGGGGTGGTTGGGGGTACCTTTACGCGTCCGTCTCGCCGCTGTTGCTATCTCAGGTGACAAAGTAGTCTCCACCACTCGTTTGGTGGAGACTACTGTGTCCACTTTGGCGTCTTCGGTCTAGACGGTGCGCGAGCAACGCTTACGGACGGGCCGTAATCTGTCACCTTTCGGATGCAGGCAACATCGAAGAGCGTTCTGGTTCGTGCAGTCGCACTGGATGCTGGACGGGCCGTAATCTGTCACCTTTCGGATGCAGACCATATCGAAAGCGTTCGACGCTACGTCTTGTGGGAGGTCAAAGGTGAAGCAACCGGCCGATGGACCGGATTTCAAGGTCTCTGAGTCGCTATGAGCGCTGCGTCCGACCGTCCATGCGCTCCGGGTCGTAATCCGTCACCTTTCGTATGCCGGCTCAATCGAAAAGAACTAGGCGCCCGTCCCGTTGCAGGCGCACGTTGAGTGCAATCGGCCGGTCGTCCCGAATGTGTCACTTTCGAGGGGGCCATGAGCCGCCATGAAGCGCCTCGTCCACCGTTCATGCGTCCGGGTCGTAATCCGTCACCTTTCGTATGCCGGCCCCATCGAAAAGAACTCGGCGTCAGTCCGGTAGCAGGCGAATATTGAGAATAATCGGCTCAATGGGCCGGAATCTGTCACTTTCAAGTGACCATGGGTCGCCACGGAGCGCCGCAGCCACCGACCATGCGCGCCGGATCGCAATCCGTCACCTTTCGTGGGCCATTGGGGCTCGCAGCAGCGTCAGTCTTGCAATGGCTAATGGTCACGGAAGTTTCAGGCAAGAAAAAGCGGCTCGTGGCCGGTGACGCGACGTAAGGGGCAACCTGTTATTACTTTGGGCGTCGGCAGAGGGTGAGAAGGTCTGCGAATTGACCGGCGCTTTTCGGGTCGCAATAAGTCACCTTTCGCGGGCCGCTCGTAGTTAGTAGCGATCTTGGGTCCGAGCTATTGGACGCAAATTGTCCAAAGTTTGGACGCGCGTGTGCCAGTTGTCCTGGCGCATCAGGTCGCAATCGATAACTATCTTCGCGGTCAAAAAGCGCCTGCCTGCTGTTGACGGTATCAACGCATACGCGGCGGGTCGGAAAACTGTCACCTCATCGAGCGATGCGAGGGGGTTCATGTCGCGGTAGCAACGACCGCCACGTTTGCCCTGATTACAACGGCGGCCTTTACAGTGGCGCGTACCACGCGTATCGTGCACGAAAAATGGATATACCGGGCACGATGAGCAGCTTTGACCACACAAAAGTAATCGCAATCGCCAATCACAAAGGCGGGTGCGGAAAGACGACCACCGTCATCAATCTGGCGGCGGAATTCGGACGTCTTGGCCTCAAGGTCCTGGTCGTCGACATGGATCCCCAGGCGAATGCGAGCCTTCATATTGGCAAGACTCATCCGAGCCGGGTTGATTTCACCAGTGCAGAACTACTTCTGTCCAACGTAGCGAGCTTGCCAGCGGCTATCCATGAAGAGACAAACATAGACGGTGTTTCGCTGATCTACGGCTCACTCGCGCTGGGGAAAGCCGAAGACGAACTGAAGGACGTCACTCCCCGGCCATCAGAAGAACTGCGTAGCAAGATCGAGCCAGCCGATGGGATCTATGACGTTATCCTGATTGATTGTCCGCCGAGTCTCAAGCTTCTTACAAGCAATGCGATGGCAAGTGCGACGCACATTATCGTGCCCGTGGAGTCCGGCTCCCAGTACGGACTGTACGGTGCGGACGATCTGTTAAAGCACATCGACAAGATCAAACGCATCAATCCGTCAGTAAAGCTGCTCGGAGCACTTCTCATCAAGCACGATGAGCGGCAGACCGTGTGCAAGCTTCTGGAAAGTACCGCTCTTAAGACGTTTGGCCACATTCTGCCCGTCAAGATTTCCACTAGCACGAAAGTGAATCAGGCGGCTGTGATGCAGCAGAGCCTTCACGCGCTCGACCGCAGCTCGAAAGTGGCACGCGAGTTCCGTCAGCTGGCCGCCAGCCTAGCGCAGACCCTGGAGCTCAACGCCGCAGAGGAGGCAGGAAAAAATGAGTAAAAGCCTGAAGGCACTGCTGGCCCAAAAGGCGGAGGAAAACACGCAACGCCATCGCGAAGCAAACTATCGCGACGACTTCGATGTCGGTCGCCAGCACACCAAACTCCCTCTCGACAGGATCGATCCTAATCCGTATCAACCGCGGACCAGTTTTCCAGAAGAGGAAATCCGCGAACTGGCCGTCTCCATTAGCGCGGTAGGCTTGTTGCAGCCCATCAGCGTACGCGCCGTGGGTGAACGGTATGAGCTGATAGCAGGAGAAAGGCGCCTGCGTGCGCACAAGCTTCTGACCAGACCAACAATCGAAGCGCTGGTCATATCAGCTGACGAGGCGACCAGTGCCACTCTTGCGCTTGCTGAGAATATTGAACGTGAAGACCTGTCGGATTTTGAGATAGGGGAAAGCATCAAACGCCTCGAAGAACATTTTCCCAAGCGAACGAAGCTGGCCGAGTCGCTTGGTATTCAACGGTCCGACCTCTATCGTTATCTGTCGTTTGCAAGTCTTCCTGACAGTATCCGTAAGCGGCTGGCAGCCCGGCCTAAGCTCCTCTCCCGTTCGGCAGCGGCGGACATAGTCAGGGTCCTCAAGGAAGCGGGCGACGACGAATCCATCAGCCGGAAACTCGAGGAAGCGTGGGCACTCTTGGAGAGCGGCAAGCTCGACCAGACGAAGCTAGCGAGCTTTCTGTGTAACAGTGCAACGACTACCGCAGGGACGCGTCAGAGACCGACTCATATCATGAAGCAGGGCGCAAAGGTCGGTACGTTTTCCCAGACTCCCCATGAATTCGTAATAAAAGTCGCGAACAACGTGCTGACGGACGACCAGAAGCTGAAAATTCAACAGTTCGTGCTGGAGCTTTTGGCTTAGCGTACGGCTTGTCCAAACTTTGGACGTTTCTGGAGTGTCATCCCCGGAAGGTGACGGTCTGCCGTCAGGCAGCCAGTATCAGCCGATGGTACCGGTACGTATCTGCGGTGTTTCAGGGCCGATTTTGCGGTTGCCGCGCCCGTGCGGCACATTGGACATCGTGCCGGCAGAAGATAACTGGTGCTGCCCAAAGCGTTCGTCTGCCGGCCGCCGTCGGCGTGGCGAGGGGCGCGTATTTTTTGAGAAAGCGGGTCGCGTCAGGATTAGTATCCGCGACCCTAAGGTGAGCGGATTCGGGAACAGTGCGGATATGGTACAACTGGCAATCAAAGGGGCTGTAGGCGGAATGAGTCTACTGACGCAACACGAAGTGGAAACGGGGCAACTCTCCCGTGCATTAAGCCTGCGCGCCAGTGAGGATGGTAAGAGCGTGCGACTGATTGAATCGGTCGAGCGCAAGACCGGAGTTCCGCACGAATACCAGTTTGAAATCACTACTGGCGAACTGATTGCGCTAATTCGCAAGCACGGCGTGCTGTTGTCTAAGGAAAAACGCGGTCCTGTTCCAGCCAAGGCCGACTGACCCCGAAGAGCGTGTACGCCACCTACGGCGTGCCCACTCCAACCCGTTTGCCGGCATTCCGTTCGGAGCGCATTGGAATCAATCGCTAACCCGGAGGTACGGATACCGCCGGGCAGCGCCGTACACGACACCACTTTCGAAAATTCCTGAGGCGCTTCCGGCACAGCGTTGTGTGCCATTATGACTGGCGGCTTGGCCGTGGGAGCCCGCCGAACAACGACTATGATGTACATGTGGTCTGGGCTCATCGCCCGTGACTACCAACGGAGCAGAGGCGGGGCTGGCGGGCAAACTGGCCGCCTGTCGCTGCTCCGCCACGAATCGGTCCGCGCTCACATAAGTGAAGCGGGCCGTTTTTTTGCCCTAGGTCAATGGTGATAACTGTTATTAGCACCATGTTATTTATTCAGTAGAATACGAGAAAAGTTGATTTGCGCTCCCTTATTATAGGGTTTACCCTTGATTTTAATCATGGACGGCTGGCGCGCGACGGTTGTACGTCGCGGCGCGCCGTGCCGGCCGCTTGTCTTTCTCAGCCTGTGCCTGCATAGTAGCTAACTATGATTAGCTAACCTAGAGAGATTCCATGCTCACGGTCAACATGCACGACGCCAAATCAAAACTCTCGAGCCTGGTCGAACGGCTCGAAATCGGCCAGGAAAACGAGGTGATCATCGCCCGCAACGGCACGCCGGTCGCCCGGCTGGTGCCGTTCGCCGCCCCCCGCCGCATCGGCGCCGCGCGGCACCTGCTCGCCGGCCTTGCCGTACCGGCTACCGTCGAGGCGTTCAACGCCGGTGACGACGTGATCGCCGCCGACTTCGAGGCGAGCACGCAGCAAGGCCTCACGCCATGAGGGTGCTGCTCGACACGCATATCGCGCTGTGGGCCGCCGAAGGCGCGCCCCAGCTCTCGTCGCAGGCCGCCGCCCTGATCGAGGATCCGGCCAACACGCTGCTGGTCAGCGCCGCATCGATCTGGGAAATCGCCATCAAGCATGCGAAGGGCAACCTGCGCGTGCATCCGCGCGATGCGCGCTCGGCGTTTCGCCTCGCCGGTTTCGTCGAACTGCCGGTCACCGGCGACCATACGGAGGCTGTTGCGTTGCTGCCGCCCCATGCGGACCACGCCGATCCATTCGACCGGTTGATGATCGCCCAGGCGCTGCACGAGGGGATGGCACTGCTGAGCGCCGACCCGAAGGTCTGGCGCTACCACCCGACCCTGATGCTGCCTGCCTGACGGCCGGCTCCGGATCCGTGCTATGGCCAACCGCCCACAGCAGCTCACGTTACCCCCGCCGCGCAGCTATACGCGCACCGACTTCACGGCGCTCCGCGCGTTCGTGCAGCGCGTGCCGCTGCCGACCATCGCGCGGCTGTACTTCGATCCGGACACCGCGCCGCATGCGGCTGGCGCCGACGCGCTCGAGCGCTATCTGCGCACGATGCGCGATGACCTAGTACAGCTCGCGCTGCTGCACGGCTCGTCCGTGCTGGCAGATCACCTGAAGGCGTCGATCCGCAACCACGGCAGTGCGAAGCTCACTGCCGTCACCTTGCGGATGGTTGAACAGGCGTCCAGGCTGGCCGCCGCGACGCCGGTCGCCGCGCACCCGGTCGGCCTGTGGTTCCGCCCGCTGGTCGCGAGGCGCCTAGTGGAGGAGGGCATCCCGACGCTCGGCGCACTGGTGGACTTCTGCAACCGCCGCGGCGGCAGCTGGTGGCGGGCCGTGCCGCGCATCGGTGTACTGCGCGCGCAGGTGCTGGTCGCGTGGCTGCGCCGGCACGCCGGCACGCTAGGCGTCACGGTGACCGACGACGTCGGGCTCGCCGATCCGCTCGAGGCGCCTGCGGCGCGCGTCGCGCTGCTCCCGGCCGGCGCCGGCCGCGCCAGCGAACTGGCGCCGCTCGAACGGGTCGCGCTGCCCCACGCCCTGTCCGGCGGGGAGGGGCCGCAGGGCAACGGCACGCGCGGCATCAACCGTGCACCGGGCCTGTGCTACCTGCAGGCGCAGCATGACCTCGACGCGGTACGCGCCTGGCTGCACCGCTACCGCGACCGGCCGCAGGCGTTGCGCGCGTACACGCGCGAGGTCGAGCGTTTGCTGTTATGGGCGGTCACGGTGCGCGGTACCGCGCTGTCTTCGCTCACGGTCGACGACTGCGAGGCGTACAAGGATTTCCTGGCTGTGCCATCGGCGGCCTTTACCGGTCCCCGCACACGGCGCGATTCGCCACGCTGGCGACCCTTCACGCCGGACGGCCTGAGCCCGGACAGCCAGCGCTATGCGGTGCGCGCGCTGCGCGCCGCGTTCGACTGGCTTGTCGACGTGCATTACCTCGCCGGCAACCCGTGGCAGGCGGTCAGCGATCCGGTGACCGTGACGCGTGCGCATGCGATGCGCATTGAACGGGCGCTGCCACTTGACCTGTGGGCCCGGATGCGCCGGTTCGCCGAAGACTGCGGTGCTAGCTCGGGGCCAACTGGGCCGCGCTGGCGCGCCGCACGCGCGGCGCTGCTGCTAATCGGCGACTCAGGCCTGCGCAACACCGAGGCAGCGCTCGCCCGCCGCGAACAGTTGCGCTATGTGCCGCCCGATGGTGAGGTGCCACCGAGCTGGGAACTGGAAGTGGTCGGCAAGGGCCGCAAACAACGCATCGTGCCGGTCAGCGGCGCGTGCCTTGAGGCGCTATCCGCGCACTGGCGGGATCGCGGACTAGATCTCGCGGCGCCACCGCCGTCGGCGCCGCTGGTCGCGCCGCTGGTGATCCCGGCGACGGTGGCGGCACAGCGTCGGCATGCCTATGCGCGGGATGGGCAGGAGCAGAAGGTCGGGGTGGGTTATTCGGGCAACGGGTTCCGCGAACTGGTCAATTGGGCGGTGCGGCAGATCCGTACGCAGATGGATCTCACCGAGGACGAGCGCCGGCGGTTGGCCAGTACCACCCCGCACGCGTTCCGGCATACATTTGGCACTCAGGCGGCGGTCGACGTGCCACTCGACGTCGTGCAGCAGGTGCTCGGTCATGCGTCGCTGCAGACCACGACGATCTATGTGCAGGCTGAAAGGAAGCGTGTGCGGCGCGAACTCGCCGGCTACTACCAGCGGATGACCGGCGCCGACGCATCGCGGTCGGAATAAGCGCCCGTGGCACACAACTGCCACGTTCGCGATCGACTTTGACGTTCTGTACCCGCGTACAGCAGCAGTATATACACTGCAATACGCCCAATATTCCGGGGTTTTTCTTTACAAGGGCTCGACTGGCGAGAATGCTATGCGAGGCGCCTCGCAGGTCTGCGCGAGTTCAAGAAGACCTGCTCGGGTCACCTTGTGGACGGTTTGGTCGGCCATCGTGACGCGGAAGTGCGACACGCCGGCCAGTTCAGGAAAGTGTTCCAGCACGTCACGCAGGTGGTCAATACCGAGTAGGGCAATGTTCATCTGATGACTCCTCTTGGTTGAAAAGCGGGTTCAGGCCGCACAGCGCGCCAGGCGCGGCGGCGGATTGACGGGATATACGCTTTGTTGGCGCCGGCACCGTGCGCCTTCCGGAGCTTGTCGGACAGGTTGCGCACCAGCGCCTCCGTTGGCGATACGCCGCACATTGGCATCGCAGGCCGGTTTCTGTGCCTGCCAGCCTCGACATCGCTCGCGATGTAGCTGATGCAGGCCGCCGTGTTCACCTTGTCGCCAAAGAAAACCGCGCCCGCCGCCGGGCCAGCGCGGCGTGGGGAATGCGTACGACGCCCGCGCGCCCGAGCTTCTTTGTGGTGGGGGAGGGTGGTTCATGGGCTCCTTGCGGGTTGCATCCTGCAGGCGGTAAGTATTGAAAGGTCGAATTATGCAGGCTGACCGCGCTTCTTCCGCCATGAGTAAGCAGGCGTCAAACGATACCGAGTTGTCCGGGGAGATGACCTCAGCTCGTCTAAAGGGCAAATAGTGAGCCGGATTCGCGAATCCGGCTGGGACAGGCACGTGGCAATTGAGATGACGGTCACAGATTGAACCAGCGGACACGTCGACTGTACCCACACTATCAGCCGCCCGGCAGGTCTCCGCTAGGGCGCCTCGCGAAAGCCGTATCGGCGATCATCGAGCCGCTGCCGAGATACTCTTCGAACGAACTCCAGAGAAGCCTGTCGACGACAGCGTCGTCGAGATCGTCTGGCTCCCTCCCGCGAATTCTGCAGAGGAGTGTCAGGGTTTGTAGCGCGGCATGGATAACCGCGGCTTTGGAAGGCTTTGGTGTGTTCATGATGACGTTTTCGGCAGACCGCCCGCTGACTTTAGCAAAACGTGTCCTTGTAATCCGCCAACTGTTTAACAGGCTCGTGACCGGCCGGGTCGGTACGCGGCTTAGTCATACCGAGAAAAAAAGAAAACGCCGGGACTCGACGCGATTAAAGCAGGGCAACTGCTCGACCGGGCGCCGATCGCGCTGATGGTGTTTTGATCGCGCGGGTCGATGACGTCTATGTAAAGCGCCAGCTACTGTGGGCGCGCCCGGGAGAAAAAGGTGCCGCCCGTCGCGAGATGCCCTCACCATCACGCTCAAGGCTTACCTGCATAGGTACCGCGACGGCGCCTGAATTTCCGGTGAGCCGAAGGGGCCTCTGTTCCGTACGGTCCGGCGCTGTGCGCGCGGCCGGGACCGGCGCGAAGCTCGGTAATCATACATTCCCCGCGACCGGCATCATGGCCTGTCTGAAAGATGGTGGCACGCTGGAGAACGCGGCGGCGATGGCCAAGCACGCGTCGACACGGCCCACGCAGCTTTCGATCGTTGCCGGGCGACATCAGTTTCAACGAGGTCGAACGCGTCCATCTCTGAACCCCCTTACTGTCCCGCCAAAGGAGCCGGCCTGAGGTATCAGTTCACGCGGCAGCAGCGCGACGAGCCGGTCTGGGCCGGTCCGATCACGACGCTCGCGAAGTCGCTGGCCGTTTCCGATGACATCAGTTCATCAGGGTCCATACGACACGCGGCTGCTCTCCGCGGCTCAATCCTCCACGAGGATGGTCACGCGACAATTCGCAGCACGCGCGGCCGCAGAATCTCCGAGAATCGAGGGGAAATTATCAGCCCGGTCAATTGCGGCCATCCTGCGGGCTTCGATTCCTTTGTCGGCGAAGAATCGAACTACAGAGCCCACACGTGCCGACGACAGCTCCCAGCTGGTTTCATATTTCGCCGCCGATATCGGCGCATTGTCAGTGTGTCCTTCCCCGAGAATGTTGTTTGTGGAATGATCGCGCAGCACTACCGCAATCCGGTTCAGCACGCCCACCGATTCCGGCAACAAGCGTGCGTCGCCGGAGTAAAGCAGAACCTTCGCGCTGATTGCGATCTCGGTGCCATGGCTGGCGCCGGCGATCGTGAGCTGAACTGTGTCGCGAAGCGGTCCCATAAGAGCAAGTAGTTGCTGCTTTGCTGTATCAGGCCTGGTCAGCGTCGCGTCCTCCGCCTGAGCGAGGGCGCCCTTTGTTCTTTCCCTGGCAACGCGTTGCTGGAAAGTTTTCATTTCCAGTTCTTTGTAGCTGGCAAGTTGCAACGCATACAGCGCGAGGAACAGCACCATCAGTGTGGTGATGAGGTCCGAGTAGGAGATCGGCCATGGTCCGGACTGCGCCTCGATGTCGTACTCATACGCGCTCCCGGCCGAGGCTGCGCGCTTGTTCGCAGACGAGGTGCCTATTGAGGAAAGTTCTCCTGTTAAAGAGATTGAACGGTATGCCGGAGCCTGACGCAGACTATCCCAGCAACTCAGCCGATCTTTCGCGCACGTCGCCCGCAAGCCGGGTTTCGATCGTATGGGGCGATTCCTTGCGCGATATCGCCAGCAGGCCATCGAGATATAAACGCCGGTACCGTAATTCGCTATCCACCTGCGCCCTGATCTTCCCGTACAACGGCAGAAAGACCAGGTTCGCCAGAGCGAGGCCGTAAAGCGTGGCGACGAACGCCACCGCGATACCGGCGCCGAGTTGCTCGGGGTCGAGCATATGATCCGTGACCTGAATCAGGCCAAGTACGGCACCGAGGATCCCGAAGGTCGGTGCATAACCACCCGCCTGCTGCCAGATTCGCGCGGCGGCCATATGATTGCGCTCGTACGCATCCAGCTCTCTTTGCAAGGCGTCTTCCAGCACCGAAGTAGTTACACCGTTGGCCAGCAATTCCAGTCCTCTTCGGGCAAACGCGTTAATGCTGCCGACTTCGATCGACTCGAATGCCAGCATGCCGTTCAGTTTCGCCTGATCGCCCCACTCGAGCAGCACCGCCAGACTTTCACGGTCGACCTGGTGCGCTTTCACAAAGGCAAGCCGCAGTTGCTTGATGCCGTCGTGAAACCTTGCCCAAGTGTTCTGGATCATCACCGCGCCGAGGGAACCCCCAAACACGACGACGAACGCCTCTACCTGAAAGAGGGTAGTGAATTGTCCACCTTCGAGCAGAAATCCGGCGACGATGGCCGTCCCGCCAAACAATGCACCGAACAGTGTCAAAAGATCCATGCATCCTCTCCAACGGCCCGCGCTTACCACGAGCCCAACCCCGTAGGCTGATGTCCGGGATCCCGGTATCAGGCATCCAGACTCGAAAGCGGCGCTGTGTTGCCCGCGGCTGATTTGATAGCCCGCACCGTATCGAGCAATCGCTCCTCAATCCCGGCAATTTCGAGCGGATCGGTCTTGATGTCCCGCCGCATGATCCACGACACCTCTTTCTTTCTCGCTTCGGTCATCACCGACAGCAGGTGCTCACCAACAGGCTGGCCGTTCACCGCTGAGAGCAGTTTGGCGAGGTCATAGGTGTCGAAAGCATTCACCGCTTCGAATAGGGTTCGCCGGTCGATGAACTCCAGATCGTCAAGTGATTTCAGATCGCTAGCGCCCCGTGAAGTGCGTTGCGAAAAATACGTAATGCCTTTTTCCTCGACGTAGTTCAGGACTCTGGTTTTGCGGAACGCGAAAATGTCTTCCGCGATTTCCGTGTGAGATAGCTTGTTCAGAATCAGCTTCTTATCGACGCCGATCAGCGCTTCCAGGTCAGCCAGTTCGATCAGTTCGAGCTCGCTGCTAATGGAGACGTCCAGTTCGTCGTTCGCCACCTGTTGGGCTCTATCTGTGATCCGGATGGGATCGAAAGTGACGAGCTGCCGGCTGGTCGCGCCGTCTTGCGCTGAATATCGCATTGACATGGTGCTCAGACGGTCGGAGCGACCAGATTCCAGCGTGACCAGGTTAAGTTTCTCCATGCGCTTGAGCATCGCCATCACGTGCGGCCGGGAATGGCCGGCAATGGCATGGCATTTTTTGATGACTTCCGGCAATGGCACCGAGAACTCTTCGCCTTGCGCGCGGCGTATGCGCGGGTCAGGCCGATCCGCGCTCTCGCTGCCCGCCATCAGAGCCAGAACGTGTGCATATGAAACAACGCCAGGCAGGAAATCAGCGTGCGTGTAAGTGGCAAGGATGTCGTCCTTCTTTTTTCCCCGTCGAATTATGGTGCGCACGATATGGCGCAGCAGCGGCGACACGCGCTCAAGTTCCTCTTCCACAACGCCTGCAGCGATAACGGTCAACCGACAGAAGCTCAGGGCTTTCGCGGTGTGTGCTCGCGGTTCAGAAGACAGCAGGGCTGCTTCGCCGAAAAATTCGCCCTTGCCCAAGGTGGCGAGGACGACCTTCTTTTCGTCGCAATAGGTGGAGATTTCGACTTTTCCGTCTGCGATCACGAAGATAGCGGCATCGCCAGCATAACCTTCAGAGTAGATAACCTCGCCTGGGGCCGCGGTGCGAGACCATGACGATCGTTGTTGATTCAAGTTTCATTCCCCCGAAGATCTTATTCAGCCGATGCGACGCTGACGCACAAGCACATCAGATGTCTTTGCTTATTTGATTGGTTAACGACATGCAATATGCAAATCTTTACCCTAGTTCCGCGGCACCGGGTGTCGTACGGAACGCTCAACATGACCCATCTCTGAGGCCTGCAAACGTCCGGCTACGACCCTGTACGAAAACGAACGGTTCGATACGGCCAGCTAACATCATCTGGACATTGGTTATCCCATTCTCCGGCAGCGCGGACCAATGCTGCCCGGCACCCGAAGTGTTAGATAAGTGACACTTTTCTGTCAGTTCGGTCGGCTCGCTGGATTGCCCCACTAGATCTTCTGGAAAAGTGTCAGATAAGTGACACTTTTCTATCAGTTCCGCCGCCCGCGACATCCCGACCGTCAGCCGCGAAACGTGTCATGGCTTGCCAGCGGCCTCAAAAATCAGCCGTTCCATCACCTCTCGAATGGTCTCGCCTCGATTTCGCAGCGCCTTGAGGGCGTTGAAAGCATCAGGGGATAACCGCACCCTCGGAAGGGTGCCTGCGGATCCCGGAAGGCCCTCCAGGCGAGTCCCATCAACCAGTTCAGCCTTGACCTTCCACACGCTGCTTTTCAGCAGGCGATGGGCGGTCAAGAATTCAGGTTTGCTGCTCATAGGTCGCCCTCAGGTAGTTGTTCCAGACCCAGCGGCCCCGGCCCTCGCCGTGGCCCAGGTCGCGCGAACACAGTCCGAGCGCTTCTTTCACGCTGTAGCCTTCGCCCAGGTAGTGCTCGTAGTTGTCGCGGCAGAAGGCACGGCGCAATGCGTGTCCGGAGTCTCCGCCCGTCAGCCCCAGCGCCGCGAACCGATGGTAAACCTGCTTCTGGGCCGCGCGATCGGTGGGCGCATCAACCAGGTATTGCCGCTTTGTCATGACCGCCAGCGCGGCCCTGACCGCTGCAAGCGCCCGTTCACGGTAGGGCGCCGGGATGACGGTATCCCTCACACGTCCGCCCTTGGTGCCATGGCGGATCGTGATAAAGCTCTGCCCGCGTGCTAGCGCTGCCTCCCACTGTTTCAGGCTCCGGTGGCTTTCTATCATCTCCTCGCGCCGTAGGCCCAGATAGCGTTCAAGCTCGATCCATGCGCGGGTGTCGGCCGGCGCACGCTCCAATGCCTGCGCCAGGACATCCGCATTGACCACCCGCCCGGTGCCGATGCGTGAGCCGGCAGGCACGCCGAGCTGCGCATTGGTGACGGTATCGGCCCATTCGCCGCGTCCGGCGCCGCGCAAAGCGCGGCGCAGATGACTGACCTCGTTCTGGATGGTGCGCGGCGTGATCCCCACCTCGATGCGCGCGTGCACGTAGTTCCGAAGCTGTTTCTCGGTGACCGTGGCGGGATCGACCGGCCCATAGCGTCGCTGCTTCGCATGCGCGGCGAACGCCAGAAAGGTGGTGCGCATCTTCTGCCGGGTCAGGGTCGCCGCGCCCTTATGGAGCGACGCGGCCATGAACTTCGCCTCGATCGATCGCGGCCGGTTTGAGGGTGACGTGGACTTGCTCATGCTCATCTTCGTTGGAATGGTTCGTTGGTGATTCACTGGTTTTACGTCGTGCCGGTGCGCTCCAGCGAGCCGGGTCCTGCTTCCGTTTAGGGAGGGGGGGCCGCCACCTGGAGGTGGGTTTGTGTGGCCGGGGTAATGCATGCCGATCAGGTCGTTTGTCGTTCGCCGGTTGGCCGGTTCGCCGCGCTGACTTGCGCGTAACTATCACGTCGGGAGACGGGCGCCTTGACTGGCGCGGAAGACAGGGGAGCGCGACAGCGCGTCACTGCTCCGCAATGCGAAGCAGTGACGCGCAAAAGCCATGTGGTTGCCTTCGTTGAGCGTTCCCGGCGGGCGGGTCGCGGAAGGCGGCGAAGTCATCGTGCGCGGGCTCGCATGCATTTGCTGTCGGCACAGCGAAACGGGGAGCGTGCGCGCGATGCGCGAGATGGGCGACTCGTTGGACGCCGAAGCTGGAATGGATGTGCCCGGGGCATGTCCGGATTAAACGGTGATGCGCGAGCGAAGACCCGTGATGCCGGGATGGGTGCGTTTTCGATGGACGGACTACGGGAGCCCGCCGAAGCACTCAGAAAAATTTGTCGCCCAGGGGGCTGCGCAGGGCGGATCACTCCGATGCGCTTGCCGTAAGCGATGACTGCGGCCGGGATACCCCGGCGTCATAAAAAATAGGACCTGGCTCAAGGCCAGATCGTAGGTCGATGCGTCAGGGACGCGAGAAGCGGAGATACGTTAGCACAGGTTTTTCAGTGTGCGAACAGGTCGTGAAGGAATTTTAAAAAGCTATACGAAAGCAGATTGCTTTCGGGTAGAACACGATCGAAAGACCCCTGAAAACAGGGCTCTTTCATGGTTCAGGTCGCATCGCGATCGCGACGGAAATAAGGGGAGTCCCGCCGCGCCGGCGGCACGAATGGGATGTGCGGGCGCCCGAAATCGGCATCACTGATGGCGTGGTTGCAGTGCGGGCAATGCAGTTCATGGACAGGCGCCGCCGCGGGACGCTGCAGGCGGCCGATGCGCTGCTTCCGCTGTTTGCGGGCACCCCGTTCCATCGACCAGTGAATGCCCATCACCATCAATGTCACACCCATGACCGGCCAGCTAATGTCCATTGCGGTTCTTCCGAAGCGGTAATGGGACCAGCATAGCATCGCGTATGGAGTCGGCCTGTTGTCAAAGCCATTCTGAAATGTCCGTTTTTACGGGGTTGGAAGTCTGTCTCTCAGGGTTTTGGTTCACGCAGTGTCGAAGGTAAAGACCGACAATTATCTTGTCCGGTGGATTGACGATTGTTCTGGCCGGTAGTGAGGAGTCGGAGGCGGCGTAGCCGCCGGAGACGACGAGCTACCGGCGCGGCGCCGGAAGATGGGCATAGGATGGCGGGTTGCCTTCTTCAGGAAGGGACCCGCCATGTCCGGACCCCATATTACGGACCGGCAGGTCCGCCTGTATATGAACAAGCGCAGACATCACACCCAGGAATTGGCCGCCGCGATGGCGGGCATGAGTTCGCGCACGGCGCGACGTATTGAACGTGACGGCCAGTTGCCGTCGCAACGCCCCGGACGACACTGGCGAACGCGTGAGGATCCGTTCGCGACGGTCTGGGACGGCGAGGTGCTGCCGCTGCTGCGCAGCGTCCCGCGGCTGAAGGCGGTGACGTTGCTGGGCAAGCTGCAGGAAGCGCATCCCGGCCAGTTTCCCGACAGCATGCGCCGCACGCTCGAACGGCGCGTGAATTTCTGGCGGGCCGTGGAAGGTCCTGCGAAGGAGATCTTCTTTCCCCAGGAGCATCTGCCCGGCGCGCAGGGCCTGTCGGACTTTACTGATATGAACGGGCTGTGCGTCACGATCGCCAGCGCGCCGTACGATCACGGTCTGTATCACTTCGTACTGGCGTTCTCGCACTGGGAGTACGCCAGCCTTGTCGAAGGTGGCGAAAGTTTCGAGGCGCTGTCGCTGGGTCTGCAGAACGCGGTGTGGCAGGCGGGCGGCTGCCCGCGCGAGCATCGCACCGACAGCCTGTCGGCGGCGTTCAAGAACCTGCAGCAGAAGGATGACTTCACCCTGCGCTATGCCGCGCTGCTCAGGCATTACGGCATGGAGGGCACACGTAACAACCCCGGCGTATCGCACGAGAACGGTAGCGTGGAATCGTCGCATCGCCATCTGAAGGAGGCGATCGATCAGGCCCTGATGTTACGTGGGCATCGTGATTTCGGTGATCGTGCTGCCTATGCTGAATTCGTGCGCGAGGTTGTAATGCGGCGCAACCGCCGCAATGCGGCCGCCTTCAATGTGGAACGTGAGTATTTGCGGGAGCTGCCAGAACTGCGCACGACCGACTTCATCGAGGAGGAAGCACGCGTGACCCGCTGCGGTACCTTTACCGTGCGAGGCGTCCTGTATAGTGCGCCGTCGCGCCTGATCGGGCATCGCCTGCGGGTGCGACTCTACGCTGAACGGCTCGACTGCTACCTCTCCGGCGCTCTGGTGCACAGCACCCCGCGAGCCGCGCGCGCGGCCAGTGGCCAGGGCCACGCGCTCGATTACCGGCACTTCATCGATGCGCTCAAACGCAAGCCGCAGGCCTTCAGGGGGCTGGCCTTCCGTGACAGGCTGTTTCCGCGCGAGGCCTATCGCCGGACGTGGGAACAGCTTGAAGCGCGACTCACGCAACGTGAAGCCTGCAGGACAATAGTCGGGTTGCTCGAACTGGCCGCCTGGCATGGCGTCGAGGCAGTCCTGGCCGGGCGGCTGGATGCGTTGCTGGATGCGGGTGAACTCCCCGATCTCGACCAACTGCGTGACGAATTCGCTCCGCGTCAGGCCGACTGCCCGGAGGTCGTGGTCGAGCTGCCGTGTGCGGCGCTCTATGACGGCCTGCTCGATCACGAGGTGGCGCCATGAACGCCGTCACCTACGACGATGCCAGGCTGGGTCTGATGCTCACCGAACTGCGTCTGCCGACCATCGGCAGCCTGTGGCCCGATTTTACGCAGCGTGCCGACAAGGAAGGCTGGCCGGCCACACGACTGCTTGGTGCGCTGCTCGAACATGAACTGGCCGAGCGCGTCAAACGTCGCATCGAGCGGCATCGCATTGAATCGCATCTGGATCCGGCCAAGACGCTTGAAGCGTTTGACTTCAGCATGGTGCCGATGGTATCGAAGTCGCATGTCATGGCACTGGCCACGGGCGATTCGTGGCTTGAGAAAGGCGCCACAATTTTACTGTTCGGCCCGCCTGGCGGCGGCAAGAGTCATTTAGGCTCAGCCATCGGCCACGCGCTCATCGACGCCGGCTACCGGGTCCTGTTCACACGCACGGGCGAGCTCGTACAGAAACTGCAGGCCGCGCGGCAGAGCCTGCAGTTGCCATCCATGCTAACCAAGCTCGATCGTTTCGATCTGATTATCCTGGATGACCTGTCGTACGTACGTAAGGACCAGGCCGAAACCAGCGTGCTGTTCGAACTGATCGCCGAGAGATACGAGCGCAAAAGTCTTCTGATTACGGCCAACCAGGCGTTCTCGGGCTGGACCGATGTATTCCCCGATCCCGCCATGACGGTCGCCGCCATCGACCGGCTCGTACATCACTCGACGATCTTCGAACTCAACGTCGAAAGTTACCGCCGTCGCAACGCCAGCGACAACAAGACTGCCCGGCGCCGACAGTTATCCCCCTCCGAACCTGAAGGAACGACAACTATGGCTAATTGACGCGACAATTACCCCCATCGACCGGACAAGATAGTTGTCGTTCCGGCGGACTTTCTAATTGACGATCTACACGAAGGATGGCGTTTGAACTGGCAGGGCGCTTACGCCTGTTCCACTGTGCCTTGCAGACCGCCGGCCAGGTTTGCCGGGCGAGGACTCAGTCTTTCTGTGTTGAGCCAGATCCACGACCACTTCGTTGATGTGTGCGATTCACAGACATCGCTTCACTTTCTTGAATGCCGTTTTCTTGGCGCGCTTGAGCTCGTGGCTCCGGTAGGAGACTCGAGTTCAAGCGCGCGCCGATGATGTTCGGCAAGGGTCTTGTCAACTCGCCATTCGCAATGACGGATTCGCTCTTTCCGCCCGTCGTAGGCGCTTTCCACCTGCTCCGCGAGAGGTGTGATTTCGCCCACTTCTGCGATGCGGTCGACGGGAGTCTTGCCGCCGAGTGAGCCATGTGGGCGCCGCCAGTTGTAGTCGAACTGCCACTCCTCAATTCGTCGGTCAATCTCGTCTTCAGTCGGGACATGGTGGAACCAGAACTCGTTGCGGTCAGTAAGCTGTGAACGCTCGACCTTGCCATTGAGGTGTGGGGAGCGTGGAGGAATCGGCCGGAATTTGATGCACTCACTCATCAGACGCCGCTGCACCGATTCGGCGAAGAACTCGCCACCCCTGTCGGTCTGGATACGCTGGATCGGAAATGGCATCTCCTCGATGACACGATCAAGAAAAAGCAGCGTATTTCGGGCGTTTCTGCGCGGGTAGACAGCCAGTACGCGGAAGCGCGAGCAGTCGTCGATGGCCGTGTATTGATAGACGCCTCGTGCGATCTTCATCGTGTCCATCTGGACCCGATCCCCGGGAACCGGGCGGCTATAGCGTCTTGGAATTGCCGGCCGCCCGGAATGCACTAACGCCTTCACAGACGCCTCGGTCAGAACCTTGTGAATGGTCGCGAGGGACAGCTCTCTTTGTTCATATAGCCGTAACTCGTTCTGAATCCGGCGTGCTCCCTTGCGCTCTGCACGCAGTCGGAGAATCGTCGCCCGATCAGCTTCGGAAACCTTTCGGTTTGGACTGTTGAGAGGGCGGCGACTTTGAGAGCGCAGACCTTCTTCTCCAGCATCCAGGTAGCGTCGCAACCACTTGCGGAGTGTCGGTCTCGAGATGCCACACCGCGCGCATACGAGACCGGCGTTGCCGGTCTCCTGATACATCACCACCCAACGTAATCGAGTCGCAATCTCGCGGTCCATCGCTTCATTTTAGTTGAAACGATGTGTATGAATCACACAGTTGATGTCGTCTTGCGTGAACTCGCGCTGCTTCTTCTTGCCCGGCTCACGCACATTCCGATTGGTCCGGGTCGAGTCGCCCCGGTTCGCTCGGGACGGGGCTTTACCGATCCGACTGTTGTCGCGTTGCGCCTGAATCGCCTGCGCGACCTGCAGCACGTGACTCAGACGCTTGTGCTCGACGATCGCGCCCTGATCGATTTCGGCCAGCCGATCATATTGCCTGCAGGGCAATACCCGTCCATCTCCACGCAGCTCGATGCGCCCATCCGGGTACTCCCAGACCTCGACATACCGATCGATCAACTTCCGGTTCGCCGGCGTATCGTCCAGCAGATACATCACGCGGTCGTACTGCACCGTGAGCGACTTCGTGACTTTCCGCGGTTCACGCCACGTCAGCACCTGGTCGAGAATCTCGTCTGCCCGCAATGGTCGGTGCGCGTCGAAATCGCTCTTCGGGGGCTTCGCGAAGCGCGCGTTGTACGCCGCGATGAAAGACGGTGCGTAAGCGTTGGCTTCAGCCACCGTGCTGATGCCACGCAGCCTCAACTCCTTCACCAACCGGTCCTGCAACGTCAGGTGGGCACGCTCGACACGGCCCTTGGCCGGGCTGCTGTTCGCGCAAAACGTGTCAATGTTCAGCTCGTACATCGCCCGGCCGAAGTGCGTCACACGGTTGCCCGTCTTGCCGGCGGTGGTGCTGCGAAACACGCGCGCCTTGTCGCTGTAGAACGCCCCCGGCTTGCCATGACGTTCGATGTACGCGCGCGTCGCCTCGAAGTAACTGAAGGTCGATTCGGTGGCCGTGAAATGCAGCATCATCAGCCGGCTCGTGGCGTCGTCGACGTACACCAGCAGCGTGCAGGCCGGCGACCGTTCCTCGAACCACCGGTGATCGCTGCCGTCGATCTGGATCAACTTGCCAGACACGCACGCCGGGCCCGCGGCTGGTAGATCTTCGGCGGTCGCTGCCGGCGCGGCACCCACAGCCCGGCGTCCGTCATGAGACGACGCACCGTTTCCTTCGCCAGGCGGATGCCGTGGCATTCATACAGCTTCTCGCAGGCCAGCGTCGGCCCGAAATCCGCATAGCGGTCTCGGATGATCGTGATTGCCCGATCGGCCGTCACGGCGTCCAGGCGGTTGTTGCTGGGCTTCGAACGCCGACGGGACACGAGACCCGGCGCTCCCTGGTCACGCAGCCTGCCGACCAGTCTCCGAATCTGCCGCGTCGTCAGCCCGAGTCGCTCGGCCGCCCGCGACGGCTTGAGTTTGCCGTCCGCCACATCCTGAATGACCTTGAATCTGTCCAGCTCTCGCATCGTTATCCGTTCCGTTACTGCCATCGAAGCTCCCAGTGCCGGACAACCGGCGGCCGGGTAGCTTACGCGGCGCGAAAGCGGACATTTGAACTTGGCTAAAAGCGGACATTACAACTTAGCCACTACACCTGTTGTCGAGGCCATTCTGAAATGTCGTAGTGGCAGCAAAGTAGAAGTGTCGTAGTTGTGCCTTTGCTATCTCCTTGACGAGGTTTTGATTACAGGGTCACGAAGGCTGACCGTCGTTCTGCCAATCGCGGTGTTCAGATCATCGACAGTGATCTCCCGCTGCTTCTTTGTCCCTGCCTTGCGCTCCTTCAGCTTCGGAGCCTGCCCCTGATTGGTCCGTGACGGTGAACCTGACGCGCGACGGTTATCGCGATCGGCCTGAACCAGTTGCGCGACCTGCAGCACGTGACCCAGCCGCTTGTGGTCGACCACCGCGCCCTGATCGATCTCCGAGAGCCGGTCATAAGGCGTGCAGGGAAGGGCGACACCATCCGCGCGAACCTCAATGCGACCGTCCGGATACTCGTACACATCGATGTAGCGTCCGACCAGTCTGCGGTTCGTGTCCGTGTCATCGAGCAGGTAGATCACCCGGTCGTACTGCAGCGTCAGCGAGCGCGTGACGCGCCGCGGTTCACGCCACGTCAGGATGGTGTCGAGATTCTCATCTGTTCGCAGCGGCCGGTGAGCATTGAAAGCGCTGCGTGGTACCTTGCCAAAGCGCGTGTTGTAGTCGGCGATGAAGTGAGGCGCGTAAGCGTTGGCCGCTTCCCGCGTGTCGATCTGGCGTAGCCGTAGTTCCTTCACCAGGCGGTCCTGCAATGTCAGGTTCGCGCGTTCAACACGCCCCTTGGCCTGGCTTGAATTTGCGCACAACCCGTCAATGTTCAACTCGAACATCGCCCGGCCGAAGTGCGTCACACCTTTGCCGCCCGTGGTCGCCGTCTGTGTCGAGCGGAATACGCTCGCCTTGTCGCTGTAGAACGCGACCGGCTTGCCGTGCAGTTCCAGATACGCCCGCGTCGCCTCGAAGTAGCTGAAGGTCGATTCGGTCGCCGTGAAGTGCAGCGCCATGATCCGGCTGGTTGCGTCGTCCACATAGACCAGCAGCGTGCACGCCGGCGCGCGATCCTCGAACCAGCGATGATCGCTGCCATCGATCTGAATCAGTTCGCCCAGACACGATCGCCGCGCCCGTGGCTGGTAGATCTTCGGTGGTCGCTGCCGGCGCGGAATCCACAGCCCGGCCTCCGTCATCAGGTGACGCACCGTTTCCTTCGACAGCACCAGCCCATGACATTCGCGCAGCTTCTCGCACGCCAGCGTCGGCCCGAAATCCACATAACTGCCCCGGATCAGATTCAACGCGCGTTCCGCCGTGCCATCCGCCAGTTGGTAGTTGCTCGGGTGCCCCCGATGCCGTGACAGCAGCCCTGAGGCACCCTGGCGGCGGTAACGTACCGTCAGCCGCTCAACCTGACGCCGGCTCAGATGAAGCCGTTCTGCAGCCTGCCACGTCATCAGCATACCGTCGACCACCGACTGGATCGTCCTGAGCCGGTCAACCTCGCGCATCGTCATGGTGATCGTCCCAGATGTCGTCATGCGAGCCTCCCGTCAAAGGTCAGCCAGCATGACATGCGACGTTTCAGCTTTGCCCAGGTACGACATTACAGCTTTGCTCTTACACCTGTGTCAAGCGAGATCAGGTTTTATGTAAAGTGTGGCGCAGCTAGCAGGGGACGACGCGCTGAGAATGTTATTGTGGAACAATAACCCTCAAGTTCGCTTTGTTTTTGCCGAAATCCATAATGAGGCGGCCAGCAGTCAATCGCTCCGGCCGAATGGCCGAGGCTTGCAAAAGCCTGAGTTTGACCAGCCAGAGCCCCGCAAGGGGCTACGTTGTGCAGAAGTTCAAGACCCACTCCGCGATGCTTCCTCAGTTGCGGATACTGGAACCTGCGGCAGTAGACACGCTTCGAGCAAGCACGAAACGGGTCGCAGGATAACGCTGCTGTACAACTTTGGCGAGGGGAGCGGAGCCCAGTGGCTCCCGTAACAAGGTTCCGTAAGGGACAATTGAGAACACATGGCAGTATTCGTACTGGATCGACACGGCAGACCATTAATGCCCTGTTCGGAGAAACGGGCTCGGCTGATGCTCGAGCGTCAGCGCGCGCGCGTTCATCGCGTGATGCCGTTTGTCATTCGTCTTACAGACCGGCTCCTCGAGGAAAGCACATTACAGCCGGTGCGCATTAAAATCGAACCGGGGAGCAAGATAACCGGGCTCGCACTGGTTCGCGAGGATGGCGAAGCGACCACCGTTCTTAACCTGTTTGAACTGGTACATCGGGGCCGTCAGATAAGCGAGAGCCTGTCTGCCCGCAGCAATTTCCGCCGACGCAGGCGCAGTGCCAACCTGCGGTACCGGGCCCCGCACTATGCCAATCCCGCACGGACCAGTGACTGGCTCCCCCCCAGCCTGAGACATCGGGTCGACACGACAAAATCGTGGGTGACCCGTTTTATCCGTTGGGCACCAGTAAGCGGACTTGCTAACGAATTGGTGCGTTACGATCTCGCTACTGCAGAAAGTGATGAAAGAGCTTCCGACAATAAGGAGCATGTTGAAATCACCGCCCATGAGATGCACGCATATCTCCTGGATAAGTGGGGGCGTCAATGCGTCTATTGTGATTCCGACCGCCAACATCTGCAGATCGATCCGATCGATCTTCGTACGGCAGGCGAGCCGGCGAGGCGTATATCCGGTTTAGTTTTGGCCTGCACTTCCTGCATCGCACGGCGGGCTGGACGTGACATTGGCGAGTTCGTCACTGATCGGGCGCGGCTCGAGCGGCTGCGGAACTGGACCAAAGCACCGCAGCGAGATCGTGCGGCGGTCGATGGTGTGCGTTCGGCCATCGCGGAGTTCCTCGCAACGACAGGGCTCCCGGTCGAACTTTCCAGCGGCGGACGCACGAAATGGAACCGTACACGCCTTGCCCTTCCCAAGTTGCAGGCTCTGGATGCGGCATGTGTGGGCGCTGTCAGGGCTGTCGTCGGCTGGCGTGTGCCTGTTATCAAGATAAAGTGTACGGGCCGAGGCCGATACCAGCGAACGCTCGTAAATGCGCATGGCTTTCCTCGCGGCTATCTGATGCGCAACAAGCGCATCCATAACGTTCAAACCGGTGATCGTGTTCGTGCAACTGTCCCGACCGGCAAGAAAGCCGGCATCCATACGGGACGAGTGGCGGTCCGTTCGCGTGGCTATTTTGACGTGCACAAGCCAGACGGGCCGGTTACTGGTATCCATCACCGATACTGCGTAGTTCTGCAGCGGGCTGATGGATATAGTTATTCGATGTAATGGGTGATCGTTGATGTCCGAGACGTTCGGACCTTGGAAAAAGCTGCCTTGGCAGGTGGCGTGATGAAGCGGTGACTGGTTCGCTTTCAACTTTCGGGTGAGTTACCCCGTGAATCTAAAGTTTCGGAATCTGAGGCCGACATCCCCTAGTGAGGTGGTTAGCAGCGAAATGCTTCCACCGATGCCAATGTGGCATTTATGGCTCAACGCCTAGGAGATTTTCCATGCTCGGAATTAACAGCAATATCAACTCGCTGGTTGCACAGCAAAACCTCAATGGCTCGCAAAGCGCCCTTTCGCAAGCCATCACCCGCCTGTCGTCGGGCAAGCGCATCAACAGCGCAGCTGACGACGCAGCAGGTCTGGCGATCTCGACCGGCATGCAAACGCAGGTCAACGGCCTGAATCAAGGTGTGTCGAACGCGAACGACGGCGTGTCGATGATCCAGACGGCAACCAGCGGCCTGAGCCAGATCACGTCCAGCTTGCAACGTATCCGTACACTGGCAGTACAGGCATCGAACGGTGGCCTGACGGCGAGCAACCAGGCAGCACTGCAGCAGGAAGTGGCACAGCAGATCGCCGAAGTGAACCGCATCGCTTCGCAAACGACCTACAATGGCAAGACTTTGCTGGACGGCACCGCAGGGGCGGTCAATTTCCAAGTCGGCGCAAATGTCGGTCAGACGATGACCCTTGATCTGACCAAGAGCGTTTCGGCCGCGAGCATTGGTACCGGTCTCGTGAGTAAGGGAAGTTCGCTCGGCCAGTTGACGGGTCTGAGCCTCGATAACGCTGGCGCTGCCACCGTCGGCAATGCTACTCCGGCGATCACGACAATCAATATTCTGGCAGACGGCAACGGTGGCTTCACGTTCACCGACCAGAATAATCAGGCACTGACCGCCGCCGCCTCGGCCGCTCTGTTCGGGCCCGCCAATACGACCACTGGTACCGGTACGCCGCTGCCGCTAAACGCAGCAGCAGCAGGTGCATTGGGCACCATCACGAGTGTACCTGCCGTAGCGTCGGCAACCACCACCAACTCGGTTGCAGCAGTCAACGCGATCAACAACGGCAACGGCACGGGCGTTGCCGCCCGAGCAGCTGCGGGGGCATCGCTTGGCACGATTACCGGTCTGAGCCTTGATAACGCTGGCGGCTATATCGCTCCCGGCGAAAGCGGCGCGGTGGTCACGTCGATCAACGTAACGTCGGACGGCAACGGTGGTTTTAATTTCACTGATCAGAACGGCAAAGCGCTGTCCGCCGCAGTGTCAGCTGCTGTCTTCGCAGCGCCAACCGCCGCGACAGCCACCAACGGCGCACAAATCAACTTGCAAGCCGGCGTTATCGGCACAGCCACGACCAACATCACAACTCAAGGCCTTGCCGCGAAATCGGGTTTGCAGCTGGCTAACTCTGCCAACGTGCCGCCCCTTGTGGCAAACATCAACGTCGGCACGACGGCTGGCGCCAACCAGGCGATCGAATCGATCGACAACGCGCTGAACACGGTGAACAACATCCAGGCAACGCTGGGTGCTGCACAAAACCGCTTCACGGCCATCGCCGCAGGGCAGCAAGCGCAGTCAACCGACCTGTCGCAAGCACAATCGCAGATCACGGACGCCAACTTCGCACAGGAAACGGCGAACCTGAGCAAGGCACAAGTGCTACAACAGGCGGGTATTTCGGTGCTGGCACAAGCCAACTCGCTGCCGCAGCAAGTTCTGAAGCTGCTGCAGTAAGGCTTCACGCAGTAACGGCATATGCGATAGTACTGGGATCACGGGAGGCGCTGCCTCCCGTACTGCATTCTGAATAACAACCCGAGCCTTACTGACTCACCGACGCACGGAGCCACTCCATGTCAACCGTCTCGACGACATCCGCTGCCACCACTGTCAATACGACTGCAAGCACCACCGCGCTCCAGCAGGCGGCACAGTCCATCATCAGCGGCTCGACCGGCAATTCATCGATGGATGTTTCGTCGCTGGTGACGGCGCTCGTCAACGCGAAGACGGCGAGCCAGATAGCAACACTGACCTCGCAGCAGACCGGTGACAACACAAAACTCTCCGCGATCGGCACATTGAAGTCAGCGTTGTCGGCATTGCAAGCCAGTCTGACTAATCTGACGAACGGCAAGACCCTGGCGTCCTACACGGCAACCACAAGCGGCTCGGGCCTTAGCGCTACCGCTGGCGTCGGCGCCGTGGCAGGCAGCTATGCCATCTCGGTCCAGCAAATCGCGCAGGCACAAACGATTTCCTCGGGCGCATTCAACGCCACCACGGCGCTTGGCACCGGCACGTTGAACGTTTCGCTCGGCAGCCAGTCGATGAGCGTCACCATCGACTCGACGAACAACACGTTAAGCGGCATTGCATCGGCGATCAACTCGGCGAGCAGCAATCCGGGCGTCACGGCAACCATCGTCACCGGCACGGACGGCGCGCACCTGGTGCTGCGCTCGGCCACGACGGGCGCGTCAAACACCATCAGTGTGTCTGCAAGCAACGTGCAGAACGACGCCGGCCTGTCGAGTCTCGGCGTCACGTCGTCGCCGTCGCTCACGTCTGGCACGCTCAGCGCGACCCAGACGCTCGGCACGGGCACGATGGCCATATCGATCGGCGGCAAGTCGATGAGCGTCACCATCGACTCGACGAACAACACGTTGAGCGGCATCGCTGCGGCGATTAACGCCTCAAGCGGCAATCCGGGCGTCACGGCGAAGGTCGTCAACACGTCGGGCGGTGCGCAACTCGTGTTGAGTTCGTCCACGGGCGGCTCGAACGCCATTAGCGTTTCCATGAGCGGTGTGGCGAACGATCAGGGGCTGTCGAGTCTCGGCAGCATGAGTACGACGTCGTCGGTCACCTCGTCGGGCAGCATCGCGTGGACCCAGCCGCAGACGGCGCAGGACGCGCTTTTCACGGTGGATGGCACGTCGGTCAGCAGCCCCACCAACACGTCAACAACGGCGATCTCTGGCGTCACCTTAAACCTGACGGCCGCCGCGCTTGGCATCACGTCCGCGTCCGGCACGACGACCGGCAACTCGCAGACGCTGACCATCGCGTCCGACACGACCTCGCAAGCCACCGCGATCACCAACTTCGTCAACCTGTACAACACGCTGATCACGACGATGGGCACGCTCACGTCGTTCGACCCCAGCCAGGCGCAAGGATCGCAGGCCGGACCGCTGCTCGGCGATCCCATGGTGAACACCGTCCAGAACACGCTTGCGGGTATCATCAGCGGCGGTGTCAAAAACGGCAATGCGACCCTTACGCTCGCCTCGATCGGCATCACGCTGAACGCGGATGGTTCGATGACAACCGACACCACCGCATTGAATACCGCGTTGCAAAGCTCGCCGTCGACGGTTGCAGCGCTATTCAACTCGACCAACGGTATCGCCGCGCAGCTGAACAACAGCATCACGAAGTTCACGCAGACGGGCGGAATCATCGATACCGAATCGACTGCAATCAACACCGATCTGGCCAGCATCGCTACGCAGCAGACGACCCTCGCTGCCTACACGGCGCAATTGACGAGCCAGTATCAGGCGCAGTTCACGGCGCTCAACACGCTGATGGCGACGATGAACAACAACTCGCAGTATCTGACGCAGCTGTTCGGCGGCACGAACAGCCAAGGGGCGCTATCAGCCAACAAGGGTTGATCGAATGGAATCGTTCCCTATGAACCAGACGGCGTTAGCCCAACGCCTGCTGTCGATGACGCAGGAAATCGGTCATGCAGCGTCTCTCGCCGACTGGCCAGAGGCGGCTCGCCTGACGGAGGCACGTTCGTCGCTGCTGATGGCGTTGAGCGCGCAGCAGGAGCCCGCCACGCTCGAGATGATCCGCAAGATCCAGGCGATCGACGCAGCCATCCTCGCGGACGCAAAAACGACCCAGATCGAACTGGAAATCGAATACGACAAGGCGCTTGGCCGAACGGAGGCAGCCAGACAGTATCTGCGTACGGCCCGCGACTGAATCGACCAACGCCTCCAAGAACCAGTATGGTTGGCAGCAAGCGGCCGTGGTCGCGTTGCGTGCCACCTAGCGATGGCGTCCGGAGTCTTATTTCTGGCTGAGGACTGCGACAATTTCTTGCCAACTCTGCACGATCGCGTGCAAATTCTGCTCCCGCTGCTCGTCTTCAAGATCCGTGTAACCAGCCCGTTCCAGTTCCGTAATCGCCTGAAGCAGGGCGCTCCGGGCTAGCGGGAGTAACGCCGTCGCCTGGGCGGCAGTTATTACAATTGTCATTCTTGGTTCCTCAAAATTTGACTGCACGAAAATAGCACAAGAAAGTGGGCTTCCATTGTCGCCGACATCGGCCAGCACTTTGCCAGCCCCGTGACGTGTTCGGAATTGCCCTCGGGTCTGGGCTTAGTCGGTGGCGTCTTCTTAAAGAAGCACCGTGTGCAACCAAGCCTGTTTCGAAACCATGCCTATATATGATAATGTCCTTTATCACATATAGAAGAGAAGACCACGTTGAGCACCACGGCTACCACCCCATCGTTGTCACCGGCCCAGATTGAACATCGGATCCGCGCGCTCGACGAACATGTTGATCAACTACGCGCAATCGATGTTCAGACGTATTCGGACGACAACAAGCAAATTCTCGTCGCCTTGCAGGCCAGGATCCGCGACACGCTTGAGCGTTGCTTTGGCGATAACTCGTCGCGCTATCGCCATTTTCAGGGCGCGGGGTATTTGTATGAGCCCATTGGACGACCAGGCATTTTTACTAAGCGTGGTGCATTGGAGGCTCAACTTCGAGAGGAGGTGGGAGAAAACATCAGACGGTCCATCGGACTTCTTCAGTCGGCACGGGCCTCCCTGCAGGCTGAGCTGGTGGACATTGAGCACCAGTTATCGCCTGTGAGTAATGCCAATTCGAAATCGATGCCGCTTTCTCGGCGCGTGTTCGTTGTCCATGGCCACGACGACGGAGCGCGCGAGACCGTCGCACGCTTCCTTGAGCACATCGACTTCGAGCCGGTCATCCTGCATGAGCAGGCCAACCAGGGCCGAACGATCATCGAAAAATTCGAGGCTCACGGCGATGTCGGGTTTGCCGTCGTGCTGCTCACGCCCGACGATGAAGGGTGCGTGAAGGGAGGTGAGCTTCAGCCTCGCGCACGGCAGAATGTCGTGCTCGAACTAGGGTATTTCATTGGGCGGCTTGGCCGGAACAAGGTATGTGCCCTCAAGAGCGGAGATCTTGAGCTACCCAGCGATTACCAAGGTGTACTTTGGGAAACGATGGATAGCGGAGGCGGCTGGAAGCTCAAATTAGCCAGCGAGCTCGCGGCCGCAGGCTATGAGGTCCATTTGAGTGCGAAAAGGCCATGAACCAGCTCGTCGCGCTCGATGCCATTCCCACCCCGGCGCTGGTCACTGCCGCCGGCGAGCGGGCCAGTGTCCGGTTTCTTGAGTTTTTTGCGTCGGCGATCCGCAACCCGCACACGCGGCGGGCGTATGCGCGTGCCGCAGGGGATTTTCTCGCGTGGTGCGCCGGCGCCGGCGTGAGCTCGATCACGGCGGTGCAGCCGCTGCATGTCGCGGCGTGGATCGAGCTGCAGACGCAGACGTCCTCGGCGCCGACCGTCAAGCAGCAGCTCGCGGCGATCCGGCATCTCTTTGACTGGCTCGTCACCGGCCAGATCGTGCCGCACAACCCGGCCGCATCTGTGCGTGGCCCCAGCCACACCACGAAAAAAGGGAAAACGCCCGTGCTCGATGCGGGCGAGGCGCGGCAGCTGCTCGACAGCATCGATGTGAGCACGCCGATCGGGCTGCGTGACCGGGCGCTGATTGCACTGATGGTGTTTTCGTTCGCGCGCGTCGGCGCGGCGCTGGCGATGCGGGTCGAGGATGTCTACGTGCAGCAGCGGCGTCTGTGGGTCCGTCTTCGTGAAAAAGGCGGCAAACAGCACGCGATGCCGTGTCATCGCACGCTCGAGGAACATCTGCACGCGTATCTCGACGGCACCGGCATCGCTGGTGACCCGAAGGGTCCGCTGTTCCGCACGATTGCGCGCGGCACCGCGCGGCTCAGTACCACCGCCCTACCCCAAGCCAATGCCTATGCGATGGTATGCCGGCGCGCGCGCGCCGCAGGGATCGCCACGGCGATCGGCAATCACACGTTCCGCGCGACCGGTATCACCGCCTACCTGAAAAACGGCGGCACGCTCGAGAATGCCGCGGCGATGGCCAATCACGCGTCGACCCGCACCACACAGCTCTATGACCGGCGTCGCGATGACATCAGCCTCGACGAGGTCGAGCGGATCCAAATTTAAGTTTTGAATGGGCCACCAGATCCCTCGACGCTTTCAAAAGCACAAATGATATGCGGCCAACACCCTTCGTGGTTCGTCGCAGTGGCGGAAATGGCATGAGCGAAAAGAAGACACTCCCAGACATCAATGAGGCCAACCGCATTTTCTGGAGGGTGACGTTGCCCGCGAATTTCGGATCCCTTAACTGAGCGGAGATTATGCCACCCGTTTGTTCTGGGCGGCGTACCAGTCCTGCTCGAATTGCATCGGGCTGACGTAGCCCAACGTCGAGTGCAAGCGCGAATGATTGTAAAAGCTCAACCAGTCGATTACTTCGTCCATCGCTTCCCGACGCGTTGCAAAGCGCTGGCCAAGGATGCGTGCTCGCTTGAGCGATCCCCACAAGCTCTCCGTCGGCGCGTTGACGCTCCTATGTCAAGCAGAGGCCGTCGAATCGGCCAGATCTGCCAGGATGAGCGGGTACAGCTCTCGGACGATATAGCGCTTCAGGCAACGGTGGATTTCCTTGTTGGACATACCTTCCTTCGTCTGGCGTTCGACATAGGCCCGGGTGCGCGGATCGCTGCGCATCCGAACCATGGCAATGGTCCATAGGGCGTTGTTTGCAGACCGGTCACCGCCCCGGTTCAAACGATGCCGGACCGTCTTGCCGGACGACGCCTGCAGCGGACTTGTGCCACAGAGTGCCGCCAGCGCGGCTTCGCTTTTCAGGCGTTCGGGATTGTCACCTGCGACCGCAACCAGTACCGCAGCGGTCTGCGGGCCGACGCCGAATCTTTCGCGAACCCGCCTGGCATGCTCGGTAGTGAGGCTGTCAAGCATGGTATCGAGTGCTTTGAGCTCTTCTGCCAGCGTCAGCCAACGCTTCGCCAGCAACCGCAGCGTAGTGGCGAGCGTTTGCAACATTGGCGTTTTACCGAGCGAGCGAAGCCGGGCGCAACCCTGAACGCATTCTGCAGTCTTCGCCTTCAGAAGACGATCGCGGATTTCCTGCGGCGCGCTCACGAGCAAACCCCGTAACTGATTGATAGCCTGCGTCCTGGCTTTGACTGCACTGCGCCTGGCAACGGAGACGGCGCGCATCGCCTCTGCGGCACCGTACTGTTCCTTTGGAATAGCCGTAGCCCTTCCGGCGAGGACCGCACGCGCAGCGTTTTCGGCATCAGTGGGATCTGACTTCCCTCTGGATCTGCGCATCGCGCGATCGGGACGATTCACTTCAAGCACCTCGATCTCATGATCACGCAGCACGCGGGCCAAACCCGCGCCGTAGGTGCCGGTACCTTCAATGCCGGCGCGGCGTAACTGGCCGAACGAGTTCGCCCATGTCAGCAGTGGGCGGCGACAATTGTCTTGGCCGGTCGTTGACGATTGTTTTGGCCGGTGGTGAGGAGTTGGAGGCGGCGTAGCCGCCGGAGACGACGAACCACCGGCGGCGCCAGGTCGACGGGGCTTTAGGATGGGCTGATCGAAGCTTAAATAAAAAGCGGTCAGCTCATGTCTGGAACCCGCATTACCGACCAACAGGTTCGTCTCTACATGAACAAGCGCAAACACCATCCGCAGGAAGTCGCGGCCGCCAAGACCGGTATCAGCGTGCGTACGGCACGCCGCATCGAGCGCGATGCCACGTTGCCCTCCCAGAAGCCGCGTCAATCATGGCGGACCCGCCCTGATCCCTTCGTCGACGTATGGGACAGCGAAGTCGTACCACTGCTGCGCAACGCGCCCAACCTGATGGGCATCACGGTCCTGCGCAAGCTGCAGGATGATCACCCGGATCGATATCCCGATAGCATGCGTCGCACGCTGGAGCGACGTATCCGCCAGTGGCGGGCACTCGAAGGGCCTAGCCTGGAGGTGTTCTTCCCCCAGGAGCATCAGCCCGGCGTGCGCGGACTGTCGGACTTCACCGATATGAGCAAGCTGTGCGTGACGATCGGCGGCGCCCCGTTTGGCCACCGCCTGTATCACTTCGTACTGGCGTTCTCGCGCTGGGAGTATGCGAACGTTGTTGAGGGTGGCGAGAGTTTCGAGGCCCTCGCTGCGGGATTGCAGAACGCGCTATGGCAGGCGGGCGGCAGCCCGCACGAACATCGCTCTGACAGCCTGTCGGCCGCCTTCAAGAACTTGCAGGAGCAGGACGACTTAACGACGCGTTATGCGGCGTTACTCGACCATTACGGCATGGAGGGCACGCGCAATAACCGCGGGCTGGGCCACGAGAACGGCAGCGTGGAATCCTCGCACCGGTATCTGAAGGAAGCGGTCGACCAGGCTCTGATGCTGCGCGGCCATCGCGACTTCGCTGACCGGGCGGCTTACGATGAATTCATCCGTGAGGTGGTGATGCGCCGGAACCGGCGCAACGCCGCGGCGTTTCGCATTGAGCGCACACAGTTGCAGGATTTGCCTGAACGCCGTACCACTGACTTCGTCGAGGAAGAGGCGCTCGTGACCCGTTGCAGCACGTTCACCGTGCGCGGCATCCTGTACAGCGCGCCGTCGCGCCTGATCGGCCACCGCCTGAAGGTGCGTCTCTACGGTGACCGGCTCGACTGCTATCTGTCGGGCGCGCTGGTGCACAGTACGCCGCGAGGCTCCCGTGCCGCCGACAACCGCCACGCACTGGATTACCGTCACTTCATTGACTCTCTCAAGCGCAAGCCTCAGGCGTTCAGGGGACTTGCGTTTCGCGACGCGCTGTTTCCGCGCGATGCCTACCGCCGGACCTGGGAGCGGCTGGAGGCGCAACTGACGCAACGTCAGGCATGCAAGACCATGGTGGGGTTGCTCGAACTTGCAGGGCACCACGGCGTTGAAGCGTTGCTGGCGCAGCGGCTTGATGCGTTGCTCGTAGTCGGCGAACTGCCCGACCTGAAACAGTTGCGCGACGAATTCGCTCCGCGTGAGGCGCTGTGTCCCGAGGTGGTGGTCGAGATGCCTCCCATCGCAGTCTATGACGAACTGCTCGACAAGGCGGCCGCATGAACGCACCCGCCTATGAGAACGGTCGTCTGGCCCTCATGCTCAACGAGCTGCGCCTGCCGACGATCGGCAGGTTGTGGCCCGAGTTCGCGGAACGCTCTGACAAGGAAGGCTGGCAGGCTTCACGGCTGCTCGGCGCATTGCTCGAGCACGAACTGGCCGAGCGCGCCAAACGACGCATCGAGCGCCACCGAACCGAGTCGCATCTGGACCCGACCAAGACACTTGCTACCTTCGACTTCGGCATGGTGCCGATGGTCTCGAAGGCGCATGTCACTGCGCTGGCAACCGGGGAATCCTGGCTGGAGAAAGGCGCCACGATTCTCCTGTTCGGGCCGCCTGGTGCCGGCAAGAGTCATCTGGGATCGGCTATCGGACACGCGCTGATCGACGCTGGCTACCGGGTGCTGTTCACGCGCACCAGCGAACTCGTCCAGAAGCTCCAGGCTGCACGCCAGAGCCTGCAACTGCCATCCGCGCTCGCGAAGCTCGATCGCTTCGATCTCATCATCCTGGATGACCTGTCGTACGCGCGCAAGGACCAGGCCGAAACCAGCGTACTGTTCGAACTGATCGCCGAGAGGTATGAGCGCAAAAGTCTTTTAATAACGGCCAATCAGCCGTTCTCTGGCTGGAATGATGTGTTCCCCGACCCCGGCATGACGGTCGCAGCCATCGACCGGCTCGTCCATCACTCGACGATCTTTGAACTGAATGTAGAAAGCTATCGCCGTCGAAAGGCCAGCGACAAACAGAGCGCGCGCCGGCGACAATTACCCAACGACAATTACGATGGAGGCGCGACAACTATGAATTAGCCAGCGACAACTACACCCGTTGACCGGCCAAAATAGTTGTCGCTGACCGGCCGTGCTGCTTGACGCTGTCTACAGCAGGTCGAGATATCCGGCCGTGTCGGTCGTTACCGACCGCGTTCCGAGAAGCTTGCCTGTGTCGCTGATCACAGCCCCGACATGCGTATCCAAATGCGTGTCAACGCCCAGAATCACTTCGTTTTGTTCCATGCTTGTGTCCATTGTAGTGGGCGCATCGCCAACCCCACTCGCAGGACAGGACACTCACGGTGCAGAACAAAGCTCCTATCAGGTCACAGACGGTGAGCCCGGCAACGCTCGGGGAACGCCGGAACCCGATCGACAGGTCAACGCCAGGGCAGCTCGGCCAATCCCAACACGAGTCAGATCGGTCCGATGTTCAGAAGCGATCTTAGACTGAGTGTCCCAACAATTTCCGCGACGGCTCATCGAGCTGCGCATGCCGTAGCTCTTAAGCAGGTCCTGGAAGTCATGACTGCAATACTGGCTACCCCTGTCGCTATGGACGATCAGGCCCGCTTCCGGCCGGCGGCGAAACCACGCCATACGCAGCGCGTCAGACACCAGCTCCGTGCGCATGTGTGGCTGCATCGACCAGCCCACCACCTGACGGCTGAACAGGTCGAGGATGACCGTCAGGTACAGCCAGCCTTCGTCAGTCCAGAGGTAGGTGATGTCCGTACTCCAGGCCTGATCGGGGCGAGCAGGCGAGAAGTCGCGTTGCAGCAGGTTCGGCGCGACCGGCAGGTTGTGGTTGCTGTCGGTGGTGGCCTTGAAGCGGCGTTTGGTCTTCGCCTTGATGCCGTGCAGCTTCATGAGCCGCTGGACACGATCCTTGCTGACACGAATGCCCTGGGCAAGCAGCTTCTTCCACACCCGCGGCCAGCCGTACTCGCCTTTGGATTCAGCGTGCACGGCCTTGATGTGGACCAGCAGGGCGTCGTTGCTGATGCGTCGGCGCGGACGCTCCGTATCGACGTCCCGGGCCTTGCGGGCATGGTAACCGCTGGGGCTGACACCCAGCACCTGGCAGGTCAGGGAAACCGGCCATTGTCGGCTGTCACGGATCGGCGTAATGAGGCCATTCCGGGATCGGCGTAATCGAGCCACCAGATGATCGCCGTAATCGAGCCAGTGCAGGATCGGCATATTGGAGCCACTCGATGATCGGCGTATAGGAGCCA
>Ga0255336_100563_pt1 | contig 52197 bp, 46 predicted proteins | sample MeOH1_35cm_T3_17_FD_189102 | JGI IMG/M metagenome (GOLD analysis project Ga0255336, IMG submission 189102) | Sandy soil microbial communities from University of British Columbia, Vancouver, Canada - MeOH1_35cm_T3_179 | ecosystem: Engineered > Artificial ecosystem > Sand microcosm > Unclassified ... | reverse complement strand
CAGACACGATGGTGATAAGATCATTGGTTAGGGAGAAGAATGTTGGAATGGTGTGACATGGGCATCATAACACGAACCAGGACCATAGGAATGAAACCTACATTACTGGAAATTTGCACAACTTAGTAGCCATCTTTTCCTTCAATCACACCATACGCTGCACTACCCTTCCGGAACATCCTCTTCACCTCATTCGCAATGAATTCTGGTTGCTCCCACGCTGCGAAATGACCTCCGACAGCGCCGTCGGTATCCTGCACTATGTTACCCAGGCCTTGATACCAAGACCGAGGTGCCATGACAACCTCCTTTGGCAAACGAGCAATGCCGTATTTAACATGTGGGATGAAGCCATCGCGCACGGCCGAGGGGAGGTCCATTGCGCGAAAAGACTCGTAGTATATGCGAAGACTCGCTGCTGGTCCGGCCGAGGAAAACCAAAAGAGCGATATCCAAGTCAGGATCTCATCATCTGTCCAGGGGTAGTTGTCAGTCCAATCATGGAGCTTCTCGTAAATCCACGCCAACAGCCCTACCGGGCTGTCTGCTAAGGCATATCCCAAGGTTTGTGGGCGGGTGGATTGTTGTATTAGATATCCGTTCCCCTCTGAAGCGAATTTCTGAGCGTTTGAGAGGGCTTTCCTATCCATTTCTGAATATGGCGTCAGAGCAGCGGCCAAAGCCAGTCTAGGAGATCGGGTCCATTTCGGAGGGCCCACAAGGACCATGTTGACATGAGATGCTTTGCAGGATTGAGGGTAGAGATATCCAATGGCACGAGTGATTAGATAACCCCAGTCGCCGCCCTGCGTTACTTGAGAGGGAGCGTCGTCAGTGAAACCCGATCATTATGTAAAGACATCATTCAGCGCCAACTGGTTGAAACAAGGCCTGTCCATTGAGTTTACTTACCGTACTGATCGTACCCTAACCTGAGCATGAGCTTGTGACACACCTGAGCGTATTTGCTCAGGGAAAACCCCCTTTTCCGAGGTCCCTCGGAGAATCCGAAATTGGGGAGAGATGGCGCCACAATGTGGAAGGTGGGAAGGTCGGCGGAAGACTTGATCGTCAATAGAGGGAGCATTTTGGTCACTTCGAGGAAACTGCCTGGCCCTGATGAATCAAATTAGAGTCCTCGTTGAGCTGACATCCTTGTGATTTGCGTTGTGGTCGAAGATGGTCAGAAGACAAGTCCCCAGCACTGCAGGACCGAAGGGAAACGGAGATCAGATGCACTCACAGCCATGCACAAAAAGGAGAGGTATAGCTCCCTTGACTTCACTTTTATGATGTAAAAAATGAATATTCAGAGATTCGATAGGCGGCGATGCCTGCAGACTGCCATCTCTGCTCTCCTCGGAGACGTCGATGACGGTTTGGAAATGAGACAGCTGGTTTAGCTGCTCTTCCTGTTTTCTCCAATCAAACGTATTCTTCCAGTGAAGCACTAGACGATTGATCTCTTCAAGCGGCACTCCATAATCCCACCCTACTCCGCCTTGTAGTTCATCTGGAAACGTGGCGGCAGAAAGCTTGTGCTTTAACTGCTCTAGCTTGCTTTCCTCCACAGAGATCCTGAAAGGCGATACTAGATTTATCGCGGCAGCCGGTACAGCCATGGCTCTTGCTAGATTGCTGAGTGTTCAGAGTTCTTCGCTGCTTCGTTGCATGACCCTCATTTATCTACCGGAATTGCTGGTGGTTGTGTTGACTCATCAGCCTCTGGAGAGGCCGCAAACCCCGGCAGGGTCATCCCTGATACGGAACAGGCTTTGAAGAAACCTGGGTGCCGGTTGCGACAGACCCGAACAGCCGCCCTACGAGATATCATGGCCCCTGTTGACTTTAGTCTCTATCCTCAGATTTGATCGGACAACGCGAAAGACTAGTGCCAAGTTGATTTTAAATCTTGGTAAGAGAGAAGTGAAAGGGCAGCCGGGAGCGGGAGACTCTGAGGCTATCCAAACTCCGAAGCCTTTGGAGGATACCAGCCCTCTGCGACAATGGACTGCTTCTGACGCCTTAAATGCTTGCCAATTTGGTTCTCCATTGTAATCTCATTCACCATCTCTGCTGCATCTCCTAGTGACGGCAATAACAATGGATGACCACGCTCATCGTCGAGTGATTATCGCCGGAGGAAGCATATCTGGTCTCGTCCTGGCTCTGTGTTTGCAGGCTGCCGACATTGACTTCCTCGTTCTCGAACGTGGAGAAATCGCACCACAGTTGGGGGCCTCTGTGGGCATGTATCCCCACGGCAACAATGTCCTCCAACAGCTAGGTGTCTATGATGACATGGCTGCGCTAGCATGTCCGCTTATCCAAGGGACATCTTGGGACGATCATGGCAATATGTTTGGAGACAGTCAAATATACGATATCATGACGCAGAGGTACGAGTCTAATACTGCAACCATGACATCCATTTCAATTCTCTTGTTCCCGCTGCCGCCATATCCCTCCCGCGCACCATTATCGGATGATTAATCTGATTCACCCAAACGGGCTAAGCGTGCTTGTGCCCTGGTGTCTCTCTCTGCTGATTTGAATCGGTAGAACTGGATATCCGGTCATCTTCATACAACGTCGGCAATATTTGCAAGTTTTGTATGATCACATCCATGACAAAAACAAAGTTCTTCCGCAAAAGGAAGTCGTTTCATTCGACGAGACAGATGACGGAGTTATCGTTCACACGAAAGATGGCGGCTCCTACAAAGGGACAATCTTGGTCGGCGCAGATGGGGTGCACAGTGCAGTCCGTGAGTTGATGGCGGAAAAGGCTCAAATGCAGGGCGATTTGGTCAGTAGCGCTGCTTTTGGGTCCACCGATAATGGTATGAAATATTTCTACTTGTCTTTTCTAGGTTTCCGTTCGTCGACTATTTCTCCGCATATCATTAACTGTACAAAGGGAAGCACGGATTCGGGGTTTCATACAACACCATCTTTGCGGTCTCACGCAGCAACTCCAACGAATGTCCGACCCCTCCTGGCTCCGTCTTCTATTCTCATGCGAAGGGTCATTCGAGTATTATTGCCTCAGGTGCCCCGGGCGTTATTTTCTGGTTCTTCTTTGTTAAAACTGCCAGTGCAAGAGAAAAGAAAGCGCCGAGATATTCCCAGGCTGAGGTAGATGCCACAATTGACCAGTATGGAGGTATGAAAATGTGCGATAAATACACTCTAGGAGACGCATGGAAAGCACGCATTGCAGGAAATATGCTGGCTCTCGAGGAGGGCGTTGTGGACAAATGGAGTCGAGGAAGGGCAGTCCTGGTTGGCGATGCCGTTCACAAGGTTAGCCAAAATATTGCCTTACCGCCGGTTGATGACAACACGGCCGCCCATGCCACGGACTGACAACTCAAAATTTTTAGATGACGATCAATGCCGGCTTAGGGGCAAATACGGCCATCGAAGGAATCGTTACCCTCGTCAACAGGTTGCACCTTGTCCTTTCGCCGCATTCCTCTAATCGTACGAGGTTAACGACTGAGGTGTGTGATGAAATATTTGCCAGCTACCACGACAAACATCTCATACGGGCCAAGATGATTGCCAAATTCTCAGCAGGGGCGACCAGACTAGAGGCATGGGAGAATTGGGCCTACAAGTCTGTTTCGCGATACCTGCTGCCAACATTAGGCGACAACTTCAAGTTCGGTCGACTCAAACCGATTCTCTTGGACGCACCAACGCTCTCTTATCTGCCTAGGGATCAGAGCAAGCCGATCAACCTTCAAGGTGTGTCGGACAAATCGCACTCCAAATTTCCATTCACAACCGTGGCCGTGGCTGCAGCAGTGGCGTCCGCCGTGCTCTCTTGGATTGCAAAACCTGGTCAAAGTATTCGACTGGCGTCGTTGGTCAAAACTCTGCGGGATAATACTGGCTTTTGAGCGGATTATCATAAATTACTCTTTGCGTGTGGAGACGCCCGGGACGAGACCAGGAAAGATATATTGCGAGTAAATAGGGAAGTCAAACTCGACTGATTGTACGCTGCTTGCTCCAGCTAACCGTCTGACATTCACCCAATAACGGCTCGACCTATCCCCGTTGGCCTTGTTCGATTTTCCTCCACTCATTCATCGTGGTTACGGCTCTCGCGAATTCCGGAACAGCTTCCTAGCTGTCTAGAATTGCCTACCACGTTGGTCGCCCTCTGGAACAGAAGAGGATGGACTATTCCTCCTAGAGCTGAGTCGTCTGGTACATAGAGCTTGGAAATATGGCGTCTTAACTGTCCTTCGACCAGTCCTGACATTAACTGAAACACGCAAAGATGTCCAAGACCATTCTGAGATCATGGGCGGTTTTGTCCGGAACTGACATGATGGCCAATGTGCTATTCAAATTGAAGCCCAGAATACCTCATTCTAGACCAAGCAAAGATCTGTTCTCAGGAATGAAAATTTGGTATCCAACCTTAGGTCCTTCTGATCCTTAAAATTTTGCTGCACCAGCTCGCCAGCGACATGTGTTTCCCAGAGATATCCCTCGCTTACATATCGCTCGAACGACCAGAGAACGTCCTCGTACTCCATATCTCGGGACCAGAGATAGGTGTATGTACCAGCCTCCTTGGCCTCGGCGAAATTTGCAATACCAGTCCAAAAAGGCTCACCGTGTGCACGTTTTCCAGGCTTGTATTGCAGCTCTGCCAGAACGGCGAATGATTGTGGAGAGAGGTTCTCCGGTCGATAAAGAAATCCAGTAAACGGCTGTAGATATCGATCGACGACCGGCCTGCTAAGGATTCCCATTGAGAGACACTGTTCTTGAACCTTTGCATAACCCGAACGTTCAAGATAATCCGAGATTGGTTCACTTGGCAGCCTAAATTAGATTAGACCAAAGCTCTGATCTGCTGATGGGGATATTTACAAATATCGGGTCAACAACCATGTATGGAGTAGAACTTACACTATGAGTGTGAAGAAAAGGTAGGGTATGGTCTCATCCTTGCCAGCCAGGAGGAAAACTTCTTGTTGTTTGTGAAAATTTGATTCAAGGGTATTTATGTATCTCATGAGCTCTTCATGCAGCTGAACATGTCAGTCAATGTCAATCACTTTGGGAGTATCCAATGGAAACTTGACCAGGTCGCACGCCGGCTGAACGCAGTCTTGGCCCATCTCTTAAGTGAAAATAGCTTACTTGTTTCATCTTGCCTTCTTGAGCTTCCCATTTCCCCAATATGATGCGAGCCATGACGTCTCCCGCCATGTCTGACTGTCCCTTGCTGCTAAGGCCCTAATCAGAAAAATTGGACTCGTGCACCTTGCAGCAAAGGGATAAAGCCGCTCCGATTTAAATTACCTATGGGATTACTCGGGTCAAGGCCACTAATGACTCATGGCTTCCCTATCATCCCCGCAGCACGGGGAGGGGCAAATTTTGATGGTAGCTGCGGAGATATTACAGTCGAAACCCGTTTTAGATACCCTCTGACGTAACTGACTAATTGACAAAGTTCTAGCTATGGGAGGCACTAGTCCTACCGACCTCTGCCGGACATGGGCCACCGCGGTCCATATACACCAAGGTTCAGTGCATATCGCACTAAGATGGCGGTCCACCTAGCAAAATGGCCCATCTCCGCACTCGTTGGAATCTTCAGGGAATCCCTTGGGTGTCCATGATTGCCAGTGCCCAAGGATAGTAACTGCAGAGGACCATATGCCGGTGCTGACTAAGCAGAGGGGCGAGTCCTGAATATCGGCCTGGCATGTCATTGTAGATTTTGTGTGCTTAGATCATTCAGACAGGTCTCTGTAGAGCTAAGAAGCCCTCCTAGAAGTAGAGGGCGAAGGTGTTCAAGGAGATGGAAAAAAAAGTAGAATTTCGCTTCTAAATTTGACATTATAGAATTGTCAGAGTGAGAATCAGGAGTCCACTGCTCCTGTGTATTGATAAAGTCTAAATCTCGATACAACAGGCTGTAACGATGCTCCCCAGGCAACTGATTAGGCTGAGAGACAGAACCTCATCATGCTTCCTCATAGAATTGCCACTAGAATTTTTGTGGCTTCCAGCGACAGCGAGCAACTGGCAACGGGCTTCTTAGTGATTAAGAGTTAAAAGATAGCTTCTTCTCTGCTTCCTTTGTCTCTTCCCTTATCATCATGACGCTTGTATAAGGCCACCCGTGGGTGAGCCTGTGATAGGAGAGAACTCATTTGCCCCTCCAAACCTGGCCAAATTATATAGATAAGAATAGGATGCTAGGGCTCATGGTCGGCCAAATGGAGCGTTTTGGACTTGCCGTCTTCCAGAGACTTCTGTTCCTCCTTGCCATCCTCCAGAGACATCTGTTCAATAGTTCCATGATGGGTCCCGGTGTGTTGTAGCTTTCTTGAGACCTGGTCCGTGAAGTATTTGCCATAATCGATGGTGAAGTAAGAACTGATGGTGGCAACGCTACCAAATGCAATCACTGCATACCAAACATACCTGTTTGTAAATTTGGTCAATACAATTTGGCACTCTCTGTTGATGGAAGCCAGGAGGGATACCTAAATGACGCCGCTGCGGCTTCAGCGATCGCACGATCGACAGCGACAATAACCGCTGGATTGATTCCAGGGACAGCGGTCAAGTTGGTGGAGTACTCGGTAAGTAGAGTCGGCAGCGACAATGGCGGCAGACCCGCCGCCAATGCAGCCTTAGCAACTGTACCGGGGGTGATGCTGGACAATTTATTGGTAAGAATTGTAGAGTAGATCGCAGCTGCCATGCGTCAAAATCAACCCAACAATGGCGTATAATTATAGATGGCTTTTGAAACAGTAGGGACATACTTGCAATGGCCGCAAAAGCGCTCCGGATCGAGCCCAAGGCACCGAGGGCGGCTCCTAGATCTTCTGGAGGACATGTGATTGGGGCGGCGACGACAGAGATACACTCGATGACCCCGACCGAGAAGCAAGCGAAGAAGATCAGAGCACAGGCTAACGCCTGATCACCGGGTCCGACCGCCGCCATTGCGCCGGAAACGGACGTGAGAAGGACACAAATAAAGACAAGAAGCGTTCGATGCCAAGGTAGGAAGTGTAGCATAAACCCAGCGGAAAACTGGCCCGCCTCCGTTGCGCAGCCGAGGATGCACTATCAGACAAGCTGTCAGTCACCGGACAAATAGAGCAAGAGAAGACGTACCGCCAGGAGTGCGGCGTGGAGGCTGCTGCCAGGGAAAAGATACGAGATCTATTGCGGCCAGAGAATCACCATGGAATAGTAGACACAGCTACCGACCGTAGCGCAGACAACCTAAATCTCATCTTAGCAGGCAACTGCAAATCGTTGACGGTCCACCGGATCTCACCATTGGCACAAAGCCACGAGACATGAACCTGGATGCGCCTGATTAGCCAGCTCACCAAGTCTGGGCAGTCCTACAGATGCATTGGGAGAAGAGAATCGCCCTTGTGGTGAATATCTGCACAAAGAAGTCAGTACAGAAAAGCGTCCAATATCAAGCTCGTTACCGTAAAGCACAAAGGCGACAAGTGAACAGGCACCCACGATGATCGTAGCTATAACGTGAGCCGATCTCCACGGATACCTAGAACCTCCCCAGCCCAAGCCCATGAGGAACAGGATGAGGCCCCCAACGAACAGGAGCATGCCGATGAAATCCATCCGCTTCACTTGATCCCAGCGGGATCGACGTTTATGTAATAAGTGGAAGTCTGGTGGATAATAGCAGAGAAAGAGTAAACAAACGGTCACACCTAGACACCAGTGAGCGACAGGTCGAAGGTCACATCACACAGAGACCCAGCACCCAGGGCCATACTCACCGGAGACAATGATCCCCAGGTAGAAACACCATCTCCACCCAGCGGCCGTATGTTCACCCAAGGCTTCGGCAACAGCCGGACCGAATCCAAGCATTGCCAAACCAGAGATGAATATACCTGACACCCAGATCGGTCTGTGCTTATTTGGAACCACTATCATCGCCGGTTAGCAAGTTTCGTGGGTAAGGTGGAGGGCGATTGAAACGTACGCTCTTCAATAACCATACCAAAGGAAATCTGGACCCCGCCAGCGGCACCGTTGAGGACATTGCCGCCGATGATACTGTTAATGTTGGAGGCTGTTCCCGCGATGATGCATCCAATGACAGCAAAGGCGTTTCCGACAATGAAAAACCATCGCCGTCCAAAAATATCAGACAGTCTCCCGACTAGAAGGAAAGAAACCGCCAGGGTGAGGGTGTAGGACAGCCCGATCCAGACCAGATTATCAGAAGGCCCAAGATCTGCATTGATTCTTGCCATCGAGTTCGCAGAGAGGACGTAGCCGAGGTTGGCACTGTTATATCCAAGACTGCACGACTTTGTCACAAATTAGCAAGCAAGCAGCAACAGTCACATCCTGGGCAGCTACCAAAACCGTGCCGAGAAACTGTACACTGCGATAATAGTTCCTAGGAAGGTTGTTTCCGAGAGCCTCTTCGCTGATGTCGAAAGTGTCGGCCGGGGCATCTCTTTCTGACGGGACCGACAAGGCGGAAATCTCGTCAGCTGGCGCTCTGGTAGTCATCTTTACCGTGACTGCTATCACACCCTGACGAATTCTATGGTAGAGGGTGAGAGTGTGAAAGGCGAGAGACGGCGGAATAAGATGCAGGTCGACTGCAGAGTGCTTACCAGGAACTCACCTATCCCGCACACATGAGCTCTCTCAAACCCGCCCTTGAGGCCTAGTTGAGGTGGGGTGACCGGAGCTATACCTCGGATGTGACGCCTGATCGAGACCACATGCCGAAGTGTACTCTGGTCGACCGGGGATGAAGCCACATCCATCTCGGTACAACTCAATTGAGACCTTTGAGAGCTGCGGGAAATGTGCGGCGAGAGTCTCCACTGCCGGATATTGTATTTGAGACCTCGCTACCGTTCTCGTCCGAACAAGTCCGTCTCGTATCTGTCCGCCGGATAACGGCGGACCGTGGAGGCCGCCGATGTGGCTGAAAACTCGTCCATGGCGCCAACGTCCAGAATCTCAACGACTTTGGAACTCTCGTCTAATGGTTGGCCGGTTCGGCTCTGAGATGCTCCTCTGCTTTTTTTTCAGTGGCAAAACTAGAACCTGTGCTCTGTTGTCAAGGTTGGAGGTGGGATTTCGCTGCATGAAAATCATTCTCAATGATGTAGATGCCCGACTGTGGTTGGCGAACAACTCCAGATGAGTTTCAGCCTGCTTGTATTGGAAGAGCTTGTCGTTCTCAAGCATCTTCATCGTTGGTGTCACTTTTCTGAAAAATCAGTGAAATCCTTTAAGCTTTGTATAGGCTCACCTGCAGGGTTGACGGTTCAGTGGATCTCTGCTCCTATTGGTCTGAAATAATTTTCCCGTTGAATTATGTCAGCCTGGCTGGAGTATGGCTCCTTTTTCCCCAACACGTGATTTACTCGTTATTGACCACCCAATTTAGACAAGTATCCAGAGCTGATGAGTCGGTGATCCGATCAACCGGGAGCCGCTAGTGGGAATGCTGGTCGTCAGACCTGCCGGGCTTTGGTCAGTCCGGGTTGTGTGCTGAATTGATCAAGCGAGGCATAAACCCTCACTCTGGCAATATGGGAAACTTCCACAATATCTGTCAAGAGTGGCCTGCGGGGATCACAGGCAGGGTGTTCACTCTGTGAGCGCTTGGCTTCCAGCACTCCCAGAACACCGCCGTAGGCAGCATCTTAGATAGAATAACCGACCAATTGGTCCATCAGCCAACGTGAACGCGTTGGACACCAAATCATCCTTTGCAAGATTAGAAGTATTGATCAATAAGTCCAGTCCAGGCACGAGGCTCTCCAGTACAGCGAGTCAGTTCGAACTTACGCCCGACTTTGCATGCTGATTTGGTGGTACAGGGCCATTCCTTGAAGTCACGGGATACTTCACGGTTTGGGTTGTGTCCGGGAATGCACTTGGCCGAGAATAATCTTTTCATCACCCTCGCTATCCAGCCACCTGCGGATGACAAGGAATGGAGAGACAGCAAGGGCGTTGAGGAAGTGATCTCGCTGGATGCTCGGGACTGCACGTGGCATCGTTGACGTCAAAAGCATAAATGAACGAGCAGTGGCATGGTGAAGATTTCCGATGCAGCCTTCTCAATAAACCCTGAGTTGTGCCCCGCGCTCCCGCCCTCTACCACTGACATTGCAGCGATTATCCAAGCTCAAACACCCGGCAATTTCCCCAAGGGGTTCTCCACGCTCAGTGAACTCGCCTATCTTTTGCTCCTGGAACCTCTGGCCATCCTCTTCCAGGCCCATGAGAGCACTCCCAGGCCTACCTCTCTTTCGACAGAAATGAGCGCTATTCTTCACTCCAAATATGGCGACCATGACTATTGTGGGTACTCAGCATCGTCTCCTCGGCCAGGGTGAGTGAATACATTGAACCACCTTGCCGTGAGGGGTCTGGCCGTGAACTACACCATCGTGTGAGTACTACTTCGAAGAATATCGCGATCACGCCCACGCTGACAGCAAACAAAGCGGACATTCTGTTGGGTTTTCCGCAACAAATACGGAGAAGTAGAATTGGGGCCAAAGTTTGAAAGAGAAGCACTGGATCTATTCAATCTCCTTCTTCGAGGATCTGTGATTGCTGAATGCCTTGCAATGCGTTGTATCTAATCTACCTGCCGGTGTACTTCATTTCCAAGTGTCTCAGCGGGATATATGTCAACACGGAAAAACATCCACTAAAAATCCAGCCAAGCTCAGCACCGTCAGGTTTGATGGCTCTGGCGACAACACCGACATACCACGTCTGATCCATCGAGAGTACCGCTCCTACGAACCCCATTGCAATGGCAAAAAAGCCGGCAATGCCGTAAGGGATGACTTTCATGTTGTTCCAGTCGTCCAAGGGGAACCTCCTCTTCCGGAAATGAAAGTACTCGATGGGGACGATGCATATGAAGGGAGTCAGCGTGTACCCGATTACTGACAAGAAGGACTCCAGCACTTGAGCAAAGGAATTTTCCGCGGCAATGGCGATCGCGATGAAGACGGCCGAGCCAGCGATTGTCCATACAAAGCGCGGGACCTTGACCATAATGGGGTGGAAGTTCTGGCAAGTGAAGGCGAGTGAATAATTGTTGACCAAGTTACAGCCAATTATGCTCAGTGCGGCAAGAACAAGTAAGAATTTGCCGAAACCGCCCAGTGGTTTCAGTGCCTGGCCCATAAGGCCGCCGATACCGCGAGCATCGTATGCAGCGGCAAACCTGGGATCAGCCGCCGCCGCAGTCATGTAGGCGGCACCGAGGATTTCCGGAATGGCACAGCCGAAGAAGTTACCGGCCCAAATGGACAAGATGAGTTTCGGCATGCTGGTCGTGACAGGCATGCGCACGTTGTAGTCGGCGGCAGACTGTGCCCAGCCCCCCACGAAGCCATAGATGACGGCAATAAACGACATGACTGAGGCCGCTTCTGCAGATCCAGAGCCCATTGGAAGTGCGCCAGCGTCGAAGTGTTTAGCACCGTAGCCTGCGAGGAAGATAAAAATGATCACTTGTGGGATCCAACAATATCGTTCGAAGAAGTGGACGGCGAAGTAGCCGAAGAACGAGATGATGGCGGTGCAGATACCGATAATGAAGTTGCCGGCCCACAGTGGACAATTGCCATCAGAAAGTTCGTTCAGGACCTGTGCTCCAGCGATCGCGTTCACGCTTGACCAGCCAATCATGCCACAGATACCTATGACGACGAGAGCTCTAGTACCCCAGATGCCAAATGCATAGCGGGCGACCGACATCGTGCGAAGTCCGGTGATGGGCCCGAAGCAGCCAAACAGCCCGACCACGAATGAGACGAAGAAGTTGATTAGCACGATGACTGCGAAAGAATCCCAAAAGCCGAGCCCGAAGATTGGGCCCAGCGTGCCTGTCGCGAAGGTGGATGGACTGACATTCCAATGTACGATTAGCATCGTATATTGCCATGTGGAGTTTGCCTATCTGGGGCACGATGACGTACGTGAAATTGGCGGAAGCCCAAATGGTATACCCATCGAAGACGCTCTGTTTGACCCTGTCTTCTTCCCTGACTCTTTCGATGCCCCGTTCCTCGACGCGCATTGAGCTGGCAGCTTTGACCAAGGAGCTGAACCATCCTGTTGAAGCCTCGACCTGATCGAGATTGTCCACTTTTGTGGTCACCCGGTGCTTTTCCACAACAGTCCCTTCGGTATTAATTGTTGAGCCAGTCGCGGTGATGACTGCCGTCTGGCTTTTCTCGGGGTCAGAGTTGTCCATGATCACAAAAGACAAGTCAGAAAAATGAGACCAAGGCTATTAGGCTTCGCTTGGAGAGGATGAGCATTCGAGTGTCTTTACTGAGATATCAACAAAAGAGGCAAAGAACAACGGTTTTTGGGAACCTCTATCCACCTTTTACAAAAAGTGTGAATCTTGCGTGCGTTAACGAGACATGTTGTCAATGGCCTAGTTTGGTGGCAGGACGTGGTTCTGAGCTGATGATAAGAACTCTGGCTTAGAGCTTATCGACCACTGACATATGGAGGTTCAATTTAGGTTTGGAGGTAGAGGGTCAAGCGACTATGAAATGGGTTAATCCAGATCGGCCCTCTATCTCTGTGCAATTAATATAGCTCCACTCGTTTGTTAGCACTAGCGCTAGTCTTATCTCTTGATCAAGTTGGCTGCTCGGATTTGCGCGAAGCTGCCATTCAGAAGTTGTTTTGCTTCAAGCTCTTTTGGCGAGGTCCGACAGCATCTCGTACGCTCGTACACAGACACATTCGTGTGACAATAGTCGGTCATATCCGTCCACAAACGTTTGATACATGGCATGTTGATAGGGCGGCCCAACTCTAGGGCACAGGCTATTTTGGTTCTGAGGCCCAGGAACCTAAAAGGACGACCGATAAGTACTGGTTCTCCTCGTGATGAAGCCATTGGCCGTTGCTTCAGGCTACTATGTCATATAATTCATTATAAAACCAGCTACCCGTTAACTGAAATGCTGTCAATTTGATGAGAACGCTACCCGTATTGCAATGGCAGTCCACGTATCCCACGATGTTTCCCAATGCAAGGCTTCTCACACTGTTTTGCCCTTTGGATACTGTGGCACCATTATTCATTCTATCTCTGTCGAAGAGGTCGAAACAATTGAGCAGGGGCTCATAGTCGTCGGAGCAGATGGAAAGATCGCGGTCCTGGAAAGAAACATTACGCCAAGCCATATTGAGGATACACTCTCCAAGCATGGCCTCAGCATGTCAACTATACCTGTCCAGGTCCTCGGCAGGGAAGAATTCCTCATCCCAGGATTCATCGATACGCATAATCATGCCCCCCAATGGACCCAGCGGGGAACTGGACGCGGGCAGCTTATTATGGATTGGCTGAATACCATCACATTTCCTCACGAGGCCAGGTTTGCAGACCCTGACTATGCTAGAAAGACGTACGAGTCGTGTGTAAGCGGTTTCATCAAGCAGGGTATAACGACCGCCTCGTACTATGGATCGTTGCATGGCGAGGCCACCAAGATCCTGGCTCAAGTTTGCCTAGAAAAAGGCCAAAGGGCTTACGTGGGCAAGTGCAATATGAACCAGAATTCCCCGGACTTTTATAAAGACGCCAGCGCCGTCGAATCTATACAGGTCACCGAAGACTTCATCTCGTATGTCCGGGATATCGACCCGAAATCAGAGCTTGTCACGCCCATTCTGACTCCTCGTTTCGCTGTCGCTTGTGATGCACAAATTCTAGCAGGTTTGGGAAAGATTGCAGCGAAGCATCCAGAACTGCCGATTCAAACCCACTTCGACGAGGCCGAGCAAGAAATGGAGATTACCAAGGAACTCTATCCAGAGTTCAGCAATGAAGCGGATTTATATGAGCACTTTGGATTGTTGAACAAACGGACTATCCTGGCCCATTGTATCTATGTGAACGAGTACGAGATGGGTCGGCTGAAGTCCCTAGGCTGCGGAGTTGCCCATTGTCCAGTCTCGAACACTACAAGCGGAATATTTGGGGTTGCTCCAATCCGAGAGTATCTCCGCAGGGACATCAAGGTGGGCCTTGGGACCGATAGCGGCGGAGGGTTCTCTTCTTCCATCATTGACGCCATGAGACAGGCATTTGTGGTTTCCACTGCCAGGGCAACATCGACTCGCGGCAAGGATCCACCCTTGTCGATATCGGAGTGCTTCTATCTGGCTACCTTGGGAGGAGCACGGGTCTTGTGTCTGGAAGATAAAGTGGGGAGCTTTGAGGTGGGCAAAGACTTTGACGCTTTGGAGATACACACTCTCGGCGAACATTCTGGCATTATCACTCCCATTGAGGACATCGACACGACTCCAGTTATATTCGAAAAGTTCATCATGAGTGGTGACGATAGGAACATAGCAAAGGTCTATGTGAAGGGGCGGTCAATCAAAAAATAGAATTCACAGTAGCCAAAAGTGAACTAGAAAGAGGGAGGACTCTTTTCACTGTTGTCTGAAAATTGAAGATTGTGGGTACTTGACTCATTCAGATAGCTCCATACAAGGTAGACAGAAGCTCTCCTGGAAGTGGGAGAGCGTGGATGTCCAAGTATGCCACTTTACTGCACAAGCTCAGTAAACTCTTAGCTGTGCACTTGGCGGGGACGCATTGTGGGACTGGCAACCGCCAATTGTGGAACAGACTATGTGCTTTGCTGTTGTACGGCATGCAGAGCAACAGAAATGCCATCCTCTCCTAATGGTTTCCAAGGACCTTTTCAGGATAACAAAAGTGGTTCACATCACTGTCAAACTTGAAACTCTTCAAGGAGTACAAGGCTGAGGCCAAGAAGCGTGTTAGCGCGGCGCATATAAGGCGATTGCGCAGCATCTCGTTCTGGCTCTCTAGAGATTAGTTTGGCATTAAAATCGCATCTACATTATCCTCCCTATGATCCCGTCACCCTATCTATAAACATAGCTGTCACCTTAGCGGACAGGAAACCTCACACTTTGTGAAATATGGTCAGGAGGGGGCCGGGTAATTTCAGCCTTGCAGGTTCCCGAAAAGTCTTCAAAAGTCACTTTAACCCACTCCCCCCTTCTCCATTTTCTAGAAGCCATGCTCCTTTGCCCAGCCGAGGATGGTATCATGTGGTTTGGAGGAAGGATGAGTTTCCAGGAAGCCTTGTCAAACCGAGGCCATGGGTGAGGACCTGGACGGTGCTGGAAGGGGGGCCGTATTGTTTGGCGTGCAGTATTCAAGGTTGATGTTGAATTCCCGTGTACGAGCTGAGCTGTGGCACGATGGCGGTCGAGTTGCGGTTCGTGATGAGGTTGGCACACTGGTCACAGCATAGCCATCTGGGAGAGGGACGGGGAACGGTGGCGCCACGGTCGTAATGTTGCTGACGCTCAAGGGCACCGTCAAGTTGGTGCTTGTGTATGCACTTGCGGTCTGACAGGCAGAGTCCAGAAGAGCCAAGGTAGTGGCGTTGAGCCTGGGGCAGGGCATGTTTTGGGAGGATGGGTAGGTTCGTAGTAGAAATAAGGGAACCTTGTGCGACATACCCCTTCTTGTAGCTTACTTCGCACCGAGGGTGATCTCTTTCCTCTTTCTTACTTGGCTCCACGCTTTCCACGCTTCTTCACTGGCTGCACACCGTCAACTCGGTCAGGAGATCTCCCCCAGCTCATTTGTAGCAATAGGTTAGTCATACCCTGCTTCTCTTGGGAATTGCCTGGTTGACACGCTCTTAACGATCCCAATGGGGCTATGATGTTCAAGTCTTGATTCAGAGGCTTTCGGACATCCCCGATGATCTGCGCAGACCCATTTGTCAGCAGAATTCGAGATACTGTGCAGTACCACTAGACCTCAACATGATCGTCGATAATGCCCAGCAGAGTCAACAATGTTGACTATATCTCAGGCGACACATCGAATATGACACAGTTAGTGTCAGCAGCACGATAAGAGCATGGCAAACACACAGATCAGAGCCGTCTTCTTTGACTTCATGGGCACATGCCTAGACTGGCACAGCGGAGCAATCAAAGTCTTACCACAATCCATCGCTGAAAGCGAGAGGTCGAAGCTCGCTCTGGAGTGGCGTCATGACTACTTTGATGCCAACGCTGCCCGCCTCGCCGCCAATGAGCCTCCTGAGGATATTGACGTCACGCTCCGCAAGACTCTGGACGCTTTGCTGGAGAAGCATCCAGAACACAAACATTTGTTCGACGACCGCACCAAACATCAATGTGTAGTTGCATGGCACTCGATGCCAGCCTGGCCGGAAGTCCCTCCAGCCATCGAGCAGCTGAAGGCCGCAGGGTATGAGGTGTTCGTCTTTGCGAATGGCACTACCCGATTGCAGCTTGACCTCTGTAAGTCTTCAGGCTTGAGATTTAACATGTTGTTCTCAAGCGAGTTGCTGGGAGTGTACAAACCTGCTCCGAAGAGCTATCGCAAGACATTGGAGCTGATCAACGCGAAACCGGAGGAGTCCGTCATGGTTGCTGCGCATGCCTATGATGTTCGAGGTGGGAAAGAGGCCGGAATGAAGACTGTGTATATACATAGGTGGACTGATGACATCAAGGAAGACATGGAGGTAGTCAAAGGGGAGAATGACTTCTTCTTGGAGGACATGACGAGTCTTGCAGACGTCATCAGACGGCTTTGAGCCGAAGATCGCGGTCAAAGGTTCGTTCGGCTCGGTGCTTAGTTGCCTATACCAGGATTCTCAACACATGTTCGTAGTTGCATTTCAGCTCTGGTTGTCCACACATGGGGGCTGCCAGGAGTCGTGTCCACGACGCAAATTCTTGATTCGACGGTCTCGAGGACTTGCAATTCATACACTTCTCTTTCCACTCTTTCCACTTTCCCAGACGGGCGGCATTATGGAGAACGGATCGTCGTAATACAGCCTCAAATGAGCCACCCGAAGTGCCTCAACATGTTGTGCCCTGGTTCGTTGGCTTTCTCGGATCAGCACTAGACTGCGCAATGGCCGGGCTGGGCGGTGTTGGTAGGCTGCGCTCGTAGCATACAGGTGGACGAAATGGACAATACGGCGTAGAGGAGATTTTCATGTTCGCACGCGGTATTTGGAATATCAACATGCCACGCTTCTTCGATCTGTGGAATTTTCTGTAGAGGGATAACTGGCAGATTGGGCCATAGGAGTTATGGAGTAGCTTCAGCTGAAGGATCCGCTCCGCTCTGGTCTTGGGAATGGCGTGGACGTCGGGAGTCGAACGGCGTCTCGTTAAGCTTGACGTTTGTCGGCCATCATGCATTTGCCTGTCATTCGGAGGAGGCCTAGCATCTGTATTCGCGCTTGCGGTCGATGCCGTGGAAGCAGCAGGTCCTCTAAAAATGCTGTAAACGCATTCTCTCCGTGACGTTTGCAGCTTCCACCAATTGGTTCTGCTCATCGGACTGCTTCTTACTCAGATCTCCTGAGAGCCTAGAATAACGTACCTTGACTCTCCGACTCTTACATCTCTCCCAGCCTGTCTTCGATTTCTTGTAGTTCAGACGAGCCCTGCTTTCTGCAGAGCTGCGGCATTTCTCGACCTTATGGCAACCTAGGGTTGAGGAGCGGGTCTGGTCCTGGACGTACAGCAACACGACGGCAAGGATACCACGACGCCGCTGGGTGCACTGCCTCCCCCTGGCGTCAGTGCCGGCACTGAGAGTAATATCCGGCAGCTATGGAGTCTGAACTTTTCGCAGTGAAAAGGAATATGATGCTCGGTGAGGTCGTTATGGAAGATGGGAAGAGGGTGAAAGTTTGTGAACAAGAGGGATCATCCACGTACCAGACTGGCAAATGAGGAGGAGAAGAAACTCTCATCTGTAGATTAATGAAGAATAAGCAAACCGTGGTCAAAGCATGGTAATGATAATCACGCCGCAGTCACCAACCGCCCCACGGATTTCAATTCCAACATGCAGCCGATGTCCAATGTCCATGCAACTTGACTTTGCCATTCGATCATGGACCGACTGGGTCAGACCGGATATTATTGACGGCCATCGTCCGTGATAAGGCATATGTTCAAGGTAGGTACAATCTGACTGAATCAGGGTTCAAACAGGACTAATACAGTAGATGCGCTGACGATCATACCTCCACCTTGTTGACCAGCAGACACAGCATTCTTGATGTGCAATGTTTAGTACAGTCTCCCCCTACAACCTGGCACTGATCTTCTGTACCGTGTCGCCCAAGGCATACTCATTCCCATTGACCTTGCTCCGGACTTTGTTGGCCAGCACGGGATCGATGAAGCGTGCCTCGACGGCCGGGTTGTAACCCAACGCACAGACCTTGGCCACCTCCTCGTTGCTGACCGGCGTACTTTTCTTACCGTCGGCGCGCTTGTAGATGGTCACGACGACGGCGCCACCCAGGCCGAGGTTGTGCTGCAACGCGACGTCCACGCCCTGGGCGAGGCGGGTATTGGCCCAGCCACGCAGCTGCCAGGTCAGTTCGGCACACTGGGCAAGGCCGGTCGCTCCGAGGGGATGACCCTTGGAGATCAGGCCACCGGACGGGTTGATGATGGGACCCTTGCCCCCGTACGTGATATCGCCGCGGCGCACCATCTCGTGGGCCTTGCCAGGCTCAGAGAACCCGAGGCCGTCGAGCAGGATCAGTTCGTTGGACGAGAAGCAGTCGTGCAGCTCGCACACCTTGATGTCGCTCGGCTTCACGCCCGCCTCATCCATGGCCGCCTTGGCCGCTCGCTTCGTCATGTCATAGCCCACCAGGTCCATCGCACCTCGACTGTACAGCTGCGGGCTGTCGGTCATCAGCCGCTGGCCTGCCATCAGAATCGCTTGAGACTTGAGGTGGGGACGCGCGTCGAGGAATCGCTGGCTGACGATGACGGCGGCGCCAGCCCCGTCACTGGTGGGGCTGCATTGAAGTTTGGTCAACGGGTAGTGTATCATGGTCGAATTCTTGACTTCCTCCAGCGTGTACTTTGTTTGGAACTGGGCGTAGGGGTTGCGTTGTGAATGCTCGTGCGAGATGCGGGCGATCTCAGCAAAGTCGTCAGCTTCAGCCCCATATCTGAACCATGTTAGATACGTTGGTCAGTGCGAGGGCTGAGGGCCGAGATCACAGGTGACATTGGAGAGGTGGCCAAGAGGACACACGGCAAATACTTACTTCTCCATATACTCCGTCCCGGCATTGGCGAAGAACTGTGCATTCCTCGGACTATCGTGTCTTCCATGCGTGTCCTCCATGATCTTCTGGCTCAGCCCCATCGGACTCGGCCTATCGGACCAGACACTCTTGATGGCACCAGGGCTCATCTGCTCGAACCCAATCACCAACACGCAATCGACGGCGCCATTCTTGATTAGCGTCCGGGCCAGATACAGACCGGTGGACCCTGTGGCACAAGCGTTGTTGGTGTTGTAGATCGGGATCGTGCTCATGCCGAACTGGTAGAAGACGCGCTGCCCGGCGGTCGTGTCGCCATAGCAATAGCAGGCCACGCCCGTCTCAACGTCGTCGTATGTGATTTGGGCATCCAGCATGGCCTTGGCGCCAGCTTCGAAGCCCATCTCAGGATAGTCGCGCGTGCGCCGAGGCTTGATGAACTGGGTCATGCCGACGCCCAGCACGTAGGCTGGGATGGAATTTGTTGGCGCCATGATGTTCTCCTTCCGAGCAGTGATGGTATGGAAGATCGCAGAAGGTAATGAAGGGAACGTCGTCTCGGTATATGTTTAAGTCCCTTGTGATTACTGAAAAGTTGGGGATCGCTCCCCGCATATACAGCGCCGACAGGAGCCGAGGTTTAAGTCTCCCAATGATCGGCCCGAGACTTCAGCCTTGCAGTGGTTATTTGCCGAGCTAGACTTTCGCCGACCTGCAACCTTGATATGAAATCGTCTCACATACTCAGGCTCAGCATGGCCAACCATCGAACTTCTGATCTTCGAGTTGATTCGAACTTGACTCAGTTCTGGTCCTAGAGAGGATTCGAGCCCGTGGCAACTTATTTATTTGCTTGCAGGAGAGGAGTGCTGTAGTTATCGCATGATGGATTGAGAAAAAGCAGACACCTAGAGTGATTTGCTCGGAGAGTGTGTCTAATTCAACTCTGTAGGAACTCGTGTCAAGGATATATCTATTATAAGCTCCGAGTCTTTTCCGGGAACCGTCGGTCTCGCTTTCTGGGCAATTATCCAGCCATCTCTCAACAATACTGGAAATCCAGACGGCGGTGATGTCACGTGATAAACTTGGTCTCCTAGATACAATCAATCAATCAACAGTACTTATTAATGCACAATGATTGCCGCAAGTGTGTTTCCCTGTGAATGGAGGGTTCTGGCTCTATTAGACAGCCGCCATTAGTGTAGGAGTGACAATCCTTTCAAAGCGTCAAAGCTAACTTGTCTGGTCTCGTTTCCATTCCATCCATTCACCAAAGGCCAAATCAGACATCGAGTGAAGACATGTTGTCGCCTCACCCTTCTTCAGCAGGGCTGTGGCGTAGCCTCCATCACTGCTATTTTTAGTACTTGCCCTTCCTTTACCAAAAAATGGAATCACTCGCCGGCCAGCGCACATGGCGCTCGATTGTTATATTCGAAAGCTGCCCATTCCACGGGTCTCTGTTTGAATATTGCTCTACTGAAACTAAATGGAACGGTAATCAGACAGTTATCGATGAGACTGTGACATTAGAACCACCATTAAATTGCAAAGGGAAGGATAAAACATTATCGTACAAAGAGTATCACTCCCAAGAGTCAGTCCATAAGAAAGTAGGTCCAAACCACAGTGTAGCATTATAGGGCTGACGTCAGGAAGGCAACAACCAGACATCGCCTGTCTCTCACCATATTTCATCCATTACCTCGGTCTCTCCTTCTTTGTCAACTGAGGACGCATCTTTCGCTGACATGAAAGTGCACACCGAGTCTCAAGGCGTGCCCTACCCCAGGGATATGACGGGATCGTTGGCATTGCAGGGTGGCAACCTGCAGAAGCAACTGTCTCGTTAAGCGGGAAGTCGTGGAAGGAATAAGGGGAACCCATTTGTTGTTGAGTCGAGCAGCGGCCGGCCGACAGCTCCAGGGATATTGTGAACCGAATTGAGATAGATGCTCATTTCGGCCACCCTATCACTTGGCTTGACTTTCTTCCATATCTGAGTCGTCATCAGAGCAGCAACTTGACTGCTCGGAATTCTCTCTAACATAACCATCACCAGTAGTGGACATCATAAAGACGCCCGTGTCGCCGTAGTAGTGGCGAGGCGGCACAATGGCATTGGCTGTTGAGAGGTGTCGCTCCGCCAGAGTCGACGGCTGCTGAGGACAAATAAGGAATCCAAAATTCTCTGCCTCGACTCCATTCGGAAAGTTGGGCTCGCTGTATACGCTACTGGGAGAATCATTCGTCACCATGGGCGTAGGAATCATCACGCCTTTGTGAGTTTCCGTAGCGTGCGTGAGCGGCTCGGTCAGCGGCCTAAGAGAGTCATAGGGGTTGTGACGCGGATAATTCGGATGCACCGTTCGCATGTGGTTTTCGTAATTACCCAGTCGCCTGTAATTATATTTACAGGGTTCCAACGGGCAGCAGCATCGATGCCCGGCAGGCGCCCAGCGAGATGGTCTTCCATTGCAGTGAGTTGAGTTGCCAATGCTTTGATCCCAGCCAGATGTTGTAGGCCAGCTTTCCGATATTGGAAGTCGAATTCTGTCTGCCTCTAGTGGGGGTTCAAGCACAGATGAGTTGCCCGAAGTATTCCTGGAATGCTCACCCAATGCAGACTCGGATGACAAGGTTTGGAGAATGCCCGACGACAGGGAGGTCGCATTTGGTGGCATGGAGGACGAGCTTCTCTGCGAAGAGCCCCGTGACCATTGTGTTGCGTCCACGGCCCTTTCGACTTGTGCTAGCACATTTGGCTGGAGGTGTTCCCAACCGCTGTCCGTTCTTAAATGAACGATCGCGTCCCAAATGTCGTCAGGTATGAGAAGAGGCAGACGAATGCCGAGGAGTCTGAAAATTAGAACAGCGTGAGGATCTGTGCGGAAGTGGTGAAGAGCATTCCAGGTAGGACTGTTCGCCGAGACGCAAGCCCAAATGGACTCACACAGGTCCGAGAAATGTGGATGATGAAGAAGCTGATTCAGGAGGAGAGTAGAAGAACAGGATGATGATGATGACATGTACTCCAATCCCAACCCATAGGGAAGACCGGTCACTGTGCGCCCGTCCAGAGATGTCGCAGTGAAAAAACGCCTTTGATGTACATCCATTCCGCCGCTGGGGGGGACGTTTGCTGGGAACCGTGTGGATGAATAGTCCCAAGTTTGTCTTTGCATTGAACCAGCAATGCCTGATTAGCTTCACGGATTACTGTTCTTAGCAGACGTGAAGCCGGCGCGCTGTACCAGAAGCGAAGGACAAAAAGGAAAAACTAGTAAGGGCGGAAGGGGGAAAATCGGTGAAGAGGATAGAGAGCCAGCCGCAGAAACACGGAATATATTAAAGCAGATACTGAGAGCAAAGAAAGAGCGAACCACGTTTGAAGGGCAAAATGAGGCGCCCACCATGATGCGCACTGACCTGATATCTGTTGAAGTACTCTCAATGTAAGTTGGAGATGTGGTAGAAGATATGCCAGGTGTTGTCTGCGGATTCTTGCTTCCTGACCTTGGCTGCCTTACTCTGGCTGCCTGACCCTGGCTGTTCCTGCGTCTGGCCCCACTGTAACAGCGCGAGCCACGTCGCCTGCAGCACTTGTAGGCTCCCGGAAATGTCGGTGAGAAGAATAATGGTAGAATACCATCGCATGCGCGACAAGATGTTCTCATTAGAGTCATCTGGAAGCATTGCGCAATCGTGCTCCTGGAAACCCTCCCCCATCACGACCACGACCCTTGTGGCACAGGCTTGTGTTTCAGGTGTGTTTCAAGGTGGTCAAAGTGGTGTGGAGCCTCAGACTAGTCACCACCCAAGTACAAACTATTTGTCGCCGTATCTGCACGAGACAAAGTTCGAGCTGTGAAGGAAGATGGTGACCAAACCGGTGAGAAGATTGATGATGCCACGCGGTCACATTGACAGCCGGATCTCCGAAGCGAAGCTTGATCAACGACGCACTTCAACGGCATTGCGGCCATGAATTAGTCCCATGCTGTGTAGCTTGTACGCCGCAGTCTTCCATCGCTGACAATGGCAACAGGCTGGACGTATACTGTGATATCTGACCGGGTGGACATGAAGATCGCGGAACCCATGACCCAGTCAGCTAATATGCAGGATCCTAGACTCCCGACAGATCCACGGTGAGATTGAGAAATCTGCCAATAGAAATAATGCACGTAAGGTATGGTGATCAGAAAGCAATGAAGCCGTTTCAGAGACTACCCGAGGCAGACGTCGTTCGCTTGAGCCGGGCCGGACTGAGTTATCTGTTGTTCTGGCCATCGAAGCCCTTTTCTCCACCACGTGGCAGTCCTCTATAGCCTCATGGCGGAAGTTGGAGTGAAACTGCAAACTGAATGGGTTGCCGAACACAAGCATGCTGGAGGCATGAGTCCTGGCGGTCATTCCACTTGACCAGACCAGGCCGTCGGTGAACTGGTGGTGGCACTGAAGGATCCATTCCGTCGTCAAAGCATGCTATAAGACGCAGTTAGCAGAGGGTTTGGCGTCCTGGCTGAGCGGGTGAATAACCTACCCAATGCCGAGGCGCTTTCATACCGTTCTTCTCAAAGTTCGCTGCTGTCATACTGTTCTTCTCAAGGCTTGCCGCGTCTACACTGTAATCACGCAGGAATTCGAGACGCTGACAAGGCATATGTCATGAATGCTCTTGTGACTCGTCATTCTTGCCATCAACCCTGCAGACGACATTGAAAGCGTAGTTTGGCTATTCTCTTCCGTTCGAAACAACTTCCAACACTCTGAGGAATGTTCACTCCACATGATATCAAGCTCGGCCAACCGGAGTAAGCTATTTGCCCTTCGCTGTCCGGAGCCGTGAGGTTGAAGTCGATCCTCCAAAGAGAACAGCAGAGGCGGAGACGAGTTCGGCCCTTGTGCGTGATTGACATTCCGGACGATTGACCCAGGTACGCGATGTCGTCAAGGAAAGTGGGCGGTGTAAAATGTGGTCGCGTCGGAGATCAGGCTTGAAAGGTCCGGCAGCTGACTCCGCTCAAGGGAAGCCATCAGCTCTGTCTGTTGCTGCTGACTCAGTGATTGCATCTGATATGTCGCCGGATATGAATGGTGCATGCTGCGCGAATATTCGTCCCCAAACGATGCCAGCCACGGTAGCCCATCATAGTCAAAAGTGGGGGGTCCGGGGGGGCCGATGACAACGTCGGACATCAACGCGGGGACCGCCCAGTTTGATGGTCCACCAGATGTGGTGGGAATGAAGCCGGCCGAGTTTTGTAGATCGAAACTCGGTAAGCTGTAGTGCAGTGACGGCGCCGGAACGGCCAAATCGGGGACAGATGTGGTCAAATGGGGACCCGCGAGCGTTGGGCCTCCTGGGCCCGTTGAAGACATGCTCCCCGGCGGAAGTCCCTGCTTCAGGTGATCGACGTAATCATGCGCCGCCTTTTTGAACGCATGAGAAGGTGGTGGTGGTGGCCCGACGGCGTGTGTGCTGTGGATCGACTGGGGTGACTGAGCTCCGTACAGGGAGGTTGCCGTGGTGCTGGCGGGGCTATTGGCAAATTGAGAGGCGGCAGAGCTGACATCTTGAGTAGTGGTGGCAGAAACGTAATCCGACCCCGGAGAGTCGGCAACGAGTTTGTCGGTTTCGTACGCTTTCAAGCATCCCACCACGAGGTTATCATACAGCTGCTGAGCGGATCGGACGCCCGGCCAGCGATCGGCACAGAGATCAATCGCCTTCAAGGCGTCTCGAATATGCCCTTGGACCTCTTCCAGGGAATGTTGCTGCCGAATGGGAAGATAGGACAGACTCCACAGCACGGTGTTGAGTGCCATGAAGATGGCCTGGGTAAAGATCCAGGTGATGTCGATCAAGCGTGCTTCCACCTGACGCTTCTGCAGTTTGATGTTGAAGACAGCCGCGTCGTAACAGCATTGTGCGGCGTGAAAAGACGGTGTGGGGATCTGAGGGGACGGCCGGTACATGAAGACGATCATGGTGTTCTTGCGACCGATGAACCAGGTTTCACTCAGCCCGCTCCCTTCGTCGTTCTTGGGGCAGGTGCGCACCCAGTCGTCGATGCGTGCCAGCATGTCATGGAACCAGGGATCGGTGTCGGACACGGGAGATTCTCGTTTTCGCAGATACAAGGTCCGTCTGATCTCGGCTTGGAGCAGCCTCATCTTGAAGAAATGGATGGCGATACACTTTTTCATGATGGGGTGATGTCCCGGAAGGAGTCCGTCGGGACTGATGAATCGGTCATCGCACTGCTCAAAAAACCTCACATTGATGTTGTCGACCGTCACTCCAAACGCGCTCGGCCGGCCGAGGCTGTGGGAGAGACCGTATTCCATCGAGGTGATGATCCAGAACAAGCGTCGTCGCATGTCAATTTCGAGTGCATTGGGCCGGGCCCCGGACGGCGGCCTCAGAATGGTCTCTTCCTCACACAGACCCAATTCTTGACACAATTTGGCCGCGATCCCCACGACCCAGTAGGCCGCCGTTCTGGTCGGGGTCAGGAGGGAATATTGTGCGATCAACGCAAAGCATTGTAACGTCGACAAATCCATGCGTCGCACCGCTCCCGTCAGGAATGGCAACGCCGCCAGATAGTAGCTGTCGGCCAGACCGGCATACTGAGTGTCCAATTTCTGCATACTGATGGCCACGACGAGGCGCACCTGAAAGTTCAAGGTCGGGTCGTCCGACCCGTCATAGACCGCCTGGAGGTCACGGCGGAACGAGGGTTCATGCAGCAAGGGAAGCATATACTGAGCCTTGACCATATATATCTCCACCAGACGGTTCATGAGGTCTCGGTGGGGGAGATCAGGCGCGGCCACGGAACTGATGAGCGGGTACACCTTGGACGTCGGCTTGCTGCTCTCAGCGTCAAACTTTTGTTTGATCTCTTGGGCGGCCTGATAGGGCACCACGTCCTTGATCGTCCTGCGAGCCGAGTTTTGCTTTGCGAATTCCATGACAAACCGAGTGATGGCAATGCCGCTCGACGGGCCCAGGAAACGGTGTTCATCGTGCTCGCTGAACCGGACCAATCCGGCGCCACGAGCCATGGCCTCGTGGTCGGGGACATGCTCCTCCTCTTCTTTCTTGAGAGTCTTGAGTTCGTCATGGAGTCGGCGCACCGTGTCCTGCAACGCGGTGATGTAGGTGCGCGAGATCGTCCGGTTTTTGGTCGAGTCAAAGTACTCGCAATGCGCGTTGCTGCGTTCGCATGGTTCACAGCGGGGAAGACTGGGGTCACATCGAGTCTTTCTCTGCTTCGCGTTCAGCCTTGCCAGCAATTCACACCGTCGGCGTGGTCCATACCTGTCTGCAGCGCACACACGCCGTCACCGTGTGGTGGACTTTATCGCGAGACCGGCCACTTTCTGGCGAATCGCCGCCCATCTGCCCATATTGTGCGACGTCGGCCATCGATGGCAGCAGGTCAACAACTGGTCCTGTATCCTCCTCTCTCGTGGTTCATCCTTCTTCGTGCTCCGTTGGCCTGATCGTTCTCGAAGAACTCTCGACATCAAGAGGCTGTGATTTTGGATCGCACCATCTCAAGGACTGCCACTCTGCTTCCCTCAGGGATGCCTGTCAGCGCCCGATAGTCGTGGGAATGGCCCCGAGGCTACCGGAACTCTAATCAAGATCAGCCGGCAGCGCCAGCCGCGTGGATCTCAGCCGACGATTCGGGGGGCCCAGGCCACCTTAGGCTGGTTAAGTCAGTGCATCGTGGTGGTGCGAGAGGTCAATTGGGCCAGTCGTTCAATCTTGGCAGTTGTGTGCTCACCAGCCATTGAATCGAACCTGGCGGGGCAGGGCACGAGCCAGAGCGGTGAGTGGGGTTCAACCTGTCTTAACACGGACCTGGGTAACGGTTAGAAGCACTCCAATCATCCGTCCTTCCAAAAGGACGAGAAAACTCATCCCATTCGCGCTTGGGCGTTGTATTCTTGGTTCGAACGACCTCGATTTGTTACATCGCCGGAACATCGCCAGAACATCGTCGGAAACTCTTCCCGATGCCAGTCTAGTGATTGGCTTTGCGAAATCCCGACGCTCGTGTGCCAATTTCCCAGACCACATCGCTGCGAGCAGTCGGGCATTGTATGTCGCCCGATGGCGAAGACAGAATCCATCGAAGCGCTCTTGTCGCCCTCGCTGCGCGTGTCCCGACCAGTGGCGGCATGCTCGAGGTGTCGATCGGCCAAAATCAAATGCGACGGAAAACTGCCGGCCTGCTCAGCGTGCGAGCGAACAGGGAAAGCCAGCAGTTGCACCAGCGCCAACGACGAATTCGCCCGCGGAAAGGAACGCAGCTATGTGGCCGCTCTTGAGGCTGCCGCTCAGAGGCTGCAGAAGAGAATCGACGAGGCCCAGTCTTCATCCATGGCGGCTCCATCAGCGGCAACCCCCCCCAGTCGCAAGATTAGCGGGCACCGGCGCAAGGAAGCATCGGACGTCGATGAACTCGTCAGCGACTTTGGCTTCCTGACGGTGAATGCCACCTCCCGCGACTTTCATGGCTTCACGTCGACCATGTCGTTCGCGAAACTGCTCGTGGCGGCCGCGACGAGGAAAGACCTGCCCCTCACCGAAAGCCGGGCTCTTCCACCACGCTATGCCATCACGCCGTTGATCGAGCAGTACCTGGAAAATGTCTATGTCTTGTTTCCATTCTTCTCCGAGACCGAGTTCATGGGTTCTCTCTCGCGAGTCTATCAAGAATCATCCCCCTCGTCCATGGCCATGCCCGTCGACGCTCTGGACGTGTGGTATGTGCGACTGGTGCTGTCCATCGCCTACGCCTCGACCTCTCAGAAGAGGGGCGATGACAACGATCAAGCGGCCCTTCAGCACATCTCGGCCGCCATGGAACTGTCGGGCTATGTCCTGCGTCCGGGCTCCATCACCGGGGTCCAAGCGCTCTTGCTTCTGGTGCAGTACGCCTTGGTGGATCCGGAGCATTTTGACAGCTGGTATCTGGTGGGAATGGCAGCCCGGCTCGTGGTCGACCTCGGTCTCCACTGCGAGCCCTCGGCGGAAACCAAGATCTCCAAAGATGCGGTCGACATGCGACGACGCATCTTCCACTGCACGTACGCGTTGGACCGGGTCATTAGTATGGCCCTCGACCGGGCCTTCTCTTTCAGCGACGATTCGGCGCCGGACGTACCTCTTCCGACTCTCGCCATCGAGACGGAACCGGGGTCCCCTTCGCAACTGTTCCTGCACTCGGTCCGGCCATCACTGTTCTTGTTTGACATCCGTCGAGTCCAGTCGGCCTTTTATCAGACCACCAGATGGTCGTCCCGATCGCAGTGGCCGTTGACCACCGCCGCCACGTATGCCAGCTCCGTGTGTAACGATATCCATGCCTGGTATGCCACCATTCCCACCACCCTTTCGCAGCGACACCTGGTATTTTTCAACCTGGAGCGGCTGTACGGCCTCATCCTGGTGGTCTCGGCCAATCAAAAAGTGCCGGCGACCAGTATGACCGATTTGAACAAAGAGCTCGTCTTTGAGTACTCGGCCCAGTTTGCAGACCAGCTGCAGCCCGTCACCCAAGACGTGAGCTGGCATGCCTTTCTGACCTATCCCGACATCTGCCGCGCCAAATATGTCGGGAAACAGTTTCTCGACGTCATGTGGTCCGACTTCGATGGCCTGCTCAAGACTGCACACATCTTCAGCGACATGTCGTCAACATCATCCACACCGGCGTCGTCGTCGTCGACGCCGGCGCCGCTCGGCAATTGTCAGCGTGCCATCACCTTTTTGCGCAAGATCACCGAAATTCTCGACTTCGCCCGGCGACGGTGGGCCATCTCGACGATACGCGAGAAATTTGAGCAAGAGTCGGCGGTCATGTTGGCACGGCTGCAGAGCCGGCAGCAGGAGTTCAGTCCGGTGGGATACCCCGCCCAGGTCCTCTTTCCCAGCACGGCTCCCGATCCATTGGGGGGAAATCCCTACGCGTACAGCTCAGGAGGCATGTATCAGCTCGCCCACCCCGCTCAAACGCAGAATGTGGTGACGGAGCAAAGTGAGATGCATCCTCAGCAATTACTCACTCCCCCGGAAGACTATGTCCAACCGACCGGCTACAACTTACCGCAAGGTTCCCTTCCAAGGCGCAGTTACGAGTTTTTGGGCGGGCGTCGTTGAATGCTGCACACAGATTTCCATCAAGAGCGAGGTCGCATGCTTCCTGTTCCGAGGCGCTCCACAGCCCATGCATGGCTGACCAACTTCGGGCTTCGATGGCCGCAGCCAAGAGCTGAGGAGATCCAAAGATGACTGGCGGCCATGCTGTCCACTCAGCTCCTTTTTCCCGTTGCATCAAAAGCCGTGGAGGTCAATAGGAGGACTAGCCGTGTGAGATGCTGGGTATATCACATGCAGGGCCGTCAAGGCGACTCAATCCAAGATCAAGGAAGAGCGCGAGAAGAGCGCGCGAGATGCGCCGCCATCCTCAGCTCTCCAAATGATTCGACGTCGCCCAGCTGATGACACAGCCACACTGGCCATCTGACTCCTTTTTAGGCGACGATGTCACCAAAGGTGTGGTCGGGCTGCCACCACGTGTGTGGTGCAGCGGTGTTGATTGGTGTGATGCTATCGCCCGCGGATGACCAGATCATTTGCAGCAGATGCACGAGGCCAGGCGTGCCTCCTATACAGATTTCGAGGTCATATTTCTGTTCGCGACGTCTGGCGACTCATAAACCGCTGCCCTGGCCAGCACCGACAAGGGCACTCTGCGATACGGCTGTTCCTGAAATCGCGTCCAAACCCCCGTATGGTTCTACTGCAGGTCCCTAGACGGAGCGAAATTTCGACTGCGGGGAGGCGGAAACCGGGTTGGCTTCCGTCTGCGCCTGCGCATGACGTCCTTGGCCGACGCCATCACATTTGTGGCCGCAGGAATTAATTGACTCTTTTATGTCTCGACCAGACAGGGAGTACAACCGCAAGCTCCTCCAGGAGACGGGTACTGGTTTTGTACCCGTTTCGTCGTCCCGGCCATGGGCCGTTTCACGGCCGGCTTGCTGCTCTTCACCGCCGTCGCCGCTGCGGCGCCCGCGGACCTCTCACTGAGCAGCTTCGCAGGCCAACAAGTCCTCTCTCACTCTCAACAGGCGACTGGCTCCAGTGCCCGGAAGTTGCAAGGCCGTTTTTTGCACATCACAGGTATTTCGTGGTTCGGGACGGCGGACGGCGGCTAACGTTCCCTGACAGACATTCATGCCGACGCCTTCTACAAATTCCACTCGTCTCCAGATGATCAGTGTCACGCCAGGAAAGGGTCTGCCGGGTACTACGGGGCGGAAATCACCAGTTGTGATAGTCCGTTCAGCCTGGTAAATGCGACTTTCGAGTGGATCAACGACCACGTCAAGGATGACATCGACTTCGTCGTCTGGACGGGCGATTCCGCGCGACACGACAACGACGAGAACCACCCGCGAACGGACAAGCAGGTCATTGGACTCAACGAGTTCATCGTCGCCAAGTTTGTCGAGGTCTTTGGCAAGACTGACAACATCGACGATCCCAACCCGAACAATGATTTTATCGTGCCGATCGTGCCGACGCTCGGGAACAATGACATTCTTCCACACAACATCTTCCCTCCCGGTCCGAACAAATGGACGCGCCGATTTGGTAAGATGTGGAACCCGTTCGTGCCCCAGGAACAGCGACACTCGTTTGCAAGAGGTGGTTGGTTCTTCTCCGAGGTCATACCCAACCGACTAGCCGTGTTCAGCTTGAACACGCTCTACTTTTTCGACTCGAACTCAGCCGTAGATGGCTGTGATCCAAAGTCAGAGCCAGGCTATGAACACATGGAGTGGCTGCGGATCCAGCTGCAGTTTCTCCGCGAGAGAGGCATGAAAGCCATCCTCATCGGCCACGTCCCGCCTGCCCGAACCGAGAGCAAGCAAAGTTGGGATGAGAGCTGTTATCAGAAATATACTTTATGGTTACGGCAGTACCGTGATGTCATCGTGGGCTCCGTCTTCGGACACATGAACCTGGACCATTTCATGTTCCAGGACGTCAAAGACTTGGCCTACAAGTTCGTCATTGACGGAATCGACGACGAGTTTACTCGCCCCGGACGGCCCGCACAATCCTCGAACGATGACCTCTTCACCACGGCTGCCAAAGTCACATACCTGAACGAACTGAGAGAAGACTGGTCCAGCTTGCCCCAGCCGCCGGACGGATCCTCATACCCCACAGCGGTGGACGGAAGTGATCCCCCCATCGATGGGGAGAGCAAGAAGCAGACCGAATTAAAAAAGTTCCTTGCAGAAATTGGCGGCCCCTGGGCCGAGAGATATAGCTTGAGCCTTGTGTCGCCAAGCGTCGTTCCAAACTTCTATCCGACACTTCGAATCATTGAGTACAACATCACCGGCCTGGAAGACGAACATCCTGCCACAAAAGCCATAGGTGTACCTGCTGATGTCCGGCGCAATGAGCAACAGAATGGTTGGGGATTGCAAGATTGGGACACGGATCATTTGTCAGATCCATCCGACTCCCAAAGAGATATACAAGACAACATCCACGAATTAAAGAAGAAGAAGAAGAAGGGAAAGAAGGGAAAGAAGAAGCTCCCAAAGCCAAAATTCCCCGTCCCAGAACCGCCGGCAAAAACCACGCCACCAGGACCCGCGTATTCCCCGCAGACTCTGTCCTTGATCTCCTGGACGCAATATTATGCCAATCTGACAAAGATCAATGATGATTTCAGAAAAGGGCCAGACGTTATGAAAAAGAAGCATCCGGCACATTTCACGTACGACGTCGAGTACACGACCAACGACGGAATATACCAAATGAAGGACTTGACCATGAGGTCCTGGTTGGACCTTGCCGAGAGGATCGGAAGGAAAGAGCTGAAGGCTTCCGACGATAGCATTCCATGGCAGGGCATGGACATCGGGATGGCGCCGCCGTCGGTGCCGACCCATATAAAGGATACAACAACCAAGACAAAGCAGCCCAAGAATCACGTGTGGCGCGCATTTGTGAAAAGGGCATATGTGCATACGAAACCTGAGGAGGAGTTAGAAGACAGCTTTGGCTAATAATTGGCACGCCGGTAGAGAACGAATGGGTCTGTTATGTGACGAGGTCATGATCTGCTGCGCACCGAGTATTTAGCTGAGTCCTTTCGATGTTGAAACTGATATGACTGTACCTTGTATGAATTGACAACGTATGTACCGTTTGGCCATGTATTTGACAGGGAGCACCACTGGCAAACCAGACGCTATCTCACTGATCGGTGCGGGGTTCAATTATTCACCACTATATCCCAGTCTGCTAGTTCGCTCTCGGGACGGACCTTTGGACCAGGATTGCCAGTGACGGCCTGCCTCACTTTGATTCGATGTTTCGACTCGTTCAAGTAACCTACATCTAACCTCCTCCACCGATCTAACTACGGACGGCCGTTCTAGGCCCTGACCTCTAGATTCTGGGGTTGTTCTTATTCATAGCAGTTTCCTTGCGATACTAATATAGGACGAGACGGGATTTCCAATTCTGTCTTCCGTGTCGATATCGAGGCCCAATCACGGGTTCAAGGAAGAGTGCGTTCATCAACGAGGAGCATTATTACTTATTTACCACCATCAAACCAAAGGATGCCTCCGACAGACTACCCCTCGCTTCAGCCGGCACTGCACATGCAGATCAAGATCGGTGGCGCCTTTCCTGTCGGCAGCCTGTCGCGCGGCACGCCCTTGACGGTTGTGCCGATTGTGGGCGGGCAGGTGCGGAGTGAGGAGGGGTTCTTTTTCAACACCGACAGCAATAACGACAATAGCGTCCTTCCCGCAGGTGGCGGCGGCGGAGGCGGCGGTGAGACGAGGCTGGACGCTGTGCTCAAGGGCGTCGGGAACGATTATGTTCGGAACGATCCTGACGGGAGGAGGATGAGGTTGGATAGTGCGGTGATTTGTGAGTAAGTCAATATTTGGATTTGTTGAGACTCGATTGGCCAATGGTCTGCTCGGGTTGGGCTTCATTCAGTATTTTGCAATGAACGGCTGCTGACTCTTTCACCCCCTACCTCGACAGAGATGCCGAAGGGAATGTATGACTTCGATTTTCCCAAGCGTGACTGAGGGCTGATGTGTTGAGTTGGCATGTAGTTGATCCATATCCACTACCACGGCGTCGTGGATATCACGCCGGAGCTGTCAGCGATTCTGGGTGGTAGCCCACAGGCTAAAACGACCGAGTACGGCCATTCTTGTAAGTTACCATCCATAACCGAGTTGGATCCGCGCCACTGCACCGTAGGTGAATTGCTAACGCTCTCGCCGTCGCCGTCCGTCTAGTTATACATGTGACCTTTGAGACTGGTTGCCAAAAGTATCGAGAACTCGAGACCGGGGTGTATGTCGGGGCCGGACGATTCGTGGTGGAAAGTGGAGGATTGAATGTCGAGTATAAGATCAGCCGGGTGGTGAGAGGCAGGGACTGAAAAGCAGGCATTGCGAGGCAGGTGCTAAGCGGCAGGCATCAAGAGCCTGGATCTCAGCTTGGTGGATGCGGCGCATGAGGTTGCATCACGATGGAATGCAGCTGAGCACGGCGGCCCCGATCCTGGTTGATAAGGCATCATGCTTCTTGACTGGTTTGGCTGTGGTGAATGGCTGGAGATGTAGTGATGGCACTGACACTTAGGCGAGAAGAGGTCTTTGCTCTTCATCAACCGATAAGACCGTACTCTTGCCATCTCTACTCTTCCAGTAAGGCCACGGCAGCCGCCATTTATACCGGTGGACCTTCCACCAACCGGGTTCCCTTGCTTTCCATTTCTTCCAGCTCCACTTGCTCAGCAAGCATAGCAGCCAGATCAACAGCACTCCGAGCAGCGTAGACAATACTGCCACAACGACGCTCATGAAAGTCATACTGGAACAGCGACATGAGAACGGCTTGGCTCGCATCTCCCATCTCTCGCGCCAGCCGAGAGGGCAGATATTCTCGTCCTTGATTGGGGCCAGGATAGCGAAAGGCCATTTAAACCGGGTATTGGGGACGCACGCTTGGGACACAGCGCACCATGAGCAGGGGTATTCCGAACCTAGACATGATTCGCAGTTGACGAGACGCCAGCAGTGGTAGAAGAGGTCAAGGTCACCAGTCGTACCGAAGGTATTCAAAGTAGAGTTGGAAACGCCAGCCTGTGCCCTGGGAGCACCTCGCTCCATGTTGACTGTTTGGTAGAACAATTCGCTTGTTGTGACGTGAACACGCGTCTGAGGCTGCTTTGGAAGTCGACCGTGAGGAGTCTTCACAAATAACGGCCATTCTAGTCCCGGTTGATTCTTGAGAATTCCACAAAGTAACCCATGACATGAGGTTACTCACAAAGTCACCAAATGGACATATAATACATGGCTCTTTTGTGCACTTGAATATCAGCATGCTGGCGTCGCGGACCATCGCCAAGGCTCGGCCTGAATCTAACCTTCTGGTCCAATTGGATCTCCGCACCTACAAGCTCGGAAAATTATCGGACGTCTTGGATGGCTGTTTTCTTTGTGCTGCAAGTATCGGAATTGTCATGTCCGCTACCATAGCAGCACGGTGTCTGAAGGTTTCGATGCTTTTGGCCTGCCTACCGGGATTACGATAGCGCCAATGTTAGGCCCGAGCAGAATCCACAATTAGCATCAGGTAGGAGAATTACTAGATCCTCAATCCAATGAAATGCTGTATAGACCGGAGTAAATTTGAATCATTGTCAGCATCTGTTGATTTCGGTGGATGTGGAAGTCGGTGCTAAAAATTCACCTGTACTGGCGGAACGATAGGAATGTAAATTGTTTAAGCGTGTCTTATTCTTGACATGTGAGAGCCATTTCGTGCCTGGCATTGTATCGTCAATGCATCACTTCTCGGGTGAGCAAGTAGATATGGATCAATCTAGAGACGTCATGACCTGAGAGACCTTGTGACAAGGGAAGAAACCCGTGGTGGTAATGATGACAGACTGGACAATGACATGTTTTGGTGCCGTTAAAATTGAGCATAATGTAATCAGCGACGAAAGAGAGAAAGGAACGGAGCAAGAGCGGTTCCTGTCGTTGTAACCAGCAAGACCGTCGTGTAACCAGCAAGAGACCAAGCATGGTCGGCCAGATAACAAACCTCGAATGACGAAACTGTCCACGGATATCTACTGCTCCGATGACTGGCCAATGGCATTCGCTTTCCATACTGCTTCGAATATCGTCAACACAGAGGCATTGTCTTGATTATCGCATCCTCATTCGGGTGCGACTTGATGAACGATGGACCCGCAACGCCGGGTATCGTAACCGTGACCATGAATCGTAGCACATCAAATGGGACTCCGTTGTTGTTTTGTTGCCTTTTCAATCGACGTCCATCTCCTCTTCTGTTCCGCCACCAACCAACATTCTTCTCTTCTTCTTTTGCCTCAGCCTCTCTTCTCCAACAACCCTGCTCATGTCCATCTCCTTCTTCACCTGTTCCACCATCGGCTCGACTTCTGCCCTGGCAGCTTCCAGTTCTTGTAGCTCTTTTCGAATGAGATGTTCGCCCTCGGCCACAACCTTGAGATCTTGTCTTCTTCTGGCCTCTCTCTGCGCTTTGCCGCTTAATCTTCTTCTGGTAAACACCCTCTCTCTCCTTGCTCGAATCTCCTCAATCCTCTCCATCGCTTTCATTGTGGCCGCCACCAGGTTTCGGTCATATTTCACAGGCACATTTCTCTTCTTGGCAAATTGGGATAATAGGAGATTCTGGTCGACGATCATCTCTTTGCCATGCAGAGCGCGGTGAGTCTTGGTCCACCGGAGTTTCCTAGGCTGCCGCTTCATCTTGAAGTTCTTGTGGCATTTGGAACGGCAGAACCGAAACACCTTGGCGTCATTGCGGACAAAAACGATACCCTTGGAGGGGTATATCGGACGCGAACACAAATGGCATGTCTCAATCCTAGCAAAGATGTGTCAGCATCTGCGTCTACAATGTCGACAACGTTTAATGAACCTCATCTCTGCGGTCGTCGCTCGACGAGTCGAGTCTTGGTCGGAATGAAAGGATGGGTGGACGCTATCGACTCCCGGAAATCTTTAACAAATCAGTGGTATACCCTAATAATGAACGTCACTCGTCTGAATTTGAGAATGGGTTCCAACGCTGGTCGTCTTCAAGCCTGCACTCAAAATGTCAAGCCAAAAATTCTTGCCAAGGCCTTCACTCTTGGCGGCGTCTGCGGTGCTGTTGAGCGTACCCTGGTTTCAGCACGGGCCCAAAAGAATAGAGCCCAAAGGGCGCACGCGACTGGAGCCGGAAAGAGCGTACGCTTATGGCGCTGGAAAGCCAGAGGACCAAAAGGAACGTACACTCACGGCGCCGGAAAGATCACAGGGCCAGGGGAGCGTACGCTCGTGGAGCCAACAACATTCAGGGTCTCCTGATTGCGAGGTCAGCAAAACACTCGCCTCACTCAATCTATCATAGAAGTATTGATTTTGTTGTTGTTGAGAATCCTCTTCACATCAGCCTGGCAACCAGCCGCATGCTGCGACAAACCCCACCGATGGATCTCGTTGGTCCAACTCTCCAGCCTCCGCACCCCAACCTTGGACATACACGTCGACACACAAATTTTCACCATGGAACATCCATCCCAGGTACCGGAAGCCTCAGAAAAGCGAGCACGAAGCACCCAAATGTCGTAGCGGGATCCGACAAAGGTTAAGATGTAATGCTTCATCTGCGCTCGGTCCGAATCCGTCCACTGCTCTGCTCCAACATCAAGTGCCTTCTGTTTGAGCAGATAGCGATTGTAGAGCGGAACAGATGCAGCTGCACACGCCTGCGATGTAGCCTGTTCAATCGACTGGCCGTGCTTCTTGAACTCAATGGTAAAGTATGGGCATGTAATCCAGTCCTCATCGTGGACGTACACTGCATTCACCAGTTCGCTTCGATAATCAGAATTGAACCCGGCAAGGGAGAGCCAGTAGCAACAGTCTGGACGTAAATCGAATTTGAACTCCGGACTTTGTTCAAAGGATGGCGGGGCTACCCAGCCGGAATCCAAGGTGTCCTCTGTGGGCGGAGCAAATAGTTGGAGCATCCTCTGAGCACGCCACTTCCTGTCAATAGGAGTTTGAAGAAACTGACGTTGTCTTCGGAAGAATATTTCGGTCGCAAAGGAGGCGTATTCTGCTTCGCAAACCCGTCTGTTCTTCATACATTGGTACTGCTCGATAATTTCCTCAACGTGGTCGTCGGACAGGAAGAGCCAAGTTTGTGCCGCATCAAGACCTTCGATGGCCGTATAGTCTCCTCCGAGGGGGGCTTCGGTCCCAAAATGGGAGCATGGATCGCTGTGGGCTTCACCGTGATCCTCCTTGGTGATCCTGCGAGGGCGAAGGACAAGGTCCTGGAAGTGTCGGCTTTGAGCCGTGACTTTGCTTGTCTTGGTCTTCACCGTCTCGTGGGCCGTCAAGGGCGCACTCTGAGGGACCGTGACGGCGATGGCGGCTAGTTCATCCTCACTCTCATCTTCTTGCGCATTCCTCTTCCTTTTTTTGCTCTGGTGCTGGCCCGCGTCAACTTGTCCTCCGCGGCCGCGGCCACCACGACGGGGCGCAGTACATGTTCCTCTATTATTGTCGTCACTGCTCACCCTTGCCCTCGTCATGGGACGTATGGCGCCTCGAACTCTGGCCCACAACGCCGCGGTTGCAGCTGGATCTGTCGCGGGAACTCCCTTGAACACTGTTTCTTGCGTCGCAGGGGGGCGGGCCGGCTCAGCGGTAGAGGTTTGAGATGATTGGCAGAATATCGCGTCGGTCAGGTTTGCAAAGTTGCTGTCAGTGACAGAACAAAGTGGTTGCCTGCTTCGTCCTTTGCCTCGCCTCTGTGAACGGCGTTTGTGAGGCTGGTTCTCGTTGTATCTCTGCGCCAAATTCTCCTTTGAGGAACTCGGTACGCCGGGAGCGACGTCCCTACGTGTAAGTTGATCCATGTCTGAGGTCTTTGTCCTGGAATTGAACGCGCGAGCGAGACAGAGAAGCGACTTTCTGGAGATTCCGGAACACAGACATAAGTAGGATCGCACGATCGATGTTGCGGTCGGGCTGCGTTTAAGTGGGAGGTTCACGAAGAATACTTCTATTGCCTGTTGTCACCTGCCAAGCTTGGTCACGTGTAGGCTTCAATACTGTGACGATGGTGTTTGTTTTGATATGTGTCCCGGGCGTGGCAGGCCAGGAAGTTCGGCAATCCAGCACCACGATCCATCTGCTCTTATAAACCAATTCATTACGTTGCACAGTGGTATGAGAACCTCACCCCGGTCCATCAGGTCGCCCTGTCTGTTGACATCTTAGCTGAGGAACTTGGTGGGTCCAAAAAACGAGGCCGAAGTCCCCAGATCTTGGCCCCCCAAAAACACCACAGGACCCAAAGGAGCAAACTTTGAGGCATCGATCCAGAAAGGTCATTGTGGCCTTGACGAATGCTGCAGATTTCAGGGTCAAAGGGATTCCTTGGGCTATTTCATTGGCTCGAGAGATGCACCGCTCTGAGCCAAACATAAAGATTGTGGCCACCGAGCCTCAAACAGGCCCCTCCCACGAAAATCCGTGGACGCATTTTCAGGGTCAGACGGATGCCCTCTTCGACTTCATTTTTTGACCTCGAGAATTGGTTTGTTCCCAGTGGCGCCCGCTGGCCTTGTCCATCAGTGTTGTGACTCAGGGAGAGTCGTGGACTAGCTCTCAATGTAAGAAGCAGTCAACGCCTGAGCGGAATCACAATCAAGGCCACCGCATGCTGGGCAACCGAACCCGTGCCACCAATTCGTCCCCATTTCCGTTAGAGACGTGCTTGTAAACTCTGCACAGTGCATCCCACACAGGGCGCAACCTTGATTTGTAACAGCATCGGGGGCTGTCCACTTGACGGTAACTCTGGTGTCACCAAGAGTCCATCAAGGTCCATGTCATCAAGGTCAGAGGTCAACGTTGGCGTCGTTCCTGGCCCTGCTGCACCTTGTGGGCCTATATCATGTTGCCATTCTTAGTTGGTCCCGACGGTTCGTTGAGCGCGCGTGCTTGTTGAACACTCTGCCAATCGAGCCCCGTTGGCCACAGAATCTTCAATGGCAGAGTCTGTGTTCGCATTCGTTCTCACTGCTGAAGCAAATTGTGGACTACCACCCGTGCCACCCGTCCAGTCAGGGTCCTTGCTAACACTGTCGCGGAGGTCGACGACGGCAGCGTGGTGTTTTTTGGTGTTGAAATCCTCAAGTCGTACGCACGTTGCACAAACCACTTCCCGATCACGGCTCTCTCGCAATTGATCCTCAAAACTCGCGATTGCCTTTTGTTGCTCAGCGATGGTGTCCAGAGCTTCGGCCAGTTGGCGTTTCGTAAGGCTGGCTTCGTCTTCGATCTTTGCTTGCCGCGCTTCGAGGGATTTCAATTCGTCTGTAGCCGAATCCAAGGCTTGATTCGTCTGCACAAGTTTAGCCTGGAGCAGCAACCGGTCAGCTTCCGCTGCTTCCGCTGCTTTTGCTGCTTTCTCCTGTGCGAAGCACACGGCGTTCGCCAGCTTCAATCGCTCGGCGTACTCGTGTTGGAATTCTCCTTGGATCTTATGGAGCCGATTTTTGAGTGATGTGATTTCATCTCGATGTTCGCCGATAGTTTGCTGAGCCGCTGCAAGTAGTTCATTCGTTCGACTGAGGGCGATGTCGTCTCTTGGGGGTCGATTGTGATATCCTGGACTCGAGATCGGTGTAAAGTGTTGTAACGCAATCGATAAGCTTGCTCTTTGTGATATTCTCGAGGTGTGATCGCAACTCAGAAGCATCGTCGGGAGGCTGTGAATTCAACTGAGTGGAGAGCGTGTGTCCCCAAGAGCAGGCAAGGCCTTCCTCGGTCGCGAGCAGACAGATCTCATCAATGAGCTGATCCTCCGTGTAGTCCTCCAAGTGTCGTCGCGATAGAGTAGTCCTGGTTCGGGACATGAGGAAAAATGAGAAAGAAGGGTGAGAGGAGGGCGGGTGGCATGCGACGGTTAAATAGGTCGAAGGCGCCTGCTGTTCGGTCCCTGTCGGCGATGATGATGCCGTTGGGAGGGGCAGTGCGCCTGAGCAATGCAGGCCTTGCTGGCCACCCTTCCCATTGTATCATCTCACTCTCCACCTCTTCTTCGCTTGTCGCTTTCATGTCTCCCGAGGCCGAAACTTTGGTATCTTGTGGCTTTTCTCTTGCTCTCAGTGTTGGGTTTCCAACAAAGCCACAGATAGGTCTCTTGTTACCCAGCTCATGTCACATCTGTTCTCTCAACGAGATCTGCCATCGTCCACGTCGCTCCTGCGCCGGATGCAGAGCCGTAGTGCTGATCTGCTAACGCGTTACCGCGGAACTGCGCAAACCAAGGAGGCGTCTCCCTGCTCCGGTCATGTCCTCCGTACTCGTGGCATTGGGATTTTTGGTGACGGCTTCGCTGCCTGGTAAAAATAATCTCTCGATCCCAATCCCATGTTAGCCAATATGTCAGCAAGGCAGAATCGTCCTTGTTGCCGACCCCATAGCCACATTTCCAGGGGCGCATGATACTCCTTCCCGTCATCTCAGTGGTCAGGTCGTCGAGGGCTTGACCTACCGATCATCCCACCGGCCCAAGCCTTTATGTGAGGGATTTCTGCCATTGGTCTCGATCCCAGCCAACTCAAAGCTCTTTGATCGACCATGGCTTGATCGTCTCGGCCTCTTCGGAGTTGCAACCCTCCGTCGGATGTAGGTTTCGGCGACAGTGAGACGATCTTGTTGCTGGTGGACAATGTTCGCCAGGTAGCAGATCTCACAGGAGAAGGATGACTGCGAAGACTAATCCGAAAGCTGGAAGAGATATCGTAGAGAGAGGCTGAGGTTGAGGAGTATCGGATGTTGGGCAGCGCAGGCTGATCAGAGTGTCTCTGCCGGCTTGGATAATCTGCTCGCCCTGCTGAACCAAGTGAGAAGACGCGAAGTCGCCGTCAGGATGTGATCATGAAACAGCGAAACACGAAGAGGTGGTTCAGAAGCGAAGGCAGAGAGGAAATCAGTGGAATGGCTTGCGGTCTGGAGTTTTGGCCTTCTTGGTCGGCAGAATAAACAGGCGTGTACAATGAGAATGTTCCCACCGCCGTCGCGATCGACTCTTCTTCACTGAACTTCCAGCCTCTGCCGCTACATGAGTGCACTGTCGCCACAAGCTCGTCGAGAGCCAGGACTGTGTGTAGCCAAAAGACCAGTTTTCTTCCGGACACAGGTAGATACACGTCGTGTTGTCTCCTCGAGCGATTCGGGGCCATTACTTGGACGTGGGCGTGTAGCCCAACTTTGCCTGGTCGTGGCTCAACTGTTTGGTCACGATATTGCAGAGGACTGTGCAAGCCCAGGTTTCCGTTTTTGCCACAACCGCTCTCCAATCGAGGTTCCGACGAGATCCACACGCTTGCATGTGATAAAGATTGTTGGTGAAGCCATATACCTCAATATCGGACATGTCGAAGAGTATTTCAGTTGCCGCGCATGCCATGCAAACCAACTTCGAGACCAGACAGACCCTGTAAATACATTTCTACAGCCTCAGAAGTCCTCCCCATGGTCTCATACAGCACACCAAGGTTCAGAGCTGCTTTTCGAGCCGAAGGGTGTGTCCTGACTTGTTCACGCCCTTGAACCTCTTCGTATCCTTGCAGAGTGCGCCGAAACATCTTCTCCGCTTCCTCCAGCTTTCCCTGGCACCTGTAGGTGATGCCCAAGTTGAGGGTTGAGTCTAGTGTTGATGGATGCTGCGGGCCCAGTGTCTTCTCCAGTCCCTGCAAAGAGCGCTCGCACATTTTCTCCGCTTCCTCCAGCTTTCCTTGGATCCGGTAGAGGTCGCCCAGGCCGTTGACCGCTGTGAGAGTGGATGTATGCTCCGGACCCAACTTCTTCTCGTATCCTTGCAGAGCACGCTCGTACATTTTCTCCGCTTCTTCTAGCCTTCCTTGGTTCTTGTAGAGGTTGCCCAAGTTGACGGCCGTATTCAGAGTAAACGTGTGCTCTCGGGCCAATACCTTCTCCTTTCCTTGCAGAGCGCGCCGGAGCATCTCTTCCGCTTCTTGTAGCTTTCCCTGATCCATGTAGAGAATGCCCAGGTTGTTGATCGTGTTGAGTGTTGATGTATGCTCTGGACCCAACGCCTTCTCCCACCCTTGGAGAGCACGCTGGTACATCTCCTCCGCCTTACTCAGCCTTCTCTGACTCAAGTAAAGGCCACCCAAGCTATCGACCGTGTCGAGTGTTGATGTATGCTCTGGACCCAACGCCTTCTCCCACCCTTGCAGAGCACGCTGGAGCATCTGTTCCGCCTCTATTAGCCTTCCCTGTTCCATGTAGAGAATGCCCAAGTTGTCCACCGTTGTGAGAGTTGATATATGGTCTGGACGCAGTTTCTTCTCATATCCTCGCAGAGCACGCTGGTACATCTCCTCTGCTTTTCTCAGCTTTCCCTGGTGCTTGTAGAGGAGGCCCAGGTTGTTGACCGCGTTGAGTGTTGATGGATGTTCTGGGCCTAGGGCCTTCTCCATCCCTTGCAGAGCACGCAGGCACATCTCCTCCGCCTCCTTCACCTCCTGGTGCCTATAAAGACTACTCAAGTTGTAGACCGTGGCGAGTGTTGATGGATGTTCTGGGCCCAGTGCCTTCTCCTTCCCTTGCAGAGCACGCCGGAACATCTCCTCCGCTTTGCACAGCCATCCCTGCTCCGTATAAAGAGTACCCAACATGTCGACCGTGTCAAGAGTTGATGTATGCTCTGGACCCAACGACTTCGCCCTCCCTCGCAAAACACGCTGGGCCATCTCCTCTGCTTCACTCAGCCTTCCCTGCCTCACATAAAGGCTTCCCAAGTTGTAGACTGTGCCGAGCGTTGCGGGATGTTCTCTGCCCAGTACATTCTCCTCTGTATGCAGCACACGCCGGAACATCTTCTCGGCCGCATCATATTGAACTTGTTCGAGGAGCAAGTGTGCAATGTTCCATGCTCCCACAATCCTCTGATCGAATGCATTATCCGAGTTCATAGCCTTTTGAAAGTGCTCATGGACAAATCGTGTAGCATGAGCTGCCAGAGACTGATATTTTGGAGCTGAAAAGAAGTCCTGCTCTTCAGTGGCAATAGAGCTTGCCACACAGTCAAATGCAAACCAAAACTTGTCGACGTCGACTTCCTGGTTCAGACCATGTAATGTCCAATCGTGAACACAGGTATGCATGCTATATGAATTAGTGCCACTATGACTTTCCACAAAGCAGTGCTCCACGAGCTTGCCCATGATGCTCGCAAAGGTGACAGCATTGGCAGTCAACGAGACAAGCCATTCAGGAGGCACACTGCTAATTCCAGCAAGCAATAATTCGTACCAAATATTTTGGTTGTCGAAGTAGGCAAGAAGAGTCAGGAGTTGTGCTGTTTCGGGGTCTTCCTTCTTTAGGTGGCTGAGCGAAATATCCCAAGTTGTGTAAAGGGTACGCTCATACTCGGGAAGGTTTGTGCACCGCTTGGGGGTAATATTCCACTGCTTCTCGTATGCATCGCGATATTCCTTGAAGCTCAAACTGTTATGTTTCAGAAAGGCACCAGCCGTGGCCAATGCCAGCGGAAGTCCGTGAAGGCGCTCGGCCAGGCCACGAGCACCAGAGTCTTGGATGTCAGCGCTATGTACCTACATGATGGAGATACTCACCAGATTCCACATTCTGTCGGCCCGACCGCGTCTTCAAAACTTGCAGACTGTCCTCAAGCCGATCAAAGTGCTGAACTTTGACCGAGGGCCCCTGGATCATATCTGGTAAACGTGTCGTGATGATAATCGAACCATGAGATGCGGACGGATAGTACTTTGTAATTTTGTACAGGCTAGGCACATCATAATTGTCGAAGATCAGTAGCCATTGCTTGTTTCTTTGGTCAGACAACCACCGATGGGTTTGAATCAGAATTTGTTCGTCGTCAAGGACTGCGAGTTCCTGTACGTCAAAGATTTCTTGGGCCATCAATCGAAAGCTCTGTTTCACTGTGGCTTCAGTGGCTGCATTCAGCCAAAAGACCGAACTGTAGTCGTCAGGATGTCGATTCGCGTAAACGATGGCAAGTTGCGTCTTCCCAATACCGCCCATACCACCAATAACTAGCCGTCGGCGTTCTCTAGAATAACCACCTGGCTGTAGAATCTTTTTCATCTGTTCGAGTTCAGACTTGCGTCCGATGAAGAGTTCCGAGCCGATAGAAGGCGCCCGGCCGAGACAGACGCCAGCAGGTTCTCGAAAGCTGAAGTCTTCTTTCTGCTTGACGATGACTATCGATAACAACAAGTCAGAGTCTGTAATACACCCAGGGTACACCAATATTGCGGAAGGGAGATGTTTTGAGGCCTTGGAAAGATAGGAACAATGTTTGAGGATTGAACATAACATTCAGCAAATTGACACTTGCCAACATATAGAAGTATGAACAAAAGGCTCATCACCATGGCTATTCCTTACCAGAATGAATGTGCTGAGTTGTGACAGCGGCGTTGTTATTAATTTGTTGGCCACTGTAGTTGACATTGAGTGGACCGCCACCACTGTTGAAAGTGCTGTCCGTTCTTTCGTCCTCGGACACAGAGGATTCGACAGACTTCATCTCCTTGATGATATCATCAAGCTTGGTCATTTGTTCAGGCGTAGCAGACTTGACTGCATGGTTGTTGACCACAAGTTGAACGTCTTCAGTAATTGATATCATCAGTTCTTCAGCTTTGTTTCCTTTCCCGAGTCTCTTGAAGACTTTCATATATCGTCTCTCCCACGCATCGTCTTCGCTAGGTATAACCTCTTCAAATATTTCCCTGAGCTTCCGGGCCTGTTGTTTGCAACCATCAAGGGTCTTCTCGAGGGCCTCACAGACATTCGCAGGCAGAGACCCTTTGGTCGGTTCGAGGTGGTTCTTGCATGTCTGAAGGGTATCGAGGATGAGAGGTAGTCGATGTCCGACGGCTTCGAAGGTCTTGGACAATTTCAGATCTTTCCGAGCACCGTTATAAGTTCTGATCGAGGCGTCGATGATAGAAATGATCGCGGAGATGCCGCCGATCACTTCGAGGCCGGACATATTTAGGTGAGGCAATTAGAGGAGTCTGAAATTTAGCTGCAATGCCGCAACCCCAAGCTCGAAATATGTCGTGGCATCAACGTCGGGCTTGTCCGTAGGGTTAAGAGGAGTACTCGGCAGGAGGGAGGAGCAAAAATATATAAGGCTGGGAAAAGCTGAATCTGTGCCTTTGAACCTCCCAGCAAGGCAGGGATACACCGGATTAATTATAGACCACGGCGGCTGAGCGATGAAAGAAAAGATTAGCTGATGGCCAGTCAAATGCAAGCGCTGCCTGCAAGACAAATCTCCCACGGCGCCTGGCCACGAGCTCCAGGCTGCAAGGCAAATCTCCCGCGACGCCTGACCACGAGATCCAGGCCGCAAGGCAAATCTCCCGCGATGCCTGACCACAGGATCCAGGCTGCATTATCAAAGACCAATCTGATCGAGGTTGACAGCCGTGGACGAGGAGAAGTTTGTGAAGACAAAGAAGAGACGATTAGGCCTCGCCAATGGGCGGGCGTGTCGGGTTTCGAGCTGCTGAGACCCGCCCATGGGCGGACCCGGGCGGGGTTTGGCATAGATGGACCCGCCCGCGGGTCCTTGATGGGTACCCATGGGTTGACCCAATACAAAGGGTCAGTGCATAAATATGCTTGGTCATCATACTTTTGGTTGTAGGACTCAGTATGATTCCACGGATTTGGGTCTTTGGGCACCCATTTAGGTTCATGGGTCGGGTCATAGGTTAGGAGACCCGCCCATGGGTCTTGTCAGTAGGATCCAGACCCGACCCATCACGGGTTTGGGTAACCCACGGGTCTGACGAGGTCTAGAGACGATAAAAGTCGATAACTTCGATATGGAGACAAAGGCCCTGTAGACCTCTGAAAGCCTACCCTCATTATGTAGAGTAATCGACCAGAATATGCCTATCCTCGACGATCACAGTCAGCAGTGTCTCCGTAGGTCACACGATCAATTCAAACATGGTGGAAGGAGTTGTAGCATACGGTCACGTGATATTCTTTCAAACCTGGAATTCCGCCACCTCCTGGGTCAACCTGGTGGCGCTTGCGTACTAACCGCGCGGTTCGGCGACGCTGCTCTCCAGCCAGTCAGTCATATCCGCATGCCTCCAGCTGCCGTCCATCCACTGCAGCTGGGATCATTCGAGCCTCCAAGGCCGTAGGTTTGAAATTCCTTTTCTAAACCGATGGCCGTGTCAATCCTTACATGTTGACTCTCAGCAGAGATTAGTTTTGTTCAGGCCTTGGCCGAGAAAGCGTTGTTTGGCTGGATTGTCAGGTGGATCAATGCGAAGCGAACAATGACTGTAAACCGCTGCACGGGAACTGGACGCTGAGGGGGCCTCCGGTGAGGGCGAGTTAACCCACGGCAAACCATCGTAGGGGAAGCAAAATGCAAGAACTCATCGCTTCGCCAGACCTCAGTCGACTCTATTCCGTGGTCAAGAGCCACGCTCCAAATGACGTTCTTCCACCCTTCAGGTTGTCTTCGTGGATGACGGCCCAGCGAAAGGGACGATATTAGCGCCAAAGGCTGACAGGAGTTTCGACTCTCATCCAATGGATAAGGCCCTTGAACCCCAAGTTTGTGCCAAGCCTGCGCATACGCCCGGGAAACTATAGCGAGGGTTGCGTCACTAATTGCTTTGTTTACTGATGTTTTGACGGCGGTGTTTAGAACTATGATGGCTTTGCCTCTGTCACTCTTTATGTCGACGCGACTTCAACACCATTAATTCCTCTCCACCGACGTGGTCTTCCACCGGCGAATGCGACTTCATATCTTCACCTGAAAGACCTCGCGTATAGCCTCGCAAGCCATGTCAAGAAGAATATCAGAATACGACCGCCTCCTACAGGAAGCCCGGGAAGCGAAGGAGGCTGCAGAGCGACGGGCCGAGCGGGCAGAGAGATAGCAAGAGCTCGAGCGGCAGGCTCGCGAACTCGAATGGCAGGCCCGTGAACAAGCAGTGAGACAGCAAGAGCTCGAGCGGCGGGCTCGTGAACAAGCAGAGGAGCGGCAACGACGGACGACTCTGGAGGAATTCTTGAATTCATGTCATGATCGAGCCATTCGAGTTGAAACAGACCCGACGTCCACAACACAAGGAGATTTGACAGACCACTATGAGCGAAAATACCCTAAACGGATCATCCCTTGGGATAGATCGCAGCGGGCAGATCTCTTCGGAGATGGCAATCCTCAAACAGAGGAGATGGATTTTCCCGATCTGCAGAAAATGTCGTGGGAACGGTTCAGTCGAGATCCTACATTCTCCGACCGGCAGCTCTTCCCGTCACGGAACGACCTGGAGTACGTGAAACGGACAATTGAGAAAATCAGTGATGAGATGGGCCTGCGGTACTACCAACGCGACACGGTGGAGAATATGGTGCGGTTTCTGCTGGGAGAAATATACAAGAACAGGGTGTTGCGTCAAGAGTTTCAACTCCGGGGGCATGTAAGGTTTGGCAGTCACCTGAACCTCGGACAACAGGACCGCTCAGTAGAGCAGACGGTGGAAGAGATGACGATCAGCGACCCTTCGACTCCCGTGCCGAGGAAAGCCAGGAATCCCAAGAAAACCAAAGGCAAGTCAAAAGGAGGACGACGGGCCGACCAGTTCTGCATCTATCACCGAAAGAGTCAGGCCGATATACCGACATTGGCCATCGAGTACAAGCCGCCTCACAAACTATCTCGGGACGACATTGTGACCGGCCTCCGCGAGATTAAGCCGGACCGAGACGTGATTGGCAAGGAAGTTGACGACTATTCGTTCCACTCGATGCATCTCATGGCGGCCGTCATCACTCAGCTCTTCTCTTACATGATCAGGGTCGGAGTACAGTACGGCTACATATGTACCGGCGAGGCGTTTGTTTTCATCAAGATTGCGGATGACCCCTCGACGGTCTACTACTACCTGTCGACCCGAACGAAGACGTTGGAGCAGGTCAACGACCGGCATCGGACAGCGGTGGCACAGGTCCTCGCTTTTATCTTGCACTCTCTCGCCGTCAGACAGCCAGACCAGTCATGGCATGATGCTGCCGACAAATTGGATGTCTGGAATGTCGAGTACGACGACATCTTGCAAAAGATTCCCCCGACGGAACGGAAAGATCGGAATCCGACTCCCTACAAGGCCGGACGATGGAAGTCGTTCACGCAGTCGCCGATCGGGACCCGGTCACGGTGTCGACCTGTGTCCGGCCCGACAGGAAGTGAAGATGATTCACCGCCACCACCGTCCCCAAGTGATCGGAGGAGCCAACAAGCAAAGGACAAGGGGAAGAAAAGAGATGAGAGAGTATCTAGTGCAAAAAAGGGGAAGCAGAGCTGTGCGAAGAGAGGGGAACAGAGCGATGCAAAGAGGGGGGGAAAAAGCGGTGCAAAGAAAAGCGAAAAGGTCACCTCATTGCAATATTGTACCCAGAAATGCCTTCGCGGTTTACTGACCAGAGGTGCTCTGGATGGCCGCTGTCCCAATGTCGAAGAGCATCGGCGCAAAGCCAGAGGTCAAGACCGGCACGCCATCAGCCCCCCCACGTTCCTCCGTCTGATGTAATCGCAACTCGATCGCGACCGCGATAGCAACTGTGAGCCGCTCTACATCCAAGGGGCACGCGGTGCTCTCTTCAAGCTGATCTGGCCTCCCATGGGTACACCGTGGCGGCCAAAGGCACCATCTCGGACTTTATCCCCGACCTCCAGCATGAGGCGACAGTTTACAAACGACTCCGCCCAATTCAAGGCATACACGTCCCGGTCTGCCTCGGGGCTATCAACTTGGTGCGTCCCTACTACCACAATGGCAGCAAGATTGTCCATATGCTGTTTCTCAGCTGGGGTGGAATCCGGATTGATCGCCACATTGATCCCGACAATATGAACGACGTGCTGGACCGGGCTGGTAAGGCCTTGCAAGCAGTTCACCAGCTGGGGGTGCTGCATCATGATGCCATGCCACGAAACTTGCTCTGGAATACCATAGAACAGGGGGTAATGGTGATCGATTTTGAGCGAGCCAAGGTTCTGGAGAGAAAGGCGACGAAACGGACAGCACTGGAGACACTTTCAGGGAATCAAAGAACCCGGAAGAGGCACAAAACGGGGAGTTTGGACAAGAGAGAACTGCCTCACGGGCAGGATACACTGTATACACGAGAGGTGCAGGGTATGAGAGTCGTGCTGACTCGGTTGTGTGCTTCGGGTGGCAGAAGACAGGCTGCGATGGCGCGTGTTGTCGAGGTGGAAAATTGAAAGTCGACGGGGGGTGCAGTGAACCCTGACATGCACCACACTTTTTCGTGGTTGCGGCACTCCTGCTGGCCAGAATTGTGACCAGCCTCGCCATGGTGTCTGCTCCAGCTGATGGCGCTCTCTGTAGCCGCCCACGATGGGACCCAATAAGCCACAGCAGCTTCGCCTCGCCGACGTCATTACGCTGCCATCGACGATCTAAATTTTGTTCCTTTGCGTCCTGCCCTCTGCCTGGTGCAGCCAACTCGACTTACAGTACATGTAGTTCCGTCGCTTTCTACCGTCTCACGATCCCAGATCCACCCATGAGGTCCTATCGTCCTTGTGAAATAAGGCCGCCTTCCTCCACCCAAACCCCAGGCGTTGTCGCCACTGTCGAACTGAGGTGTGGCAGTGCTCAAAGTATTGCAAGGAATCGGACCTGAACACGCGACCACTGTGGTCGCTGAAGCGCCAAGATTGACAAAAAGTCCAATAACAGCAATATCTGACCACATCGCCCATATGCGGCCAGGCCGGAAAGAGGGCAAAACAAGGAAAACCCTTGAGCCCCTGTGGCTTTCGGGATTAAGGTCGATTCTGCCTCGCAGACGAGGTTGGCAGGCACCAGGTCTGTGTGGCCTATGGCGACCCTGCCACAGGAGATATAAATCTGTTGAGCTTTGCCAAACAGGCAAAGTATGAGGCAGACAGAAGGTGTAAAACTCGTGTGATTCAGACTATGGAGTTCCTGTATATATAGGCTGTTTCCTTGGCAACTTGACACTGGTGCCTAAGTTCAACAAAATCCCGAAATCGAAACCGTGTCAGGCATCTATCAGAAGGTTGCTCGCCATCTCCTGGACTGTCTTCATTGAACAATCCTCCAGCAACCCTCAGTCCTCGACATGGACCCATCCGTCACCATTCAAAGTTTGACCAAGGATCAAGCTGTGGAGCTTCTAGAGAAATACGGCTTCGATGTCCTCTACAAAATTCTCACTGGCAATATGGGAGGAGTTACAGATTGGCTCGGCCCTTTACACAGATCACGTCACACGACAAACCCTTCGACAATCCCACAAGGACCAGCAAGAAGCATTTCGAAACTTGAAGAAGGCAATTCCAGATCTCATCAGCCTTGTCAAGAGCAAGGAAATTCGAGTTGTCCAAGGCGCCTTCAACTCAGGGCCGCTTTTCACGACTGCCTTCCAATCCGTCGCAGCCTTACAGATCGCCCTGGCATGGATGGACCTCAGCAGCGCGATAAAGAGGGTCGGATCGAGACTGGAAGCCATTCAGGGTGAGCTTGCCAAGGGTATCGTCGCCAAAGTACAGGGGTGGGAACGAGACGGATTTGGATCGCACGTATACCGTTTCGTGCGGAACGAGATGGCAGCTCACAGGCAATCCCACCGAACACACTTCTTCTACGTTTGGAACCCCGACACCGATTGGTATCAGACCTTCGAAGAGAGGCAGCGCGAGGAACCCCTTGGGTCCAACTTTGGTGGATATCACACTGACCTCGGAACGATATGTCTGTGGATGAGCCGAAACAGACACGTCCTCAGAGAGACGACATCCTATGGAACAGAAGCCGTCTTTCATCTCCTGATCCCCGCGTACTGCCCAATTGTCACCGACCAACCGATCATTTTCCACCAGAGCCTCTTTCCCCTTGTTATTACCGGTCAGAGGCACCAGGGTTCTGACTTTGTCTGGTTCAACTTACCATCTATTCCTGCCGGGCTCACTCTGCAATATGTCGGAACTTTCCCCGGGAAGGAGTCAACCAAAATGCTCAAATATGGGGTGATTGGATATTACGCCTCTATGGGTACCTTCTTTGTTGGCGCTTTGTCATCCGCACTATTCCCGCCTTGTGCACCAGTTTTTGGAAGCCTGATAGCTCCCCTCTTGGGAACGGCAGGTATTTCTTTGTGTACATTCACGGGAGGAATAACGTACGATGTCCTCTCAAGGGAGAATCCGTTGATCCTGGGATGCCCATTACTTGTCGATCCACAGCGGGGAATGGAAGATATCAACTGAAATTTCGGCCATCTAAGTCAATCTTATCCGGAGAACTGCGCAAATGTCCTAGTTATCGTCAACATCACCCCCCTTCTAGGTGGTATTTGAGGAGCAAGGGAAAAGAAACAGGCCTGTGTCCAGTCGATGTCTTGTTCCAGGAGCTCGGGTACTTTGGAATGTCAGATAATTCGACTGGTCAATTGGTGGATGATAAGGATGCTTGAAAGAAAGGATGCTTGAAAAATTCGGCTGCCAACTAAGACGGAAATGGTCCAGGAGTTTACATTTCCAAATTTTGGTCGACTGGCAACCAGTGCTCTCGAAGCAGAAGACGATGGGCGGCGTTGTGTAAGGATCACGAGGCTGGAGCCAAGAGGCGGCGCTAGGGCGGCGTATATAAGGCGACCACCTCGAGTATACCCTCCAGATTCTTTAGAGATTAGTTTGACTACGCAATGGCATCTACAT
>Ga0255336_100562_pt1 | contig 52212 bp, 60 predicted proteins | sample MeOH1_35cm_T3_17_FD_189102 | JGI IMG/M metagenome (GOLD analysis project Ga0255336, IMG submission 189102) | Sandy soil microbial communities from University of British Columbia, Vancouver, Canada - MeOH1_35cm_T3_179 | ecosystem: Engineered > Artificial ecosystem > Sand microcosm > Unclassified ... | reverse complement strand
GCCATGCGACGTTATTCGAAGCGACCCGTGCGCGCCATTTCCATCAAACGTGCGACGCGTTCCTCGGTAGCCGGATGCGTGGAGAACAGGTTCGCGATACCGCCGCCCGACAGCGGATTCATGATCCGTTGTTGGGTGGCAACAAAAACGCCGGAACGCCTTACGTGGATTGACGTATCCCGCCGGCCTCGACCCTGGGGTTTGATCTGCGTATCCCTGGCGTATCCCTCCCGCCACCATCAGGGCCGGCGATTTCCGGTCGTTTCCGCCGTGGTGCGCGGTGCGGTAACATCATCGCATGAGCGAACAAAACGACATCGACGACCTGAACAAGTTGAAACTCAAACTTGAACTGTTCAACCTGCTGGCGACCGTGCCCGACTATTTCAGTTTGACGCCCGCGCAAGTCGGGCTCCTGCTGGAACGCTCGGTCAAGCAACTGGCCGACGACCGGACCGCACAACGCGGACCAAAATGGACGTTGCCCTACGGCCCGAACGGGTCGATCCGCTACCCCGTGGGTGCGCTGCGCGAGTTCATCAAACCGTTGCCACTGTACGCGTCGACGCACGAGGCCAAACTGGCCGCAGAAAACGGGGTGCTGGGTTTCGACACGCTGGACGCGCTGCTGACGCCTGGCGAGCGCCTGGAAAATCTGGTCGGCCCGGGCGTGCTGACGGTGCCGCTTGCCTCCGCCGTCGCGGTGCTCGGCGGCCTCGGCCGTTACGAGGTTCAAAACGCCCGGGACTCGCTGAAATGCGGCCTGCCCGATCTGCGATCGTGCAAGGTCGGCGGTGTGCGGCATTACCCGCTGTGGCAAGCCTCGCACTGGCTCGACGGCCAGGCGCTGGCCGATCCCGAAGCGCCGCCGGTGAGCGCCCTGCGCGCGTCGCGCCTGGCGGCGACGGGCTCGGCGTACGTCGCGTTGTTCGACGAAGCGTTGACCGGCTGGCTGAAGGCGGATCAGGCCCGCGAGGCGGCGGAACTGCGCGCGGTGATCGACGCCGAAAACGCCGGCACGCTGCCCTCGCGTCGAGCCGGCCCGCGTGGCCTGTGACACACCCTGGGGCGCTGATGAACGATCTGGACGTGAAAGAACTGTTGCCGAACGGGTCGGACGTGCACTTGTTGACCGCTGACCAGGTTGCAACCATGCTCGGACGCTCGGTCGGGCAACTGGCCGATGACCGCAGAGCCGGACGCGGTCCAAAATGGACGCAACCCTTCGGCCCGAACGGTCGGATACGGTACCGGCTGGGTGACGTGCGGGAATATCTGAGCGGAAGCACGCCGTAAAAGAAACGGGGCCTCGCGGCCCCGTTGTCGTTTTACAGGCTGATGCCGCCCCGGCCACGGTCGGGCCGTTGTGCCCGCTGCTGCGCGGCCCGTTCGAGGGCCTTCCTTTCCTCCGCCTCGCGCTGCCGCGCCTTGGCTTCGGCCTCGCGCTTCTGCCGGGCCTGCTCGTCGGCCTTGCGTTGGGCTTCGGCCTTTGCGGCCTCGGCCGCCTGCTGGCGTGCCCGCTCCTCGGCATCCCGCTTTTCGATCATCCCCCGGATCGCGTCGCGACCGGCCGCGGCGCGCTCGGCCGTGGCCGCCTTGTCTTGTACCGCCTGCGCTTCCTGCCGTGCGGCGGTTTCAACGTGCGTGGTCAAGCGCTCGGCGGCCTTGGGAGTGGTGAACACCTGCGCCTGGTTGGCCGGCTTCAGGGCATTGACCACCCGGGCCGGAGCATCCCGCTCGCCCACCAGCGCAAACACGTGCGGGCGCGGGTTCTCGGCCGCGTCTTTCTGCGTCGTCGCGTAGGCGTGGCGGAAGCGCTTGAGGTTGTCCTCGTCGAGCGTCACGCTCTGGCCGTTCTGCCGGTCGCGGTCGTTCGGGCTCTCGATGGTCGCGGTGGCGCGCAGCACGCCGTCCGCTCCGCGGGCCACGGCGTTCAGGTGCAACGTGGCCGCCATCGGTTCCTCCAGCCGCAAAGGCAACGCGAGCGACAGGGTCTTGTCGTTGCGCAGCACCATCCGGTCGCCCGCGGCCACGGGCATCTCCACGCTCGCGGTGCCGGCGCGCACGCGCACCGCGTGGTCCTCGCCGGTGATCTGGCCGGCCTCGCGTTTGGCCGAGCGGATCGCGTCCGTGAGGTTGGTCACGTCGCGCGGTGTGCTGCCCACGGCCCGGCGATCCTGCTCGGGCGTGTCGCTGGCGACGAACGCCTGGGCCAACGCCTTCACAGCGTCGTCGGGTTTTTCGGTGATCTGCATGGACGTACTCCGGTTGATCGAGCGCGTGGCGTCGTCCGCGCGCTCGATGAGTTGATCGCGCCGTGCCAGGTGATCAGTGTGTGCGCGCGCGGTGGCCCTGAAGGATTGGGCGGTGCCGTGAACGTGCAGCGTGCCGGCCTTCGCGTTCAGGTCGCGCAACGCCTGCGGGTCGATGAGGTTTCGCGCCGGCTGCTTGCCCGGTTCGGACTCAGGTTCCGCGCTGCTCGCCATGATTTGCACGAACGGCACCGGGCCGTCCTGCGTCTTCGCGTCGCGGGCGGCTTTCCAGGCGGGCACCGCGTGCGCGTGCTCGATCTGGTCGCCGTTCGTGAGCGTGAAGTCTTCTCCGTTCCACCGCGCCGTGGCCTTGGGGTTGGCCGGGTCGGTGCCGTCGATGGCGGTGATGGTGAGCCGCGCGGACGGGTCGGTGATCCCGTGGTAAAGCGCCGCGCCACGGCTGCCGAACGTCACCACGTCGCCCGCCGCAAGGTTCAGGTCGGCGGTGGTCGTCGGCTTTTCGGCCGCGTCGCGCTGCAGTTGCACCTCGGCGGTGTACGTCTCGCGCTGGGCCTGCTCGTGCGCGGCGAAATCGTGGGGCGCGGCCTCCCATCCGTTGCGCATGACAACCTTGGTTTCGCCGGTCTTGCGGTCGGTGATTTCGACCGGCTGCTCGCCGGTGCGCCGCAGTTCGATGGTGTCGCCCGGCTTGACGCCGCCGCGCTCGATGGCCGGCGCGACATCGACGCCGAACACCTGGTGTTCGTGACCGTCGCGCGTGCGAATGGTGGCGTAGGGCGAACGGCTCGTCGGGTCGGCCGGGTCCACCAGGCCGGTGCCGGTTCCGACGAGCACGCCGCGGAAATACCGGTCGCCGTCCTCGTTCTTCGCCACGCGCGCATCGGCCTCGGGCCGGAACGACGGCGGGTTGAAGTCGCCGCCGCGGGCCACGGTCAACGTCACGTCGCTGCCGGTGATCACTCCGTTGGCGCGCAGTTCGGCGCGGATCGCTTCGTTGAGCGCGGGCACGTCGCGAGGACTCACCGCAGCGGTGACGGGTGGGTGCTCCGGGTGCTCGCGCACGCGGGCGGCGTGCTCGGTCGCCATCGCATTCACGGCGTCGGCCCGCCGATCGTGCGCCGTCGCATCGGCGGAGAGCCCCATGCCGATGAGTTGTTCACGAGCGGTTTTGGCGAGCGCCTGGCGCTTCTCGGCGGCCTCGGCCGTGGCTTTTTCGTGCTGGGCATGCTCGTGCGCGTCCCGGTGCTGCTCGGGCAGGTCGTCGGTCGCGTTACCTTTTACCGTCAGGGTTTCAAGCGCTTCCGGGAAGTGCTTGAACTCTTTGGCGGTCCCGTAAAACCTCACCATCTTTTTCTCGCGCGTGAACTGCACGAGGATCGAGTCGTTGGCGTCGATGGTGTTGGTCATGACAAACACATGGTCCTCACCCTTGCCTTGGCCGCCGTGGTTGGTGATCGCCCACGCCTGGTCGAACGCGTTCAGGTCGGCGGTGCTCCACGACACGCGCCGGCCGTCCTGCTGCCGCCCGTCCTTGTCCACCTTCACGTCGTCGAGCAGCGTCGCGTGGACCGTATGGTGGCCGTTACCTTGGTCGACGATGCGGTCGATGATCGCGTTCGTGCCGTTGCTCACGCCCAGCGGGGCGAGCCGGAGCGCGCGCTGGGCGTCAGGCAGGCGCGCTTGCAGGTCGGCGAACGACAACGCCTTGCCGGTCTTGAAGTCGGTGACGACCTCGCCGCGCCTCGCCTTCCTGATGTTGGCTTCCAGGATTTTCAGCGATTTCTGGGCCGCCTTAAGGCCGTCGTGCTTCTCGAGGAACTGGATGCGCTCGCCGACCGCGAAGTTTTTTGGAACCGCATTACCCAGTGCGTCGGCTTTCGGTACGACCATCAACGTCACGTCGCTGCCGGTGATCAAGCCTTGCTCACGGGCCTGCGCCCGGATGGCCGCGTTGAGCCCGCGCACGTCCTCGTTGCTGGTGGCGATCACCATGTGATCTTTGATGAGTTGTGCCTGGCTCTTGGGCTTGTCGTCCTCGATCGCTTTTTGCTCGACCGCGACGATGCTCTGCCCCCAGTCCTTGGCGATCTGGTTCTGGATCGTCTCGCGCTCCCGGCCGGCGTCGCGGTCCGCTTGCGAGACCTCCACCTCCACGATGTGGTCGTGCGCCTTCATGCGTTTGAAGGTTTCCAGACCGTTGTCGGCCGCGTAGAGTTCTGCGACGGTTTTTCGGTGCTCTTCCGATGCCTGGCGCTGCACGTCCGTCATCTCAACCATGCCAACGGCCGCGATCGAGATGCGGTAGGAGTCGCCCGCGCTCGGCGATTTCAACTGGCGCGGGTCGCCCGTGGCGACGATCTTGCCCCCGGCCTCGGTGACGTAACGCTCGATCCGCACCCGGTCGATGGTACCGACCATGCCGGCCTCGTCGATCAGGACCAGTGATTTGGCGTTGAGTTTCACCGTACCGGTCTCAAGTTTTGCGAGCAGCGATGCGAGCGCCCGTGCGTCCATGCCATCGACCTCGGAAGCCAGTTTGCCGCTCGCGTTCCAGCCGCTGGTCGTGCCGACCACCGAGTAGCCTTGTGAGCGGTACGCGTCGACGAACGCCTGCGCGGTGAAGGTCTTGCCTGTGCCGGCCCAGCCGACGAGGTTCGCGATGCCGCCGGTGTGCATGGTGGCGTACTCGACGTTGCGCCGCTGCTCATCGGTCAAACGTGCGATCCCGGCGGCCCGGCGGGCTGCACCCAACGCCTTCTCGGCAAGCGCAATATCACCGGGTGTGACGGCCTTTGCCAAGCCGGCCTCGGCCGTCGCGACGGCCGCCAGGCCGGCCTCCAACTTTTCGGGCGTCAGCCCGGCCTGAAACTCGGCGGTCTTGCGTCGCTCGTAAGCGTCGAGCGCCTTCTGCACCGCTTCGGGCGGGAGGTTGTGTGCGGTGTTGGCGCGCAGTTGTAGGTCGATGTCACGCAGGCTGCGTTCCTCGTTGATCATCCACTGGCTGGTGTACATCACCTGGCCGCGGGTATTGGCCGGTTTCTGCACGAAGCCGTTTCGCTGCATGAACGCGTCCACCATGCTGTCGAGTTTGCGCAGGTCGCCCGCGAACGCCGGGCCGGCCTCGGCCGCCAGGAGCGCCACGATGTCGCGCCGGCTCACGTTCGCCTCGGTTTTGTGCAGTTTCATCAGCAAGGCCTCGTCGTCGCGCATCTCCAGCGCCTGCTGCGGGCGTTGCTTCAACTGGTCGTTCGTGGGCAGCAGGCCGGCCTCGTGCAACGGTGCGAGCGATTGGCGCCACATGGTGTCGAGTTCGGCGAACGTCGGCTCGTCCTTGTTCTTCCGGGTGGCGAGCGCGGCCTGCTGATTCGACACGCCGGCCTCTTTGGCGTAGGCCAGCAGTTCGGTGCGGCGGCTGGACTCGGCCTCCTCCGCTTCGCGGGTGATGCCGTCGATCTTGTAGTAGACGTTCCCGGTCTCGCGACCGTTCTGTTTGTGCACCTCGATGTCCTGGCGGATCGCGAAGCCACGCTGTTGCAGTTCGTGCGCCAGCGTGCCCTTGTACACCTGGTCCATGACGTAGCGATGCTGCTGCAGGTCGCGGGTGTTCATGGCGCGGGTCTTGCCGTCCTCGCCGCGCACGACGTTGAACACCAGCATGTGCTCGTGAAGTTGAGGGTCGAGGTTACGACTCGTGAAGTGCGTGAAGCCGGCGGCGAAGAGTTCGGTGCACTTCTGCCGCTCTTGCCCGCCCGCGCCCACGCGAACCTCCAGGTTTTCTTTCAGGTATTCGAGGCCTTTGTCGACCGCAGCCCGGTGCGCCGCGAGCAGGTCGGCGCGCTCGGCGTCGCTGGCCTGCGCCCATGCGATCGAAAACGTCTTGTCCGGGCTGAACGTCAGGTCGTAGCCGATGACGTGGTCCTGCCCGGCGTTCATCACCAGCGGCGTGCCGTCCGGCGCACGCCCGGCCGCGAGTTTGTCCAATGCGGCGAAATCGACCTTGCCCGACAGGCCCAGCGAGGCCGGGCCGTCGCCGACCCAGCGCGTCGGGCTTTCCATCGCGCCGTCCGCGTTGCGGTAGTACTCTGTGCTCTTTAGATAGTCGAGGATGTTCTGGCCTCGGGGGCCGACACCGGCTTTGTTTAGGGGCGTGAGGCCGATCATGGTGTGCTCCGGTCGACGGTGAGATGGTGTTAGTGCTAACGTTCAGACCAGTGTCTCGTACTCCCTGGCGGAGTCAAATCGGGCGTACCTATATAGGTACGCCCGTGACGATCACTGGAACAATGGGATGGTGCGCTTGGGCGCGGCCGGTTTGCCGTCCAGCCCGTTGGACGGCGTGGGCTTTTTCGAGTCGTGGTACAAGTCTGCGACCTTCGCCACGGCGCTCACCACTTCCAGGCCTGGCACGTTGAGGGCTTCGCTGATGCGATCGACCGCTTCTTCCTCGGCATATTCTTCGATCATGCTGTCGAGGTCGTCCTCGTCAACCCCGACCGGCTGGCCGTCGGGGCCTACCTTGGGCGCGCGGGCCTTGGGCCGGGGGTGCTTGCGCGGTTTGGCCGGTTCCTGGTGTTCGGTCGTGGGCGCGTCGATCATGGCGACGATTTTCGTGGGCGGCTGCTGCACGTCGTCCTCGTCCATCGGGTCGGCCACGTCGTAATCCGGTTCCGACGTGTCGCTGCGATCGACGTTCGGGATCGCCGGTGGCGTGTAGCCGTTGTCGACGGTTTCGGGTTCCTGGTTCTGCGCCTGCTCGACGACCGTGCTCTGCGTGCCGGGTTCGATCGTGACCGGCTCGTTCGCGACGGCCTCGATCGTCGGCTCGGTCGTCGGCTCGGTCGTCGGAGCGACCACGGTGGCGGCTGCGTCACCACCGCCGAGCGCCAACGTCCATTTGGCCGGCTTGCTTCGTTCGGCCCCGAACTTCTCCCTGATGCCTTTGGTGTCCATGATCGGCCAATCCAGGCGGTACACGTGCGTGCCCAGCGTCAGGATGGCGCGGATGGCCTTGCCGGTCGGCTTCCAGTTCTGCCAGCGTTCACGCTGATACGGTTCGCGCAAGCCCATCGTGACCTCGCTGGTCAGTTGCACGGGCGTCACCAGGCTGCGGGCTTCGGTGTGGCTCGACGTGGTGATCGTCGGGGCCTGCCCGTGGGCGACGGATTGCGAGGTGGTGGTCAGGGTCATCCGCGCCTTGCCGAGTCCGTCGGCGATCGCCTTGACATACTTCGAGCCAGGCATCATGCGGCAGATCACCTTGACCGCGGCGAGGTTGAGCATTGTGTCGGCCTTGTTCTCGCCCATTGCCTCGATCACCTGCGCGTGGTCCTGGTAAGCCAAAAACACGCACACACCGAACCCGCGAGCCACGGCCATCACCCGGTCAACGTCGATCTGCCGAACCGGCAGTTCCGGGAACTCGTCGAGGAAAAAGCACAGGCGGCGGCTCTCGTCGTTCGTCAGATCGTTCAGGATGGTGCGGAATGCGGCGTTCAGGATCGATGCCACGTACGCACCGGTCAGGTCTTTGTCCTCGCCGGTCATAAGCAGGATTTGGCGCGGCCCGGTGTAGCCGTCCTGCGCCCACGCTTTTGCCGAAAACTTCACGGCGTTTTTCCTGGGCCTGCCCCACGCCCGCGCGAGTTGGCCGATGAGTCGAGCGCCAACGGAAAGGCTGGCGCGGATGTTGTTCACCGTCTGGCTCTCGTCGCCGCCCGCGATGTTTTGCGCCGCAGCGTCCAGCGCAAAGTCGTACTGCTCCTTGGCGGCCGGCGCGTACTTCTTCAGATTGTCGACCATCTCGTCGAGCGGGGCCGTGATCCCCTCGGCAAGGTCGGCGAATCCCCAGTTGAGACCTTTTTCGACGTACTTCGTCTTCATGATCCCGACGAGCAGCATCTGCGCCGCCACGTCGAAGAACGGGTTCTTTTCGCTCTTCGGGATCAGCGCCGCGACAAGCGCGTTCATCGCCGGGTCCGTGTTGCAGTCCGCCGCCACGTCCCAAACCATCGAGCGTTTGTCGAACGGCGACAGGATTTTGATGCCCGGGTGGCGTCCCAGGAGTTGGACGAACTCGCCTTTCGGGTCGAAAATCATCGAACGGTAGTCGCGTTCGATCGCCTCCCACATCCACCGGATCAGAAGGACGGACTTGCCACTGCCCGGCGCGCCGGACAGGATCACGCCCGCGTTGAACACGCGCTTGATCGCCGCGCCGATGTCCGGGTGCAGGCTCAGGAACGTGGGCGTCGCTCGCACCGCCTGGTACTTCTGTACAGCGGTGGGGATTTGCCCGCGCAACAGGTACGGCATGGCCTCGGTCCGTGCGGCCTTGGGACTGTATGGTTGCGTCATCCGCGCCCGAAGGTCATCGACCGCCGCCTTACCGCGGATGAACTGCGCACCGTCGGCGTGCTGCGCCTTGTACTGCGGGATGAGCATGCGGTCGAACATCCACCATGCCGTTGCCATGCTGCCGATTGCCGGGAGCAAGAAGCGGATGCCCAGCGCGAAGGGGTACGCTTGGAGCATGTCGAACAGGTTGGCCGTTTGATCCTCGAACCACGACGACCAGAGGTGCGGGTGCGGTGACGCCGCGGACAGCGCTGCGTTGACGGCGACGGGGATGGTATGCAGGCAGGAGCCGATGAGCGCTCCGATCATCGCGTTCATTTCGGCCTTGTCCCACATGGTGTCGTGGTTGAGCACCATGCCGCCACCCCACACGACCAGCGAGAAAAAGAAGAACGATACGACGCCGACGAAGAGCGACCATCCGATGGCCGGCCCCTGTTTGATGACGCCGCGGGTCGGACTCAACCCGGCGGGCTCGCGCGAAAAAATCCGCACGATGTAGGGCTTCTCATCTTCCAGGCTTTCGTCGTAATGCGTCGAGGACATGGTGCTGACTCCGGTGAAACGGAGCGCGATGGCTCCCGTACCGGAAAGCCCGCATTACCTGCGGGCGACTCGACGGGCGGTGGCGTGGTTGCCTGGCCCTGCTGAAAAACAAACCGCCGGCCGGTTCGGTGAGGCACCGCGTTGACTCGCGGCCCGATGCCGGTTTTTGGTGCCGTGGGTTTTGGCCGGTTACGCGGCCTGCTTGACCGCTGCCAGCGCCTCTTCGTCGATGTGCCCGTCGATGATGTTTCCGGCCGTGTCCACGACCAGGTGGACCGATTGGAACGCGTTCGCGAGCGTCTTGAAATGGTCGTCGAACCGCCGGCTTAAACGATCTTCCAGTGCGGCGATCTGCTGGTTCATCGCCCGGCGCTGTTCGTCGATCACCGCGGCCATGTCGACGCCGTTGAGGTGGGCGCCCAGCGCGCGACGCATTTCCTCGCCCAGGCTGCTGCCGTTGGTTTCGGCGAGGTCTTTGAGGCGTTGATGGTCCGAGTGCTTCAGTCGGATCGTGAGGGTTGGCATGGCCATATCGGGCTCCGTGCGATGGATGGTCTATGTACGATTAACTCCAGCGCCGGACAAAGACAAGCCCGTGCCGTGCGTACACCGCGAACACGGCCATTTGCCGTTTCCGCGCTTACGCTCAAAGCCTTACTGGTCTTGGTTTTGGGGCGTTCTCCTGTGCTCGCGCAGCGAACACGTCAAGAGCCTTGCGCAGCAAGGCGAAAGGGCCGCGAAGCGGCCAGGGGAGAACGCACCCTAGGTGCAATGTGTGTGTTGCACCCTTACCCCGAGAGAAAGGAGGGGAAGCGCAAACCCACCACCGCCGTTCGAAGAAGGCCAACCACGCTGTTTGTCCCGCCGTTGATGTTGCTGTTTGTCCCGCCGTTGACGTTGAGGGTGCTGCTGTTGACGTTGGTGTTTGTCTTGCTGTTGACGTGGGTGTTGGTGTTGCTTTTACTGTTTGTCCTGCTTCCCCGCTTCACTGTTTGTCTCGTCGTTCTGCTGGTGTGTTGATGGTCGATGCTTTTGTGTTTGTCCTGCTTCTCGCCTCACCGTTTGTCCCGCTCCTTTGCCCGCTGTTTGTCCGACGTTGAACCCCGCTGTTTGTCCGCTGTTTGTCCTTCGCATTGCCCCGCTGTTTGTCCATTGCCAAACCCTGCTTTTGCCCCGCTGTTTGTCCTGCCTTCGTCGAGCCCCACGTCCGTCGATGATGGGTCTGTTTTCGACCATGCATCGCGGACAAACTGCTGTCCCGTTGCAAGCAGCAAATCGGTCGATGGTGGAGCGAACGGGCGAGACCTTGGTGGGACGATGGGGAGCATGGCCTGGATTCGTCGCACCGCTGCATGGTCCGCCGCAAAACCGTCAGCCGTTTCGCCGATGGGAAGAGCCAAGCGGTTCCCACGACGGCCGATGCGTCGACAAGAGGCAAAACGCAAACGGTAGACCGGACCCCAACGGGGGCCGGTGAACCGTGCAGTGTTTTGCCGTCGACGCATGGTCGAAGAAAAACGGTGGCCTCCCCTTGTGTTTGTCCGACGCTGGAGTTAATCGTACGTACACCCAGGCGCCGGTCGTCGCATGCGCCTCAACGTTCAAGCCCGTGCTGTCCGACGGGCTTTTGTCTTTTGGAGAAACAACGTTATGGCCCGACCTGCCCACAAGAACCCCAGCGCTGACACCGCGCGACGCCGGACAAACCGGGCGAAGTGGCGCGAGACCCGGCGCTTCACCGGGTTCAGTTTTGAAGTCGGCATGTACGACCGCGCCAAATCGGTGTGGCAAGACCATCGCAAGCAGTTCGGTGATGCGCCCGTTGGTCGCTCGACGTTCACCGACTGGGTGGCCGCGTCGATCATCGCGTTCGGTGAACGCAATGCCGACGAACAGGCGGCCCATGTCGAGGCTTACATGCACGCGGAAAACGCGCGACGTGCCGCAGCGTCGACCGCCGCCGCAACGGTACCGGACGGCATCCCGTCGCCGGCCGGGTCGCCTGGCGTCGACCCAGCCGGCGCACCGGATTTCGACTTCAACAGTTTGTCCGAGTTGTCGAACGTCGATGAGGTCACGCCATGACGAACCCGAGCACCGTCCGCTCGCGCGCATCGCGCGCTCGCCGGCAGGCCACCCGACGGCTGGTCGGTACGTCGCTGGTGCGCGCGGTGTATGAAAACGTGCAGGCTCTAGTACCGGCGCACGCCGCATGGGTCGCGCAAAGCGCGGGCCTTACCGGCCCCGAGCGCGCGACGGCCACGGCGCTCGTGAGCGATCACCTCGGTGCCGCGTTGATGGCATGGCTCGATCTTCCCGACCGTGAACGCCTGGTGTTCCTGAAGACGTACATGCGCGCAGCGCGCGCCCCTGCCTGACTCTTCCCGCTGTTCAACCGCCATCGCGCAAGCGGCTCTGAACACCCGACACCGGAGCACACCATGGCCCTCGATCTTCTCGACAAACTGCCGCCCGACCCGCTCTTTTCGTCCTCGCTGTTCGTGCAGGCGCACCCGAACCTGACGTTTCTGGCCGTCGTCGTCATGGCCGCCGCCGTGTTCGCCGTCCTGTTGTGCCTGGCCTTCGCTGCCTTTTCGCTGATGTACAACCTCGATCGGCTTTTCGTCGGCGAGGTGTGGGGCAACCCGCGGCCTCGCACCGATCGGCCGGTGGACCCGGCGCGGATCGAGGCCGCCACCCGTACGATGCGCCGCTTGGCCGATGACCTGGCGCGGTCTGCGCAGCACGCGCCCGAGCCGCCGCCCGCGAGCGAGCCGTGGGCGTGGCTCGTACCGATTTCCGACCTGTGGTTTGACCGGTGCTGCGAATGGAACGGCGACCGCAAGCGGGCGATCGTCACGCCGCAGGCCCGTGCGACGTTCGCCGCCTGGGTGAACGCGACGCAAACGAAACGGTCCCGCACGCACCACACCGCCCGCAAAGCCCTGTACGACGACTACGTGTATTTCGTCAACGAAGTCTTCATGGCCCGCAAGGATGAGGCCGCCACGCTGCTGCCGCCCCGGCAGTTCTGGCCGCTCGTGCGCGAACGGTTTGGCGTCCGCGAAACGACGTACGGCCGCGAGGCCCGCTGGCACAACGCGCACCGGACCGTTCCGCTGCACTGCTCGACCGTGGCCCCGTTGTACGACAGCACGCCCGCGGTGCTGCGGGCCGTCGCCGAACAGGCGATGGCTGAAGCGGTGACGATCGACCCTCACGACCCGGCCGCGCCTGCAGCCCGTGCGCGCAGGCGGTTGTAGCGTTCCCCGACGTTCCGCCCGGTGCCCGCCTCACGTGCGGGTCGGGCCGGTACAGGGCGCCGACCCGGCGCCCATCCCTCGGAGTTCGCCATGACCATCCCGCTTTTCTTCAAAAAACCCGCATCGCCCGTTGCCGTTGCCGTTCCGCACCCGGACCACGCCGCGCTGGCGTCCGCGCTGAACGCGGACGTGCAGGCGTTCAACGCCGAAACGCTGCCTGCGCTCGCCTCGCTGTCCGAGTCGATCGAACGGATGCTCGCGTCGTCGCGTGCGCCGGAGAACCCCACCGCCAGCGATGGCGCGTGAGCGTTCGGCCGGCGCGTGAGCGTCGGTGGTGCCGCATGGCGACCCGCAACCACTTGGGGCCGCTCACGCGGCCCTTTTCACTCCTGCCTCCGGCCTTTGTCGCCGGGCGCGAGGCCGTGCCCCGCCGGGCTTGCCTGGGGAACGCGGACTTTATTTTTCGGGGAAGTCCGTACGGCGTTGACTGAAGGGTTTGCTAGAGCGAAGTTGGTGTTAGTGCTAACGCAATCGGAGTTCATGAATGCCCCCATCATCAAAATCGACAAAGCTTGAACGGGCCGCTCAACGGCAACGTGCCTGGGCGGAACGCCACGCGCTGGACCGGTGGCGCACGAAGTTGGCGGTCGTGCGCAGCGTCGGGGCAAACGTCGACCGGGAGCGCGAGGCCGTGAGTCCGTCGCTGACCCGGACTCTCTACATCGGCGCCTGTCTGCTCGCCATGGAAAGCCTCACGCCGGCCGAACGCCGGGCTTTCATCGACCGTTACGCCGCTCTGCACGGCACCCCTTTGAAAAACGTTGGGTCAACGTCATGAGCATGTCCGACCGCGAGCGGCGTTACGTCGCGCGACGCTACAGGTGCAAGTACGAGTGCAGCGCGGCCCGTCGGTCGCTGCGTCGGTTGCGCAAGGCGCAACGGATGGCGGGGTACGCCGCGTTCGCTGGCCTGGCCGTGCTGCTCGACGCGGTGTTGCCGTTCACCCCGCTCAACCCGGACGCGTCCGCCCGTCAGGCCGCCGAACTTTGGGTCGTAGGTGTCGGTGGTGTTGCGATCGTCACCGTCTCCGTCGTCGCTGCCGTCGTGCTGCGTCAACGCGCAGGCTGTGCTGTCGAAAAACTTGAACAAGCGAACCGGGGCTATGCGCGCGCCTGGTTGCGGCTTTACGAGTTGCGCGCGTCCCTAAAGGAGGTCGTATGACGACACAAACCTCGATGTTTTACAACTACGTCCTGCCGGGTTGCCTGGCGTTTCTGCTGATCGCGGTCGGCATCACGATGGTTGCCCTCGACGCGCCACGGCCTGTGGTGCTGACGACGTGGAGCACGGCCGTCCTGCTCGAACTGGCGATGTTCGCGCACCTCGTATTTTTCGACAAAGACTTCTGGAGCGCGCCATGAACGAACTGAACGAACATGACCCCTGGTTCAACACCGCCGACGACGTTGCGCCCGTGGCCGTGTCGGCGGAAAGCCCGGCGCGTGCGCGCGGCGTGTCGTTGCCGGGCGTCGCTGTGGCCGTGCTCACCTCGTGCGCCGTGGCGGTTGCCGGCGTCGTGGTGCTGCTGTTCACGCTGCGTGGCCTGCTGCCGCCGCCGTTTGCGTTGGCCGCGTTTCCGCTGTTGCTGGGTTCGGTGGCACTGCTTGTGTCCGGGCTGGACCGGACGGACGACGAGAACCTGGACCGGTGGCTCGGCGTGTCGTATCGGGGCGAGCAACGCGTTGCCGCGCGCCAGGCTTACGCTGATCTTTGGAGTCGATCATGAGCACGCGAAAAACCTGAGGGTGTGGCGTCACGTCGTCGAAGCGCTGCGCCCGTGGTCACGGCCCACCGCAAAACGGGAGGCATCGCTGCCGCGTCGCCCTTGCGAGCCGGTCAGTGTGGACGCGGACGGCAACCACGTCTACTCGCGCGAAGACCGCCTGGCGATCGTCGAGTACGGCCTGGCGCGACGGCTGGCCGCCGAGCAGCGGCTGGTGGAGGGCCGGGACCGTTGACGCTCTACGCTCCGGCCTTCGTGAGCGCCGCGAGGGCCTTCACCGGCCGCGCGCCGCAGGCCCGGCACCAATCGAGGTAGAACAGCAGGTCGCACGACCGGGCTCCTTTTTCGAACTTTGAGACCGTCGATTGATCGATGCCCAGCGCCAGAGCGAGGTCGGTCTGGTTCATACCAGCGTCCTCGCGAAGCGATCGCAAGTGGGTCGCCGTCGCAAGTACACGTTGGGTTCGGATTTTTTCAAATGAGGGCATGACGACATGTTAAACGCACGACCGCCCTGACGCACGAAAACTTTAGGCCATTTTGGCCTACTGGAGTTACGATGCGACCGCGTCAACACGTACCAACCATCAGCACCATCACCATCACCATGACCTTCGGGGGTTTTATGAACACGCTGCAAAACAGTCTCAAAACGTTGGCCGCGGCTGCGGCCGCGTCCCTGGCCCTCGCCGCTTGCGGTGGCGGTGGTGGTGGCGGCGGTTCGTCGGGCACCGGCACCGGCACGACGACCACGGGCGAAACCGGCGGTCAAAAACTGCTCGACGCCTACGCCGTGCCGGCGTCCATCGCTGCCGACAAGGTGACGGGCTACACAACGCCGTTCTCGTCGTTCAACACGTCCGTGCAACCGAACTGCCTCCAGGCCGGGCTCACGAGCACGACGGTCTACGTGACGCCGAACGCCGTGGTCTACGCAACGACCACCGTGAGCGACAAAGCGCAAGCGCTGGCCGCTGACCTGACGGAACAGGGCATTGCGAACGACAAGGCGTTTCTTGGTCTGAGCACGAGCACCGTGGGTTACGACGGCACGCGCGTGAACGTGTGCGTCGACAGCGCTCTCGGTCAAAGCGTCGGCGAGACCGGCACGGGCGTGACAGGCTCCGGCGCCCGCGACGTGTTCGAAGTCATGTCCATCGACTCGCCGCAGTTCGACACGCGCTATCCGGGTGCCACGAGCATCACCGGCTCGGGCTATGCAAACTTGTACAAGCATGAACTCACGCACGTGGCCCATGACGCTCTGCTGGGACCGATCGCGGGCGGTGCCCTGGAACGCTGGTTCGCCGAGGGTTTGGCCGAGTCGGCGGTGAACGCTCCGTTGCTGTCGAAAACGACGGTGTTGGGCTACGTCGACAGCGCGGACTTGATCACCGCAGCGGGCTCCGACGACATGACCGTGTACCCGGCTTACCAGGCAAGCGTCCAGTACTTGCTGCAAAATCCGGGCTTGGGGTTCGGCGCGACGAACGTGCCGGCGTTTCTCGCCGCGTTCCGCGCTCGCGCTGAAGCGTTGTGCGCCCAGCCGATCCCGGCCGGTGTGACGTACCCGGCGAGCATGACCGATGGGTTGCCCGCGGGCACGTACAACGCGTGCGCGTCGGCGACGCCGGGCACCGTCGACGACCGCGTGCGTGCGCTGTTCGACACAACGTTCAACGCGACGTTCAAGAACGCGGACGGCACGCCCCTGCTGCTGCACACGGCCGACGGTGCGAACTCGTTTGAGGCCACGTTGCACGATCGGCTTGCGGCCTGGTTGCCGTGACCGTTTGACCTGATTTTCCAACGGCTCCTTCGGGGGCCGTTTTTCACGACACAAAAAACCACCAATAAGAAAAAGGATCACCATGCAAACCATCGTGTCCGCGATAGCATTCCTCCTGCTCGCCCTTATCATCGCCGCTTGCAACGTCGGCGCGTTTCGTTTAACGAACCGGTTGCGATGGCCGAAAAGCAGCGGTGCCCGTGCGTACGCGGGCCAAGCCGCGCGAAACCTGGGCAATGGCATCGGCACCCTTGCGTTGATCGGTGTCGCCGGCTGCGCCTGGCTCGCGATGGCCGCGCTGCTGAACCTGTCGCCGTGGCTGCACGAGCATGGCGTGGCGGTGTTCGCGGTGGTGCTGGGCGTGCTCAACGTGGGCATTCTGGTGTGGCGGCTCGTCGCCTGGGACATCTAGAGTTGTCCACGGCCCGTGCCGGTGGGAAAACGGACCGCGGCCTTGCCGCACGCAAGAGTCCGTTTTTCCACGGGTCGCGCGCAGCGCGAGGCGGTGGGCAAGTCAGTGAGCATCATGAACGCATAAAAGGCCCTGTTTTCAGGGCCTTTTCGCATGGTGCTCCGTCGTTCAAGCCCGTGCTTCCCGCTTCGCCTTCCTCGCTTCGCGCTCCGCGACCAGGGCCTCCACGTCGGCCCGGTTCACGCGCTTGTTGCCCTGCCCGTCGAGCACCACGGGCAACCGGCCACGCTGAACGAGCCGCGTGATGCTCGCCCGGTTCGCGTAGCCCAGCAGACGCCAGGCGTCGGAGAACGACAGCAGCGGCCCGGACTGCACGGCCTTGTTGCGCTCGCTGTCCAGCGACCGCCGTGGCCGGCCCGTCGGCGTTGGTGTGGCCCGCCACGTTTCGAGGTCGGCCCGGTCGAACGCGCGCACGCCGTCGACGAGGACGAACGGCAGGTCGCCGAGTTGCGCGGCGCGGTTCACGAGGGGAATGCTGCGGCCGATGAACGCTGCGGCCTGGGCCGCGGTCAAGCGGCCGGCGGCGGTGATCGCCGCACGGGGCCGCTGCGACGGCGGCACGAACGTATCGAGCGCGGCCCGGTTGACCAGCCTGCCGCCGAGGCGCCTGTCGTACGCCGTCGCGTCCCCGTGCGGTGCTCGGTACCACTCGCTGTCGGGCTCCCCGGGCGGCGGGCGATCGAACTCGCGGTCGCGCCACCAGCGTTTCACGGTGATGAGCGCGACGCCGAGCCGGTCGGCGACCTGTTGCAACGTCAGCCAGGTGGCGAGCGGGTGATCGTCGAACGGGGCGCGTGGGGTGGTGGTCATGGTTTGGGCTCCCAGGGAAGTGGGACCGTGGCGGTCCTCGTACCGACACGCCCGCCGGTGAGGGCGGGCACTGGTGGAGCGTCGATGGTTCAGGCGTCAGAGCCGTGCGTGCTCACGGGCCGGGAGCGATGCGCCAGCGATCCCCACCGCCGCCTCGCGCAGCAGGCTGCCTTCGAGGGTTTCGAGCCACGCCTGGGACTCGCGTTTCACGAGCGGCAGGCCGGCGTCCGTGGCCTCGGCCCGCTCGTTCAGCACGCGGCGCAGGGCCAGCACGTCCTCGTGATCCGCGCCGTGCAGGGCTTCTTTGTGCGCCAGGGACAAGCAGTGTTTGAGTTTCGAGAACGGCCAGGCACGGGACGGGCTGCGGATCATCGCGCAGCATTCGAACTCTTCGTCGGGCCACCAGCGGCTGGCGTTGTCGTACGAACCGGCGGGTTTCGCACCGCTCTCGTGGTCCGCCAGCGCTTTGAGCGCAGCGGCCTGGCGGTCGGCCGGAACTTTGACCCAGGCGCGTTGATGCTTCGTGAGTTTGACGGGGTGTGCGGTGGTGAGGTTGTGCATGATCGGCTCCGTTGGTCAAGAACCGGGGCGGTCCTTGTACCGCCAAACCAGCCGTCAGGCTGGCACTGGTGGAGCGTTGATCGGGCCGGCTTACTTCACGTCGATCCACTCGCCGTTGTCCGGGTCTTGCCGCTGCTCGACCTCGACGACGTAGCCGTTTTCGTTGATGTCGGCCTGCGTCATCATCGGTTCGCCGAGCGTCGCGCGGGCGTCGTTGAGCGCCTCGATGCGGGTTTCGCCGTGGCCGTACACAACGTCGTTGTGGCCGACGAAACGGTATGCGGTGCGGGTTGCGATGATGGATTGCATGGTGTGTCTCCGGTGGTTGAAGTGGCATTGCGTTGCGCGCTGCCTGACATCTGTAGTGTCTCGTACCACCGGCAAAAAGCAACATTTTTTAGCGCGAAATGTGCTTAGTGAAGAAATAAATGTATCTCTAAATGTTACGGACTACATACCAATGTCATACGCCGCAAAACCTGGCCGCAGGCAACGGGCCGCAGGCTCGGACCAGCGCGGAACGCGCCCGTTTTGGGTGTTGGGGTTGCGGAACGCTTCGCGCAAAACCTGGGCCGCTGGTGCGGCCGGCGACCCCTTCGGCCGATCCGCGAGGATTCGAACGTCCAGCAAAAAGGCCCGCATTTCGCGGGCCTTTTCGTCGCGGAGCATCGCGGTCAGAACGTCTTGCGCACTTGAGCCATGATGCTTTCCGACTTGTAGCCCGACCCGGCTTGCAGGTCGGCACGCAGGCTCAACGACAAGCCGTGCGCACGCTCCACGGTCACGCCCAGCCCAACGTCCGCCAGGTTCGCGGGTTGCGCGAGTCCGGCGGTCGTGAACGTGGTTTCACCCGCGCCGACAAAGTTGGCCGTCGTGCTGGGCGCCGAACCGTTGAAGTCGTGCACGAAGCCGACGCGCAGTTCGGGCTTGATCGTGCCGGCTTTCGTGTCGAACGCTGTGGCGAGTTTCACGCCGACCGTGCTGCGCACGTCGGTCGTGCTCGCACCGCTGACGTTCAGGGCCACGCCGGCACCGCCGTCGCCCTCGGTGTACGCGTGCTGGTTGACGTACACCGCCGAGAGGCCGGCGTAGGGCGTGACGGTCACGCTGTGGGACATCGCGATCGGCAGGCCTGTCTCCAGGTTGGCGGTCACGGCCTCACCATGAAAGTGGGCCGATGCCCCGGCGTTGACGCCCGGGAAGTTGACGGTACGGCTTTCGCTGAACTCGTTTTCGGACACGCCCACGCTGCCGTTGACGTACCACGTCTTGCCGTACGAACCGTAGACCGTCGCGCCCAGCGCGTTCACGCCGACGTGCTGGCCGGCATCGCCCGTACCGTTTGCCGAACCGTTGACATACGAGAGCATGGCGCCCACGCGTGCCCGATCGCCCACGGCGCGGTCCGCACCGATCACGATGCCGCCGTAACCGGCGTTGTAGCCGTCAACGCCCGTGCTGCCGTTCTGTTGCGCTGCACCGCCCACGCCTTGGCCCCACACCGACCATTGCTGGCTCACGTCGTTGCGCGTGCTGTCCGCACGAGCACCGATGGTCGACGCCAGGCCGTCGGCCATGCTGCGAACCAGGCCAGCGCCCACGGCGCGCGAGGTCGGCGCGAGTTGTGCGCCGGCCGCGTTGGCTTGCGCCGGGCTCGTGGCCGCTGCCGCAACGGCCGCGTTGTACGTGTTCAGCAGGCCCGGCGTCCAGCCGGTGTAAGCGAGCACACCGTTGAGCGCTGCGCGCGCCACGGGCGAGGTCGCCACGTCGGCCACGGCCGGCGTGGTCGTCGTCGTGGTCGTGGAGTCCGGCGTCGTGGTCGGGCCGGTCGTGGTCGTGGTGGAGTCCGGCACCGACGGTTCGGTGGTCGTCGTGTTGCCGGGCGTGGTGGTGGTCGACGTGCCGGTTCCGGTGCTGATCGTCGACGTGTTGCTCAACGTGACCACGAGTTCCGTGCGGCCGTCGTGCGTGACGGTCGACGGCGTGACGGTGCCGTTGAAACCTTCCACGCTGGCGGTGATTGCGCCGGTGTTGTACGAGCCGGTGCCCGCGGCGCTGATGAGGTCGAACCGCTGGCCCGCGGTCGGGTTGTACGCCGTGAGCGGTTTGAGCGCGACGGTGGAACCGGCTTCGGTGGTTGCGTTGCCGCTGACCATCAGGCGGCCATAACCGGAGTCGCTGGTCGTGCCGTTCGTGGTCGCACCGCTCTGCACCAGGGACGTGAACGTCGCGCCGCTCTGCACGTCGAGGTTGCCGTTGATGTTGACCGTGCGCGAGGCCGACAGGTTCGCGCCCGCCGCAACGTTCACGTTGTTCGCGGTCACGCTGTCGTCGATCTTCAGGTTGCCTTCAAACGTCACGTCGCTGCCCACGCTGGCGATGCTGGACTGCTGGCCGCCGACGCCGGTGAGCACGCCGGGCTGGGCCGGCGTCGACGAACCGTTGAACGTCAGGCCGTTGCCGGACAGGTCGTTCACCGCGCCTTGCACCTGGCCGGTGACGTTCACCTGGGAAACCAGGCCGATGGACTCGATCTGCAACGCTGCGCCGGTTCCGGTGGCGCTCAACGTGCCGCCGATGGTGAGGCTCAAGTTGCCCGCCGTGTCGATCGTGGGTGCTGCGCCGGACGCCGTGATCGTGGTGCCCGCGCCGGTACTGACCGTCGCGCTCGCGCCGGCCAGCACGTTCAGCGCCGAGCCGTTCGTGCTCGACAACGTGCTTGCGTCGCTCATCGTCAGGAACAGGTCGCCGCTGTCCTGCACGCCAGCGTTCGACCCGGAAACGCTGGAAGTGTCTTGCATCGCCAGGCGTGCGTTCGCGCCCGCGCCGATGCTCATGCCCACGCCCCCGGTCGACGTGATGGACCCGCTGCCGGTGGCGCTGACGTTCGCGGAACCGTTCACGTCAAGACCGTCGGCGCTGCCGTCGGTGCCCGCGATGATGCCCGCGTCGTTCACGTTTGTGCTGGTGCCGGGTTCGATCACGACGGCGGCGGTGCCCGTGCCGTTGATCACGCCGGTCGTGGTGTTGTTGAGGTTGTTGAAAGTGCCGCCCGCGTCGACCCCGGTCTGGCCCGTGATCGTGCCGCTGTTGTTCAACGTGTCGAGCAAGCCGGTGCTGTTCACGCCGTCGCCGTGGTCCGACTCGATGTCGCCCGCGTTGTTCAACGTTTCGATGCTGCCGGCACTGTCCAGCGCGTCGACGTTTGCGTTGGCGATCGTTCCGGTGCTGCCGTTCGTGAGCGTCGCGATGCTGGCGCCCACGTCGTTCTGCACCGCCGCGAACGGGCCGAAATCCTGGAGGCTGCCCTCGTTGTCGAGCATCGTGACGACGGCCTGATTTTCCAGGCCGGCGATCGAACCGGTGATGCCGTTCGTGAGCGTGCCGATCGTGCCGGCGTTGAGCAGGCCGCCCCATGGCACGTTCGCCGTGATGTTGCCGTTGTTCGTCAGCGAGTCGATCGACCCGGTGTTGTTCACGCCGTACGTCGAACCGCTGATGGTCGAACCGTTGGGGTTGATGAGTGTGCTGATGTGGGCGGCGCTGTCGAGTCCGTCGGCACCGTTCGGCGTGCCGTCGTCGGTGCCGCTGTTGGTCACGTTGCCGACAGTCGTGGTGGTGTCCGGGCCGATCGACGTGCCGCCGTTGCCGTTCAGGTCGACGGTGGGCTGTGATGCAGTGATCGAAACTTGCGCGTGGGCCGGGACGGTGAGCGCGATGGCCGTGAGGACGGCCAGGCTGACGGCGGAACGGCGAAGGTTGAACGAGGGGTTGATGCGTTGCATGCAAAGGCTCCGAGCGTAGAGCAGACCGGCGGTCTGGTACGCAAGAACCCGCATTGCCTGCGGGCACGTCGGAGCGTTAGCACTAACACTTTTAGTTGTCGCTCCAGCCGGCCTCGATGTCAACGGTGTGCGGCCAAAAAACCCCTGAAAAACAGGGGCTGGCCTGGGCGAACGGGCAAAAAAATGGGCGGCTTGCGCCGCCCTGTTCACTCGCTCACGCGCCGATCGCCACGGCGTCAGGCCGGTCCCATGCCGCGCGCCTGGTTCAGCAGGGCAGCGGCTTCCTCGGCGAACGCTTCGAGTTCCGCCCGCTCCCGTGCTTCGTCGAGCAACGTCAACGCGTCGCGGTCGGCCTGCAGCCAGGCGTTGTGCCCCTTCATGTACGCTTCGTAAAGCACCGGGCGCTTTTTGATGAACGGCCAGGCGGTCCGCCCTTCTGTTTCGTCGTCCGCGTCGTACGACCGGTTCTTGATGTGTGCGTTCGCACCGAACCGGGCCAGCAGTTCGATCGTTTCGGGCCACTCGCACGCGTCGCCGTCTCCGCTCGCTTCTTCATCGGCGAAGTTCTCAACCTGCGTCATGACTGCCTGCAGGATCGTTCGACCGATCGGTTGCGCGTTCGGGTCGGCGCCGAGCGTCAGCAGCCAGGACACGTGTTCGAGCCGGCCGCGCAACACGGCGATGCGTAGCGGCTTGCCGCTGTTGTTGTGGCCGTTGGGGTCCGCGCCTTCGTCGAGCAACTTGCGAAACGCGCCCGTCCAGTTCTTGTTGATCGCCCGGCAAAGTTCTTTTTCGAGTCGGCGACCCTCGGCGTCGGTGTGCCGTTTCACGAGCCGTGCTGGTCGCGGTTGCCGCACGGGCTTTACGTCGGCCCAGTGCTGCATCCAAGCACGCACCGCGGGCACCACGGGGACGTCGTCCGACTCCGCTTCGTCGGACTGGTCGTCGTCGAGCGTGTCGAACAGTTCGCCGAACTCGCGCAGGCCGGCCTCGCGCCGCTCGATCTCTTCGGGCGTCGGGCAGCGCCGCCCGTCGCTGTCGATGAACGTGGGCGCTGGGCCGACGTTCCAGGTGAGTTCAGCGGCCAGTGCTTTGCGCTTGTCGTCGTCCGCGCGTTTGCGGTAATACTGCGTCACCGCGTCCTGCTCGTCTTGCTCTTTCTGCTGCGCATCGCTCCGCCACACCATCGCCGCCTCGATCAGGCTCTCCATGCGATCGCGATGCCGCTGCCAGCGCGTGTGCACCGACCCGAAAATCACAAACATGATCGCGATCGTGACCATCGAAAGGGGTAATGTGATCACGAACGACAGCAAGCCTTTCATCGGCACCATATTTGCAATGAAGCAGGCACCCACAAACACCCCGAGTTCGGCGAGCACACCGACCAGCAGCCAGGTTGCGGCGCGCCGACCGTGCGGCATCGCCCGATCGGTGAAGTCGTAGAGTACTTCGTCCGACCATTCGAGTTCGTCCTCGTCGTCCTCGTCGTCTTCGTCGTGCAGGTCATACGGTTCATCGTTTAGCGTGCTCATGATGGTCTCCAGGTTCAGTTGGTGTTCACGGCGCCCACGCAGGCGGCGGCCGGGTTTGCGCTGTACACCGCGCCGTCGGTCACGCTGACGAGTTGACGCGAGCAGTTCGGGAAAACGGTCCACGACCGGATGACGGCGCCGCTCACCGAGCACCACGCGGAGTCGAGCAACGGGCCGGCGGTGCAGTAGCCCATGTCCGCAAAGTCGGCCTGGCTGCTCGGTGCGAGCCCGCACGTGTCCGTGAGTTTCGTCCAATGCGTGAAACTGCCCACGCTGGAGGCGATGCGTGCGTCGTAGGTCGTGAGCGAGAAAAACACCGCGGTGCACCCGCCGGACGTGGCCGTCTGGTAGTAGCCCTGCGAGCTGATGACTTGCGCGTGCGCCGGGGCGGTGAGCAGGGCCGTGAGCGCGATCAGCGCGGCGGAGATGGTGGTGATGAGGTTGCGCATGGTGGTCTCCAGGTCAGTGTCGGTCGGGGTGAATGAGACCCAACGACGAGGAAAAGTCGATGGGCGAGGTCTTGCGCCGGGCGATCGCCGCGGTCTTGAACGCGGCCACACGGTCGATCTTTGCGCGCATGTCGTTGGGGTCCAGCGCGCCGTTCTGCAACGCGCCGATGATGAGCGGGATGGCCTCGTCGACACGGCGCGGAGTCGAGACGATCACCACGTCGACGCTTTTGAGCGCTTGCACGACCGTTTCGGGCCGGTTCGACACCTCCCACAACGCGTCGGACATCACCAGGCCGCGAAAGCCCGCAGCGCGCAAGTGTTGGACGTACACCGGGTCGAGCACGGCGGGCAGCAGCGACACGCTCGGGTAGACGCGGTTCGACAGCATGACGATCGGGGCCGCGTTCAGCGGGAACGCGTCGGCCATGGCCCACACGGCGGCGGCTGAACCATCGCATCGCTCGACTTCATGGCTGCCCTTTCGCAACTCGAAACCCGGCAACGAAGTGACGGGCCGGCAGATGGCCGTTTTCCCCGGGTAATGCTTCAACACCGGGGCGACGCCCGCGGACTGCATCGCGTTGGCAAAGCGGGCCGCGATCGCTGCGGCCTGCCGCGGGTCGTTCGAATAACTGCGGTCTTTGTCGAACACTTCGGCCACAGGGGCGTTGTCAACGTCGATGCACGCGTTGACCAACACCGTGCCGGCCCGTTCGACTTGCGCGCTGAACGCGGCGGGCGTCATCGCTGCGGCGTCCCAGGCGGGCGGCGGTGCCTCCTGATTTTTCAGGTTTCGCACAACGCCGCCCTCCTGGTCGCTCAGGATCAACACGGTCGGGTGCGTCGTGCGCAGGTCGCACGCGAGGTCGGGCTTCACGTCGAGTTGATTGCGGATCAGCAGCGCGCCGAACAGATGGCTGTCGAGCGGTGGGTTCTCCACCACGAACAACGACCGCAGTTCGTCCGCCGTCGGCAACGGGGCCGCGGTGCAGAACGCCGGGGCTACGAGCAACGTCAGGGCGATGGCGAGTGTTCGCATGATCACTTCCCCTCGCCCCGGCTGGGTTCGTCCTTCAGCAGCGTGTGCACGCAGAACGTAAGAGCCGCCGCGGCGACGATGCAGCCCAGGTTGAAAGCGTTGGAGTTCGATTGCGCGTGGTTGAGCACGGTGAACAGCAGGCCCGTGAACACGAGGAGAACGGCAAGCAGCAGGCCGTGTTTGACGATGTTGTTCATGGCCTCACCCTCCGAGCCGTGAAACGAGGCCGTTGGCGCCCCACATCGCCGCCGTGAGCCATACGTCGGTGCCCAGTGTCCCGGTGGCCGCTGCGACGGTGGCGGCCTGGTAAGCGTGGGCAATCGCAAGCAGGCCGGGCCGGTCGAGGTTCTGCACGACCGGCCAGTAGAGCGACGGGTCGGCAATGGCCGGGCTGTGCTTCATCAGGGCTTCAATGGCGGCGATCGAGACGGCCGTGTCTTTGCGCAACGCGTCCAGCGCGATGGCCGGGGCCAACGCGGCTTGGGCCTGCTGCAAGAGCAGGGAAAGGGCCACGACCTCGGCCGTCTCGGCCTTTTTCGCGTCTTCGCTTTCGGCGCGGGCGGTCGACGCGAGGGCCAGCAGCATCGCGGCGATGGCGATGGGGAGGGCTTTTTTCATGACCGCTCCTTCGTGTGCAGTGCGGCGATCGCGTCGAGCGCACGGTTTAGGGTCGACGACTTCGCAACGTACAGCCGGGCGCCGACACCCAGGGCGACGAGCGCGATGACCAGGTGCGACGGTGCTTCGTTGCGCGGCCCGTGCATCAGCATGACCATCTGCCAGAGACTGAAGATGAGCAGCGTGGCGAACAGGGCGTGTCGGGTGTACCGGAACGCTGCGACAAGACGGGACAGGAGGGATGCGTTCATGGGTTACTCCGTGACGGTGAGGCCGTTGAGAAGGGATTGCCACGCGAGCGAGGGTTCCGGGTCGACGACGGGCAGGCAGCAGATGGCGGCTTCGCGCCGCTCCTGCAGACGTTCTTCGAAACGGGCCTTGTGGTCCGCCTGAAACGTGTCCCACGCGTTCAGCATGTCGCGCACAGCGGCGGCGTTGCTCGGTGCGGTGAGCAGGACTTTTGCCGCGCGGCGCTCTACGCGGGAAAGCAGTTGCTCGCGTTTTGCGCGACGTGCGCGGGCGCTTTTTATTTGTGCCACGCGTTCGAGCGTGGTCTTGCGGGTGGCCCACGGCAAGAGTGCGTCGGAACGGTCAGCGCGAGCGTCGATGAGCGGGAGTGCGAGTGCGAGGTTGTACATGGCGGGTTCTCCTGCTCACGGGTTGAACCGGTCGGTGTCGGCCGGCAGCAGTTGCACGTCGCGGCCTTCGATCGCCGCCACGCTGAAGAACGGCGACGGGAGCCATGCGCTCGGGTCGCGCAGCAGGTCCACCGGACGGGCGTCGAACGCCCGGCGGCGCATCATGCGGGCGCGGAACGAACCGGACCACCAGACGGCGGCGGTCACGGCGGCCACGCCCAGGCGAGCCGGCAGGCCGGCGAGATGGCCGTTGAAAAGTTCGAGCACGGCGAAAACGGCGTTGAGCATGAAACCGAACGCGGCGATGTAAGCCGTGACGGTTTGAACGCGGTAGGCGCGCAGCGCGGTGCGTTCGGTGAGGTGGATGTCGTCCATGGTTGAGAGGGCTCCAGGTGGTTGATTGGGCGTTAGCACTAACGCCATGAACCACCCTCTCTCTAGAGCGGGGTCGTGTCAAACGTGTACCGCATTTTCTTTTTTACCCCTTGTTTTAAGGGGTTTTCTGCACGTTTCGCGTGATCGGCTGAACGACCGGCGTCCGGTTTTTCACGAGCGCTGACGCGAAACGACACGGTGCGCTGGGGCGCCCCGGCTGCTGCCTTCGGCCCCTGGCGCGGGATTGCCTGGGACAACGAAAAACGGGCGGCTTGGGCCGCCCGTTGTTGAGGTCTTGCGTGACGATCACGCGGTGCCGGGTTCCTTGCCAGGCTCCTTGCCAGGCTCCTTGCCAGGCTCCTTGCCGTCCTCCGGTTTCGTCTCGTCCGACAGCATGCCGCGCAGCGCCGAGGCACCGGCATCGTTGATGCGGTCCCGCGCTTCGCTGATGTTCACCGGCGGCTCGTCCTTGGGTGCCGGGCTTCCGTCCAGCGCGCCGCGCAACGCCTCGGCGCCGACCGCGTTGGTGCGGTCCCGTGCTTCGCTGACGTTCACCGAGTCGTCCTTTGGCGCGCCCGCCTGGTCGAGCGCACCGCGCAGCGCGCCGGCACCCACCTCGTTGGCCCGATTGCGTGCTTCGGCGACGTTCACAGAGTCGTCCTTCGGCGCACCGGCCTTGTCCAGCGCACCGCGCAGCGCTGCGGCCCCGCTCGCGTTGGCGCTCGTCGCCGCGTCGGTCGACTCTTCACGCCCACGGGTGATCCGAGTCTCGTTGCCCAACGCCGTGCGCTCTTTGCTGTTCGCCGCGTTCTGCTTGCCCAGCCCTTTGCCGGCGTCCTGGAGGCCCTTGCCGTTCATGGCCGGCATGACGCCGACGAACGCCTTGCCCGCACCGCCCACGTGGCCGGCGGCCTGGTTCATGCCTTCTGCGAGCATGGGGGCGCCGCCACCGCCGATCCATTGCAAAATCTGGTCGGGGATCACGTGGATGAGGCTGAAAATCTTCTTGATGATGACGACCTGCAGACCACCGTACATCACCATCAGGGCGATCAGCAGCGTGGGACCGGCCCAGCCGCTGACGGTGCCGCTCTCCGTCGCCACCGCGGCGAACGTCGAAGTCAGCAGGTAGCCGGCCGGCGTCATGAGCGCGATGGAGCAGATCAGGCCCAGCACCATCAACGACGGGCGCAAGGTCAAACCCAGGACGAGCATGTAGCCCGACCCTCCGCGCCCCGCTACCCCATCCCCGTCGGGGTGAATGTGGGCGCACATCCAGATTTGGCTGCCGATGACCGCTTCAACAAGCAGGATGCCGTAGCCGATCACGCCCATGAGCCACATGACATAGGGAACGATCGGGATCAGTGCGAGCGCGATGCCGGCGCTCATCAACGCGATGAACAGGGTGAAAAACACCGGCGTGATGAGCATCCCGGCCAGCGTGGCCGCTTCCGCCGCGCCGAACTTCTCCGTCACCCAGTTGCCCGCCAGGAAGCCGGTACCGGTGGCCGCGGCCACGCCCGCATCGAACGCGCCCCATGCCGCAACGATCAACTTGTGGCCCAGTTCACTTGCACCGATGATCGGGTTCTGGTTCAGCAGTGCGTTGGCGTCGCCGTTGAAAAGGTCGAGGTTCTTGTCACGCGTGAACCACGACAGGAGTTTGCCAAGCACGCTGCTGTCGGCGTCCGCTTGCGCGCCCAAGCCGGTCAGGTTTTGACCGTTTTTGGGTTTTCCCATCGCGATCAAGTTCCTCGCGATCTTGTCCGCCGTGCCCATGTACAGGGCGTTCGCGCTGTCGGACCGTCGGCCTGCGGCGTCGCTCATCGTCGGCAGGGCGCTCACGGCGTCGGAGATTTGCTGGCCGGCTTTGCTGATTTTGAAGAACCAGGCGCCGGCCAGGAGCCAGCCGTCCTGCTGGATGTTTGCCTGCACCGCGGTGTTCATGAGCGACGGCGCGTTCTGCGCGGCGGCGTTCACGCCGGTGCTGAACGCCTGCGCAGCAGCGGTGAGTGCGTCGTTCACGGCGGCCGGGGTGGGCGGTTTCGCGTTGCCGCCGGCCGCTTGCGCGATCTGCTGGGCCATCGGGACCAAGGCGGCTTGCAACGCCACCAACCCGGCTTTCTGTGCGTTTTGAACCGTCGCGTTCACCGCGCTCATGTTCACGAGGTCGTTGAGCGTCTGGCTCTGCGTCGTCAGGTCGCTGTGTCCCGTGGCTGAGAGTTGCAGCCGGACTTCGCCGCAGTCGTTCGCGTCGCCCAAGTCGCTGTCGGTGCCGTCGGACGTGTTGCCGTACGAATACCCAAAAACACCGGCGGCCGACGACGTGGGCGCGGTGTTGAACGGGGTTACGTCGTACGTGTCGCTGGTGATCGTCGCCTGGTTGTTTGCGGCAGCGTCGCGGGCCTGGTTCGCTACGGCGGTGTTGTACGACTGAACGCAGACGTTGGCGAGCAGCATCTTTTCAGCCAGGCCCTCGGCGGCCAGTGCTGTGTCCGGCGCGATGAACGTGGCCGCAGCCACCGGCTGCTGCGTGAAAGCGTTCCACACGGCGTTGGCCGCGCCCATGCCCTGCGCCGCGAGCCAAAGAATCACGGCTTGAATGACGCTGTACCCGTTGAGCACCGGCAGCATCGCGGCGGTGCCGATCGCCATGCGGATGGGCAGCCACATGCTCGACCATTTTTTGCCGAGCATCTGGCCGTCGTGCGCCGTTTGCATCGTGCCCGCGATGATCGTGTAAGCAGCCAGAATGCCGGCGACGGTCGTCACGACGCTGTTGAACACTGCGATGGCGCCGGAGAGGCCGGCGCCGCCGGCGCCGTTGATGTCGCCGAACATGCCCTTGAGAATCAGCGTGTTCGACAGGTCATTATCGGCGAGGGTGAAGAGCGTGCCGTCCGTGTTGCCGGCCCAGGCCGCAAGCGGCATGAGCATGAGCAGCAACGCGAGCGCAGCGCGGGAGCGGGTGCGAGGGCGCATGGGTGTGACTCCAGGTTGTTAAAGAGCGAGGGGCACCAGCGGCCAGGCCGTTAGCACTAACACCACCCTCGCTCCAGAAAACCCTTCAGTCAACGCCGTACGGACCGTCCACGCAAATATACCTGGGACTGCCAGGAACGCCCATGCCTCGCGGCGCGGCCTCGTTGTGTTTTTCGCTGGAGTACGCGAAAGTACCGCATCAAGGGCTTGCGTTCTAGTATAGTATAGACTATAATGTTTTGAAGGTAGCGAAACCACGACCACTGGAGGTCACCATGCACCCGATCGCACTGTTTGTACTCGCTCTTTCGGCCACGGGCATCTGGGCGTGCTTGTCAAAACTGCGGAGCCTGCGAAAGCAACTGTTCATCATGACGTTCGACCGCCCGGCGCACGCCACGGGTGAAGAGTCATGGGCCTGGAACGCGAAACTTGGTCGCGGGCGCGCCACCGGATTTTGGCTTTGGATGGCGATGGGGCCGCTGGTCTTCGTCTTCTTCCTCGCCTTGATTTCGGCCGTCACGGGTGCCACCGGCCCGTGAGCCCGATGGGTTCGCTGACCTTCTGACGGGTGGCCTTGCGCTGCCCGTTTTGCTTTGCGCCGTCGCTGCGCGAAAACCTGGCCGCTGCCGCGCCCTGTCCGGTCGCCTCCGGCCCGTTGCTGCCGCCACGGTTGACCCTCTGCCAAACCTTGAAAAAGGCCGGGCGCCGCCCGGCCTTCGGCCTATGCTGGTCTAGTCTAGACTAGCGTTCAGCCCGATCAAACATCGGCTCACTCGTCGAAATCCTCGTCCTCGTCCCGGTCGCTGCCCGATGCCCGCATCGCATCGACCGCGCCGTACGCCGCGTTCCGGGCGCTGCCGCCAACGCGGGTTGCCATCGCGCGCAGCAGTTCGCCGTCCCACGTTGACCAGCCCGGGATTCCCCAGTGCCATGTTTCGAACGCGGCCCCGCTGTCGAGCAGGTCTTCGATGTATTCGTCCCAGTCCTCGTGCGCTTGTGTCAGGGCGTCCGCGTCGCCGGCCGCCAGCGCTTCGCGCATGCGAACGAAATGCGCGTGGGCGTGGCCCGGCGCACCGGTGAGCATCCCGCGCACGGGGTCGGTGCTCGCCAGGTCCAGCGCGGTTTTGCCGTCGTTGTCCGTCGCGGTCGGGTCGATGTTGAGCATCAGCATTTCGTTCAACGCGTCGGTGCTGCCGCTGATCGCGGCGAGGTGCACAAGTGTGCGCCCTTGCTCGTCGCGGAACGTGCGTGCGCCTGGAGCGGTGCGCAGGCCGGGGATCGCGCGAGTGTCGCCAGCGGCGACGGCGGTGATCAGGGCTTCCAGGGTGGGTGTTGCGGTGTTGGTCATGCTTTGGCTTTTCGTTTTTGGTTGACGGTGCCAGCAGTTTAACCAGGCCGGACGGCGTCTGGTTCGCCTCACGCTGGACGTGAAAAAGCCGGGCGGCGCCCGGCTGCTGGTCCACCATAGTCTAGTATAGACTAGCCTATACGATCATCCTCGGCGGGTGACGTGCAAGGCCTTGCCCTGCTGTTCGAGTTCGGGGCCGGCCCAGTCCAGCACCATCACCGCCGCCTTGCTGCGCGGCACGCCGGGGAACAACCGGTCCATCATCGCCAGCACGGCGTCCGGGAAGTTGACCAGTATTCCCTCGGTCTTGTCCTCCTTTCGTTGGATCGTCACGGTCGTGACCAGGCGTGACGTGCCGGCCGGCGCGTCCACGAGGTCGTATTGAAAGTACGAGGCCGGCGCCGCGTAGGAGACTTTCGACGCCGCCGCGGTCGCGGCGGACAACAGGCCGTCGAGGCCGGGAGTGGGTTTCTTCGGGGGCGTCATGGTCGGCTCCGGTGAGGTTGTATGATCTAGTATAGCCTATACTAGCCTAGCGTCCCATCCCGTCAAGCGGGGTGGTGGTTTGTGCGCTCGCCGCTCTGTACGAACAGGGCGAAGGCCTCCGCCACGCGGTCGATTTCCGACGTGGCCCATCCGGTGTTGGGCACGCCCGATTTCTCGGTGTACACCGTCGCCGCGCGCAGGAACGCTTTCGGGAACGCCCGGCGGCGCTTCACGAACGGCTGGCCCGGGAAGTTGCGGGCGAGCAGCGCGGCGTGGTCCGCCGTGGCGGGCTCGACTCCGTTGGCAAACACGAACGTGCGGTATTTGCCTGGGTGGTTCCGTTCGAGTTCGGCCAGCGCGCCCACGGTCGCTACGTAACTGTCGGCGTCGGCCAGAGTCGGCACGATCAGCAGTTCCGTGGCCGGGGCTTCGTCGTGGCGCCCGCCGGGCAAGTCCACGATCACCACGTCGTGCGATTGCGAGAACCGGGCGACCAACGCCACGGCGCTCTCGCGCTCGCCGTCGATCACGTCGAACGCGGGCGCGATGCCGGCGCGCTCGGCGATCGAGCGCCAGGTGCTCACCGTCCGCTGCGCGTCCTTGTCGATCACGGCCACGCGCTTTCCGAGGCCGCTGAACTTGCCCGCGAGCGACAGGGCCGTCGTCGACTTGCCCTGCCCGCCCTTCTTGTTGCAAACGCTGAACACCAGTGCCATGACGGCCTCCGTTGAGTGGTTGATATAGTCTAGTATATACTGGGCTATACTATAGTCAACGGTACGGACGAAAAAAAACGGCCCGTGTGGGCCGCTGGCGTGGGGTGTTGCCGATCAGGGGTATTGCTGCCGGGCGTGCATCACGTTCACGATTTCGATGTGCGCGGGCTGAACCCGGTAGATGATGATGTAGTTCGGGTGCACCACGATTTCACGGGTTCCGGCGACACGGCCCAAGCGGTACAAGTACGGGTGCGCGGGGAGGTTCGACGTGGCCTGCTCAATGTCGCTCGCCAAGTCGTCGGCCGCGAACACGTTCAGTTCAGCGATGTCCGACAAGATTTTGTGTAACCTGAACCGCGCTCGGGGCCGCCACTCAACGGGCAGCATTGCGGGCCTTTCGGTCGGCCAGCATGGCGCGCACGTCGCCCATCACTTCATCGTGCGGAACATTCGGGGCCGGATCGTCGAGCGACGCCTGGACTTCTGCACGAAGCCAGCGGTCGTACGCCTCGGCCTCCTCGGCCGTGGCGAACTCGGATTCGATGGGTGAAAGGATCGCGTTCATGGGACTAGTTTACTCCTCGGTGGGCCGCGCCTGCAAAGTTTTGCGCGACGGTGGTAAAGGGACGCGGTGCGCCCCGGCTGCCGCTTACAGCGCGTCGGCGTTGGTGACGGTATAGGTTTGACCGGCGAACTCCAGCTCCGACATCGCACCGCTGAGGTTTTGGTCTCTGGCGAACGCGTCGTAATCAATGTAAAACCGGACCGCCTCGGGGATGTCGTTCAGGTAGCACTCGTCAAAAAACTCGGTGGCCGCGTCCAGCAGGGAGCCCTCGCGCAGGTTCACGTCGTCGAGTTTGTCCAAGGCGTCGGACAGGTTCAGGCCCAGGTCGCTAATAAGGAACGCCAGCGCCGCCTGCTCGCGCTCGTCCAGGTCGACCACCTCGTCGAACCAGCGTTCGAGCGTCGCCTGGTTGATGCCCAGCAGGCTGAACAGTTGTGCCTCGGCGTCGCTGCCGTCGACCAGTTGGATCTCGTACTCCTCGACCGGCAACCGTGCTGCGTACCCTTTGTTGTAGCCGTCCAGGTCGCTGAAGTAGAACGTCCGGCCGTCGTAGGCGTAGGGCACTGCGCAGTAGCGGGTTTGGAGTGATGCGGTTTGGTGGGCCGTGGGGGCGAGGAACTGCGCGACGTTCAGGGTTTGTGCTGCGGGTTGGTTGCTGGCGTTCATGGTCTGCCTTCCTTTCCGTGATGTTGTGCGTTTCGGAGCCTGCCGTGACGCATGAACGGACCAGCCGGCCGCCAGGGCCAGGGTTCGACGAAAGCCGCAGCCCGAAGGGACCGGGTGCCCGGCGAAAGCGAAGCGATCCCTTGACCTGAAAACGGACGGGATGGGCTATGCGTCGGGAAACGGCAGGTCTGAACGCATCGCAAGGAAAGGGGGCGAACGCCTGCAACCGCGGGAACCCGCGGCATAGGCCGTGCGCGCAGCGTGAGGCCGGTGTGTTCCAGGCGCACCGCGCCCGTCCGGGTGTTGACGTGACCGCTTCGCGTTGTTACGGTGGATTGTCGACGCGCGAGGTCGACGGTTGATGAGGCGCGATGGTCAAAGGCCGGCGGATGTTCGCCGGCCTTTGTTCGTGGTGCCCCAGGGGGAAGGAACGGGCGGCTTGCGCCGCCTTGGCCCGCGCTGGCGCCCGTTGCCTGAGGCGTTAGAGCCTGGCCCGGTGCGGTGCTGGTTCGGTTGCGGTGAACGTGGCGTCCGGCCGCACGTCGATCCGCGCTCGCTCCTGGCGAGTCCGCCCGTCGCGCACGGTGATCGTCTCGCCGACGACGGTGCCGCGCACGAGCAGCACGTCGGCGAACACGTCGGTCCAGTCGCCGTCGGGTCCAGCGAACGTGTCGAACGGGACGTTTCCCTCGACCGTCGACAGCCAGAGCACGCCCGATCCTTTCAGGCGCACCGCGTGGACCGTCACGCGGTCGGTGTTGCCGTTGGGTGCATACAGGCACGGCGGTTTCATCGCGAGGTCGCACACGTTGACGTGCGTGCCGATCGGGACGCCGATGGGCAGGTGGTCGATCAAAGCCTGGCCGGACCGGTCAATGGTCAGACTGGGAGCCGCGTGGGCGGACAGGGACAGCATCAGAGCGGTGATGATGGCAAGGTGGCGAAGCATGGGCGGTTCTCCGGTCGACGGCGCCGGGCGGCGCCTGTACCGGAACGCCCGCACGTGAGGCGGGCACAAGGTGGAACGTTAAGCAGTTTGGGTTACAGTCGCGACCGTCGCGCGATGGGTGCCGTCGGGGGCTCGGCCTCGGCCACGGCCTGGCGAAGCGCCGCCCGCTCTTGCTCGATGCGCAGCGCCCGCAGTTCGGCCGCGTCGACGAGCCGGCTTGGCAGTTCGCCTCCCAGGAAGTCGAAAAAATCAGCCAAATCATCCGGCCATTCCACAACCTGCTCAGGCAAGCGCCCGTCCCGATCCCGGACTGACGGGTCCGCCCCGGCCGCGATCAAGGCTCGGGTCATCGCCATACCGCGGGACCAGACTTGCAGCGCTTCGATGTGCAACGGCGTTCGACCTTCGCCGTCCCGTCGGTTCACATCGGCCCCGTGTTCGACCAGCCATGCAAGGCAAGCGACCTCCCGATCCAAACCTTTCGCTCGTGCAAGCAAATGGTGCAACGGCGTGCGCCCCTCCTCGTCCGCTGCGTTCACGTCGCCCCCGCGCGCCACCAGCCGGTCAATGGATTTTTTCTCAACCCTTCCACGATGGAACGTGCGAAGCAAGGTTTTCGTGGCTTCGGTTCGATTGATCTGTTCGGTCATGGTCTCCTCCTCACAGCCTACGGCGGGTGGTGGCCTGTGCAGTGCGGCTCGCTGCCATCGCCGCGTCGGCCGCCTGGCCCGGTTCGGTGGCCTCGGCCGCGGCTTCGCGCAGCACCGTCCGCTCGCGTTCGATGCGCTCGGCGAGCAGGAACGCGCGCAACGCTTCGCCGGCCGGGCCACCACCGTCGTGGGTGAACGGCGATCCGCTCAGGTCGATGCCACCTCGATCGCGCAACAGGCGAAGCATCGCGTGCTGATGGACCTCTGTAGATGTGGCGACCTGCCGGAAACGTGTCCACCAGAGCGGCACGGCGACCGTGCCGGTGGGTCGTGCGATCCAGGAATGCGACCGTTTCAAGGCTTCCGGCGCGGTCTCGTCGATCCAGGCGCCGATGCTTTCGAGGGTTGCGTTCATGGCGGCCTCCATCACAAACGTGCGCGCCGCGGTGCGGGCGCCGCATCGGTCATCGCCTCGTCGGCGGCCTGGGTAAGTTGGGCCTGTTCGCGCTCAATGCGCTCGGCGAGCAGGAACGCGCGCAACGCTTCGCCGCGCCGATCGCGCCACGGTGTGGACCACAACGGCTCTGTTTCAACGACGTTCAGGTCAGCCCCTTGCTCACGCAGCAGTGTGAGAACGGCGGTCAGATGCTGCGTATCGTGCCGATCGTCTGTTTCAATGTATGCGCTCAACCAGACCGGTCCCGTGCACGCAGCAAGGTCCGACGGCTGCGTGATGCGGTAGCCGGTCGTCGGCTCTTCGTCATCATGCGTCCCGTTCAGCAGCGCGGGCGACGCGTGAGCGAGCACCACGCGAGCCACGTCCAGGTCGTCGAGCGCGTTTTCCGCCAGGCTCGTGAGCGAGGCCAGAACTCCCGCGTCGATCGCGGCTTGACCCAGCGGTCGGGCGGCGTTGAACAGCAGCGCGAGCACGTCCGCGCGGCACGCATGGACCGCCTGCGTGAACAGGCCGGACTGCGGCGTGAGGCCGTGGTCAAGCCACGCGGCGATCACCGGGGCCGGTGCGCCCGCGGCGATGGCGGCGCTGGCTGCGGTGGTCCAGAGTTTGTTGGGTTCGTCGGTGGTGATCATGCTGCGCCTCCGTTGCGGGCTTTGCGTTGCTCCGCCGCGTCGTACGCCGCGTTGATCCGGCGATGCGTCCGGGGATCAAGGCGGGACATGGCGAGGCAGGCCGCCACGGCGGCCAGCAATCCCACGGTCACGTACACCGCGAGGCGCGCCTGGCCGTCGAGGCCCAGCGCGTCTTCGGTATAAGTCTGCACGTCGCCCAGCAGCCAGGCGACGGACAGAACGACGCACAGCGAGAAGTCCAGGGCAAGGTCGTGCGTCACCTCAATGCTTGGCTTTTTGTCGGCGAGCATCCGGCGGTTGAACGGGGCTGTTACGACGAGGCAGGCCAGCATCGCGCCCCCGACGCCCGCGTCGATCAAATCCGACACGGTGTCGGACCAGGGATGGGCGAACGGCGACAGGATCGCCATGCGGAGAACCAGCACGGCGAGAATGATGTGAGAGGATTTCATGCGAGGCTCCTTGTGGGCAGGACCGGACCGTTCCCTGTACCGCCCCGACCCGCGTTGCCGCGGGCACATGGTGGAGCGTTGACGCTGGGTGGTCAGAACGGGGCCGCGGCGCCGGTCTTGAACCCGTCGTAGGAGCGCACGAAGGCGCGGGTGAACGAGACGAGGCCACTGGCCGTCACGTCCAGCCAGTGTTCCGTGGTGTTGTCGTAACCGGGCTGACGGCGCAACCAGGCGAGCGCGCGCAGTTTCAGAATGGTCATGTCGGGTGCGACGGTGGCCGTGCGAAACTGGATTTCTTCCTCGAGGAACCGGGCGTGCAGGGAGAGGCCGGCGGTCGACTGAACCGGTTGCGGTGCCGGGCTCGGGTCGGGCGTGGTGTGTTCGTCGCGGTCGCTGAACGAAAGGGCTTCTTGCGAGGTTGCGAGGGTCATGGCGATGCTCCTGTTGAAATGGACCGGGGCGGTCCGGGGATGCCGCGGGCGCGGCGGTTGGAATGGGTCAGGCGATGCGCAGCACGTTGTCCAGGCGCTTCAGGAACCAGTCGGCAGCCTGGTAGGTCAGCACGGGCAGGCCCAGCGCAACGAAGCCGGCGACGGTCAGCATCAGCATCGCGATGCCGGCGTTGCCGGTGCGATCGCCCAGCGTCACGGCGGCGGCGAAGATCACGAAGGCCAGGCCGAGGGCGGCCGTGGTCGCGACGATGCGCAGGAACAGGTCGAGCACAGGGAAGGCGTTGAAAACGACGGTGGTGAGGGCGTGGCATGCGATGGACATGGCGGGCTCCGAGTAGGTAGGCCGGGGTGGCCTGTACCGCCATGTCCACCGTCAGGTGGGCACGTGGGAGCGTTGCGGTCGGCTCGGCTTACTCGAAGCACCAGCGAAGGTCGCCGCTGTCGTCGAACTGCACAACAAGCATGCTGTTTTCCCACTGCGCGCGATCGTCGTCGTCGAGGGCCGGGTATTCCGCGTTGAACTTTTCGAGGAAATCGTCCTCAGCTTCGAACCCTGTGAAACCGTCTTCTAGGGCTGTGATGACGCGTCGCACTTGCGATGATTCAACGCCGTCGTTGTTGGCGAGCACGGTCAAGGTCACGGCTCGGATCACGCGCGGGTCCGTGTTCGGAAACATCTCACCGGCCAGGGCGTAGAAGTCGGGGCCGTCGGTGATTGAGCCACCGTCCGCTTCGTGTTCGGCAAAGTCTGCTTCCAGTTCGTCGAGGGTAATCGTGCTGGTGTTCATGGGTCGTCTCCAAAAAGCAAAAGCCCCCGGTGGTTTAGGCCGGGGGCTTCGGTCATGGCCGCGTGTGCGGCCCTGGTTCGAACGTTGAGCGCGGTGCGTTGCGCTGATGTAACCAATAAAGCAGGTACCTCTGAGCGTGTCAACGTTCTGATGACATTTTTTTAGCGTGCGCGCGTGTTGCTCGGAAACACGGCGAACGACGGGCCGTCGGACGGGCTGACCCCGTCGAACCAGCGCAGCGGCTGCACGCCATCCACCGCCAGGTGCACGACGTTCTGGTGCCGGTCGCTGGCCCAGTGGTCGTCGAGCATCGCGGCCACGCCCGCGAAAAACACGGCCGGGGATTCGGGCTCGACGTTCGAGCGCGCGCAGTAGTCGGCGTACAGCGTGTGGATCGACGCCTTGCCGGTCCACACGGCCGGGTCGACCTGGACGTGGAAGTAGCGCACGAACCGCTCGCGCATGTCAGCACCGGAGAACGGGGCGAGGATTTGGTCGGTCATGGTCGGCTCCAGGTGGCGTCAAACGGGCACAACGTCTTTCACGAGCAGCGGCACGTAGTCGATGCCGCCGCGCTGATGACGGGGCCACGTGGTCCCGAAAAACGCATACATGTTGCGCCAGAAGTGGACCTCGTTGAGGCGGTATTGCTCCTTCACGCCCGTGGCCTGACAATGCTTCACGTAGAGCGGGTACACCTCAAACTTCGGGGTGTGCTCGCCCGCGTTCGCCGCTTTCACGTCGAACGCCTCGACGAACGACGACACCGGGTTGTTGCTCGCGATCACGCGGGCTTTCAACATGCGCACCGGGGCCGGGGCTTCGGCGTCGGGCATGAATCGCCCGCGCTGCACGAGGCGCACGGCCCCCTCGATCACGAAATCGACCATTTGCAGCAACTCGGCCGGGTTGCCGACGATCTGCTCCACGAGGTCGGTGTTGATGCCGCCCGGCTTGGTCTCGGCCTGCACGTCCCACGGGATGCAGCACAACCGGTCGGCGATCGCACCGCTGGGGTCGTCGCGGTAGCGCGGCGGCTCGTTCGTCGCGATGATCAGACGACCGCGCGGGATCATGTTGATCGACGGCTTGCCCTTGCGCGTCACATTGATCATGTCCGACGCGACCACGGCTTTGAACTCTTTCGCCGGGAAGTTCTCGGTTTCCGACGCAATGTACAGCGTCTTGCCAACCATGCTTTCCATCGCGAAGTTCTCGGCCCACTTCTCGGGCTCGACCGCGGCCCATGCCGGGTGAAACACGCGGGTGAGCAGCGATTGGAACGTGGACTTGCCGGAGCCCTTCGGGCCGACGAGCAGGATGGCCTTGCGCCACGTCTTGTCGCCCGTGACGGTCGAACCCATCGCTTCTGCAACGTAGTCCATCATGGCCGGATCGTCGTGGCACGCGGACAGGATGAACTCGCCGAACAGGCTGCTCCTGCCCAGCGGCGTGGTGGTGTAGACGCCCGACCCTTTGCTGTCAAGCGGGCCAACGCTGCGCTTCCAGTCGATGCTCGCCTGGATGCACGCGGTCGTGCCGAAACGGGGCGCCGGCTTGTGCGCGAGGATCGACACGTTGCCGTCGGCGGCTTTGACGATTTCGAGCACCGCGTTTTTCAACTGGACGTAAATCTTGCCCTTGCCCGGGGCAGGCTTCGCGTGCTCTTTGCGCAGGAACATCAGCGCGAACGACAACATGCTGTAGACGAGGCGGCTGGTCGCTTTGTCGGCGGTGTGCTGGAGCGTGAACGAAGCGGCCCGGTACTCGTTGTCCTCGTCCGTTTGCGGCGCCCAGTACGTGCCGTCGTATTTGTAAAACACGTCGTCGGTGTGCTGGGCGTTGTCGACCGACCGCCCACCGGGACGGTACATGCTGTCGGCGATGCAGTGGTTCAGATACTTCACTTCAGGCGTCACGTCATCCCGCGCGTCGGCCAGCGTTTCAAGCGCTTCCAGCGCTTGCTCTGCATCGGTCCGTGCGTTTTCCGCAGCCTCGGCTTCGGCGGCCAGGCGCTCGGCCTCGGCGGTTGCCCGCTCGACGGCCAGGCGGGCCGTGGCGACCTTCGCCTGCTCGCGGACCTGCGCCGTGCCGGTCAGCGTGGCCGCGACCGCTTCACGCTCCGTGACCTTATCTTCCGCCTTCGTCTTTGCGTTCAGGGCGGCCTTCGCTTTGGCCGTGGCGGCCTTGGCCTCGGCGGTCAGGGTCTTGATCTGCTGTCGCAACGCCTTGACCTGGGACTTGCGGTCCTCTTCCTCGGGGCGTCCGGTTTCCATGGGCTCAACGCCCGTTCCGGTGAACGCGCCCGCGCGCTCGCCGTCATTGGCGGCGGTGGCCGTGGTCGCAATCGCGGTCGCGGCGGTGGTGCGACGCGCGGCCAGCAGGGCGAGGAAAGGATCGTGCGTGTCGGCACGCCGGAGGTACAAGCGGGGGATGAAGTACCAGCGCGACGTGCCGTCGTCAACGTCACCGCCGTGGTGGTTGTCGTCGTTCGAAACGGCCTCCGGGTCGAACGCGCTGTCGTCGACCGGGCGAAGTCCCAGGCTGGCCTTTGCGACGCGGAAATCGAGCACGTCAGCGGACGGGTACGGCCGGCGCATCACGGCGGCGAGGCGAGCCTGATGCTTGACCTCGTCCGCGTCGAGGGACGAAACGGTGGGCGAATGAAACATGGTCGAGGACTCCGTTTTGGTACCAAAACTTGACGACGGAGCCGGTTCTGTCTACTTTGAGACCTGAACCAGCGCTTTGACGGGTGCAGCGTTCAATCAATCGGGCCAGTGCTTGCAGGCGCTGGTCTTTTCTTTTCAGGCGATGGATTTCTCGCGCACGGGCAGGCCGACCTCGGGGAACACGCTCGGGTCACGAACCAGGGCGATGATCACGGCCCGCAGCATTTCCGTCGGTTTCATGCCTCGTTCTGCGGCCACCCGCGCCAGTTCGTCGCGCGCCTGGCTGGGCAGTCGCAAGCAAAGGGCCGCGTCGTACCGGTTTCCGGCTTCGATGGTCATGCTCTTCTCCTCGTCGTTGAAACAAAAAAAGCCCCGGGCTGTTTAGGCCGGGGGCTTCGGTCATGGCCTGCGCTCGGCAAGCCCGCTGTGAACGTTGGTCGGGGTGCGATGCTCCACGCCCCTGCCTCTTCACATTACTGCCCCACGGTTTTGTGTCAACACCCTGATTACGTTTTCCTGCGGTACCGCTTGCTGCGCCCAGGTTGCCGGACCGTTGCCGCCGGCCCGGGCCGAAGGCGTCGACCGGCGCGAAGCGGCCGGATGGTTGGCGCGACCTGCTTACCTGTGTTCTACCCGTGTCGCAAAGCCCCATCCGGCGGCGGTCCGACGACTTACCTGTGTTTTACCTGTGTTGGCTCAAGCCCTTATGGGACAAGGTTTTGAGCATGATTTCGAAGTCTTCAACACAGGTAAAACAGGTAAAACCGCAAACTGCTCTCAGAAACCTCCAACCTCGTTTGCAAAATGAAAAACTGCTTCCCCTCCCGCTCTCCGTTTTCATTTTTCAAAATCGTTTTTGCTCTTGCACGCCAGCGCTGGATTTACCTGTGTTACCCGTGTTTGCTCCTGAAACCCTTGCCGGGCGCGGCTTCCAGCCGACACGGGTAAAAATTTTTACCTGTCTTACCTGTGTCGAAACTGTCGGTTTGCTTTCGATGGGACGTTCCAGCGCTTGCGGAAGCCAAAAAACGGGCGGCTTGCGCCGCCTTTGGCACCCGCTGGCGCCGGATTGCTGGCGCCTTCGGGGCTGCAATGGCGAACGAGCGCGGCCGCCTCTGGCAGCAAATCCGTCAGATGCTGAAGGTCGTGGTGCAGGTTGCGATCGGTGATGCTGTTGGTGGTGGTCATTGCAAACGCTCGAAACGGCAAGGAAACGACCCCATGGTGGGTCGGCTATTCCGCGTCCTGCGCCGGGCGGCAGGGTGCTCACGGTACGTCCTTGCCTCCGGCGTCACGTCATGCCGGTGGCTTTGCAATGCTTAAGATTGTCCCCTGGAAGTACCGGCATCGTCAACGACGATCGCACCATGTCGACCGACGGCCGAACCACCATCGCCCACGCCAAAGGCCAAAGGCCGAAGGCGGCCGGCGCCTCGCGCCCATTTTTTTCGCCGTGGCGTCGAGGCACGTGTCCAGACGTTAATGCCCGGCCCTGTTGCACGCCTGGACAGCGCGAAGCCTTATCCAGCAAGGGTTTGGCGGACCCTGTCCAAGCCTTCCCTCAAGGTATGGACGACGTCTGGACAGGCTGAAAGCCCTGCCCAGCAATGGTTCAGCGGGTTGTCTAGGCGTTGGGCCGACCTCCGGCAAAAACCGGCGTTTTTGACGGCTTTAGGGGCCTTTTCCCGGGCTTCGCAACGATGGTTTTTTGCCGCGGCGAGCACGTGCGGCGGGCGCGCTGCCGCGCGACCCAAACCCGGCCGACTGCGCCGCCCGGCCGACCCGCTGGCGCGCGTGGCCGTCGGCATCGGCCTCGCGTCCAAACTTGGCCGCTGGGTTCGTGCGAGCAGGACCGTACGATCTGCTCCACACTTACAACATTTTGTTTGGACGTGCGCCAGAATGGCGCCACAATGGCGCCTTATGAAAGCCGCTCACACAGAAGACTCGCGCGCCCTCGTGGAGCGCATCACCGTGCGCTTGCCCGACGCGATGATCAAAGCCATCGATGCTGCATGTTCGAAGCGCGTTGGCAACGTCTCGCGCAACACGTGGATCTTGGAGGCCGTCCAGGAAAAGTTGTCGCGTGTCGGCGGTGCGGACGATCAATCAAGTGCTGAGAGGGGAAGCCCATGAGTTGCTTCTACGAGTTCTTCGCTGGTGGGGGCATGGCCCGTGCTGGCCTGGGTGACGGGTGGGATTGCCTGTTCGCCAACGATTTCGACCACAAGAAGGGCGCTACGTACCGGCAAAACTGGGGTGGCGACGAGTTGCTGACGGGTGACGTGCGTTTGGTGAAGCCCGACAGCCTTCCTGGCCGCGCCAACCTCATTTGGGGCTCATTCCCGTGCCAGGATTTGTCGCTGGCAGGTGCCGGCGCGGGCTTGAAAGGTGACCGCTCGGGCACGTTCTGGCCGTTTTTCGACGTGGTGAAGGGCCTGATCGCGGACGACCGCGCGCCCGACATCATCGCGTTGGAAAACGTCGTTGGCACGCTGCACTCGCACGGTGGGAAAGACTTCGCGGCGATATGCACGGCGCTTGATCGCGTCGGGTACCGTTTCGGCGCGATGGTGATCGACGCGGCTCTGTTTGTGCCGCAGTCCCGGCCTCGCCTGTTCGTGATCGGTGTCCGGAAGGATTTGCCGATCCCGGACGCGATCGTGCGCCAGGACGCGTCGCCCCTGTTTCACCCGAAAGCCCTTTTGACCGCGTTGGACAAACTGACCGCGAAAGCCCGACAGAACTGGGTGTGGTGGCAACTGCCCGCGCCTGCACCGCGCGAGTCGGTGTTCGCCGACCTCGTGGAGGAGCGCCCGACCGGCGTGGCCTGGCATACGACGGCCGAGACGCAGCGGTTGCTCGCGATGATGAGCGACGTGAACCTCGCAAAGGTGGAGAAAGCCAAAAAGGCGTCGAAGTCGACCGGCCGCCGAATGGTTGGCGCGATCTATCGACGCACACGGCGCGACGACGAAGGCAACAAGGTCCAGCGGGCGGAAGTTCGCTTCGACGACGTGGCCGGTTGCCTGCGCACGCCCTCCGGGGGTTCGAGCCGACAGTTGATCATGGTGATCGACGGAAGCAAGGTCCGCACACGCCTCATTTCAAGCCGCGAGACCGCCCGACTGATGGGTCTGCCCGATCAGTATGAGTTGCCCGCGAACTACAACGAGGCGTATCACCTGACCGGTGACGGAGTCGCGGTGCCGGTCGTCCGCCACATCGCAGCGAACATTTTTGAGCCGATTTTGGCTGTACATCCTGCGGGCGCGAGGGCTGTAGCATGAGCATTGTTCCGTGCGAACAAAACGGCGCACTGCGCAAGTTGATCGAAGAGTATGCCGAGAACCTGAAGACTGAAGCGCACAAGATCGGCGATCATGGCCTTACCGAAGTAGAGTTTTACAACAGCGGTGTGTTTCGGGGAGCCATCGAACGGGTGCGCGGACAGTTTTCCGCGTCCATGCGGGAAAAGCGCGAGTTCGTGCAGCACATCCTCAACCACATGCAGGACAACGGGCACATCGTCGAGTGGGAGTCCGCAGGCGAAGCGAACCGGCATGACTACATCGTGCGCTTGAACTCGGGGCGTACGGCGGCGATTGAGTTGAAGGGTTGCCTAGACGGCAACAACACCAACATCTTTGAGCGCCCGCCCCACGCCGAGGAGTTCGTGGTCTGGAGCGTGTGCACGAACCCTGGCGCGGACCCGCGCCATAACGCATGGTCCGGCATTCACACGCGGTTGAGCGCTGAAATCATTTCCCGCGGTCAGCGCGTCGATGGCGTTGTGCTGTGGGACATGGTTTGCGGCACCGTGGGTCGTCCTTGCCCGAAGATCAAAGACGACGCAGAGCGGGTCACGGAAGCAGGACCATTCTCGGTGCCACCGCCGTGCATTTATGTGTTGCCGGCGACGATCCCGAGTCCGCGCAACAACCCGACTCCGAAAGCCCAGCGTCTCGACGATGTGCAACTGCTGAAAGCGTTCCACGAATGTTTCAAGGGCCGCGACGAGGAAGTCAACTACGTTGACTTTGAGGTGGGCTATCACGGAACCGATACGGTCCGAAAAACGCGGGTGACACGCAATGGCGAAATCCAGCGCGAGTCAGAAGCAACGGCGATCCGCCGCTCCTGACGAAACGCCCGAAGCCCTCCGGTCTCGCACCATGCGGGCCGTGAAGTCGAAGAACACCGGCCCCGAAATGATTGTGCGCCGGTTCCTTCATGCGGCGGGCCTGCGTTACCGGCTGCATGACCCTAGCCTTCCAGGAAAGCCTGACCTTGTGTTTCCGGGTCGCCGTGTCGCCTTGTTCGTGCACGGCTGCTTCTGGCATCAACATCCACACTGTCCCGCGGCGGCTCGGCCGAAATCCAGTTCCGATTACTGGACGCGAAAACTCGACGGCAACGTTGCACGCGATGCGCGCCATCAGTCAGCCCTGCGTGAGGCGGGGTGGACCGTCCTAATCATCTGGGAATGCGAGACCCGCAGATCGGAAGCGCTTGACGCATTGATGCAGCGCCTCCGGGCCTGATGCAATCAACGCTGCTTTTCGCGGGCCGATGGCAACGCGGCCAGACGCTCGGCGTCCCGGCGCAAGTTGCGCAGCGCCCGCCAGTCGCTGGGCGTCAGCGGGATGGTCATCTTGTGCCCATTGGGCGCTATGATTTTCGGGTGCTTGCTGCGACCTTTGGCCTGGAACGTCCAGCCGCCTCTTACGAGACTGGCGACCGCCGCGTTCACGTCTTTATCGTTGCTGAAATGCTTCGTCGTCATGCTGCGCTCCGTTCGTTGATGGGTGGACGCTCGCCCTGATGGACGAACGGCCCCGACGAACGGGCGGTGTGCCGGGCTTTCCTCCCGGCGGGTCGCGTGGATGAGCGCCGTGGCGCTGGTGCTGCTGTTGTTGTCGTACTGACGGGTTACGCCGTCAAGCCGTTGGCCTTTGAGGCCGTCACCTTCAGCGCGGCAAGCGCCCAAATCAGTGCCGGCAAGTGCTCGCCCTCTGGCCACGGCTCGATCGATGCACGGGCCTGCAAGGCGGTCATCACGTCGTCGTGGTGACCGTGCTTGACGGCCTGCTCGACGTTCGGGTGAATCGACACGGCGAGCGTGTCCTTCATGTTGTAGTCGGCGATGAGGTTCGCGCGGTACATCATCAGACCGCCCAGCGGCACCTGGTGAACGAGGCACGACGTGCCGATCTGCACCGTCGCCAGCCTCATCATCGCCGGGTCGATGTCGTTTGCGAGCACGTACGTGCAGGCCACGCCGGCCTTGCCGTGCGTCACGAAGCGATGGCGCAAATGGGCCAGCAGCAGCGCGCCCGCTCCGCACGTCGGGTCGGCGATCTGGTCCGGTTCACCAGCGTCTACCGGCGCGCTCTTGTCCAGCGCGAACCGCGTCACCACGTCGGCGACGTACGTCGGCGTCATGAACTGCGCCTGCGCCTTGGCCGACTTCGGCGCGATCGACGCGCCGTAAAAATCGCTCAACAGGTCGGCGAACGGTACGGACGTTGCGACGAGTTTCTGGTACTCGACGCCCAGCGCGACCAGGTTGGCCCATGCCTTGGGGTGGTCGCGGTACTCGTCCAGCGCGATCAGGTGGCGGTCGTCGAACCAGACCGCGCCGTCGAACGGGTGGTTGACCGGGAGCACGTGCGCGAGGCAGTTGAACTGCAACTGCACGAGGTCGTCGACGATCGCTTTGGCGCCCGAACGGATCGGGTTGCGTTGGGCAAACCGCTCGATGCGGTCGGTGAACGCCTGGAGCGGCGTGGTGGTCTTTTTGTGTTGCATGGCGTTTCTCCGTTGGTGCTGCATGGTTGGGGAGTGCCCCGGCCAGCCGGGCGTTACAGAGCCGCGAAGAAAGCGCCGTAGCGCTGGTGCTGCTACGTGGTGAAGGCGATTACCCTCCCTTCAGTTCGTCGAGCATGGTCAACGCTTCGCTGCGGAACGGCTCCTGGGTGCGCTGCGCCACGTCTTCCAGCGTCTCACCGTCCCACATCCGGCACAGCGGTTCGTCCAAATCCGGCGGTGACGTGCCCATGCCGTCATCGCCGCCGTGGTTCTCGATGCGACCGCGCGTGCGGTGCCATTCGTCGATGCTTTCCTCGAGCGCGTCCAGGTCCTGACTTTCCAGCGCATCGCCCATCGCCACGACGCAATCGTAGATTTCATCATCCCCCGACACGAAGTCGGCGAACTCGTCGTTATCGTGCTCGAGCGCGATGCTCCGGGGAGTTTCACCGTGGTTGTCGGGCTCGCTGGGGTCAAGGCAGTAGAACAGCAGTGTCCGTGCGATCGAGGGGTTGCCGGCCGCCGCTGCGATGTGCAAGAGCGACTGTCCGTCGCTGTTGCGCCAGGTACGGATGTTCGGCACCTGGGGAGCGAGGGCGATAACAGCACGGTTGTCGCCCTCGGCGACGGCTTTGCGAAGCGCCGTCACAGGGCGGCGGCTCGACGGGTTTTTCGTTTCGTCGGCCTTGCGATTGCATTTGCTCATGTGCTTCTCCGTTGGTTGTGCGGTTGGGTTGAGTGCCCCGACCAACTCGGGCCTTTCGATGGGCGTGCCTCCCATCGGGTCGCGGAGAAAGCGCCGTGGCGCTGGTGTTGCTGCTAGGCGTTGCGGGCCGCCTCGTTTGCCTCGGCCAGCGACCAGAGGCGGTGGTAGAACTCGGTGCCGGTCATGGCCTGCCTCTCATCAACGCAAACTTCCAGGTACGTCCGGTACATCTGCGGGCCGTTCCAGTTGATGGCCTCGTGCGTCACCGGGCCGTCCCAAACTTCGATCAGCCAGCGTTCGAAATCAGTCATGGGTCAAGCCCTCGAAAAGCAGTTCGTCCGACGAGCCGGTCGGGTCGCGCAGCATCGCCTCGGCCACCGCGCTCGGCGTCGGACGTTGCCGCGGCTGCGGTTCTTCGTCGTCCCACGATGCCGGGTAGCCGTACAGGTCCAGAAACTCGCGGTCGGTCATTTCGTCGTCGATCGCCGCTGCCTGGGTGGTCGTGCTCTTGCTCATTGTGTTGCTCCGTTTCGTTTCGTTGGTCCTGCGGTTGTGTTGTGCGGTCACTACCGCCGCTTTAATCCTCCGTCTCTTCCATCACCGCGTCGTAAAACGCATCGAACTCCATCGCCTCGCCTGGCGCGCAGCAAAACGCAAGATAGCCCGCGTACATCGCCGCGCCCTGAACCACGACATCCTTGCTGCGGGGCACGCCCCACACGGCCAGCCAGCGGTAGAACGTGTCAGCGGCGAGGGTGTCGCCGTCAAATTCGCGAAGGTACCCGTCGATCTCGGCCGCCCACTCCTGCACCGTTTTGCGGAACACATCGAAGGGCATGAAAGCGTCACCCTCGTCGAGGTCATTTTTTTTGGTGTACGAGTGGGCGGTGCAGATGTAGTCGACGAACATGCGATGAAAGCCGACCTGCTCGATGGCCTTGCCGGTCAAGCCGTACATCAACGTGCCAACCCACTCGTCAAAGAGTTTCTTCAGCATGGTGTTCTCTCCAGGTTGATTGAAGTTGAGGGCGGTGGTGACGGTGTTGTCGATGGTGTTCATACAAAGCACTCCTAAATGGTCAAAGATGGTGTTGTGAACGGACGGTCTTACGCGGACGGCTGGGCCTTGTGCGCTGCGTCGTACGCCGCACGGCGTTCGGCCACGCCGGCCTGCACCTCGGCGTCCTTCAACGCCTCCGCCAGCGTCTGACGCTGGGCGGCGTAGTCCACGGCTTCCTTGGTGTAGACGTTGACCGACACCACCCCGAACGAGCCGTCACGGAGTTCACCCGCGAACAGGTTCAGGTGCTCGGCCAGCGCGCCCTCACGGTCGGACGCGCGTTCGAGCACGTCGATCACGGCAGTGTTGTCGGCGAGGTACCCGTTGCAGATGCGGGCAAGGTCGAGGGCGGTCACCGGGTCGCCGGCCTGGCTGGTCGTTTCGGCGTGGATGTCCATGCCGCTGTCGATGAGGTAGCCCACGATGTCGGCGTGGCCGCGGCGTGCGGCCACGATCAACGGGGTGATGCCGTTTCCGTCGACGACGGACGGCAGGGGCGGCATGACGGCGCACGCGCCGTACAGGGACTTCACGGTGTCGAGGTCACCGCGCGCGGCGGCGGTCAACAGCCATTCCAGACGGTCGTTGGAAAAGCCGGACGGACGTTGGGCGATGCGAGTGCGACGGTTTTTGGGTTGCATGGCAAGCTCCAGTTTTGCTGCGTCGAGGTCCGTACGTCGGGCGACGTGCGGGGCGTTGCACCCTCGACAAACTGGGCTTGCTGCTGGTTGCGGCCACCGGCCGGGACTGCTGGCCGCTGGTGGTCAGGCTTGGTTACCTGCTCCGAGATCGCGTGGTGATGGATACTGCGCGGTCATGGACCGCATCCACGGAAATCGTACGCCTGGTGTTTGGGGTTTGTACAGCGATTTTTTAGAGGGCTGGCCGTCGGTCTGCGGACCGGCTGCGGACGCCAACGCTCCAGGATTTTGAGCCCGCCGACCGGGGAAAACGGCCGACGGTGGCCGGTGGTTCAGCCGGCGGCGTTGAGCATAGTGCCGTCGTTCGAGGCTTGCGCTCGTGACGCTCGGTACGCCGTGTGCCAGGTGAGCATACAAACATGAAAATGCTCACCGACGCCAAGCAGATGCGGCCAACTGACGAAATCTCTCAACGCGCGATCGGGGCAGGTCGGAATATCAATCGGTAGATTTTTTCGGTTGATGTTCCATGCATGGCTGCTCGTCAGGTTGCGACTCCGGGCGTACTCCCTGATGCCGTTGATGGGGAGGTACGTCCGCTTTTTGCCGCCGCCCCGCTTCAGGTTGCTTTTCAGAAAAGCAACCCAGCCCTTCCACTCGCCGTAAACCTGGTTTGGTGCGACGGGCATGTCGCTGGGCCATCCGGGTTGCTGGGTGCATTCGTGGTAAGCCTGCTGGCTTTTGATGCCGCGACCTACGGCGTACGCCGACGCGTCGACGTAGGGTCGCCATCCTGCGGCGCGGATGGTGTTCAGTTCGGCTTCGGTCACCGGGTTCGCCTTGGCTTGCCTCACCCGGTCCGCAAGTCCCGGGTCCGTCACCAAACCGATCCGCATCAGTTTTTCGAGGTGGTCCAGGACAGCCTGGATCAACTCCAGAGGCTTGGTTTCCTTGTATTCGACCTGAACATCCCAGATCGGATCGAGGCACGTCAACGGGGCCTCGCGCACCCGGATGACGGCCCATCCGTTCGCTCTGAGGCGCGCGCTCTTGAGGCGGTCGTGCTCCACGCGATCCCGGTGCCAGTGCCGTCCGTCGTATTCGACGATCAGCCGTCGCGACCGGTCGAGAATATCAACGTCCAGGTGGACGATTTCCTGCCCGTCGAGCACGTCGATGTTGGCCCTGTCGGTGCCGATGGTCAGAACGTTGGTCAGGCCATGCTTTAAGATTTGCTCGACCTTGGACGAGCCCGCGAAGGGTTGAGCGTTATCAAGAAACCTGGCCCAGCCTTCCCACTCGTCTTTGTAATAGGCCGCTGGGTTGCTGGGGACTTCGTGGGGCAAGCGCCCGGATTTGCCAAGGCTCACGAAGTGCTGCCGATCAACAATACCGTGCTCCTTGGCCCATTGCTTCAACTGCGTGTAAGGCCAGCAGGTTCGATTCGCCATGACCTTTCTGCGCGGTCCGGTGTGCCCGACGCGGCGTCCGTTGTTGAGAAAAACGGTCATGGACACGAAGCCAGGGTAGAGCCGTGGATTCTTACGAATATCGGCCGGAAAATCCTGACGCTCGGTGCGAGCTTTCCATGCCCTCACCGTTCGGATTTGTTCGTCTTGCGCCCACTGTGAGGCTTGGGCGAGGGTTCGGTATCGCCCGATGAAATCGCCGAACGTTGTGTAGTCCGGGTAGCGCGATAGGTTGGCCCGAAGGTGCGCCGGAAAGTCTGCCCGCTTCGCCCGCGTTCTGTATTCGGCGTGCGCCGTGATGCCTTGTGCCTGAGCCCATTCACGTGCGTCCTGGAGTGTCCCGGTTTTGCTCGCCATCCTCTGGCCATGGTATGCCTGCACGTACTAGGCATACCAAGTTGGGCCGCTTAAGCAACCCTGTCGCTCGGGCTCAGATTTGCAGCGTGTCGAGCCAGGCGCGCAGTTGGTCGAGCGCGGCCGGGTCGGACGCGGCGCGCGCCTTGATCTGGTCCAGCACGTCCGCGGCCACCGCGGGCGTGGCGCCCGGGATGGGGATTCCACAAAGCCCGAAAATCTTGCGCTCGTGGGCCTCGGCCATCGGGCGCAACGCGTTGATCCGGGCCTCGATGTTCACGTAGGACAGGGTGATTTCGCTGGCCTGCTCGTCCACGTGGTTCAGCGCCTGTTTCACCAGGCGCGTGTCGGCCCGGCCGCTCGTGTCGCCGCCGACGATGAGGCTGTACATTTCGCCGCCGAACGTCCGGCGCAGGTCGTGAAGCGTCACGTACGTGCCCGAGTGCTCGCTGGCGAGGTCCAGCAGCGATTGCACCGCCACGATGTGGCCGGTGGCGGCGGTCCGGCGTTCGGTGGGGAACACGTGGTCGCTGACGGGGATGGGAACGCCGCGTTTGGCCCGCTCCACGTCCCGGCCGCGTGGCTGGGCGTTCCGGGCGATGCGTTCCCGCAAGAGCGCTTCCAGCCCCGGGCAGAGCGGCACGTAGTGGACCCGCTTGTTCTTCGCCCGTTCTTCGGTGATGCGAAACCAGCGCTTTTCAAAGTTGATGTCCACCACCTTGGCCGCGAGGGCTTCCATTTTCCGGAACCCGAGGCAAAGCGTGGTGATGATCGCGTCGGCCATGACCGCGCGAGTCCAGGGGTGGCCGGTCGTCACCGCCGTTTCGGGGTTGCGCTGGGCGGCGATGAAACGCAACCAGGCCACGCCTTTCTCGTCGTCCGTCGCCAGGTAGCGCTGCGCCCGTTTGGGCTTGGGCAGGGCCGCGTCGTGGCTTTTCAGGAACTCGTCGAACGGATGTACCGGCGCCGCTTCGCTGGACGACAGGCGACCGTACGCGGCACGGCTGTACCGCCACACTTTCAGGGCCGTGGCGTCCTTGTGCTTCTTGCGCACCGCGGCGATCAGCGTTGCCAGGTCGTCGGCGGTCACGTCGACGACGGGCTTGCTCCATAGGGGCTGCTTCATGACCACAGCGATCGTGTTCTTGCGATCGCGGGCGGTGTTGGCGGTGTCGGCCTTGCCTGCCGCCGCTTTTTCCGCCGACCGGCGCTCGGCGTCGCGCGTCAGCATGAGCCCGAACGTCAGGCGCTTCGCCACGTCCTTGGCCGCGGTCTTTTTCTCGTTGTCCTGGCGTTCGTGGTTCGGGTCGATGCCCTGCTGCATTTTGGCAAGGGCCAGGCCGGCGGTCTTGCGCGCCTGCCCGAGGCTGGTGGTGCGGTAATCGCCGCACTTGAAACGGCAGACCCGACCGGCCAGTTTGCGCTCGGCGTACCACGTCTGCACCCCGGTGCGGTAGCGGCGCAAGGCAAAACCTGGAGTCGACGCGTCGCGGATGAAGTAGTACGCCACGTCGTCGGCCACGGGCTCGGTGATGAGCCGGCCGGCTTCGTCGACGCCCACCGGTTTCTGCTCGAACGGCAGGCGGCGCATGGCGTCGATGGTCTTTTCCGTGAACGGGATTTTTCCGGCGGCTGGTGTTGGCATGGTGCGGGCGTGGTCGGTGGGTCAGCCGACAGGATACAGGGATACGCAATCCTCATGTGGCCGCGTATCCCCTGCGTATCCCTCCTTGCCCGGCGAAACCAGGTTATTTCCGCCCAAATCTCCGCCGAACGGGTCGCCGGCCGGGTCGGATTTCAGGGCGCCGCGCAACCCCTGGAATCACTCGAAACGCCCGGTACGCGCCATTTCCAGCAGCCTGGCGACGCGTTCCTCGGTGGCCGGGTGGGTGCTGAACAGGCTTGCCATCCCGGACCCGCTCAACGGATTCATGATCATCATCTGCGCAGTGGCCGGATGCTGCTCGGCCGTGGCAAACGGAATGCCGCTCGCGTAACGATGGATCTTGTCGAGCGCCGAAGCGAGCGCCTGCGGGTCGCCGGAAATCTGCGCG
>Ga0255336_100561_pt1 | contig 52281 bp, 46 predicted proteins | sample MeOH1_35cm_T3_17_FD_189102 | JGI IMG/M metagenome (GOLD analysis project Ga0255336, IMG submission 189102) | Sandy soil microbial communities from University of British Columbia, Vancouver, Canada - MeOH1_35cm_T3_179 | ecosystem: Engineered > Artificial ecosystem > Sand microcosm > Unclassified ... | reverse complement strand
CTGCTAGCGGCTTTGACGGTTGCTCTGCTTGCTACCGTCTCGATTGGCGCACACGCTAAAGATTGGTCGACTATCCGTTTCGGCGTTGACGCCAGCTATCCCCCGTTTGAGTCGAAGGGCTCGGACGGCAAGCTCGTTGGCTTCGATATCGACCTCGGCAATGAAATCTGCGCGCGCCTGAAGGCCAAGTGCGTGTGGGTCGAAAACGACTTCGACGGCATGATCCCGGCCCTGAAGGCGAAGAAGTTCGACGGCGTGCTGTCGTCGATGTCCATGACGCCGCAACGCGCCGAGCAGATCGCTTTCTCGTCGAAACTGTTCAACACCCCGACGCGCCTCGTGGCGAAGAAGGGTTCCGGCATCCTGCCGACGGCCGACTCGCTCAAGGGCAAGACGGTTGGCGTGGAACAAGGCACGATCCAGGAAACCTACGCCAAGACGTACTGGGAGCCGAAGGGCGCGAAGGTCGTGCCGTATCAGAACCAGGATCAGGTCTATGCCGACTTGCTGTCGGGCCGTCTGGACGCGGCATTGCAAGACGCGGTGCAAGCTGAGATCGGCTTCCTGAAGACGCCGCGCGGCGCCGGCTTCGACTTCGTCGGCAAGGATCTCGAAGATCCGAAGATCCTCGGCAACGGCGCAGGCATCGGCATGCGCAAGGAAGATACCGATCTGAAGACGAAGGTCGACAAGGCAATCGCCGAGATCATCAAGGACGGTACGTACAAGAAGCTCGAGAAGAAGTACTTCGACTTCGACGTGTACGGCAGCTAAGCTGGCAACCGGGCCGGCCATGCGCGTCTGACGGCGCGCGGGTCGGTTCGCAGAAACGGGCTCCGCCACATGGCGGAGCCCGTTTTCATTTGCGGCGCCCCATAAAACCACACACTGCGTCATATCGGCTAAGATCGTGCGATCGAGGCGATCACGCGGCGCCACCCGCCGGTTCGAGCCCAACCCGTCATCAAGCAAGTTCCCTACTGTTATCAACGAGATAGCGCGGCATGCCCCCTGGCCGCGGATTTGAAAACCATGCAAACCCAAACCCATCCGCTGATTGCCCCGACGCTCGGCACCGCCCGCAACCTGACGAGCTTCCACTACGGTCCCGGCAGCGGCCAGAAGATTTACATCCAGTCGTCGCTGCATGCCGACGAACTGCCCGGCATGCTGGTGTCGTGGGCGCTGCGCCGCAAGCTGGCCGCGCTGGAAGCGGCCGGCAAGATCCGCGGTGAAGTCGTGATCGTGCCGGTGGCCAACCCGATCGGCCTGAACCAGCACTTTCTCGGCCATCTTACGGGGCGCTTCGAAACCAACACGGCACAGAACTTCAACCGCAATTTCCACGATCTGTCGGCACTGGTGCAGCCGGTCATCGAGTCGCGCCTGACCGACAATGTCGACGCCAACCGCACGGCGATTCGCACGGCCATGCGCGAGGCGCTCGACGCGCAAAGCCCGCAAACCGAACTCGAATCGCAGCGCCTCGCGCTGCAAAAGCTCTCGTACGACGCCGACGTCGTGCTCGATCTGCATTGCGACTGGGAAGCGGCAATGCACATCTACACGAACCCGGACCTGTGGCCGGAAGTCGAGCCGCTCGCCTGCTATCTGGACGCCAAGGCGTCGCTGCTCGCGCTCAATTCGGTGGGCAACCCGTTCGACGAAATCCACAGCTTCTGCTGGTCGGATCTGCGTGGCCGCTACGGCGACCGCTTCCCGATTCCGAACGGCTCGATCTCGGTCACGATCGAATTGCGCGGCCAGCGTGAAGTGTCGTACGAGTACGCTGAGCACGACGCGCAGGCGATTATCGAATACCTGACCTCGCGCGGCGTGATCGACGGCACGGCCGCCCCGCTGCCGCCGCTCGAATTCGCCGCCACGCCGCTTGCCGGCGCCGAGCCGATCGTCGCGCCGATCAGCGGCGTGCTCGTATATCGCTGCGAAGTCGGCACGTGGGTCGACGTGGGTCATGAGATTGCCGATATCGTCGATCCGCTGACGGAGCAGGTCGTCACGCTAAAGAGCAGCGTGGCCGGCGTGCTGTATGCACGGCATTTGACGCGCTTTGCAACGGCCGGCCTGGAGTTCGCGCGCATTGCCGGTTCGAAGGCGTTCCGCAGCGGCTCGTTGTTGAGCAACTAAAAGCACAACGCGGGCCGGCGGCGTTGTCGCGCATCGCGGCGCATCGCATCAAGCGCGTTCGTAAGCGCTTGAGCCGTAACGTAAATCGCCCGCTGTTTCAGCGGGCGATTTACGTTTACGCGCCTTTTATTAGAACCGTGCTCAGAAAGCCGGAATGATCGCGCGTTTGAATTGCGTGTCGATGTACTTGCGCACTTCATCCGACTCGTACGCCGCCACTAGTTTCTTCACCCACGGCTGATTGCGGTCCTGCTCGCGCACCTCGATCAGATTCGCGTACGGACCTTTGAGGTCTTCGATCGCGATCGCGTCTTTGGTCGGCTGCAGGCCGGCCTTGACCGCGTAGTCGGTATTGATCGACGCCGCGTCGAGATCGCTGAGCGCGCGCGGCAATTGCGCGGCGTCGAGTTCCACCAGTTCGATCTTCTTCGGATTTTCGGCGACATCGAGCGGCGTGGCGTTCACGCCGTTGCTGCCGACGCCCGGTTTCAACCTGATCACGCCGTACTTCTGCAAAAGCAGCAGCGCGCGATTGCCGTTCGACGGGTCGTTCTGGATGCCCACCTTCGCGCCTTCCGGCAAGTCTTTGAGCGACTTGAGTTTCTTCGAATAGAAGCCCATTGGCGACCCGTAGGTCAGGCCGACGTTGACGATCTTGTAGCCGCGCTGCCTGGTCTGGCTGTCGAGAAACGGCTGGTGCTGAAAACCGTTGGCATCGAGGTCGCCTGCATCGAGCGCGGCATTCGGCTGCACGTAATCATTGAACTCGATGACCTTGAGGTTCAGCCCTTCGCGCGCCGCCACCTTCGTCACGACCGACCAGATTTGCGCATCCGGACCGCTCATCGTGCCGATCCTGAGTTGTTTGCCGTCAGCGTGCGCGAAATCGTTTTTCACGCGCTTATATGCACGATCTGGAAAAAGCTTATATGGGCGGCCCTTGCGTGACTCCGGCTTGCGCGGCCAGGCGAGTGTCGCGCCCGCGCGACAGATTTCGAAAATAACCGCGCTGTCACATACCTTACTCTGCGTTCCCTTAAATTGCGGGCCATCGCACGACCTTACCAAAGAGTTGGCGCGCGATCGCTTACTTTTTAATCGGAGAAAGTTTTGAACAAGAAAATATTGACTGCCGCTACTCTCGCTCTCTTCGCCACTGCTGCTCACGCGCAAAGCAGTGTCACGCTGTACGGCTTGATCGACGCCGGTATCAGCTACGCGAACAATTCGAAGACCGCAACGGGCCACGACAGCATCTTCAAGTACGACGACGGCGTCGCACAAGGCAGCCGTTGGGGCCTGCGCGGCACGGAAGATCTGGGTGGCGGCCTGAAGGCGCTGTTCGTGTTGGAAAACGGCTTTAACAGCGGCAACGGCACGCTGGGCCAGGGCGGCGCGCTGTTCGGCCGTCAGGCATTCGTGGGTCTGTCGAAGGACGGCGCCGGCTCGCTGACGTTCGGCCGCCAGTACTCGTTTTCGACGGACTATCTGGGCGGCAGCTACTCGAACGGCGGCCAGACCGTCGCGGGTAACTACGCTTACCACATCAACGACGTGGACCAACTGACGTCGAGCCGTATCAACAACGCAGTCAAGTTCAGCAGCGCGAATTTCGCGGGCCTGACCTTCGGCGCAATGTACGGCTTCTCGAACCAGGCCGGCGCATTCGGCGGCGCACCGGCAACCGGCCCGGCCGCTGCACCGGTGGCGGGTTCGTCGCGCGCTTACAGCTTCGGCGCGAACTACGCGAACGGCCCGTTCGGCGTTGGCGCGGCGTACACGGATATCCGTTTCCCGGGCCAGGCATCCCCGACGTTCTCGACGGCTCTCGCCAACGTGACGACGGGCACGGTCCGCGATCTGCGCACGTTCGGCGTCGGCGGCCGTTACTCGATCGGCGCCGCGACGCTGTGGGCGTTGTACACGAACACGCGTTTCGAACCGATCTCGGGCAGCTCGACGACGTTCACCGCGTACGAAGCGGGCGCGAAGTACGCGTTCACGCCGGCACTGACGGCAGCCGCGGGCTACACGTACATGCACCTGAGCGACGCGAACACGGGCCACTGGAACCAGGCGGACCTGAGCGTCGACTACGCGCTGAGCAAGCGTACGGACGTGTATGCACTGGGTATCTACCAGATCGCTGCGGGCCGCAACAAGGGCCAGGATCTGCAGGCGCAGATCGGTTCGAGCACGAGCTACTTCAACACGTCGGGCACGGGTTCGGACAACCAGTTGGCATTCCGCGTCGGTATCCGTCACAAGTTCTAAGCGAGTCTCTTTCGCAGCGGGGAACGCGAGTTCCCCGCTGGATCGGAAGTCCGGAAAACGCCCTGCGGGGCGTTTTTCTTTTAGGGCGACACTATCAACCCGACGTACCTCGTATCGCCTCGCAACCCGATGCAAGAAAGTGCTTGACTATCTATCTAGTAGTAGATAAAGTTCAGTCATGGAAACGACCCCGACAGTTCGCGAGCAGATTCTCGATCACGCCATCACGTTGATGATGCAGCGCGGTTACAACGGTTTCAGCTACCGCGATCTGTCTGAGCTGGTTGGCGTCAAAACGTCGAGCATCCACTACTATTACCCGTCAAAAGACGACCTGGTGCTGGAAGCGGTCAACGAATACAGCAAGGAAGTGCTGGCTTCGCTGTACGCTATCGACGCCAGACTGCCGGCCAATACGAAGCTCAGCAAGTACACCAGGCTTTTCGGCCGAACGCTGGGCGACGGCGACCGGATCTGTCTGTGCGGCATGCTGGCATCGGACATCGCGTCGTTGCCGGAAAATATTCGCGAGGCGATCCAGGCGTTTTTCAAAGCCAACGAAAAATGGCTGGCGCAAGTGCTCGCGCAGGGCGCGCAGGAGCACACGCTGGCGGTGAACGGCAAGCCCGAATCCGCTGCGCGCGCGCTGTACGCCGCTTATCAGGGCAGCGTGCTGGCAAGCCGGCTGTTCGGCACGAAGGCCCGGCTGGAAGATGTAGAAGCATCGTGGAAGAAAGCGCCGTAATGCTGTCATGGAGGTGGTCGCCCGCCTCCTTGTTTTTACCCTCAAATCTATCTATACGTAGATAGATTTTAATTCGAAATCATCGGCGCGAAGTACGCGTCATTTTTTAGCGTCCTTTATCTATCTAGTAGTAGATACCCACTTGTAAGGAATTGATCATGACCCGAATCGACAACGTGCTGTACCGCGCTCATGCCAAGGCAACCGGTGGCCGTGACGGCCGCGCTGTGGTGCCCGAAAGCAACCTCGACCTCAAGCTGACCACGCCGAAACAACTCGGCGGTGCGGGTGGCGAAGGCACCAACCCGGAGCAACTGTTCGCGGCCGGCTATAGCGCGTGTTTCGTCGGCGCAATGAAGTTCGTCGCGGCGCGCGAGCGCATCGCGATCCCCGCGGACGTCTCCGTGGAAGGCAGCGTCGGCATCGGCGCGATTCCGAACGGCTTCGGAATCGAAGTGGAGTTGAAGATCTCGCTGCCCGGCATGGCGCAGGAAGCGGCGCAGGCCCTCGTCGACAAGGCACATATCGTGTGCCCGTATTCGAACGCCACGCGCAACAACATCGCCGTCACGCTCACGCTCGTCTGAATCGAGACCCTCTTCCCATTTATCGAATGTCCCGGAGTTCATCATGAAGATCAAGTTCGTCCCTGTGCTGCTGGCTTCCGCCCTCGCCTTCGGCTCCGCCTTTGCAGCGAGCCCCGCTTCGCAACCCACGCCCGACCGTGTGACGTCCGGCTTCCTGAAAGCGCTCAACAGCGGCAAGGGCCCCGCGATCAACACCTTGCCGCCTGCTCAGGCACGGCAAGTTCTGGTGGATGCACAGAACGGCGTGAAAGTCGATCTGTCGGGTATCGACGTCTCCAATCGCACCATCGAGCAGGACGGCGTCAGCGTTTCGCTGACCATCGTCCGGCCGCACGGCGCGAGCGGGACGCCGCCTGTCTTCATGTTCTTCCACGGAGGCGGCTGGATACTCGGCGACTTCCCGACTCACGAGCGTCTGGTGCGTGATCTGGTGGTTCAGTCGGGCGCCGTGGCGGTCTTCGTGAACTACACGCCTTCGCCGGAAGCCCGTTATCCGGTCGCGATCAACCAGGCCTATGCCGCTACGAAGTGGGTGGCCGCGCACGGCGACGAGATCGGCGTCGACGGCAGTCGCCTTGCGGTGGTCGGCAACAGCGTCGGCGGCAACATGGCCGCGGTGGTGAGCCTGATGGCGAAAGAAAAGCAAGGCCCGGCGATCCGCTTCCAGGGATTGATGTGGCCCGTGACCGACAATAATTTCAACGACGGTTCGTACAATCAGTTCCAGGAAGGCCACTTCCTGACCCGGCCGATGATGAAATGGTTCTGGGACGCCTACACGAAAGATCCGAAGCAGCGCAACGAGATCTACGCGTCGCCGCTCCGTGCAACGACGGAACAACTGAAGGGCTTGCCGCCCGCGCTGATTCAGGTTGCCGAGTCCGACGTGTTGCGTGACGAAGGCGAAGCGTATGGTCGCAAGCTCGACGCAGCCGGCGACGAGGTGGCCACCGTCCGTTACGACGGCACGATTCACGATTTCGGCTTGCTCAACGTGCTGGCCGAAGACGCGCCGACCAAAGCAGCCACGCGGCAACTGGCCAACGAACTGAAGCAACGTCTGCAGTAACGCCTTTGGCAGGCGGCCGCGGCGCGGGTATCGTCGATACTCGCGCCGCGGCCGATCTGGTTCGTACGTCATGCGGTATCGTGTTCGTTCTGATCCCGCTCATCCGACCATGCCGACGCCAGGGAGTAGCACGCCATGAACAGTACGCCGCAGACCATCGAAATCGAAACCGCACCGAATCCTGAATTCGCCGTGATCCTGCTGCATGGTCTCGGCGCCGACGCCAACGACTTCGTGCCGCTGGTTCCGGAACTGCGTCTCGGCAACGGACCCGCCGTGCGTTTCGTGTTTCCCAACGCGCCGGAGATGGCCGTGACCGCGAACAACGGCTACGTGATGCGCGCGTGGTACGACATCCGTTCGTTCCAGTCGATCGAACGGCAGGTCGACGAGGCGGGCATCGAAGCGTCGTGCGCGACCGTGAGGCAACTGATCGCCGGGCAGAACGGGCGCGGCATTCCGACCTCGAAAATATTCCTCGCGGGGTTTTCGCAAGGCGGGGCGATGACCTACTCAGCGGGGCTCACACATCCGGCCACGCTCGGCGGGTTGATCGTCATGTCCGGTTATTTGCCCTCAAGAGCCTTCATCGAGAGCCGCCTCGCGCCCGCGAACCACGGCACGCCGATCTTTGCCGCTCACGGCGAGTACGACCAGATATTGCCGATCCAGCTCGGCGAGACCGCTCGCGACTTCGCGCTGGCGCAGGGCAGCAAGGTCGAGTGGCATGCGTATGCGATGGAGCATTCCGTATGCGGCGAAGAAGTCGCCGCACTGCGCGCATGGCTCGATGAGCGTATCGCGGCACTGGCCTGACGTGGCGGGCGGTTTGGGTTCGCCGGATTTTGTCGTGATTCTGCGCGGGCGGCGGGAAGCCTGGCGCACGGCCCTCGCGCTCTGCCTGACGGACATCAAGAAATCCGGCAACTTCATGCATTTGAAGTCTGGTACGCTGCGCCCTTTGCTACCGCTTGAATTGGACCCGATGGAAACCCCTTTCAATGATCGTGGCGTGTCGGTCACGCGCAACGCACTCTCGGCTGCCGGCCAGGTCTTTCCGCTGCGCGACATCGTGGGCGTGCAGGTCGTCACCGTGCAGAAGAACAAGGTCTTGCCGCTCACGATTTCGCTCGTCGGCCTCGTCGGCGCTATTGTCGGCGCGATATGGCGCTCGCCGGTGGGCATGGTGTGCGGCACGATGCTGGCCGTGGTCGGCTGGCTCACCTGGGTGACTCAGGACATCACCCATCGTCTGATGGTGCAAACCGCAAATGGCGAGCGCGAAGCGCTGATGAGCACCGATCGCGATTTCGTCGAACGCGTCGGCGCGGCCGTGAACGAGGCGAAGGGCGCAGCCGCCGCGCCGAAGGTCTGATACCGCAGTCAGCCGGGCAGCGCGCCGCATGGTGTGCGTCGGATTGCCACCCCACGCGTTAACACAAAATTGATTCGCCGCGCGGCAGCTTTTGCGTGTCCTTGAGACGCGCGCCGCTAGAGTGAACGGGTGTCAACAACGCGCGCCGCCTGCCGGGCGGCGCAATCATGATGCTCACTTCCGTCGCAACGTCCGATCTCCCCGTCACGCGCAACTCGCGCACGCCGCGCATGGCGCGCCGCACGCATGTCGTCGTGCCGCTCGTCATTATCGACGTCACCGTGCCCGGCACCTCGTCGGCAAACGGACGGCGCGCGCTGCACGCCGCGCTCGGCGACGATCTGCGCCTGTATATCGTCACCGTCGACCAGCAACACGAGCGCGTGACGTTTCGTGTGGAAGTGACTTCCCGCACCCTCGACGACGTGATCGGCCTGCTGACCGCCGCACTCGATCACGCCACGCTCGGCCGCGCGCACACGACCGTGATTCGCCGTCCCCGCGACCATTGACGCGGACGAAACCCGCACGCGCCCGCTGCCGGCCGCATGCAAACCCGCATCAAGCCTTCACACATCTTTGCAATTGCACCCGAGCGGCCATGTAGAGTCGCCGCTCCTGTTATTGCGTGTTCCCTCCCGCAGACCTGCGGGCGTCGCGGTTTCACTGCCCACGCCGCGGCAATCCGGTGGGATTGCCTCGACGTGCTTCGCGACGCCTGGACTTCGCCAGGGAACACCTTTTTGCAAAGCGTAATCTATGTTCCTGTCGTCTCATGGTGCCGCGCGCCGGCATTTGCGTCCCAGCCGGCGCCGTTTCGGCGCGGCCGCGCTCGTCGTCACCCTCGCGCTCATTGCGCTAGGCGGTTGCGCCGTTACCTTCCCCACGCCCACGCCGCCTGCGCCGGCTGCCTCGCTGATCAACGGCGGCAACGACGGCCTACTGATTCCGCTGCAAGTGGATCGTGGCGACAAAGATCAGGCGCGCCTCGGACTGCCCGTCCAACTCGACGGCAAGCCGGTGTATGTCGCGCTGGATACCGGTACGCAAGGCGTGCGCGTACTGAAGTCAGTCTTGCCCAACACGAACTATCCGAACGCCGGGCCGGTGAGTTCGCTGCCCTTGACGAACGGCGCACAAGTGTCCGGCGCGACCGTAAAATTGCCGCTGAGCATCGCGGGAACGAAGCCGGCGCAAATCGACGCGCAGGCCGTCGACGTGGTCAACTGCCAGTCCACCTCCCGGCGCTGCGTGGGCATGGACGGCTACACCGCCGAATTCGGCTGGGCGTTTTCGGGTCTCTTCGGCATCGGCGCAGCGCAACCGGACGACACATGCTGCACGCAACCGCTGCGTGCTTTGCCCGGCAACGTCGGGCAGCGCTATCTGGTGCATGCGAACTTCGCGAAGCCTTACCTGGTGCTGAGCCCGTCGAAAGCGATCACGAAGGACTACACGATGGTGCCGATGACCGTGCTGCAGGACGGTACGGCGCAATGGCCGAGAGGTTGCGTCAACGTGGCCGACAAGATGACCTTTTGCGCGCCGCTGGTGTTCGCCACCGCCAGCACCGACATGATCCGCATCGAAATGGACAAGGCGCCGAACTGGACCGGCGACGACGACGTCGGCAAGGTACTCAATCAGGGCAACTACAATGCGGCGATCGGATCGGGCAAATGGATGCACCGTTATGAAGGTGCGCAAGTCACGATCGTCAAGGTCAAACCAGGTGCCAACCGCATCGTGATCGGTCTGATGGGCATGCAGAATATCGACGTGCTCTTCGATTTCCCGCAGGGCCAGCTGGGCCTGCGGGCCGCGCTCGAGGCCGAGAAGCTCGTGCAGTAGCCGCCGCAAAGACGACAACGAGAGCCGCAACTCGCGGCAATGGAAAAGGCCGCGCTGCACAGTCACGCGGCCTTTACGCTTCAGAACCCGAACGAGGCAGTCCGCCCGCTATTCGATATTGAGCGGATTCACATGCCAGATGTCGCGGGCATATTCGCCGATGGTGCGGTCCGAAGAAAACTGCCCCATGCCCGCCACGTTCTCGATCGCGCTTTCGGTCCATGCACGCTTGTCGACGAAGCGCGCGTCCACGTCGTCCTGCGCCTTCGCGAACGCGGCAAAATCGGCCAGCACCATGTAGTGATCTCCCCAGTCGACCAGCGTGTGGAAAATATCCGCGAAACGCAGCGGATCGTCCGGCGAGAAGAAGCCCGAGCGGATCTGGTCGAGCGCCATGCGCAGTTCCGGATTCTCTTCGTAGATCTGCCGCGGCCGGTAGCCGGTGGCACGCAGGCGGTCCACTTCGTCCGCCGTGTAGCCGAAAATGAACATGTTCTCGCGCCCCACCGCATCGCAGATTTCGATGTTTGCGCCGTCCATCGTGCCGATCGTCAACGCGCCGTTGAGCGCGAGCTTCATGTTGCCGGTCCCGGACGCTTCCGTGCCGGCCATCGAAATCTGCTCCGACAGATCCGCAGCCGGAATGATCAGCTCCGCCACGCTTACGCCGTAGTTCGGCACGAACACCACTTTCATGCGATCGCCGATCAGCGGATCGTGATTGACCTTCTCGCTCACGTCGCCGATCAGCTTGATGATGGTCTTGGCCATCCGGTAAGCGGACGCGGCCTTACCGGCGAACAGCACCACGCGAGGCACCCAGTCGCGCTCGGGGTTCGCGCGAATCTGGTTGTAGCGCACGATCACATGCAGCACGTTGAGCAACTGCCGCTTGTATTCGTGAATGCGCTTGACCTGCAGATCGAACAGCGCATCGGGATCGAAATGCAGTTTGGTGTGATGCGCGAGGCGGTGCACGAGCCGCAGCTTGTTCTGCCGTTTCGCATCACGGAAAGCGTCGATAAAGCCGTTGTCGTTACGCAGTTCGCGCAACTGCTCCAGCTCGAACAGATTGGTGCGCCAGTGCTTGCCGATCTTCTGGTCGATCAGCGACGACAGCGGCGGACTCGCCTGGGCGAGCCACCGGCGCGGCGTGATGCCATTGGTGACATTGGTGAAGCGGTCCGGATAGATGCGCGCGAAGTCGGCAAAGATATCGCGAGTCATCAGTTGCGAATGCAGCTTCGATACGCCGTTCACCTTCTGGCTCGCCACAATTGCCAGATACGCCATGCGCACGCGCCGCTGCCCGTATTCGTCCACGAGCGAAATGCGGCGAATCATCTCGCCGTCATGACCCGACTGCTCGCTAACGAGCTTGAGGAACTGCGCATTGATCTCGAAGATGATCTCGAGATGCCGGGGCAACAGGCGCGCGAGCATTTCGACGTCCCACGTTTCGAGCGCTTCGGGCATCAACGTGTGGTTCGTGTACGAAAAAATCTGCGTGACATGCTTCCACGCCTTGTCCCACTGCAGATGGTGGACGTCCACCAGCAAACGCATCAGCTCGGGAATCGCCAGCACGGGGTGCGTATCGTTCAGATGCACCGCCACTTTTTCGGAGAAGCGCCCGAACGTGCTGTGCGTGCGCTGATAGCGGCGAATCAGATCCTGCATGGTCGCCGAAACGAAAAAGTATTCCTGACGCAGACGCAGTTCGCGGCCGGCCAGTGTCGAGTCGTCCGGATACAGCAAACGCGAAACGTTCTCCGACATGTTTTTCGTGTCGACCGCGTTGCGGTAGTCGCCGCGATTGAACGCGCCCAGATCGAGCTCTTCGGTCGCGCGCGCCGACCACAGACGCAAGGTGTTGGTCGCGTCCGTGTCGTAGCCGGGAATGACTGTGTCGTACGCGGTGGCGTTCACGTGCTCGGTGTCGATCCATTCGACATGGTCGCCACGCTGCACCGTGCGGCCGCCGAAATGAACCATGTACGTGACTTCTGGCCGCGGAAACTCCCACGGATTGCCCGCGCGCAACCAGTAGTCCGGCGCTTCGACCTGCTCGCCGTTGACGATCTGCTGACGGAACATGCCATATTCATAACGGATGCCGTAGCCGAAACCCGGAATGCCGAGCGTCGCCATCGAATCGAGAAAACAGGCCGCGAGCCGGCCGAGGCCGCCGTTGCCGAGCGCGGCGTCCGGCTCGATATCGGTCAACATCTGCATGTCGACGCCCAGACTCGCGAGCGCCTCCTTCATCTGGTCGTGGATACCGAGCGCCAGCAAGGCGTTCGTAAAGGTCCGGCCGATCAGGAATTCCATCGACAGGTAGTAGACGCGCTTCACGTCCTGTTCGTATTGCAGGCGCGTGGTCTTCATCCAGCGCGCGACCAGCCGGTCGCGCACGGCGAGCGCCGCGGCGTGCAGCCAGTCGTGCGGATGCGCGGTGACGGCGTCCTTGCCGACGCCATACATCATGCGGTTGGAAATTGAGCGCCGTAGCGCGTCGACGGTACTGTTGAGCTGGTCGAATTCCAGATCGACGGCTGTCATCGAAGCCTCCGGGGAAATGAGCGACGCGGCATACGCGAACCGCACAGATGACGGACGGGAGGCGCGTGCCGGTCAGGCGGGTTAAGAAACAGAGTAGGACATTTTACGACCACCGGAGACCGGCGAGCGCGAGCGCTTCTCACGCACATGCCATGCCCGGCTGCATAGGGCGGCGCGCCGTTTTTCCGCACACGAGCGGTGCAAGCCGCGCCTACATGGCACTGCGCGCGTGCATCGGCTGCGCAAACAAGACCAACGACTGCGAATCGCGTGATGCGCATTGGATGGGACACAACACGATTATTTTTTAGCGGCGTGACGCGCGGATGAACGACCCGATGGGCTCGATGCGTGTTCAAATCAGGGCGCCTAGCCTGCCGGGCGGTTGTGGAGCAAGGGCGTGCAGTACGCGGGGTGCCGGTCAGCTTGTGGACGCTGCGCGAACTTGACCGTTAGTTGCATTAATCAGGACTTTCTGACTTACCCCGTTACTACCTGTCACTCCGTCGTGTCTGGTTTCATGGTCACAGTTGCCCGCTCCGCTCAAGGGCGACGCGACCTGTGAGAAACCAGCGAGAGGTGCAGCGATGACGATTTCGGCAGCAGGTAACCGCCCCACGAATTTCAACGATACGAACCCGAATGCGACGCCGGACGGCCAGCTAACGGACCGGCAAACACGAGCCCCGTCATTTGGCGCATCGCGCGGCGCACGAACCGGAGAGGACGAGCGGAAGGGTTCGACGCAAATTCAAGGTGTGACGTCCCAGACGCAGAACGCAAGCACGCTCGCGCATCAGCCCCGCCCCCCATCCGCCTTTGCGAGCCTCGTCTTCAAAACGCGCCGGGCCGCCGCGACCATGCACCCGTCCGGCGCGGCACCATTGCCTCCGGACGTCGCCCGAAGGGAAGGGTCGGCCCACGGTGTCCGACCGGGCGCAGACGCTGCGGCCAACCGGCCGGCAGCGCCTCTGGTTGCGAGCGGTACGCCTCCCGACGCCCGGGTCAAGCGGCAGACGCCTCCCGTTCACGATCCGTTTGAGGACACTTACCAGGCTTACGCGGGTTCCGCCGCAGGAGAGAATGGCCTGAATATAGAAACCCTCGATTCGGCGGCCAGGCAGCCGGATGTGCTGGATGATCAGTGCGCGGGTCTGTCCTGGCTGGCCATGCACAAGATCATCGAGGGTCGCTCGCTCGACTTGATGGGAGCGACCGACGCTGTTTATCGGCGCCTTCTTGCGCCCTCAACGCGGTCGTCGACACTCGACGAAATTCACCGTCTGCAAACGGCGCACGAGGATGCGCCGCCGAGTGATGTGCCAGGCTACGAAATGCGCCAGGGCCGCAATGAATTGACAACCCCCGGAGCTCTCGTCAACGATTTGCAACGTCACTTTTCGACCCCACTTCCGTCGCACGACGGGTTGGGCACGGCGCAGGATACGTTCACGGACGTGACCTTGAGCTTTGGGGACGGAAGTCACCATGCGATCATCATCCAGCGAGTCAACCGGTCGGCAGACTACCGGAACGATGAATACCAGCTTTACGACACAAGTCACGGCGCGTTCAGATATCAAGGCTTCGACTCGCTCGCCACCGCCATCAACGCGCTCTACGAGCATGGTTACGCGAATTTCGGCGGCGTTACCGAGGCATGGACGACCTACTATGCAGACCCGCTCACCTGGCGCGCCTATACCGGCGTCGCGCCGGACGCCCACCGGGAAATGATGCAGAATGCCGCGCTTCGCGCTTTCGGCAACGAGCGGCCCCCCGTGCTCGCGCCGACGGATCCGGGCCAACTGCCTCCGCCTCCGGATTTCGACCAGCCGGGCCCGTCAGGCTGGGACGGCGGACCACGTACCGAATTCAGGCGAGCCACCGGCGTGGACCAGCCTGATCATCCATTCGCGCTTTTCCGGCCGTCGCAGACGAGTCCCGCTCAGCTCAAGGAGCAGCAGGGCTTTTCGGTCGAAGACACCCCGCTTCACAATACCAACCTTGACCTGCACGACTCCATCGTGGCGGGCAACCCGGCGGCCACCGACGGCGGCGGCTACGTCGGCACGTTCACCGGACGGGCCGCGGCGCAGGCGCGTATCGATGCGACGGCCGCGAAGAAGGGCTACGTCTATTACGTTGCTCCGTCGCCCAACATGGTCGACGTACAGGGCAGTCTTGGCAGCGAGCACGCGCGTGCCCCGCGCGACGGCGAAGTGGCTGCAATGGGCCATCTCGACTACACGCAGATCCGCGGCTGGCAGAAGTACGAGAACGGCAAGCTGGGGCCGTACGTCGCCAACCCGGACTATCGCTGGGATATCTATGACGAGACCCGCACTGCCGGTGCGCAACCGCAACTGGCGCATTTCTCGCCGGACAACCCGGCGTGGGCCGACGCCGAGCATCGTCCGTTCGTCACCCCGTTCCAGCAGGACGGTAAGACACTCTACCGGCCGAACGAGAATCCCGCCCTGATGCAGGCGAGGTTCTACCAGCATGCAAATGCCGACATACAGCAAAGAGTGAATGACCAGGCGAATCATCTCGCCTATCGGGGCCCCGTGACCATCGGAACGGACTGGGCCAATGGCGGCGCCGACAATCAGGCGCGACTGAACTTCGCCGCAGGCTATCCCTCCATCGACCGGTCGCCGGCCAACGGCGGAGAAGACCGCTTCCGCATGGGCGACGACGGCCGCATCCATCTGGCAAGCGATTACAACAAGGTGCTGCGCATCGACGGCGACGGGAATGCATACATCGGTTCGAATCCTGGCGCCGGCAGCCTCAACGGCGTGTTTTTCCATGATCCGAAGACCGGTGCCATGATTCACGTCGAGGACCGCAAGCTGCTCACGGAAGGCGCCGTAGCCTATACGCCCTACGTCGCGCCGCCCCAGGGGCGGTCCGGACTGACGGCCCGGCAGAGCTGGCGGTTCAGCGATTCGTCCGGAAACAAGGTGGAACCTCCGGTCCCCCTCGCCACGTTCAGGAACTCCACGGCAGGCAGTCCCGAGCAGCTTTACCGGTTCTACCAGAACCCGGACAGCGCGTTGCCGGACGGCGTGTCGCATTTCGTCACCAGCGTGCCTGGCGTGAAGTCGCAGCAGGGCTCCGGTTTCCTGTTTTATCCGGATCACATTGCGCAGGGCAATGCCGCCGCCGCCCGCCAATGGCTTACGGCGCACAACGCCGCGTGGCTGTTCAAGGATGGCTTCTACGCCGTAGCGAGCGGCCCCACTACGCTGGAGGTGCGCACGTTAGGCGGCACGCCGGTATGGCGCGCGCAGATCGATCCAGCGACGGGGCACGAAACCTACCTGATGCTGCAAAACGGGATCACGTCGAATTACGACACGCCCGCTCGAACGTGGCAGCGTGTGCTGGACAACGAGAAGCGGGACGACTTGCTGCGCCGGCGCACGGGTCAGAGCTACATGTGAATTGCCTGTGAGTGCCCGCGGTCGATAGCGGGAAATTCCGGCACGCTCAGCACGATTTCCGCGTGTCTGTAACAATCGCTACATTCGCCGCGCGCCCGCCTGAAAGCCTCGAAAGCCGTACTCAGGCCGTGCGCGCCTCACGCCACACAACCCTGCCGCTCCCGCGCCGCGCTCCTCGACTCGTGCGGTGCGTCGGCATGCTTAACCCGACGAGCCACGCCTTGTCCGACAAACCCAGTCTCTCCGCCACCCGGCCTTTCCCTGCGGACGCCCCGCTGTCCGCCGCCAACCGCCGAGCATTGGCCGCGATCATGCTCGGCGTCGCGCTCGCCACACTCGATACCGCGATCGCCAATACCGCGCTGCCCTCCATTGCCGCGGATCTGCATGCGGCGCCCGCGGCGTCGGTGTGGATCATCAACGCATATCAGCTCGCGATGGTCGCGACTCTGCTGCCGCTCGCCGCGCTCGGCGATATCGTCGGGCATCGGCGGATCTGCATCAGCGGGATTGCGCTCTTCACGCTGGCGTCGCTGGCGTGTTCGCTGGCGTCGACGCTGCCGCTGCTCGCTGCCGCCCGCATCATGCAAGGGCTCGGTGCGAGCGCGATCATGAGCGTGAATACCGCGTTGATCCGCTACCTGTATCCGCCCCACCGGCTCGGACGCGGCCTCGGCACCAACGCGCTGGTCGTCGGCGTATCGTTCGCGGTCGGGCCGACGGTGGCGTCACTGATTCTGTCGGTCGCGGCATGGCCGTGGCTGTTCGCGGTCAACGTGCCGCTCGGCCTGCTGGCGCTGGGTTTCGCATGGCCGGCGTTGCCGCACACCGAGCGCGGCAAGCACAACTTCGATCCGGTCGCGGCGCTTCTGAACGTCGTTACTTTCGCTGCGTTGATCTTCGCGCTCGGCGAGGCGGCCCAGCGTGCTTCGACACAACTGGTGCTGAGCGCGGCGGCGATCGCGGTGGTGTTCGGGCTCCTGCTGATTCGCCGCGAAACCGGCCACCCGGCGCCGATGCTGCCGGTCGATCTGTTCAGGCGGCCGGTGTTCGCCCTGTCGGCGGTGACGGCCGTATGCTCGTTCGCCGCGCAAGGGCTGGCGTTCGTCTCGCTGCCGTTTTACTTCGAGGGTGTACTGCATCGCAGTCAGGTCGAAACCGGCTTTCTGATGACGCCATGGCCGGTGGTGGTCGCGCTGGCCGCGCCGCTGGCGGGCAGCCTGTCCGATCGCTATCCGCCGGGCTTGCTCGGCGCGATCGGCCTCGCGGTGCTGTCGGCGGGCATGGCGTCGCTGGCGCTGCTGCCGGTTCATCCGCATGTTCTCGACATCGGCATCCGCATGGCGGTTTGCGGCGCGGGCTTCGGCTTCTTCCAGTCGCCGAATCTGAAAGCATTGATGGCGAGCGCACCGCCCGAACGCAGCGGCGGCGCGAGCGGCATTGTCGCGACCGCGCGGCTGCTTGGGCAGACCACCGGCGCGGCGCTGGTCGCGTTGAGCTTCGGGATTGCCGGCCGGCATGGGCCGACGCTGGCGCTCGGCAGCGGCGCTTTCTTTGCCGGCGCGGCAAGCCTGGCGAGCGGGTTGCGCCTGCTCGTGCCGTCGCATCGGTCGGGCGGGCATGCGAAAGCGTCGATGAAATGAAAAAACGGGCGCGCTGGGGTGCAATTCAGTGCGTCCGCTTTGTTCTGGCTGATTCCTGCGGCTTTACCTAACCGCGCCTAACCGCGCGCGACCGTGCCAAACACTCAGCGTGCCGCGAAATACGCTTTCACCGCGGCAATAAACGTATCGATATCCCCACGCGTCACATCCTTATGCGTCACGAATCGCGACGCGTACAGCATCTGCGTGAGAATACCGCGCTCCTTGAGCCACGCTTCGAGCGGCGCGCAATGCTGCTGCGGAAACTGCGCGAACACCATGTTGGTGGCGACCGACTGCACCTTGACATGCTCGATGCCTTCCAGACCCGCTGCCAGATGCGCGGCGTGTGCGTGGTCGTCGGCGAGACGCGCCACATTGTGATCCAGCGCGTACAGGCAAGCCGCCGCCAGGATGCCGGCCTGACGCATGCCGCCGCCCAGCACCTTGCGCCAGCGCTGCGCCACGTCGATCAGCGCCTGGCTGCCCACCAGCACTGAGCCGACCGGCGCACCCAGTCCCTTCGAAAAACAGATCGAGATCGAATCGAACGGCTCGCACAATGCGGCGACCGGCTTGCCCGAAGCAACGGCCGCGTTGTAGACGCGCGCGCCGTCGAGGTGAGCCGACAGGCCGCGCTGACGCGCCAGATGCACTGCCTCGTCCACATAAGCGGGCGGCAGCACCTTGCCGCCGATGGTGTTTTCCAACGCCAGCAGCCGCGTGCGTGCGAAGTGATTGTCGATGGGCTTGATCGCGGCGGCGATCTTCTCTAGCGGGATCGAACCGTCCGCGGCATTCTCGAGCGGCTGCGGCTGGATGCTGCCGAGCACTGCCGCGCCGCCGCCTTCGTACTTATAGGTATGCGCGAGTTGGCCGACGATGTATTCGTCGCCGCGCGCGCAATGCGCCATCAAGGCGGCCAGATTGCTTTGCGTGCCGCTCGGAAAGAACAGGCCCGCCTCCTTGCCGGCGCGCTCGGCAACCGTGGCCTGCAGACGCAGCACGGTGGGGTCGTCGCCCCAGACGTCGTCGCCGACTTCAGCGGCCGACATGGCCGCGAGCATGGCGGGAGTCGGACGGGTTACGGTATCGCTGCGCAAATCGATCATTGTGTGTCCCTGTGCGTCCATGAATGACCGCCTGCGGCGGCCGGTCGCCGCCGCTGCGCCGCTATCGACGCAGCGAACCTGCCGCAGGCAGTTTAGCCACACAGTATATTCAATTCGCGCAGCGCCGAAATCGCGCTAAAAAGATGCGTCACCCACCCGACTTCGGCAGCCACGCGAGCGGATCGACCGGCTGGCCGTTCTGACGGACCTCGAACTGGATCGACGCCACGCCGCGGCTGTCCACCCCGACTTCGCCGATGGTCTGCCCTTGCGCGACCGCGTCGCCCTCCTTCACCAGCAGCGTGCTGTTCTGCCCATACGCGGTGATCAGCGAATCGTCGTGTTTGATGATGATGAGCGGGCCATACGCCTCGATACCCGAGCCCGCATAGACGACGCGGCCGGTGGCGGCAGCCTTGACCGGATCGCCCGGTCTTCCGCCGATCACGATGCCGTTCGACTTGCCCGGCGCGAAGGCTTTCAGCACCGGTCCACGCAGCGGCCATTGCAACACGCCTTGCTGCGGTCCGGCGGACGCCGTCGGGGCGCCGGGCGCCGCGGGTGAACCATTCGGCCCGACGGCGACCGGCGGCGTCACCACGCTGCCCGAGGCCATCGGCGGAGACACCCGCAATACTTGCCCTGGAGTAACCGCGGCGTTGACCGCGAGGCCATTCCACACGGCGATTTCCTGGGGTTTGCGACCGTAGGCCGATGCAATGCCGCCGATCGTGTCGCCCGGATTGACCCGGTAGAAACCGGCAGGAACGGGAACCGTGCTGAGCGTGGTCGGACGTGACGGCGTGCTGCTGTAAAACGGCGTGCTCTCCCACGGCATGGTCGTGCAGCCGCTGAACATCACGCCGAGCGCGGCCGCTGTGAGCCACCGGATCCCCGTTAATTGCCATGGTCTTGTCATGTGATTTTCCTCGACTCTTCGTTCAATCAATCGGATTCAATCGATGGCCAAGCATTTGCCATGCCGCCCGTCTCGAAGGCCCGGCAGCGGTTAACCATTATGCCGCCGTGCGCGGCGACGACCGCCCCACATGGCATCGGCCTTCCGCCAACGTTCAGACGCTGCCCTCTGCCTCCACCACCAGAATGCGCGCCGCGCCGAGCGGATGGGCCACATGTTCGGTGCCCACCGCAGCGTAAAACACGTCGCCCGTTTCGAGAACGGCCGACTGTTCGACACCGCCTTCGCGATAACGCATCTCGACGCGGCCATCGAGCACGGCAAACACTTCCTCGCCATCGTTGACATGCCACTTATAGGGCTGATCGGTCCAATGCAGGCGCGTCGTAATGCCGCCCATGTTGGCGATATCGAGCGCGCCCCAGGCGCGCGTCGCGGTGAAATCCCTGCTGCGAATGATCTTCATGGTCACCAGGCCGTGGAGGAAAGACAACGCCGCCAGTCACGGCCCACGGGGCATGGCGGGCCGCTCATGCCAGCGCGAGTCATGTATGGCTGGCCTCATTATAGGTGCGGCGGCTCGCCTGCTCGCTGGCGTCGGGCCGCGCGGCCCATTCGTGTGATTATTGAATCCTTTGAGCCCTGCCCTATACTCAGTCTTGCTGCCGCGGCCCGCCGTACGCAAAAACGTCTGAATTCTGCAAGGGAGTTGAGGATGAACAAAGCCACTTTTCTGGCCGTGCAGCTCAACGTGGACGACATTGCGGCGTCGCCCGGTCTGGTGGAACTCCTGAACACACACCTGGTTTTCGCCGCCGACGTGGCCGAGGCCGCCGACGCGCTGGTACAGTTGGCAAGCATCGCGGGATTGTCGAGCGGCGTCGAAGCCAGCGTCGAGATCCCTGCCGTGGCGATCGAGCGGCTGCGCGAGGCGCTCGACAATCTGAGCGGCTACGACGAATCCTGGCTGCTCGCGCTCGAACCCAGCCGTGCGCTGTTCGATGAAATAGGCCGCCGGCATCGTCCGCTGCATTAGACGTTCGTTCCCGATTACACCCGCATTGCCGCGCACCCGGCGTCCGCTCACCGGCGCCGCTGGTCCGCCCCGTTTCACTCACCGCCTGGCCTGCCACACTACCCGGCCTGCTTCACTGTCGGCACCGTTTGCAGATTTCGGGCGACTCAACCGGAGGACCGCCGTGAAAAGTCTCCTGAACCGCCGCAGCGTGCTGGCAGGCCCATCGCATCTCGTGCAGGATGCGCGAGCAAGCGCCTGCGCTCCTTCATCGCCCGACGACAACGAGGGGGCAACGCTTGCCGCGGCAGCCGAGGCGGCTTGCGCGGACGCCGCGGCGCCGGCCTCGTCGCCGAGGCCGGCCCGTCCCGTGACGACCTTGCGGCCGGTGCCCGTGGTGCCGTCGCAGGTCAGCTCACGCGGCGTGCAGATCGCCGACACGGCGGAGGTCGAGTGGCTCGCCGAAGAAGAAGCGCTGACGCCGTTCCGCGTGTTCCGCAGCTTTGCGTATTCGGTCAGCCTGCTGTTTCACGCGAAGGAACTGGCGTACTACGTCGCCCTGTATCAGGACGGCTCGCTGTGGCGCGCGCTCAAAGCCGCCGATCTCGAAGCCGCCGAAGCCGCCTTTCATCATTTCGAAGAACAGGCGACGCGACTCTCGGACGGCGAAACGCGCCGCGCCCAGTTGGAGGCGCATAACGAACAGCTGGCGCGGATGATCGCCCGGTCCGAGGCACAGGCTGAGCGGCTGCGCAGCGAGCTGCAAAGGCGCGGCACGCAGGAGCAGACGGTAGCGAGCCGGCAGCATCAGGTGCGCAAGGATGTTTCGCAACTGGAAGCACAACGCGTAGCCGCGCAGGCGCATCTGAACAAGACGCATCGGCAGATTCACCAGCTCAATCTGACTAGCAACGAAGCGATTCCGCATCTGCCGAGCCGCTGAATCGCCGGCGGCGAAAACCATGCGCCGCTGTTCGCAGCAATAGACAGATAGCGGCACATGCGTGCGGCCGTGCCGCGCCGTAAACGACAAACGCCGCCCGGCAATCCGGACGGCGTTTCCATTTGCGCGCCGCCTGCTATCCAGGCAGGCGGCGATTCCAACAGTTTCGGCGTGAATTAGTTGCCGAAGTAGACCGAGTTACGGTCGGTGCTGCTCACCGGGCGGCCAGCTTGCGAGGTGCCGACGGCGGGGGCGCCGTAACCGCTGTTCACGGCCTGAGCGGTGCCGTTTTGAGCATCGACACGCGCTTGGGCAGCCTGGATATTAGCCGGGTAGTTGATCTGATCGCCCGCCGGGTTGTAGCCGGCCTTTTCCAGTTGAGCCAGTTCAGCGCGAACTTGAGCGCGCGTAACCGGCTGATTCGATTGAGCAAACGAAGCGACCGGGGCAACCAGAGCGGCGGCAACGACAACTGCAGAGATAAGGGACTTCATGATGTAAACCTCCAGAACTTGTTTTTAATGCGCTTCGGACTTAGTGTCTCGCAGCGGTTAAGTAGAAGTTTAGGAGTGTCGACACCTAGGGGAAACCCCTAAAACGACGAAACTCTATTTCGAAAATCGCAATAGTAGCCGACGCGCCACGCCGTGCGGCTATCTGCCCAATAGCTTTCAGCAATAATTCGCTATCTCAATTTCAAGCACTGGCGCTGCCCGGCGCGCCTTGTCATAAGGACGCGCCGGGCAGCCATTCAAACGCTCAGCTCCAGTTCGCGTGAAAGCTGCCCGGCTTGTCGATACGTTCAAAAGTATGCGCACCGAAGAAATCGCGCTGCGCCTGCACGAGGTTCGCCGGCAGGCGTTCTGAACGATAGGCGTCGAAGTACGCGATCGCCGACGCGAAAGCCGGCACCGGCACGCCCGCGTTGACCGCCGCGATCACGACTTCGCGCAAGGCCGACTGGTAGTTCTTCGCGATGTCGCGGAAATAGGGATCGAGCAGCAGATTGGCGATCGCTTTGTCCTTCGTATAAGCGTCCGTGATCTTTTGCAGGAAGCGGGCGCGGATAATACAGCCGGCGCGGAAAATCTTTGCGATCGTGCCGTAGTCCAGATCCCACTTGTACTCTTCCGAGGCGGCGCGCAGTTGCGCGAAGCCTTGCGCGTACGAAATCACCTTGCTGAAATACAACGCGCGCCGCACCGATTCGATGAACGCCTCACGCTCGGCGCCGAGCGGCTTGGCCTGCGGCCCTTCCAGCACTTTGCTCGCGGCCACGCGCTGCGTCTTCAGCGACGACAGCACGCGCGCGAACACGGCTTCGGTAATCAGCGGCAGCGGCGCGCCGAGGTCGAGCGCGTTCTGGCTGGTCCACTTGCCGGTGCCCTTCTGCGCGGCGCGATCGAGAATCACGTCGACCAGATCCTTGCCGGTTTCTTCATCTTTCTTGCTGAAAATCTTCGCGGTGATTTCGATCAGATAGCTGTCGAGCTCGCCCTGATTCCACTCCGTGTAGACCTTGCCGAGCTCCTCGTTCGAAAGTCCGACCACCTGCTTGAGCACCGCGTAGCTTTCCGCGATCAGCTGCATGTCGCCGTATTCGATGCCGTTGTGCACCATCTTCACGAAGTGGCCCGCGCCGTCCGGTCCCATGTAGGCGACGCATGGCTCGCCGTCCGGCGCCTTCGCGGCGATCTCGGTGAGAATCGGGGCCACGAGGTCGTAGGCGTCGCGCTGGCCGCCCGGCATGATCGACGGGCCTTTCAGTGCGCCTTCTTCGCCGCCCGACACACCCGTGCCGATGAAGTGCAAACCTGACTTCGCGAGATCCTGATTGCGCCGGATGGTGTCGGTGAAATGCGTGTTACCGCCGTCGATCAGAATGTCGCCCTTGTCCAGCAGCGGTTTCAACTGGTTGATCGTGGCGTCGGTGCCCTCGCCCGCCTTGACCATCAGCAGAATGCGGCGCGGCTTTTCCAGCGACTCTACGAATTCTTCCAGCGTGAAGGCCGGCACCAGCTTCCTGTCCGGATATTCGGCGATGAGTTCGTCGGTTTTCTCGCGGCTACGGTTGAACACCGACACCGCATGGCCGCGGCTCTCGATGTTGAGCGCCAGATTGCGGCCCATGACCGCCAGCCCCACCACGCCGATTGCCTGTTTGCTCATGTGAATTCTCCAGAGTCCAAAAAATGTCGTGACGCCGCGCCGGAAGGAACATCAGCGGGACGTCGAGGGTGAAAGAATAAAAGAAATGCCGACTTGCCGCTGACCGGCAGCCGGTGGGCAGCGCGCCACTCGCTGCGTCGAACGTTTGTCAGACCCGCGCCGCGTCCGTGCGTTTCCGGAACACCAGACTGAAATTGTTGGCCGGCATGGCGAGCGGCTCATCGCACACGAATCCGACCGAAGCGCCCAGGCCCACCACGGTTTCCATGTCGCGCACGCCCCAAGCCGGGTCGCGGCTGCGCAACTGCTGATCGAAAGCATCGTTGCTCGGCGACGTATGCGCGCCGCCGCGTTTGTAAGGACCGTACAGATACAGCACGCCGCCGCCGACGAGACGGCGGCTCGCCCCCGCGAACAGCGCCTGCGTCGCGCTCCACGGCGAGATGTGAATCATGTTGATGCGCACCACGGCGTCCAACGTGTCTACGCCCCAGTCGGGCTGATGCACGTCGAGCGCGAGCGGCGCGCGCACGTTTGCGAGCCCTTCGTGCGCGATCCACGCGGCGATCGAAGCGCGCGCGGCAGGATCGGCATCGCTTGGTTGCCAGTCGAGACCGGGCATGGCGCGGGCAAAGCAGACGGCATGCTGGCCCGTGCCGCTCGCGATTTCGAGCACGCGGGCGGTGGCCGGCAGTGCTTCGCGCAGCACGGCGAGAATCGGTTCGCGGTTGCGTTCGGCGGATGGCGAACGTTGCCGCAATGCCGCTTGGGAATCCGTCATGTTCACCTTAGGTTTCAGTACAAGGCCGTGCGCACACGTTCAGCGAGCTCGCGGTCATAGGTGACCGCGTCGAACTGCATGCCGTTGATGCGCCGGTGAATCTCGCCCGCGCTCGGCAGCCGCGAACGTTCGACGTAATGCGCCGGATCCCACAGTTTCGAGCGCACCAACGCTTTCGAGCAATGAAAATAGACGCTGTCCACGTCGATCAGCAGCACGGTGCGCGGCAGTTTACCTTCGACGGCAAAACTGTCCAGCCATTGCGGATCATTGGTAATGCGGCCGCGGCCGTTCACGCGCAGGCTCTCGCCCACGCCGGGAATGATGAAGAGCAGCGCCAGACTCGGCTCGGCGATGATATTGCGCAGACTGTCGAGCCGATTGTTGCCGATACGGTCCGGCAGCGCGAGCGTGCGTTCGTCGACGATGCGCACAAAACCCGGCGCGTCGCCGCGCGGCGAACAGTCGAGGCCTTCCGGCCCGGCGGTGGCGAGCACGGCGAACGGCGCGACTTCGATGAACGCGCGATAGTCTTCATTGATGTACGGGATCTCTTTACGCACTGCGCGCTCGTGCGGCTGACCGTAGAGGGCTTCGAGTTGCGCGATCGTCGTCAGCATGGGTTGTCCTTTCGAGGTGCGTTTCTGTCGGAGCAGCCTGTTCAATCCAGCGCCAGCCGGGCGGCCAGCTCGGTCAGCGTATCGGCGCACGGCGCCGCGATTTTCAGCGACAGCAGCGGGTCCGCGCGCGTACGCCCCAGGTTGATCGCGACCACCGGCTTGCCCTGCTTCTGCGCCCACACGCAAAAGCGGAAGCCGGAGTAGACCATCAGCGACGAGCCGACCACCAGCACGGCGTCCGCCGCGTCAAGCGCATGCGAAGCCGCTTCTACGCGCTCCTTCGGCACGCTTTCGCCGAAGAACACCACGGCCGGCTTCAGCAAGCCGCCGCAGTTCGGGCAGGCCGGAACGCGGAAGCCGGCAAGATCGTGCCATTCGAGATGCGCGTCGCCGTCCGCGGCGGTTTCGGCCGTCACGTTCAGAAGCGCGGGATTGTCCGCTTCGAGCGTCTGCTGGATCGACGCGCGCGAGTGTTGCATGCCGCAGTCCAGACACGTCACACCGTTGATACCGCCGTGCAGTTCGATCACCTCGCGGCTGCCCGCCCGCTGATGCAAACCGTCGACGTTCTGCGTCACCAGCGTCGGCACGTGACCGGCCGCTTCGAGCCGGGCGAGCGCGGTGTGTGCCGCGTTGGGCTCGGCATGCGCGACCACCGGCCAGCCGACCATGCTGCGCGCCCAGTAGCGCTGGCGCATGGCGGGCGTGCCGAGAAACTCCTGGAGCGTGATAGGTGGCGAACGTTTCCATTCGCCATTGTCGTCGCGATAGCCGGGAATGCCCGAATCGGTGCTGATGCCCGCGCCGGTCAGCACGAACAGCCGTGGATAACGTTGCACGAAACGATGCAGATCGTCCAGCGTATGCGATTCATTGAGAGGTTCGAGAGGCGCGGACTGAAGGTCGGTCATGACGGAGCATGGTGAAGGGCTGCGGCGCTCGAGGCGGAACCCTGAGCGCCGTTCAACGGCGCGTGCGCGGCTTGCCGCGCCGCGCTGCCGTCATGCGCTGCGCTTGTTGCACCTATTGCACCTATTGCACCTATTGCACCTATTGCGCCTGTTGCCGTGTGTGCTGCCGCGCTTGCCATGCGGCGAACGCGACTCGATAACGTTCCAGCGCTTCGTCGTAGAGATCGAAAACACACGGATTGCAGCCGCTATGACAACAGTCGTCGAGATCGGGCTGCGCGGGAGGCACCGGCTGCGGGTCGTCCTCAAGTGTGGTTCGGGACACGGCGAATCGCAATCCATCGGAGCGGAAAGCGCCCAGTATAAGTGGATCCCGCGCGGCTTGCTGTGCGCGCCGCGCCGTCAACCCCGGCCGACGAACGGCATCTTGCTCGCCATGATCGTCATGAACTGCACGTTCGCCGTGAGCGGCAGTTCGGCCATGTGCAGCACGGCGTCGGCCACATGCTGAACATCCATCAGCGGCTCGACCGCGATCTCGCCGTTGGCCTGCGGTATGCCGCGCGCCATGCGGGCGGCCATTTCCGTCGCCGCATTGCCGATGTCGATCTGCCCGCAGACGATGTCGTATTGGCGGCCGTCGAGCGACACGGCTTTGGTGAGGCCGGTAATGGCGTGCTTGGTCGCCGTGTAGGCAATGCTGTGCGGCCGCGGCGCATGCGCCGAGATCGAGCCGTTGTTGATGATGCGCCCGCCGCGCGGACTCTGCGTTTTCATCAGACCGAAGGCCGCGCGTGTGCACAGGAATACGCCGGTGAGATTGGTGTCGACCACCGAGCGCCATTCGTCGATATCCAGTTCGTCGATATCGACGGGCGAACCATTGCGGCCCGCGTTGTTGAACAGCACGTCGAGACGGCCGCGCCGTTCGCGGATCGTATCGAACAAGGCGGCGACGCTACCCGCGTCGGTGACGTCGCACGCCACGGCGAGAGCGTCGCCGCCGAGATGCTGCGCCTCCTCGACCACGGCATCGAGCAGTTCCTGGCGGCGGCCGGCCAGCACCACGCTATAGCCGTGCTCCAGCATCCTGAGCGCGCACGCCCGGCCGATCCCGCTGCCCGCGCCCGTTACCAGCGCGACCTTCTTGATTCCCGTTCCCGTCACGACACGTCTCCTCGTTGTACAGATGGTGCGATTTAGCACCATACAACAGCGGGTCGTCCATCACAAATGCACGCGCGGCCGGTCTTCAAGTCGACGAACGATTCCGCGCGGTCTTCTGCGCTGATCAGGCGCACGTTCGTGTCCTTCTGATCGTTCGTCTGCCGCAACAGGCTCTCCGCGGAAGAGTGCCCACCCTGGTCACCGGCCTGCGAATCCATGCCGCCTTGTCACGTCTTTCAGCGCGCTTTCATCGGTAACTGTTCCTGCGGGCGGGCGCGTCGCGGTACGCATCGATGGTATCGTTTGCTGTTGCGCGTCACGCGCGCAATTCAAGGCCTTCCCAGGAAGGAGGAAGGAAGACAGGAAGCACGTTTTATGAAAGAACTCTCCACGCCGCCGCACGGCGCCCGCCACGCGCCGCTGTCCCGCTGGCCGCGCACCGGCTATCCCGCGATGCTCACGGCCACCGCCGCATGGCACGTGTTCGTGCTGGCCGGATGGCTGCTCGCGCCCGCCGCGTGGCGCTGGTGGCTAGCCGCGATTTTTGCGAATCACGCCATTTTCACGGTGGCCGGCCTGCTGCCGCGCACCTCGCTGCTCGGCCCGAACTGGACACGCCTGCCCGCTGCCGCGCGTAATGCCGACGCGATCGCGCTGACCGTCGACGACGGTCCGGATCCGCTCGTCACGCCGCAAGTGCTCGATCTGCTCGACGCCTTCGGCGTGCGCGCCACGTTCTTCTGCATCGGCGCAAAGGCACAGCTTTACCCGGACCTGACACGCGAGATCGTCGCGCGCGGCCATGCGCTCGAAAACCACTCGCAGGTTCACACGCATACGTTTTCCGTGACGTTTCCCGGCGCGCTCACGCGTGAGATCGACGCCGCGCAACGCACGCTCGAAGCACTGAGCGGCGAGCGGCCCATGTTCTTCCGCGCGCCGGCCGGCTTGCGCAACATCTTTCTCGAACCGGTATTGCGCAACCTCGACCTGCGGCTCGCGGCGTGGACGCGGCGCGGCTACGACACACGCGAGCGCGATCCCGACGTGGTCACACGGCGCCTGCTCGACGGCCTCGCGCCGCGCGACATTCTCCTGCTGCACGACGGCAACGCAGCGCTCACGGCCGAGGGCATGCCGCTGATCCTCGCAGTCTTGCCGCGCGTGATCCGCGCGGCAAGACTGCGGCATCTGCGTTTCGTGACGTTGCGCGAGGCGCGTCTCGACAACTGAGCACGAGCACGCACGTGTGTAAGGCGCAGCGCATGCTGGCTGCGCGGCTCGCTCGCAAAGCAGCCCGGCGAGCCATGCGAAAGCGGCGGCTACACGCGGAAATCCGCCGCCATGTCTTCGTCCGTGCGCGCTTCCAGCTCACCACCGCGGCATGCCTTCAGGAACACGTCGTAATCGCGTTCCACCTGGTCCGCGTAAGTCATCGCATATCCCGCGAGCGCTTCCGCGAACTGGTCGCCACGGCCGATATACGCGCTCACTTCGATTGCCTGCCCGCTCGCCTTCGCATGCGCGCGCGCCATGATCCAGCCGCATAGGCGCGCGTAGCCGTCCAGCAGGTCGTTGTCGAATAACTCGATGTTCGCCGACAGCTTCATGTCGCGTAACTGGCGAAAGTAAAAGTGCCGCCCGAGCGGCCCCGCCGCCCAGCCGAGAAAGATATCGCTTGCCGCCTGCAGCATGCGTTGTCCCTGCACGACGCGTTCGCCCTCATGCCTGATGGCCGGCGACTTGTAGAACTGCGCGATCACAGAGGGCCGCGCCTCCTTGATTTGCAGGAACAGCGGCTTGCCCATGTGATCGACCATCAGCATCACCAGGCAGCGCGTGCCGACGCTGCCGACGCCCACCACTTTGAACACGAGATCCTGCGCGGTGAAATGGTCCAGCAGTTCGCGCCGGTCGTGCGACAGCGTCTTCACGTAGTCACCCCACATGCGTTCGAGCATCTTGCGCCAGTTCGAGCCTCGGAACGCTTCGGTCTCCTCCGGTGTGAACAGCGTGTTGGCGCCCAGTACGTGAAACAGGGCCGGTGGCGCGTCGCGGATCGTCCAGCGGCCGCCGTCGTGCTCCGCCATTTTCTCGAGCAGGCTTTCGTGCGTCCGGCTCGCGGCCTTTTCCATGCCGCGCCGCACAGTGCGGCGGCGTTCGGGCGTCAACGCGGTCTCCGCCATCAACTCGAAGGTAATGCGGTCGTACCAGAGTTCGAGCGCGCCGCACTGCGCGTACTGTGCCATGCGATCGCGATATTCGGTAACCGCCGTCATCACCAGACTCTCCGCCGTGCCCCGGCTCAGACGCATGTGACGCGCGGCGACGACGAGGCTCGCGGTGAGACGTTTCAGATCCCACTCGAACGGCCCGACCGACACCTCGTCGAAGTCGTTCAGATCGAAAACGAGTTGCCGCTCGGGCGTGGCGAAACCGCCGAAATTCATCAGATGGCCGTCGCCGCAGATCGGCATGGTCAAACCCGTGTCGCCCACCTTGCTGAGATCGTGTGCCTGCAAGATGGCGGTGCCGCGAAAGAACGTGAAAGGCGACACAGCCATGCGTCCATAACGCAGCGGCACGAGGTTATGCACGCGGCCTTCGCTGCTTTGCTTGAGCAACTCGATCGGATTGCGATGCAGTTCGCCTACCGCTTTATGGCTCGAACGTTTCGAGTGCTCACGGGCGGCGCGGCCACGGGCCTCCCGCTCGGCGATGGTGCTGGCTTTCATGCTGTTCTCCGTTGTTCCGAGTCTTGACTTGCGGTTCGAGAGACTGCTTCTGCTGGCACGACAACACTTGACGCCTGACGCCGTGAGCCTTCACCAACGATAGCCCAGACCACCGAAAATCACGTCCGAATCACGATCATAGCGGGTCACGACGCGGTTCCATTCGAGCCGCGCGTCCCAGTGGTCGCTCAGGCGATACGAGCCCGCGATCGTAACGAGGCCGGAGAACTTGCCGGCGCCCGGTCCGGGCGTCGCGCTGTTCTCGTTCTCGTTGATCGCATAGTAGGCGCCGAGGCCGAGCGCCAGCGCGACCTTGTCGTTGAGAAACGCGCGGGTGGCCCACAACTGGCTGGTGAAACCGTCGCGGCGCGCCACCTTGCTGCTGCCTTCGTGAAGATAGCCGACCGTTACGTCGAGATACTTCGCGAGGCCGCGCCGGTACTCGATCGCGCCGCCGAACGCGCTCGGCGAACTGGTCGAATTCACAATGGTTTTGCCGAGATACAACGCCACTTCGTTGTTGGTGACCTTGTGCGTGCTGCCGCTTGCCCAGTCGCGCGGACCGGGCGAGCCCGGAGCGTCGAGTTGATAGCCGACGCCGAACATCACGCTGGTCGCATCCGGTCCGCGCTGCACATGCACGCGATTCAACTGGAGTTGCGTGATCCAGCGGCTCGACGCGTAGTACGCGGCGCGCACGCTATACACCACGCCCCAGCCGTGAGTATCGGAATAACTGCCGCCCTGGCCGGCGGTGGTCGTGTCGAAATACCGGTACGGGCCGACGCCCGCCTGCAGAACGAATTGCGGGCTGCCCACGGGAATGCGCCCCCACAACTGGATCATCTGACCGTCGCGGTGGTGATCGGGAATGTGCCCTTCGTTGAGCCACGTGAAGCTGGCGGCGAAATATTGCCCCAAGCCTTCCTGATAGTTGAAGGCCCACGTATAGGTGTTGGTACTGCCCGCACGCGAGCCGCCGCCGAATAGCGAGAACTCCTGAGCGTGACCGGGCGTTGGGACGAACAGCAGACTGAGGCCCGTCATGCCGGCGGCCGCCGTAGGCACCAGCCAACTTTGGACAGCAGATCTCAGTTTCCGCATGCGGCAATTCCTCCCCGGTTGAGTCGCTAGCGCTGCCGGTGCCGATAGACGACGGGGCCATCACGCGACGAAGCGCCGCGAGAACGGCCGTCGGTACAAATCGATCGTCATGCTACCAGACCGGTCGGTAAAAAGGTTACCTATCCGTTCTGGCAACAGCGGCATATTGCCCGGGCTTTTAGCGGAACAGCAAACACGAATTGCGACGGCGACATCGCAAGACGCGGACGAATTTACCTGCGTATAGTCAAAAAATTAACCGATCAGTGAACTTATTTCCCGTTTCAGCCAGACCAGCACTTCAGCACCATCGGATCACGCCGTTTACCAGTACATACAGAGATTTGTGACGCACCGGAAAACCCTTGAAGCAAGGGCTTTTCTGGTCGAACGTGGGCCGCGCAAGATAATCGGAGAGAGTATGTTTGTTGCAATCGGCTGGGTTTTGGTGATCGGTTCCGTGTTAGGCAGTTTTATCGGCGTGGGCGGCCATCTGCCGGCGCTCATTCAGCCATTCGAACTACTGTGCATCTTCGGCGCGGCAATCGGTGCGTTTGTCGTGAGCAACCCTACTTCCACGCTGAAGAAAACCATCAAGGCGATTCCGTCATGCTTCAAAGGCGGGGGCTATACCAAGGAAAAATACCTTGAACTGATCGCCCTGCTCTACGAGTTGCTTCAGAAGGCGCGCAAGGAAGGCATGATGTCGCTCGAAGCCGAAGTGGGCGCGCCGAAAGACAGCGTGATTTTTCAGAAGTATCCGCATGTGCTGGAGGATCATCATCTGCTCGACTTCATCGTCGACTATCTGCGCATGATGTCCGGCGGCAATGTGAACGTGCTCGAAGTACAGGATCTGATGGATGAGGAACTGGCCACGCATCACGCGGAATCTGCAGTCGCGGCCAACGCCATTCAGAAAATGGCGGACGGCCTGCCCGCTTTCGGCATTGTCGCCGCGGTCATGGGCGTGGTGCACACCATGGGTTCGGTCGGCGCGCCGCCCGCCGTGCTCGGCGAGATGATTGCGGGCGCGCTGGTTGGCACGTTCCTCGGCATTCTGCTCGCGTATGGCTTTATCGGCCCGCTGGCCGATCTGCTCACCGCCAAAGGCCGTGCCGAAGGCAAGCCTTACCAGTGCGTGAAGGCCGTGCTGCTCGCGTCGCTGTCCGGCTACGCGCCGGCGATCGCTGTCGAGTTCGGCCGCAAGGTGCTGTTCACCGCCGACCGCCCGAGCTTCCAGGAACTCGACGACGCCGTGCGCGCCACCAAGACGCCGAAGTCGGCCTGACGCGGAGCAGCATGATGAGCGAAAAAAACTCGCGCGCGTCGCAAGGGGAACAGGCGCTGGCACCTGTGATCGTGCGCCGCTCGAAGAAGGGCGAGGATCATGGCGGCCATCACGGCGGCGCATGGAAAATCGCGTACGCCGATTTCGTTACCGCGATGATGGCGTTCTTCCTGCTGATGTGGCTGCTCGGCTCCACGTCCAAGTACGACAAGCAGGGTATCGAAGACTATTTCAACACGCCGCTGTCGAGCCTGATCGGCGGTAACGAAGGCACGGCCGCGGCGCGGCCGAGCGTGGTGCAAGGCGGCGGCCGCGACATCTCCGATACGCGGCCCGGCGACGGCAAAAAGAGCCAGACGCAGCCGACTCCGCCCGCCACCGCCGCGCCGACGGTAGCGCCATCCGACGCGGCGCGCCTCGAACAACTGAAGGCGAAGCTCACCGCGCTGATCGAGCAGAGCCCCGCGCTGAAGGCGTTCAAGGATCAGATCCGCATTTCGATCACGAACGAAGGGCTGCGTATCGAGATCGTCGATTCGCAGAACCGGCCGATGTTTCCTTCCGGCAGTTCGAAGCTGCAGCCGTATGCGGAGACGATCCTCACGCAGATCGGCGCGGCGCTCAACGACGTCGACAACCGGATTTCGATTGCCGGCCACACGGATGCCGTGCCCTACACCGCGGGGCCGGAGGGTTACTCGAACTGGGAACTGTCGTCCGAACGCGCCAATGCCGCGCGCCGCGCGCTGGTCGCCGGCGGCATGCATGGCGAAAAGCTGCTGCAGGTGCGCGGACTGGCGGACGTATTGCCGCTGAACAGCAATATCGCCGATGAGCCGACCAACCGGCGCATCAGCATCCTGGTCCTGAACAAGGCCGCGGAACTGGCATTCTTTCATGACGGCGGGCGCACCGCGATCGACGAAGCCGTGCCGGCGAGTTCAGCGATTCCGGCGGTAGTCGGGCGCCTGCAGCCGGTGACCGGTTCGCATGGCACGCCGTAGTATTCTGTCGGCCTCGCGCGAGGCCGGTTCGGCGCATGCGCCCTGCAGCACGCACTGCAAAGCGCATGCGGTGTGTATAGAATCGAACGCATGCGCCCTGTCCTTTCCGAGCCGCGGGAGCCCGAGCTTCCGCTGCATACGCCCAGTGTTTCGTCGGTGACGCTGGCGGCGATCGTCGCCGTCATTGCGTGGATTTCCATCGTCGCGCAAGCCGACGTGACGATCGATCGCACGCTCGCGCGCGGGCTGACCGTGTTCGACGGGTTTGCGCGTATGAGCAGTTACCTCACGAATCTGACGGTACTCGCCTGCGCGATCTGTTTTACCTGCGTGGCCTTGCGTTCGCACAGATCGGCGCCTGCGCGGTTTTTCCGGCAGCCTACCGTCGTCACCGCCGTGGTTGTCTATATGGTGTTCGTCGGCATCGCCTATAACCTGCTGCTGCGCGGTTTGTGGTCGCCGGCAGCGTTCCGGTTGCTGCTCAACGAATCGCTCCACAGCGCCCTGCCGATGCTGGCCGCGCTCTACTGGGTGCTGTTCGTGCCGCGCTTTCATCTGAAGCTGCGGCATTGCCTGTTGTGGCTGGTATATCCGCTGGCCTATCTCGGGGTGACCTTCTGGCGCGCGAGTCTGTCGGATTTCTATCCCTATCCGTTCATCAACGTCGAGATGCTTGGGCTCAGGCATGTCGTGGTGAATTCGGCCCTGCTGTTCGGCGGCTTTATCATGCTGATGGCCGTATTCGTGGGAATCAATTCGCGGCGCCGGCGCTGACATCCGCAGCCGCTTTGCGGGTTCCTCCTTTGGCGGGCGCGCTTCTTGCGCCCTGTTTGGTGGACGTGAGCCGCGCTTTCCGGGCGGCATGCGCGAAACCCTGGTGTGGGCGTATTGCGCGCTGCAGTGGCTCACACGTAAATATGACAATGGGAGCAAAATCGTATGGACACCAATTCGGCAGCCAATTCGGCAGAAGGCGCAGTCAAGGAAGTCGCGGGCAAGGTTCAGGGCGCGGTGGGCGACGTATTGGGCGATCCCGGCACGCAATTGGCCGGCAAGGCCAGGGAGCTCAGCGGCAAAGCGCAGCAACTGTGCGCCAGCACCACCAGCCTCGTGCGCGAGACCACGGCGGAAAGCCCATTCACCGCCATTGCGGTGGTCGCGCTTGCGGGTTTCGTGGCCGGCGCGCTGTGGGCACACGGCGCCTCTGAGCGCGACTATCGCCGTTGATCTTCAACGCGGCCGATACCGGGCGATCTGCTTCACGCGATCGCCCGTTCTGCTTTCATGCGCCGCTTTTCTTGCGGCGTCCCGCACCCACCTCCAGTTCGACCCACGCCGGCGCATGATCGCTCGCGTGCGGCTCTCCGCGCACCCACCGGTCGACGCCCGCATCGCGCAAGCGCGGCGCGAGGTCGGCACTCAGCAGCACATGGTCGATGCGCAAGCCGGAATTCGTCTCCCAATGCCGGCGAAAATAGTCCCAGAAGGTGTAGACCCGTTCGGCGCCGAAATGTGTTCGCAGCGCGTCGGTCCAGCCCTGCGCAAGCAGTTGCCGGTAGCGCTCGCGGCTTTCGGGTTGCAGCAGCGCGTCTTTCAGCCAGGAGCGCGGGTTGTAGATGTCTTCGTCGGTCGGAACCACGTTGAAGTCGCCCGCCAGCACGACCGGATGACCGCTTTTGTATAGCTTCGCCGCGTGCCTGATCAGATGACCGAACCATGCGAGCTTATAGTCGAATTTCGGTCCCGGCTGCGGATTGCCGTTCGGCAGGTAAAGGCACGCCACCACGATGCCGCCGACAGCGGCTTCGAGATAGCGGCTGTGAGTGTCGTCCTCGAAACCGGGCAGGCCGCGGCGACTCTCCAGCGGCGCCTCGCCTTTCGCCAGGATCGCCACGCCGTTCCATGCGCTCTGACCTTGCCAGATCGCGCCATAACCGGCATCACGCAGTTCCTCGACGGGAAAGGCGCTGTCCGCCGCCTTCAATTCCTGCAAACAGACAATGTCGGGCGCCTCGCGTTCGAGCCATTGCAAGAGCGCCGGCAAGCGCGAGCGGATCCCGTTGATGTTGAAGGTTGCGATTCGAAGCCTGGCCACGACTTGCCCTCCCTGCAATGCGCTCTATTGCGCCGCCGCGTCGCACCACTCCATTGCCCACGACTTCGCGCATGAAATGGCATCGGCTTCGTTGACAAAGCCGTCGATGTCGCCGGAATCGTGCGACTGGACGTGCTCGTTTTTGCGCGGCACGCGAGTGATCTTCGCTCTCGCGTGGTACAGGCCGTCTTCCGCGTGACGCGCGCGGCAATCGATATGGAAGTGTCTGTAGTCGAACTGCATTCGCTCTCCTTTGAACGCGGTTTATTTCATCTGCCCTAGCATCGCTTATACCCGGACCCGCTTGCTCGCAGGCAACGATTCACGCATGCCGGCTCGCATGTGTGATCGCCGCTGCGAGCCGGTGCGTGCAGTCCGCGCGAGTCGGACTCAATTGCGTACGCTCAGCCGGGTACGCTTAGTTCGGCACATTCACCACGCCATTGGCCGCGGTGATCGCGTTGATGCCCGGACTCGCCGCGATCGGCGGCAGATTGGCCGTGGTCAGCGGCGGCGCGGCGCCGGGCGTGCCGCCGCGCGGTACAGTGTGAATCACCTGCGACGGCGGCAGCGGCGTGCCGTTTTTCAGATGACTCCACATCAGATTGAGCGCCTGAAGGTTGTAGTAATGCAGCGGCACGAAGCGCGAATCGAAGCCCGCCACGCCGAGGAACGCATCGAAATGCTGGGCGTTCGTCACTTCGTAAAACGACAGCTTGCTCGCCGCGCCTTCGCTTAGCTGATTCAAGCCGAGATACGGCCGCGACGCGTGGTTGATCGGCACCAGTGCATCCGCGCGGCCCTGCACGATGATGGCAGGCTTGCCATGCAGATTCGCATTCACGCGAATAGCGTCGACGCTGCCGGTCAGCGTGCCGTTCGTCCACAGCGTGCGCAGACACGAGGCGCCCGCATAGCTGCCGTCGGCGGTCGCCAGCCGGTGATCCGCCGCGCCTGCGCCCGAGTTGAAGACGAGGTTGATGCCGTTGGTCGGCGGCACCCCGTTGCCGTTGCCGAACACCGTGAGCATCGGCGACACCGCGGGTGTGACGCCCGCGGTCCCAGCCGCATTCGTCGTGCCGAAGCTGAAGTTGCAAAGGTTCGCGGTGACACTCGCTTTCGCGTACGCGTCGGCATAGGTCACGGCGACAGCCGGCACCGCTTGCGAGTCCCACATCGGCGCTTGCAGCAGGTCGGAGTCGGTCTGGTAGCCGTTCTGATGCAGCAGCGCAAGCGCGTTGGTCGCCTGGGTCGTCGCGTCCGCACCCGCGATCACACCGGCGGCCGCCAGCGACGCGCATCGCGCGGTGCGAATCGAGGTGGTCGTGGCACTCGGCAACGCCGTCAGATACGGCGCGCCGGCCGCGGCGGGCGCGAGCGCCGCGCACGGTTGCAGCATGTTGGCGAGCGTCATGTAGTCGGCGAGCGGTTTGCCGAATGCGCCGACCGGCACGCCGCCCTGCGCCACCGAGACCTGCTCGGGCAGCCGCAAATTGATCTGCGGCTCGCCCACGACCACCGCGGTGATCAAACCGGACGTGTCCTGTTCCGCCGCCGCGAGCGACGCGCCGCCGCCGTTGCTCACCGAAGCCGCGATGGTCGTGATACTTCCGCTCGCGTAACGCACATTACGCGTCGAGCCGTTGAGCGTGCCATAAGAATCGTTGAGCGCCCAGTACGCGAACTGGATCGCCTGCAAGGTATTCCTGCCCCAATCCTTCTCCGGATTCTGCTGCGAGTGCGCATGCTTGAACGCGTAGCGATTCGGGAACCTGCTGTTATAAGACGCGAGATCCGTGTTACCGAGGTTGGCCGTGAAGAGACTGGCCTTGCCCGCCGCGGTAGCGTCCTGCAAGGTGCCGTCGATCAACGTGACCAGGTTGGATGACAACTCATGCGCGCCGTTGCCGCTGCCTTTATCGGTGTAAGCCACCGCGCAGCCGCGCTTGAGACCCCACTCGCCGGCCGCCGAAATCGCGCCGTACACGCCGCGCGAACCGGACGACGTTGTCGTGACGATGCACGGCTGATCCGGATTGAAGCTCGCCGGAATCTGCACCAGCACCGTGACGTTCTGCGTGCCGCTGCCGTCGTCGGCGAAGGCGAGGTATTCCTTGCCGGCGATCTTGCCTTCGCCGAGCGTATCGTTGCCGTTCAGATCGACATTAGGTCCCCAGAAGCGTCCATAGCCGCCGTTCGCGGTCATGTCGACGAGCGCGCGATAGTTCGACCAGATGGCAAGCCGCCGCAATTCGGCGGCAGTGGGTTGCGCCGCGTTGGCAATGGCCGGCGCCGTGGCCGACGCGAGGCCGGTCTTGCCGAGGCCAGCGGTGAGCAGGTCGTCGGTGTTGCCATCGTAGGACTGGGTTCTTACCGAAGAAGCGGTAATAAAAGCCGGCAGCGCATTGGCCTGCGGCGGCGGATGATTGTCACTGCCGCCGTGGCAGGCAGTCAGCACGACTGTCACGGCCATCATGGCCGCCACGGTTCGCACCACGGGCACATGTCCTGACGCGGATCTGACTCTGAAAACTGATGTCATCTTGGCTGTCTCCGATATTTTCTAATACCGTTGTGTCTGCAACGGCACCGAAATTGCTGCGTGATGTCCAATGATCGCGACGCTTCGGATACCGACGCATCGCTAGCCTGCATCGACCTTTCAACGGAGTCAACAGAACGTCATGTCCACGCATAACGAATGTCAGGATCCGAGTGACGAGTCCGCCACCACCCCACCCCAACCTTCACGCCGCCGCTTCCTTCAATCGGCTGCTGCCGCAGCCACGGTCGGCGCCGCGCCGCATCTGCGCGCGCAAACCCAAACCCCACCCGCGCCGCCCGCTCAGGTTCAGCAAGCCGTACCGCCGCGCCCGGTCACGCTGACCGTGAACGGCCGCGCGTACACGCTGCAACTCGAGCCGCGCGTGACCCTGCTCGACGCGCTGCGCGAATACGCAGGCCTCATGGGCACGAAGAAAGGCTGTGATCGCGGACAATGCGGCGCATGCACCGTGCTCGCCGACGGCCGTCGCATCAATTCCTGCCTGACGCTCGCTGTGATGCACGAGGGCGAGAACATCACAACGGTCGAAGGACTCGCCACTAACGGCGCGTTGAGTCCGATCCAGCGCGCATTCATTGAACACGACGCCTTTCAGTGTGGTTACTGTACGCCCGGGCAGTTGTGCTCCGCGACCGCCCTGCTCAATGAATTTCGTACCGGCACCGCCAGCACTGTCACGGCCGATGTCCGCAGCCGCCCCGCCCAGCTCTCCGACGATGAAATCCGCGAACGCATGAGCGGCAACATCTGCCGCTGCGGTGCGTATGCGAATATCGTGGCCGCCGTGCGCGCGGTGCACGAAGGCGGTGGCCAGAATGGCAGCGCCGCCATCAACGAAACGAATGGCGGCGGCAACAGCCGCAACGCCTGAGGGGGCGACAGCATGGATGCGATCTCTTACGAACGCGCCGGCGACGTCGCCGGCGCAGTGCGGGCGGTGCAGCAGCCGGGTGCGGTGTTCATCGGCGGCGGCACCAATCTGCTCGATCTGATGAAGGGCGGCGTAGCGCGGCCGGTGCGGCTGATCGATATCACGCATATCGGCGGACTCGATACGGTCACGACGCTGCCTGACGGCGGCATCCGGATCGGCGCACTGGTGCGCAATAGCGACGCGGCCAACCACGCGCTGGTGCGCGAGCAATACCCGTTGCTGTCGCAAGCGTTTCTAGCGGGCGCCTCGTCGCAATTGCGCAATATGGCGACGGTCGGCGGCAATCTGCTGCAACGCACCCGTTGCGGCTACTTCTACGATACGGCCTTCACGCAATGCAACAAGCGCACACCGGGCAGCGGTTGCGCGGCGCTCGACGGCCACAATCGCACGCATGCGATTCTCGGCGCGAGTCCCCAATGCATCGCGGTGAATCCGTCGGATATGAGCGTGGCGCTCGCCGCGCTCGATGCCGTGGTGCGCGTGAGCGGCCCCGCTGGCGAGCGGACCATTGCGTTCGCCGATTTTCACCGGCTGCCTGGCGAACGGCCCGATGTCGATACGACCTTGCAGCCCGGCGAATTGATTACCGCCGTCGATCTGCCGCCACCGCTCTTCAGCGCGAACTCCCATTATCTGAAAGTGCGTGACCGCGCCAGTTACGCATTCGCGTTGGTCTCGGTTGCCGCCGCTTTGCAGATGGACGGCGATCGCGTGAGGACCGCGCGTATCGCGTTGGGCGGCGTCGCGCACAAGCCGTGGCGCGCGAGCGCCGCGGAACAGATGCTCAATGGCCAGCCGCTCACGCAAGCCACGTTGAAAAACGCCGCTGCCGCCGCATTACGCGACGCGCGGCCGCAACACGACAATCGTTTCAAGGTGCAGCTCGCGCAGCGCGCGATCGTGCGCGCAGTGAATCAGGCCGCCGGCCACGCGGGAGGTGTCGCATGAATCTGATCGGTCAACCGTTCGACCGCACCGACGGCCTGCTCAAAGTCACCGGCGAGGCGCGCTATGCCGGCGAATTTCCTGAGGCACGTCTTGCGCATGCGGTGCTCGTCACCAGCACGATTGCGCGCGGCACCATTGCGTCGATCGATGCGAGCCGCGCACAGGCGCTGCCCGGCGTGCTGCTCGTCATGACGTATCAGAATGCGCCGCGCTTGCCAAACGGCGGCAAGCCCGCGCTGGCGCCGCCGGCCGGACGCCGCCTGTCGCTGCTCCAGGACAACCAGGTTCACTACAGCAACGAGCCGGTCGCCGTGGTGGTGGCCGATACGCTCGAACATGCCACCGACGCCGCCCGCCAGTTGCGCATCACCTATCAGAGCGGCGCCGCGGTCACGGACTTCGCGCAGGCCAAACCGAACGCGCACGCCCCCGACAAGCCGCAAGGCCGGCAAACCGACACGCAACGCGGCAGCTTCGACGACGGCATGCAAACCGGCACGGTACACGTGGACGCGACCTACACCACGCCGATCGAACATCACAACCCGATGGAGCCGCACGCCACGATGGCGCGCTGGGACGGCCCGCAGCTCACGCTCTATGATTCGACGCAAGGCGTCAGCAGCGCGGCGCAGGCGGTCGCGAAGACGCTCGGCATTGCGCCCGCCGACGTGCGCGTGATTTCGCCGTTCGTGGGCGGCGGCTTCGGTTGCAAAGGCTCGTCGTGGTCGCATGTGTCGTTGTGCGCAATGGCGGCGAAACAGACCGGGCGGCCCGTGCGGCTCGTGCTCGAACGGCCGCAGATGTTCGGCCCGGTCGGTGCGCGTCCGCACACCGAGCAGCACTTCGTGCTCGCCGCGCGGCGCGACGGCACGCTGAGCGCGATGCGTCACGACAGTATCTCGAACACGTCGGTGATCGAAGACTGGACCGAGACCTGCTGCATGGTCACGCGCATGCTGTACGCGGTGCCCAATCAGGTGACCACGCACCGCATCGTGCCGCTCAATCTGGGCACGCCGACCTTCATGCGCGCGCCGGGAGAAACAACCGGTTCGTTCGCACTCGAATCGGCAATGGACGAACTCGCGGCGGCCTTGAAAATGGATCCGCTCGCGCTGCGCATCAAGAATTACGCCGATGCCGACCCGCAGGAAAACAAGCCGTGGTCGAGCAAGTCCTTGCGCGAGTGTTATCAGATCGGCGCCGAGAAATTCGGCTGGTCGCGGCACACGAGCGCCCCGCGCTCGATGCGCAACGGCGGCACGCTGATCGGCATGGGTATGGCCACCGCCACCTATCCGGCCAATCGCAGCGAAGCCAGCGCGATTGCGCGGATCTTGCCGGACGGCACCGCGATGGTCGCCTCCGGCACCCAGGATATCGGCACCGGCACCTACACCGTGATGACCCAGGTGGCCGCGGACGCGCTCGGCTTCGCGCCGGAAAACATCCACTTCGCGCTCGGCGATTCGTCGCTGCCCAGGGCGCCTGTGTCGGGCGGCTCGCAATCGGCCGCGAGCGTCTCGCCGGCGGTACGCGACGCGGCGAGCCAGGCGCGCAGCCAGTTGATCGCGCTGGCGCTCGCCGATCAAGCCTCGCCCGTGCACGGCATTGCGCTCGACGACATCACCGTGGAAAACGGCTGGGTGGCGAGCCGCTCGCAACCGGGCAAGCGCGATCCGGCAGCGGCGATCATCGCGCGCTCGGGCGGCAAGCCGATCGAGGCGATCGCAACCGTCAAGCCCGGCGACGAAAAGCAGAAGTACTCGTTCCACTCGTTCGGCGCGGTGTTCGTCGAGGTGCATGTCGACGCCGACCTCGGCACGATCCGGGTGGCGCGCGTGGTGGGCGTGTACGACGTGGGACGCGTGCTCAACCAGAAGACGGCGCGCAGCCAGTTGATGGGCGGCATCGTGTGGGGCGTCGGGGCGGCGCTGCAGGAAGAGAGCCCGGTCGATACCCGCTATGGCCGCTTCACCAACGCGAATCTCGCCGAGTATCACGTGCCGGTCAATGCCGATATCGGTTCGCTGGACATTACCTTTATCGACCGGCCGGATCCGTATATCAACTCGCTCGGGGTACGCGGCATCGGCGAAATCGGTATTACGGGCGTACCGGCGGCGATTGCGAACGCGGTGTATCACGCCACCGGCGTGCGCGTGCGCGACCTGCCCGTCACGCTCGACAAGGTGATGGGCACGATGCAGGTTTGACGCGCGCGTTCGCGTTCGCCGGCCGGTTTCAGTGTGACGCGGGTCCGTTTCGATTGACGTGACGAAGCCCGGCAAGCGCATGAGGATGTCGGACAGCAAGCGCCGTGCATATGCATTGGCGCTTGCCTACGGCTGCGTTGCATCGCACAATCGATCTTCATCTTTATACCGGTGCCTGCTCATGGTCTACGCCTCGCTCGCCACTGGCGTGTTGCTCGCCGCCGGCTTCGGTTCGCGTTTCGACCCGGACGGCCTGCACAATAAACTGCTGGCGCGCATGCCCGACGGCACACCGGTCGCGCATGAGGCCGCGCATCGGCTGTTGCGGGTCGTCTCGCAGGTGGTGGCCGTGGTGCGGCCGGGTTCGGACGCGCTCGCTCGGCTGCTCAACGACGCCGGTTGCGACGTGGTGTTCGCGCTGGACGCCGAACGCGGCATGGGCGCGAGTCTCGCAGCCGGGGTCGAAGCCTGCGAGGGCGCCGAAGGCTGGATCGTCGCGCTCGCGGACATGCCGCGCATCGCCATCTCCACCATTGAAGAAGTGGCGCGCGCGCTCGACGGCGGCGCTTCGCTGGTCGCGCCGTATTACCACGGGCAGCGGGGGCATCCGGTCGGCTTCGGCATCGAGCATCGCGACGCGCTGCTGGCGCTCGACGGCGATACCGGCGCAAGATCCCTGTTGATGTCGCAACAGGTCACGCGGCTGGACGTGGACGATCCAGGCATTTTGCGCGATGTCGATACGCCTGAGGATCTGCGCAGCGTCTAGGCGTGACGCCCGGCCGGGGTAGTTGTGACGCGACACGCTTGATCCGGACTGGCGTTCAGGCGCATACTGTATATTTATACAGTATTTTGTCCGCACGGGTTGGCGCTTTACGTGGCGCATGGCCGCGGCGCGCCCGCATGAAACGCATTCCAATCGAACCGACTTTCGCCGCATGGCGCCGCGCGGCGCGGGAACTGCTGCGGCAAGAGATCGAGCCGGAGCGGATCGAGTGGGTCGAGTGTGATTCGGACGCTTCGAGCCCTTTGAGCGATTCGCGCCCTTCGAGCAATCCCGGCACTCACAGCGCCGAGGTTCCGGCCAGCCCCGCCGCCACTCCGGCGGTCGCCACTCCCGTCATTCCTCGTGAACTGCTCGCCCGGCTGAAAACCGCAGCCTGCTTCCGCGCGCCGGACCGCTGGTCCCTGCTCTACCGCATTCTGTGGCGTTGGACTCGCGGCGAGCGCCACGTCCTCGATCTGGCGGATCGCGACGGCGCGCTGCTCGATCAACGCGTCCAGTCGGTGAAACACGAAACCGACGATCTGCTGCTGCTCACCCTGTTCAGGCGGCGCGATCCGTCTATGGGGCCGCCGGAATTCGTCGGCTGGTACGAGCCGAATCATGATCTGCTGGAGCGCGCCGCCGCACGCTTCGCCGAGCGCATGGGTGATTCCACATGGATGCTCGCGACACCACACGGCGCGGCTTTCTGGAACGGCATGTTGCTGCGAATCAGCCGGCCGGCAGCAGACAACGGCGAGCGCGCCGCGCATCCTTTTACAGAAAGCCAGCAGCAAAGTCCGCCGGCCAGCCAGGTGCTGCCAGCGGGTGTCATGGCCGGCGAAGCCACGACCAGCGAACCCACCGAGGCGCTGTGGCTCGCGTATTACGCCAGCGTCTTCAACGGCGCGCCGGCGTCCGTGCCATTGCGCTACTGGAGAACGCCGCCCGCGGGCCCGCCGCTGCCCGCGCACCTCGCGCGCGAGCGCAGCCGTCTCGGTGCGCAGAGCGGCACCGTCACCGTCCCGGAAATGCCACCGGTCGAATATTCGGCGGTCACGCCACCGTTGCGCGAGCCGACCGGCCCGCTGGCCACCTGCCGGCGCTGCGCGTTATGGCGCAACGCGAAACAGGCCGTCGCGGGCGCCGGTGCGGCTCAGGCGGCGATCATGGTGGTCGGCGAACAACCCGGCGAGGACGAGAACCAGAACGGCACGCCCTTTACCGGCCCCGCCGGTCATCTGCTGGACACGGTACTCGCACGCGCCGGACTCGAACGCGCCGCGTTGTATCTGACCTATGCCGTCAAACACTACAAATGGGAAACGATCGAGCAGCAGCGCGTGCACCGCACGCCCGCGCTGCGCGAGGTCGAGGCTTGCCAGTACTGGCTGGAGCACGAGTTCGCGCAGGTCGCGCCGCGCGTGGTCGTCACGCTCGGCGCGACCGCGCTGAAGGCGTTGACCGGCGCGCACGTCAATCTGTCGGAATATCTGGGGCAGACCATCTGTCACAGCGGGCGTCTGATCGTGCCCGCGTGGCATCCGTCGTATGCGCTGAAAATGGCTGACGGCCGGCTGCGTGAGGATATCGTCGCGGGTATGGTGGCGGCGTTCGGTCGCGCGGCGGCGTTGGTGGCGGAAGGGGCGTAGTCTTTTTGCCCCCTGGTTCCGTGTTGGTCGCGCGCGCGCCGGCTTCGTCGATTGACTATCCAACAACGCCTCTTCGCCGCGCAAAGGTGAGCCGATCCGGGAAACCCTCTCCCCTCACGGTGAGCTTCTACAGGACACCATCAACCCACCACCAACCGTCGTGCCCCTCAGGCACGCCACTTGCGCACCCCAAACCCGCCGCGCAAGCCCCGCCAATTCCGCCTAAGCTGATGTGACGCCGCATTTTCTCTGGCACCGGCGCGACGCTCGAGCCCCGGTCGATCAACCTCGTGCACGTCCCGCGCGTCGCAAACCATCACATGCCCCATGAGCGAAACCAGCCCACGTCTTTTCATCGTCTCGCCCCATTTCGACGACGCCGTCTTCAGTTGCGGCGCATTACTCGCCGCGCATCCCGACGCCGCGGTGTGCACGGTGTTCGCCGCGCCGCCCGAGCAGCCGATGCATACCGAATGGGATGAAAAATCGGGTTTCACGGACGCCCATCAGGCCATCCACGAGCGCACGCGGGAAGATAACCGCGCGCTGGAAGTGCTCGACGCGATTCCGCTGCGCATGCCGTTTCGCGACAGCCAGTATGCGGATTCGCCGTCCATCAGCAAGCTGGCGGCGGCGCTCGAAGAAACCATCTATCGCACCACCGCGAATACGCTGCTGATGCCGCTCGGCCTGTACCACGACGATCACGTGCGGGTGTTCGAAGCCTGCTGTGAAATTCTGCCGCGCCTGTCGCATCTGACCTGGTTCGGCTACGAGGAAGCGATTCACCGCCGCACGCCCGGGGTGGTGCAGGCGCGGCTCGCCGATCTCGCGCAGCGCGGCATCGTTGCGACACCGGCCCACCCGAGTGCCGGCCATACGATCGATCTGCAGCGCCGCGCGCAACTCAAACGCGAAGCCGTCAACGCTTACGAAAGCCAGTTGCGCGCATTCGGCGCGGGCAATTACGACGACATTTTCGCCACCGAGCGTTACTGGCAACTCAGCGTGGGCCGTCGCCTGAAAAAGTAAGAGACGCGGCGCGCCGGAAACGCGTACGCTTGAAGAGAACACCCGGCGTAAGTTCGACCGCGCCGCCCGTACCGTCCTCTTCCTCTTCTCCACCCAAAGGTGCCGTCATGAGCTACGACATGCATACCAGTCCGATTCCCGATCCGAACGCCGATCCGAACCGCGACCCGGAAGCCGATCCGCTGGTGCCGCCGTCGCCCGGCCACCACACCGAGGAACCGCAGCAGCCCGACGGCCCGCCGGACAAAGACCCGGTGTGACCGCATTGCGCGGCCGGCAACCGGAAACGCGAATCAGCGCATGAGTTCGCTGAAGCCTTGCAACAGACGGTCGATGTCGGCGGCGTGAATGTTGCCCATCGTCGAGATGCGGAACAGTTCCGCCGACAGGCCGCCTTGCCCCGCGTAGATGACGAAGCCGCGCGCCTTCAGCGCGTCGTGCAGTTGCGGATATGCGATGCCTTCCGGCAAGCGATACGCACGCAACACCACCGACGACTGCTCCGGCGGCAGCACGCTGCCGATGCCGCGCTCGGCAAGACCCGCCCGCGCCTGTTCGGCGAGCGCCGCGTAACGCGCATGACGCGCGCGCCAGCCGCCTTCGTCGGCGAGTTCGCGCAGCGCTTCGACCAGTGCGTAGTACGCATGCACCGAAGGCGTAAACGGCGTGTTGCGCTGATCCTGCAAACGCGCGAGACGTCCGAGATCGAGGTAGTACGTGCGGCTCGCCGCCTGCGCGAGCGCGGCGCGGCGTACCAGCACGAACGAGGCGCCCGGCACGCCATGCAGACACTTGTTCGCCGTGGCGGCCACGGCGTCGAGACTGCTGTCGGCGAAATCGATCGTTTCCGCGCCGAAACTGCTGACGCCGTCCACCAGCAGACGCAGCCCCCGTTCGCGACACAACGCGCCGAGTTCCGCCAGATCGTTCAGGCGGCCGGTCGTGGTTTCGTGATGGATCACGGCGACGTGCGTGAACGCCTTGTCCGCGTCGAGGTGGGCGGCGATCTTCGCGAGGTCGGGCGCCTGCATCCACTCGTGCTTCAGCGATTCATGCGCAATGCCGTACTGCGCGGCGATCTGCGAAATGCGCTCGCCATACACGCCGTTTTCCACGACGAGCAGCTTGCCGTTCTGCGGCACCAGCGCGGCGGTCATGCTTTCAACTGCCGCCGTGCCGGAACCGGTCATCAGCACGGCTTGCCATTCGCCGGCGTCGAGGCCGTAAAGATCGACGAGACGCGTGCGCGCCTCTTCCTGTAAATCGAAAAACTCGCTTTCGCGGTGGCACAAATCCGTCTGCAACAGGCTGTTGCGAACGCGTTCGGTGAGCGTCACCGGGCCGGGGTTGAGCAGCAGCATGGGCGCTCCTTGACGTTGACTTTAAGCGGCGCCGATGTGGCGCATGAGACGCGTCTTCACATCGGGCGGCGTGATGGTGGGACGCGGCAGCCCGTCGGGCGTGCCGCCGCGAATGGCCAGACGCGCGAAGCGCGGGCCGTCGAGGGGCGCGGCTTCGAACAGCGCGTCGATCACGTTCGCGTCGTCGCTTTCGACCGCCGACGCATAACCGCACGCCGCAGCGACGCCCGCAAACGAAACCTGCGACGACACCGTCGCCTGGCCGCCGGTGGAGTCATGCGCGCCGTTATCGAGCAGCAGGTGCGTGAGATTCGACGGACCGTATGCGCCGATGGTCGCGAACGCGCCCATGCGCATCAGCGCGGCGCCGTCGCCGTCGAGCGCGACCACGTGCAGATCGGGACGCGCGAGCGCAAGACCCAGCGCGAACGGCGTCACGCAACCCATCGAGCCGACCATGTACAACTGGTTCGGACGGTCCTCGATCGCGTAGAGTTCGCGCCCGCAAAATCCGGTCGACGCGAGCACTACCGTCGATTCGAGCGGCGTGTGCGCGATCACCTTGTTCAGCGCGTCGTGACGCGAAGCCAGCTCGCTCGCCGCCACATTCGTGAACTGCGATTGCGGCGTAACAGGCACGCGGCGCGCGCTCGCGCCGCTGTCCTTCAACTCATACGGCGCCACGCTGCCCTTCTGCATCACCAGCGCATAAGGGCGGCCGGTTTCATCCATATGCGCGATGGCGCGATCGAGAGCCGGGCCGATCGCGTCGGCTTCGGTCGGGAAGGTTTCCCACGGAATCTCCATTGTCTCGAGCATCGCGGGCGTGATTGGGCCCATCAACGCGTGCTGCGGTTCGTCGGCGACACCGGGCTGGCCGCGCCACGTGACGATCAGCAATTGCGGCAAGCGGAAGGTCCACGTGAGCGAGGTCAACGGGCTCACGGCATTGCCGAGCCCGGAGTTCTGCATCATGGTGATGCCGCGCCGGCCGTTGCGCGCGCCGAGCGTGACGCCCGCGATCAACGCGACGGCGTCGCCTTCATTGGCCGCCGACACGTAATGCAGCGACTCGTCCTGCAACACGTAGTTGATGAACGGCGTGAGATACGAACACGGTACGCCTGCATACCAGTCGAAGCCGCGCTCGCGCGCCGCCTCGACAAACTGTGCAGCCTCGATCATTGCGCGGCTCCGCTCGCTGCGCCCGTCGCTGCGCTGTTTGCCGAGCCGCCGGCCGCGGCCGCGAACGGCGCTTGCGCATGCGCGAAGTCGCCCGCACGGCGGAAATCTTCGAGGTCGTTCACGCCGCGCCAGTGGCCGTGCACGTATTGCACTTCGATCGATTCACCCGCTTCGATCAGCGCGTTCAGCAACGCGGGCATGTCGAGCGACGCGAAATCCGGGCGCGCCTGCAACTGGCTCATGACCGCCTGCAAACGCTCGCGGCCATCGCCGCGCACGTTCAGCAGACCGACCCAGCGGCCATGCGGCGTTTGCGACGCGATGGCCGAGCTGGCGTCCTGCCCGCTCGATACGTGACGCAGCACGACCTTGTTGCCGAACAGACCGCGGTCGTCGGCCGCCGAGCACCACGCGAAATCGCGCACGCTGGCGTTTTCCGCATCGGTCAGCGACGAATCGACCACCACGCTGAACGCCGCTTCGCTCTCCACGAGATCGCGCAGGATATAGCTGCGGAACAGCAGATCGCCGTACGAGATCACCGTGTCGCCCGCCAGCTTGTCGACCGCGCAGGCGAGCGACGCGAGTTCGCCGGTTTGCGCGTGCTGTTCGTTGACCACCAGCTTGATGCCGGCCGTGTCGATCGCATCGGCGCGATAACCGCCGACCACGGTGATATCGTTCACGCCCTGCTTCTTGAATGCATCGACGAGCCAGCGCAGCAGCGGCTTGCCGGCGATCGGCAGCATCACTTTCGGACGGTCTTCGGTGACGGCTTCGAGACCCTTGCCGCGGCTTGCCGCGAGCACGACCGCGGAACCGGCCGCTCGGCCGCTCGACAGGTAGCGGTCTTCGGCTTCTGAATATTCGTCGGCATCCTGCAGACGGAAAATTTCATTGACGGCGGCGATGCTGTCTTCCACGTTGACGAGCGTTTCGCTCGAATGGATTTCCTTGGCGACGGCCTGCATGGCCGAGGTGGCCGCGCGAATCAGATGGTTCGCCCAGATCACGGTGCTGATGCCGGCTTCGCGGAACACTTCGGTGGGCGTGCTGTAGTACTTGGTCGGCACGATCACGAGCGGACCACGGCCCGCCCATTCGCGCGCGAACTCGAGAATTTCGTCGGGACGCGAGAGCTTGCTGTGAATCAGGATCGCATCCGCGCCGGCCTGGCGGTAGGCTTCCGCGCGACGCAGCGCCTCGTCCATGCCCCAGCCGGCGATCAACGCTTCAACCCGCGCGACGATCGAAAAGTTTTCGTCCGACTGCGAGTCCTTACCGGCTTTGATCTTGCCGCAGAACTCATCCATATCGGCGAGCGGTTGCGCTTCGCCGTTGATGAAGCTGTTGGTCTTGGGAAACTGCTTGTCTTCGATACACACGCCGGCAATGCCGCGCTGTTCGAGCTTGCGCACGAGACGGCGCACGTTGTTGAAGTTGCCGTAGCCGGTATCGCCGTCGAGCAGGATCGGCAGGTCGCTCGCGTCGGCCATGAATTCGAGCGTGTCGACGACTTGCGTCCAGCTTGCTTCGTTATTGTCGCGCACGCCGAATTGCGCGGAGATCGCGAGGCCCGAGCCCCAGATCGCCTTGAAACCGGCTTCGCGGACGATCCGCGCGGACAGGCCGTTATGGGCCTCCATCATGAATTCGAGTTCGTTGCTGACAAGCATCTGGCGCAGGCGCGCGCTACGGGAAGCGGAGATAAAGGCAGGTTCGCGGGCGTTCATTATTTGTACTCCTGGTGGCGGGCTTATTGGCGCTCTTCTTTTGCCCGACTGGCGGCTGGAAAATGGCGACTATAGCGGAATTTTTATTTATTCGTCTTCCCCGCGACGGCGGCTTTTCCCCATTTGCGGATAAGTGGAAAAATGTGTCGTTTTTTGCAAGCTGGGTAATGCATCGTCTGGCGTTTGTATTTTGTTGGCATTTTGTGGAATCTTGACGCAACTGCTTGCTGTGTTGCAGGTAGGCAGTGGATTCGTGCAGTTGGGTCGCAAGCCAATTGTGGCGATCTTGAGGCTTTTAATATCCGGCCTTCATTTATGGAATGCCCCGATTATTAATCTCGATTCGCAAGCACCGGCATTTTTAAACGGCAGTACAGGGAAAGCCGGATTGAATCAATACAAAATAAAATAATCCCTTCGAATCAAGCATGAAAATGCCATGCTGGCCGTAAAAAACCCTTTTAGTCAGACAAATAAAAATCTCCGACAGCGGGTTTCCCCTGCCTGTGGAGTCCCTGAAGCCGCGCCGTAAACACAGTCAGCGACAAGCCATTCGCCGCAAGCGAACCCAATCCTGACCGACACTGTGCGAAAGCAAAAAACCGCTATGACTTTGAACAAGAAACTGGCCTCGATGATCGGCGTCCTCTGGATCGGCCTGATCCTGATCGGCGGCTTCGGCGCATGGCAAAACCGCGCCTCGATGATTTCGGATCGCCGCGATCAGCTGCAATCGCTGATCGACCAGGCCAACCACATCGTCGGCCGCTACTACACGCTCGCGCAGCAGCACACAATCACTGAAGACGAAGCCAGAAAGCAGGCGCTCGCGACGCTGGCGGCCATGCGCTACGGCAAGGACGGCTACATCTCCGTCAACGACTCGCAGCCGGTCATGTTGATGCATCCGTTCAAGCCGGAAATGGTCGGCAAGAACCTTGGGCAGTTCACCGATCCGGCGGGCAACCATCTGTTCACCGATATCGTCACCGCGGGCAATCGCGAAGGCGGCGGTTTCATCGACTATCTGTGGGCCAAGCCGGGCAACGATAAGCCGGTGGCCAAAACCAGCTACGCGCTGCACTTCGCGCCGTGGGACTGGTATATCGTCACCGGCATGTATATGGACGACGTGCAAAGCGAGTTCTACGCCAGTCTGCTGCGCTGGCTCGTCATCACCGTCACGCTCGGCGCGATCGCCACCGTCGTCATGCTGCTGGTGCTGCGCAGCATTCGCCGCTCGCTCGGCGGCGATCTCGAAGCGGCCGTGGAACACGCGCAGTTAATGGCGGGTGGCAATCTCGCCACGCGCGTGCCGGTGCGGCCGGACAGCGCCGGCAGCCTGCTGCACGCGCTTCAGACGATGCAGGCCGGCCTCGTCGAAACCGTGTCGCGCGTGCGTCTCGGCACGGAAAACATCAATATCGGCGCGACGGAAATCGCCGCCGGCAACACGGATCTCTCGCAGCGCACTGAAGAGCAGGCCGCCGCGCTCGTCGAAACGGCTTCGAGCATGGACCAGATGACGGTCAACGTGAAGCAGAACGCGGACAGTGCGCAGCAGGCCGCCCACCTCGCCGGCCAGGCCGCGGACGTCGCCACGCGCGGCAGCCGCGTGGTCGACGACGTGGTGCGCACGATGGGCGAGATCACTACCAGTTCGCGGCAGATCGGCGACATCATCGGCGTGATCGACGGCATCGCCTTCCAGACCAACATTCTCGCGCTCAACGCAGCCGTGGAAGCGGCCCGCGCGGGCGAACAGGGTCGCGGCTTCGCGGTGGTCGCAGCCGAAGTGCGCAGCCTCGCGCAACGCTCGGCCACGGCGGCGAAGGAAATCAAGGCCTTGATCGAGACTTCGACGCATACGGTCGAAGCCGGCGCGTCGCTGGTCGCCAACGCGGGTTCGACGATGGGCGAGATCGTGCAGTCGGTGCGGCGCGTGAACGAGATCCTCGAAGAGATCAGCAACGCCTCGCGCGAACAGAGCGCGGGCATCGAGCAGGTCAATCGGGCGGTCGGCGAAATGGATCAGGTCACACAGCAGAATGCAGCGCTGGTCGAGCAGGCCGCGGCCGCGGCGCATTCGCTGAAGGATCAGGTGGGAGTGCTGCGCGAAGCGATCTCGAGCTTCGCGCTGCCGGCCTGACGGTTTCGAACCACCACCCGCAACCGACGCAATCAGTCACCCAAAAAAGAAGGCGCTCAACAGGCAGAGAGCGCCTCTTTAACACGCCGCGTCGGAGTCGACGCATTAATCGAACGAAAGAGCCGCGCGGATTTTTCAAGTCCGCGCGGTTTTTTTAT
>Ga0255336_100560_pt1 | contig 52313 bp, 91 predicted proteins | sample MeOH1_35cm_T3_17_FD_189102 | JGI IMG/M metagenome (GOLD analysis project Ga0255336, IMG submission 189102) | Sandy soil microbial communities from University of British Columbia, Vancouver, Canada - MeOH1_35cm_T3_179 | ecosystem: Engineered > Artificial ecosystem > Sand microcosm > Unclassified ... | reverse complement strand
GGTGATTCGACCCTCGATCGATGTCCACTTGCGGTGTTCTCATGAGTTGGTTTTGTAATGTCGAGTGACATCATCGATCTCGATGAGATCGCCACGCTGTTCCGGGTCACTCCCGAAGCTGTCAGAAAGTGGACGCATGCCGGACTTCCGGTCGAGAAGCGCGGCAAACGCGGTCGTGGAAGCAACAAGACGCAGATTTCTCTTCGAGCGGCAGTCGAATGGTACTTCAGCGAGAACTACGAACGCCTGGAACTGGATCGGGCGCGTACCCGTCATTCTGCCGAGCAGGCCGACAAGCTGGCTCTGGAGAATGCTGAGCGGCGCGGCGATCTTGGCGAATTAAGCGTCTGGCAAAAAGAACTTGAGAAGTTTCTAGTTGAGTTACGTACGGCGCTTCTTGGGCTGCCGACGAAGGTAGCGCCACGTCTTGATGGAGACATCAATCAGCGGAAGGACCGTCTCGAGCAGGCGATCCACGAGGTCCTCCGATCCCTCTCTACTTATCAGTCGGAGCACGCAACTCCGGCGCATGCGAGAGCGGATCAGAGCGTCAGCGACGATCCTGAGACCGCCCCCGAAACTGACCGTGAGCCAGTGGGCGGACGCGAAGCGGCGCCTGTCGAGCGAAAGCAGCGCAGAGCCCGGAGAGTGGAGAACTGACCGGGCACCCTACCAGCGCGAAATCATGGACACCGTGTCCGATGCGGTCGTGCGTGAGATATGGGTCCAGAAATCCGCGCAGGTCGGCTGGACCGAGATACTGAACAACGTCATCGGCTACTACGTTGATCAGGACCCCTCTCCGATCCTGATGGTGCAGCCGACCGAAGAGGTCGCGGTCGACTGGTCACGCGACCGGCTGGCTCCGATGATCCGGGACACCCCATGCCTCAGGGGGAAGTTCTCTGACGAGAGAACGCGCGCCACAGCGAACACGCTCCGGCACAAGACGTTTCCAGGCGGGCTGCTTGCGGTAGCTATCTCGAATTCCCCGGCGTCGCTTGCGTCCAAACCGATTCGGATCGCGCTTTTCGATGAGGTGGACAAGTACCCGATATCGGCGAAGCAGGCAGGCGATCCGCTCTCTCTGGGGCGTGTACGCACCAAGACTTTCTGGAACCGGAAGATACTGGCGGGCTCCACTCCGACTGTGAAGGGCTCCAGCCGAGTGGAGAAGGGATTCGAGACGTCGGACCAGCGCTACTACTTCGTGCCCTGTCCACACTGCAATGAGTTCCAGCGTCTTGTCTGGGCGCAGGTGAAGTGGAGCGAATTCGGGCTCGCCCCGGAGCAGGCGGTCTACCAGTGCGTCCATTGCGCCGCGTCGATCGAAGAGAACGCCAAGGCTGACATGCTTGCGCGCGGAGAGTGGCGGGCGAGCAAGCCGTTCAACGGCATTGCCGGGTTCCACATCTCGGAACTGTATTCGCCCTGGTCAAGCTGGGGCCAGATGGCGCGGGACTTTCTGGACAAAAAGGCCTTCCCGGAAACGCTTCAGCAGTGGATCAACGAAGCGCTCGGTGAGACCTGGGAAGACTCGGGCGAGAAGCTCGAGCCCATCGGGCTCATGGAGCGCCGCGAGTCCTATACGGCCGTGTCTATCCCTGCTGGAGTTCAGCTCCTGACGGTGGGTACGGACGTACAGGACGACCGGCTCGAGATCTTCCTCTACGGCTGGGGCGTTGACGAAGAAGCCTGGCGCATCGAGCACAAGGTGCTGCGAGGCGACCCGGGGTCGGGCGCGCTCTGGAAAGAGCACGACGATTTCCTCAGACGCCGGTTCCGGACCGATGACGGTCGCGAGCTCGGGATCGAAGCGGTGTGCGTCGACTCCGGTGGTCACTTCACCGAGCAGGTGTATCGCTACTGCATGGCGCGCAAGCGCTTTCGCGTGTGGGCTGGAAAGGGCATCGCGGGTCCCGGACGGCCGGGCTGGCCAAAGAAGGCTGGCAAGGGCAAGACCGGGGCGGCGGTGTGGATGATCGGTGTCGACACCATCAAGGCCGTGATCTACGGCCGGCTGAAGAAAGTGACGCAACCGGGCCCGGGCTACTTCCACTTCGACGCCGGAGTGGATGAAGAGTTCTTCGATCAGCTCACGAGCGAAGTCGTAGTGACGAAGATGAGCATGGGGCGCCACGTTCGCGTGTGGAAGCCAAAGAAGCTAGGGGTGCGACAGGAAGCGCTCGACGGCACGGTGTACGCCTATGCGGCGATGCTGGGGCGGGGTGGCGCTGAACTTCTCGCGCATCGCGCGAAGATTGCCCCCAAACGTGTCGAGCCCGTGGTGAGCGAGCCGGAGGAACCTCCGCCACCGCCACCGGCTCCTGTTGTACAGAGACCCCAGATTCCCCAGCGTGGGGGCTGGGTGAAAGCCTGGAGACGCTAGTGCCCGACGTTCCCGCAACCCTGCCGACCGCTCTGATCGCCGGCAACACATGGGTATGGGACCGGGAGTTCGCGGACTTCCCGCCTTCCACGTGGACTGCCACGGCGTACTTCGAGAAGACCGGCAGGACGTTCAACGTGCCCGCGGCTGTGAACGGCACGTCTCATCGCTTTACGGTCGATGCGACGACGACCGCGACCTATCAGCCCGGTCGCTACCTCGTTCGCGTCCGCGTGACCGATGGCACGCAGGTCTTCATCGCTGAATCCGTCTACGTCGAAGTCGAAGTTGACCCGGCGGCGTCGGGCACGACCGATACCCGTACGTGGGCGCGCCGGACGCTCGATGCGATCGAGGCCTTCCTCGAAGGCAACGCCTCGACGGCGCAGGCGAGCATGTCCATCGGTGGCCGTTCGATCGCACGCTGGTCGCTCTCCGAGCTTCGTGAGTGGCGCGCGGAGCTGCGGACCGAAGTCAAGAGTGAAGAACTGGGTACAAAAGCGGCCAAGGGTCGCGATATCAAGGTGAGATTCGTATGAATCGATTTCAGGCGCTGATGAGCAGACTTTTGCGCATCAGGCCCGAGATCGTGCGCGTGCCGTCAACAATCGGCAGCGGACAGCGCATGTATGCGAGCGCCAAGAAGTCCCGTCTGACGAGCGGCTGGACAGTTTCGAATACGTCGGCCGATGCCGAGCTCGACACGAGCCTTCGGGAGCTTCGTTCGCGGTCCCGTGCTCTAGGTCGCGATTCGCCCTACGCCAAGCGCGGCCGCAAGATCACGATCAACAACATCATCGGCTGCGGAATCCGTCTGCAGGCGCAGGTGAAGACGACGCGTGACGAGTTCAACAAGCGCGTCAATGACGAGATCGAAGAGAAGTTCTGCGAGTGGAGCTGTGCCAAGTACTGCCACACCGGAGGCCGGCTCAGTCTGCCCGACATGGAGCGCTTCCTGATCGGGCAGGTGTTCGATGCGGGTGAAGTCTTTATCCGCCGGCACTTCACGAAGATGCCCGATTCGGACATCCCGTACGCGCTCGAAGTGATCGAGGCGGAGCGGATTGCCGACAACGTCGACTTCGCGACGCTTCAGGTGGCGGACGGCAACCAGATCCGCATGGGCGTAGAGGTGGACCGTTTCTTCCGCCCGGTCGCCTACTACATCCGCCGTGCGCATCCGAACGAGGATCGCTGGATCGGGACCGTGCAGCGCGATCAGGTCGAGCGCGTTCTGGCGGAGCAGATCATTCATCTCGCCCGTATCGATCGTTGGCCGCAGACCCGTGGTGAGCCGTGGCTCCATGCGGTGGCTGAGACCGTGAATGACATGGGCGGCTACGCGGAGGCGGAGATCACTCGTGCGCGCAGTCAGGCGTGTGTGAACGGAGCCATTGAGACGCCGGAAGACGCCTCGTCATTCTCCGAACAGCAGAGCGATGGCTCATATGAGATGCAGGTCGAACCTGGGACCTACAAGCGCCTGAATCCCGGCGAGAAGCTTTCGGCTGGGCCGATGAATTCTCCGAATCCCCAGTACGCGGACTTCATGCGCGAGAAGAAGCGCGAGGTCGCAGTGGGTATCGGCGTCAACTATGCATCCCTGTCGGGCGACTACAGCCAGGCCGACTACTCGCCGCTGAAGTTGTCCCTGAACGATGATCGCGACTCGTGGAAGGACATCCAGCAGTGGTTCATCCGCGAGTTCCGCGAGGTGATCCACAGGGAATGGCTTCGACAGGCCATGTATGCGCAGGTCATGACGACGATTCCGCTCATGGCCTACGCACTCGAGCCGAAGCGCTACGAAGCCGCGCAGTTCCGTACCCGCGGCTGGGTCTACGTCGACCCGACGAAGGAAGTGCAGGCAGACAAGGATGCCGTCCGGGCAGGCTTCAAGACCCTGCAGGACGTGCTCGTCAATCAGGGCTCGGACATCGAGGACCTGATCGAGCAGCGCGAGCGCGAACTCGAAATGCTCGACGAGGCAGGTCTCGTGCTCGATACGAATCCGGAGCAGACCGCGGGCACAGGGGCAGCGCAACCAGACCCCGCGGCACAGGCACCACCGCCACAACCGAATCAATCCTCTTCTGAACCAACCCCGCCCGCGCGGGGTTTTTCGTCTCTGAAGGTAGCCAAATGAGCGACACGATCCAGATGAGTTACGACGCCGAGAAAAGGCGTGCCGTGCTCACATTTCCGAACGGCCGTGAACTCGCGCTCGACAACGTTACGGAAGAGCAGGCCAATGCTTTCCGAACACGGCACGCGCCTGAGTTCATGAAACGTGATTGCGTGCTCTATGCCGCAGGCGGAACAGTCGAGAACGATCATGAGTGAGAAGGGCCGCTCGCGAGCGATGTCGTTCTCATCCGAGGCTCCTGTCGAGCGTTGGTTCGGCCGTGAGATTCTCGATCATTCTCCGAAGTCCGTGCGCATGGATTTCATGAATAGCGGACGCGCGCCGCTTCTTCTGAATCACGACATGCGTCAGCAGATCGGTGTGATGGATTCCGCGATCATCGGCGCCGATCGTGTCGGTCGCGGAAATGGGCGGTTCAGTCGCACGCAACTGGCGAGCGACATCCTCGCCGACGTCGATGACGGTATTCGTTCGAATACATCCGTAGGGTATCGAGTGCACGCAATGCGACTCGAATCCACCGATGACGAGATGGATACCTATCGCTCCACGGACTGGGAGCCGATCGAGAACAGCATCGTTCCGGTCCCGGCAGATACGACGGTTGGCGTGGGACGGGCTGTCGTCTTGCCGCCAGATGCCGGACCAACCGGCGAAACAACTCACCCCACTGAAGCCGCCCTTGAGGCGGCTTCTTCGTCTCCTGCCCCTGCGGAGACATCTCGCGAAGTTTCTATCCCGGCGTTAACCGCCACATCCAAGGAGCCTTCAATGGCCGAAGCAAATGCCGCGGCGGGCGCAAGCGCCGACCCCAAGATCAGTGCAACTCAGGCAGAAAACGAGCGCCGGCAGGCGATTCAGAATCTGTGCAAGGCCAACAAGATCGATGCTCGCGTCGAAGCGCGCTGGATCGCTGAAGGTACGCAACTCGTCGACGTTCGCGACGCCAACGGGCGAGTCGTCGAAGCCGGCGTAGCGAGCCAGATTCTGGATGTCATGGAAGCACGCGGCCGTCAGAATCCGATGCAGGCGGCAGCGCTGGGTCTCTCCGCTCGTGAAGCGGATCGGTTCAGTCTGTTCCGTGCCGTTCGCGCGCTGCGCTTCGGCGGCCAGCGTCCGAAGCTGATCGAGGAGGCGGCGTACGAGATCGAGTGCTCGAACGCAGTCGGCAAGAGACTCGGTCGCGAGCTGACCTCCAGCATCCTGATCCCCTCAGAAGTGCTTCAGCGTCCTCTCGGAGAGGCGGCTTCTCGCGCCATGGCGACGACGCCCGGCTCGAAGGGCGGGTATCTCGTCAACGTCCAGAACATGGGCTTCATCGACATTCTGCGGAACCGTTCCGTGGCTATGAACATGGGCGCTCGTGTCATTTCGGGCCTGCAGGGCAATGTCATCTTCCCGCGTCAGACTGGCAAGGTCACGGTGACATGGCAGGCCGGTGAAGGCACGAGTGTGACCGCGGCCGACCAGACGCTCGGTCAGCTCAGCATGACGCCGAAGACCTGTATCGCGATCACGGACGTGTCTGAGCAGTTGCTCGCGCAGTCGTCTCCTTCGGCCGAAGCGTTCGTGATGGCGGATCTCGCGGCTGACGTCGCAATCGATGGTGTGGACAATGCGTCCATCAACGGCACTGGCGGTGCTCAGCCGCTCGGCATCAAGAACACGACCGGTGTCACGACGGGCCAGAGCGCCAGCACCTTCTCCTACACCAAAGCTCTGGCATTCCCGGTGGCGGCTGGTGCGGTCAATGCGATTCGCGGCAATCCGGGCTGGGTGACGAATATCGCGGGCGCAGCGATCGCCATGCAGCGCCAGCGCTTCACGAGCACCGATAGTCCGCTGTGGGAAGGCGACCTTCTAGATGGTCGGCTGGTCGGTTTCCGTGCGATGTCTTCGGAACAGCTGGCCTCGGCCAACATCATCTTCGGTTCATGGGACGAACTGGTGATCGGCGAGTGGGGCGTTCTGGAACTCTCCACCGACAACGGCGGCACGCGCTTCAACACGGCGCAGGTCGGCATCCGCGCGATGTGGATGGTCGACATCATGCTGCGCTACCCGCAGGCGTTCGTGGTCGGCACGGACCTCTCGTAAGTGAAGTGCCGCGCACTACGCGGTGTTTGCATTGGTCCTGGGCGGAATCTGGTGCCGCCCGAGACCGCAGACCTGGATGCCGCGACAGGTCAATTCCTCATCTCCATCAAGGCCGTCGAAGAAGTGAAAGACGAGCCGGTGAAGATCGAGACCCCCGAGTTCAAGTCTGTGCCGGAAACAAAGACCGGCAAGAAGGAGAAATAGCATGCTTCTGAGTCAAGCTTCTGCAGCAACCGCCACCTCACTGATCGATGCGGTGTCTGCGGCCAACACGGCGGCCGCGACGAGCGGCTCTGCCAAATGGCTCGACGTCCGCGTATACGACGGCGAGATTCTCGTCATTCAGCAGCTGGGCGCAGTCACCGGCACCATCGCCGGGAAACTGCAATCAGCAAGTGACGCGAACGGTACCGGCGCGGCGGACATCACCGGGTACACCTTCGGTACCAACACAGCGAACAGTTCCTCGACGATCGCTGTCGACCCGAAGAAGGTCGTCGGTGGATTCCTCGGCTACGTCGGAACGATTGCCACCGGACCGTCGCTGATCAGCGTCGTCGCGGCCGGCAAGAAGCACGTCGTGTGATGGAGATCGACGCCGATCGTCTTGAAGCCATCAAGGCGCTCGGCGGCGTCGCCGTTCTTTCCGACCTGCCCACGTTCTGGGCGATCTTCGACCGTCAATACGATGGGGTGAGCATGGGCGAGCTCGATATTGAATCGCGTTCGCCTGCGCTCGCCTGTCGTTCGAGCGATGTCACCGATCTGGTCAAGGGCACCGACCTCATTGTGCAGGGCGGAAACTTCCGCGTGCTGCGCATCGAGCGCGATCTGCCTGCGCCAGGCTGGACGACGGTTGTGCTGAGGGCCTGATGCACAGGGTTCAGCAGATTCTGGATGCAGCGGCGGCAGTCTGTATCGCGAATCCGAATCTGGTTGCATTGACCGAAGTGAACCGCATTCGCTCGCTGGCTGAAGAAGAGCAGGAACTGCCGGCGCTCACGATCAACTACGGCCCGGATGCGCCGGACGAATCGGAGACGTTCGAGTCTCTCGGCAGTTCGCTCGAGATGGTGTTCACGGCCTACTGCGCGGGCGACACCGAGCAGGAGGTGCTCACGACGCTTCTGCAGATGCGCTCTCAGGTGCATATCTCGCTGATGGCGGACATGTCGCTTGGCCTCCTGTTTCTCTGGGAAATCCGCTACGGCGGAGCGGATGCGCCCATCGTTGTTCAGGGCGAACGCACGCTGGGCGCGCTGACCTGCCGCTGGAATGCGCGCTATCAGATGGACAACGGCGACCCGCAGTAATCGATTCATTTCTTTCACACCGGCCCGCCTTAGTGCGGGCTTTTTCGTTCTGGAGTGACCCCCATGCCTTCAACGGCAATTTCCTCGAAGGACTACGTGATCCGCGTGGCGACCGCCAACGGATCGCCCAAAACCATCACCGGAGCGACGGCCGCGAATCCGGTCGTGATCACCTCGACCGCACACGGGCTCGCGAACGGAACAGTAGTCGCGCTCGACAGTCTCGGCGGCATGATCGAACTAAACGGTCGCTCGTTCGTGATCGCCAATCAGGCCACCAACACCTTCGAGCTGAAGGGCGTGGATGGCACGACCTACACCGCCTACACCTCAGGCGGCACGGCAACGTCGAAGACCATGACGCGCATCGAGAACCTGAAAGGGTCGTCACTCTTTGAAGGCACGACGCCTGAAATCGATGTGACGAATCAGGACTCGCGTCGAAGAGAGTATGTGATCGATATCCCCGATAGCGGGCAGGGATCGCTCACGATCGACGTCGATGCCTCGGGCGCAGGACAGGCGCGGCTTCGGGCACTCAAGGGCCTGACGGTCTCCGAGACGTTCTCAGCAACGGATCGGAACGGGAAGGTCGCGGTCTTCGTGGCATTCGTGACGAGCTTCCCGGTCAATACCGCGGTGGGCTCTGCCGTCAACTCGCAGGTGTCGCTCCGTATCACGAATGAAGAGGCGTGGTTCGCATGAGCGATTCGGCGCTGCTCAAGGCCCGCCAGCACTTCGCGAACTTCCGCTCACCCGAACAGCTCGTCGAGATCAAAGTCCCAGAGTGGGACTTGTCGATCTTCTACTGGCCGCATCTCAGTGCCGGGGAGCGTCGCTCGATCAACATCGCAGCCCAGGCTGGCGCAAGGATCAATGGCGAAGAAACACGGCTGATCATGGACCGGCACGGCCGGGAAGCAATGGAAGTCATCGTGCGGTCCCGCGATGTGCGCGGGGACCTGCTTTTCAACGAATCCCAGTTCGAAGCGCTGCTCGGGTGTGACCCGGATGTGATTTCGCGAATCTCTGCGGAGATGCGCGATCAGTACACGCTTCCGGAGGACGCCGCAAAAAACTGACCACGGACGCCTCGACCTTCATGCTGTTGCACGTGTCGCATGAATGGGGCGTCCGACCGGGAGATGTCCTCAACTGGAGTGAGGACGAATTCACCTACGCGTGTGTCTATCTGAAACATATGGCTGATCAACAGCGTCGTTCGACCGAAGAGTCCTGATGGGAACCCCTTCCGCTACTGCCCGGTACGTCATTGCCGCCGACGACAAGACGGCCTCGGCGATCAGATCTGTGCTGCGCGGCTTCAGGGACATGGACCGAGACGTACGCAACACGGTCAAGACGCTCAACAGCGTGCTCGGAATATTCGTCGGCGTTCAGCTGACGCAGGCGTTTCGCAAGGTCGTGGACGCCACCGCGAGTGCGAGTGGGGGAGCATCGGGCTTCGCGAAGGCGCTTCAGGAAGTAAAGACTGCGGCCGGCGATCTGATGGCGGCAAAGTCCGGCCTGCCGGAAGCCACGAGGAACCTGAACGAGCTGCGCGACATTCTCAAGGACCCGAGCGTCAAATCTGCGGCGGATGCCATTACCTCGGCGCTGATTTCAGGCTTTACCAAGGCCGCGAAAGTCGTCGCGGAGACCGTTGCAGGCATCCGTGAGCTGAAGAAGCAGGGGCAGACTGGCGATGAGGCGCGCAAGAGCGCCAAGACGCGTCAGGAAGTTATCGACGCGATCGGGAAGCAGATCGAGGAAGTCGATGCGCAGATCGATCGCGTACGGTCACGACCGGGTGGGCTAACGGTCTACAGTGACGACCTCCGTACGGCACCGGGCACCTACGACAGCTTCGGCAACGAAGCCGATCTGCAAAAGAAACGCGATGAGCTTGTCGCGCAACAGTTGCGCGCCTCGACGACGAGTGCGTTCTCACCGGGTCATGGCGCGACTCCGGTCACGAGTTACGACGCGTTGATGTCTGCGGCGGCAGATCGTCAGCAACGTCAGGAAGATGACCGGCACGAAGCCTACATGCGCAATCTCAATCAGGAGATTGCCGCATTCAAGGTCAGCATTGTCGGCCACGAACAGAATACGAAAGCCATTCTGACCGAGACGGAGCGGTACCTCGACCAGCAAGTCGCTATCAAGGATCTTGAGGAAATCGACCTGAATGCCATCGAGGCGAAGAAGACCTTCATCAAGTCGGTCGACGATGACATCAAGGCGATGCAGGAGATCATGAAGGAAGCCGCACGCGGAATGTACAGCGCGTGGGAGCAGTTCTTCTTCGATCCGTTCCGTGGCGGTCTGAAGGGTCTCGCCCTCGGGATCATCGACGTGATCCGTCACGCCGTGGCCGCTCAGGCTGCGCTCGCGATCATGAAGTCGCTGAGCGATTACGGCTCGAAGACGGGCGGGATCATCGGGACCATCGCGAGCGTGCTCGGTGGCAGCTTCGGCGGCTACAAGGCCGAGGGTGGGCCACTTCAGAGTGGCAAGTGGTACGTCGCGGGTGAACACGGACCTGAGCCCGTGTGGGGTGGTGGTGCCGGCGCATTCGCCATGGGATACGGCGGTGGTGCGCCCAGCATCACCATCAATCAGTACATGGACAACCGTGGCGCCACGCAGGACCTAATCCAGCAGTTGCCTGCGATCCAGCGTGCGAATAACGAAGCGCTGAAGGCTGACATTCTCGACACGCTTTCCCGTCAGCGGAGGCGAGGGTGAGCGACGTGATGATGCCGCTCAACCTGCGGCATGCCCGGACCAGCGTTCGCTATCTCGACTCGTCGGGCATCTCTCGCGGCATGTTCGGCGGGCAGACGATTGTCGCCGCACGAGGCGGTGACCGGCTCGCCTTGACGCTTGAGATGACGAAGCACGGTGGCCGCACGACGACGGGACTTGCAGAGAGAGCACAGCTTCGTGCCTGGCTTGCAAGCCTTCGCGGCCGGCAGAATCCTGTCTTCGCGCAGGACAAGTCGCGTCAGCGTCGCGGCTCGTTTCCGACCGGGGAACTGCTCGCCAACAATACTTTCGAGAACGGTACGACAGGCTGGGCGGCGTCGGGGGAATACGCGCTCACGGCATCGGACCGGTTGCTTCGGGCGACGCGTACTGCTGTGAGTTCGAACCAGTATGCCGTTCGTCCATCGGCGAACGTCACCGTCGTCCAGTACGCGCCCTACGTGATGCGTTACTTCGTCCTGCAGGGCCGTGGAGCATTCGCGAGTGGGTTCACGGTCGATGAGACCGTCGATGCGGTTGTGGGGGCGGTCAATTCCACCTTCGGAATGATGACGGCCGTGACAGTCCCGGCGACGACCGCCGCCCGACCGTCGCTCAACGACCGGGTCAGCAGCACCTTTATTGCTGGCGACTACATTCAGGTGGCGTACGCCTCGATGGCCCGCTGCGCACTGGTCGACAACGCGGTCAATCTGCTGCTGCGTTCGGATGAATTCGATAACGCGTCATGGACGAAGACGCGCTGTGATGTCCCGAACTCACAGACGGCACCGGATGGTACGGCCACGGCCGATACGATCCGCGAAGATTCGACAGCGAGCAATACTCATCTGGTCGTGCAGAGTGTTGCGGTGGCAAGCGGCGCCGCGGACTACTGTTTCACAGTGGCATTGAAGCCAAGTGGCCGTAACTGGGCCGTGCTGGAAATGCACGAGGGCACGAACGGCGCGAACTGCTACTTCAACGTATCAACGGGGGCGGTGGGGACACCTACGACCGGCGCCAACTGGGCGAATCTGCGTACCGCGGTGACAGACCTCGGCAATGGGTTCTATCAGTGCAGCATCACGGCACGTAAGACCAGTTCCTCGACCAGCATCGCCTGCCGCATCTATCTGGCGACCGCCGACACGACCTCGAGCTATTCGGGGAACGGTACGAGCGCGGTTATCGCGTGGCGCGCAACCATTGCGGCCTCCTCAGGTCCTCGCCGGCTGACATCGACTGCCGCGAACAACCAGGGACCGGCCTCGGTTTCATCGATGCAGACCGGGAGCGCGCTCTATCTCCGGGGACTTCCGGCGAGCACGAACGGCCTTCTGGAAATCGACGATCAGGTCGAGATCATCACCGGTCGCGGGAGTGAGCTGAAGATTGTCACCGCACGATTGAGTAGCGATGCGGCAGGGATGGGATATCTTCAGTTCGAGCCGCCGCTGCGTACCGCGCCGGTCGACGGGGCTCCCGTGATCATCCATCAGCCCATGGGACGGTTCCTGTTCTCGGGTGACGCTGTGGGATTCGACAACGACCCCGGTGTCTGGACGACGGCTTCCGCAGAGTTCGAGGAAGCATGAGCGACTATGACGCGGTGGTCTATTTCTGCGGACCTCTCACCAAATGGCATGGGAAGGTCTGCGAAGAAGAGATCATCGCGCGCCAGCAATCTCGGTATCGTTTTCTTGCTCGCACGTTTGCGCTTAGCACGTACCGGAACCTCGACCCGACGAAATGCGGTTACGTGCTGCTTCAGGACGGCAACATCCTTGAGCACGTCGAGCCTGTGCCATGACCTGGTTTGCGGACAGCAGCAACGCAGCGGAAGCGTCGAAGGCCAAGTATTTCCCGTTCCTCGCGGTCGACTTCGATTTCCCGTCCGGTCACTACCGCTTCTGGACCGGGGCCGGTGAGATCACGCTGCTCGGCCAGACCTACCTCGGTCTGGGGAACCTCGTGAAGATCGAAAGCGAGTCCGAGACGGTCGAGCTCGGCCCGCAGCGAAAGAAGTACACGCTATCGAGCGTCGATGTCGATCCGGCCATCATCGATGAAAGCGATATCGACGGGTCGTTCGGGCGGAGTGTCATCGAATACCTCGGCTTCCTGAATCCTGAGACGCTGCAACTGATCGCGAACCCCGAGATCAACTGGGAAGGACGTGTCGATTCCTTCAGACGGGTGGACAGCGAAGCGCCCATCATTGAAGTGAGTGCCGAACACAAGCTCGCCCTGCTCGACCGAGCCGACGAATGGCGCTACACGCACGAGCATCAGCAGGAATTCTTTCCGAGTGCGGGCGATACCGGGCTCGATCAGGTGAACAAGCTCCCGCTCAAGAAAGTGATCTGGGGCGGCAAGCTCGTGGATGCGGCCGTTCAGGGCAAGAATCCGGAACCCTACAAGCCGCGCTTCAAGGGCGACTACGGTCAATGAGACTGCATGACTGGTGGGGCCGGCTCAACGCCTACCTCGATGAGAACCGTACCCGTCCTCGCGAATACGGCGTCTGGGACTGCTGGCAACTCACAGGCGGTGGTGTCTTCGCCATGACGGGGACGGACTACCGCGCGCAGCTCCCCACGTACACGACACTTGAGGAAGGCATTGCCATTCTCGAAGCACAGGGCGGTGCTGTCGCGATGCTGACGACGATGTTCGGCGAGGTGAAGCACGTCTCGCGGGCGATGCGCGGTGACATCGTGCTGTCAGACCTTGGGGACGGACCTTCGGCCGGGATCTGTCTGGGCGTCGAGACCGTGACGGTATCGCCCGGCGGCATGGAGACGGTTCGGACACTCGAAGGTTCAGCCGCGTGGACGGTGTAAGTGGGCAAGAAGTTCAAGAAGGTCATCCTCGGTGTCGCCGAACTCGTCGTGGCCTACTTTGCGCCATGGGCTTTGGTGGGAAATCTATTTCTCGCTGCGGGAGTCTCGACCCTTGCCAATGTTGCCATCAGCGCTTTCAGCGGCGCGAAGCGCCAGGCACCGCCGCCGATCAATGTCACGCTCCGTGGAACGGTCGAGCCCCGCCGGCTCATCTTCGGGACCCGTCGCGCGGGCGGCGTGCTCGTGTTCTACGGCACGAGCGGTACGGACAACAAGTATCTCTGGTACGTCATCGCCTACGCGGGACACCAGTCGAACGCTTTCTCTGACTTCTGGATCGACGAACGCCGAATCGCGAGTGCGGACATTCCGAGTGGCGGGGGCGGGACCGTCACGGCAAGTCCTTGGAACTCGAAGCTCAACATCTGGAAGCATCTCGGGACGTCCAGCCAGACCGTCGATACGAACATGTCGGGGGCTTTCGGGGCGTGGGACTCGAACCACAAGCTCCTCGGCATCACCTATGCGGTGATCCGGTTCGAGCGCGACGACACGACGTTTCCCGACGGACCGCCGCAGAGTGTCTCTGCACTCGTTGACGGGCTGAAGCTCTACGACCCGCGTCTAGATACGACGAATGGCGGCTCGGGATCGCAGCGGTATACCGACCCCTCGACGTGGTCGTTCTCGCGCAATCCCGCCCTCATGGTGCGGTGGTATCTGACCGGCGGCTCGGTCCATAACGACACATCGAGTCTCCTGAAGCGCTACGGCCCGAACGACCTCGATTCGCGCGTTGATGATGCCTACACGATGGCGGCGGCGAACATCTGTGACGAAGTCCTGACTGGCGCCAATACCACTCCTGACGGAGACCAGAACCGCTATCGCTGTGACCTTGAAGCCAGTTGCGCGGAACCGAGGCGCGATATATTTCAGGCGATCATTACCTCCATGGCAGGGTCATTAATTCCTGTGCATGGCAAGTGGCGCATCTATGCCGGGGCCTACGATACGCCGGGTCACACGCTGACGGATCAGGACCTGTACGGCGAGCTCGAAGTGCAGGACACCATCGGCCACGACGCGCGCTACAACGCCGTCGCGCCGATCTTCATCGATGCCGCCAGCCAGTACATCCAGACGACCGGCATCTACCGTACGGACTCCGCCTACGAGACGCAGGACGGTGGAGAGCGGATTCCGTTCGAACTGCAACTGGATGGCGTGACCGACCGGAACCAGGCTCAGCGGCTCGCAGAGATTCACCTGCGCAAAGGGCGCATGATGCGTTCGGTCCGGCTCGTCGGTGCCTTGAACCTCATGAAGGTCGCGCCGAACGAGAACATCCAGTTCAGCCATACCCGCTACGGCTGGACCAACCGCATCTTCAAGTGCAAGGAGAAGGCGCTGGAATTGGATCAGGATGCGGGCCGGATCACCCTGAACTGCCAGCGCGACGATCCTGGTGTCTGGACGGATCTGCTGACGGCCGACTACACGAGCGGCACGTCCAATACGGATGTGTTCCAGAGTGACGGGCCGGACTCGGCCATTAACTGGCCGGGTGCGACGTTCGTCGATCACGACTACACGGCCGGTCCCGTGAGCGTCAGTGGTACGGGCGGCATTCAGGGTCAGACTGTCAGGACGTTCAATCCGGGTGCGCAGAAGAAGAACGCGACGCTAATCGTGACCGCGACGTTTCAGGGCTATGCCCAGAATGTCGCCGGCACGCAGCGAAGTTACCTGACCTATTACAACGGAACGACGACGGTCGCATCGGACAAGAAGCCCATACTCTCCGGAACTTCCGGCAACCAGAACAACCCGACGATCCAGTGGCAGTTCGACTACGTTGCCGGAGAGTCGCCGGATATATCCCTGCAATGGGGTGTCGATTCTCCGGGCGGACCCAACAGTGCGACCTACTCGGATATCGACATTCAGGCGGAGTTCATTTTCCGCTAGGGGTGATCATCGGCAGCTTTTGTCCGGCTGCTTCGTACAGGCGGGCTTGTTCGGATCGCCGATCGGGAGACTCGGCCCTTGCACGCGATGATTGGTCGAGGCGGCGATAGAGCCGACGAGGATGATGCCGCCAGCCCAGCACGCAACGGGATGGCGCTCGCAGGTCGCACAGCCTGTGAGCATGACGAGCAGGATCGACAGTGGTAAGGTTTTTACAGCCATGATTCGCACTCCAATTGCGGTTGTGGTTAGAAGCCGGGAGCGTGTACCAGCACCTCTCGGCTTCGTCGTTTCTACGCCGCAGCAGTAGCGCGGTCAAGTAACGGGGTCTCGGAAGTCCGCAGATAACATAAGGGACAGGGGATGACGACGACTACGGGTGATGCTGAAGAGTCGCAGCAGGAACTGAAGCAATCCTTTATCGACTGGGTCAAAGACTGGTTCCGGGCCGATGGACGGCTGGCACGGGCCGTACAAGACATCGAGGATCTAATCCCGAAATTGCGCGGGATGGTCAGCCATCACGGTCCCAAGGATTATGAAGAGTCTGACCATGACATTGCGGACCGCGTGGAGCGGATCATCTCGCGCCGGTATCGGCCGAGCATCGCTTACAGCAATGGCGATTCCCGTCCTCCGGGGAACGGCGAGAAGCGCCTGCTCAACTGGATTCTGGGCATCGTGAGCGGGCTGGCCGTGATCGTCGTCGCCGCGAGCGTTACCCTCTACGGTGAATTCACGGCCCTGAAGGCCACAGTCACCACGGGGATGAACGCACATGAACAACGAATCAATCGACTCGAAGCCGACCGAGATCAACAGCGATACCGTGCCCAACCTAGTCCGCCGTGAGAACTCACCGGGCGCCATCAGCGACAACAAGGGCACCATCGCGCAGGGCGGCAATGCCACTCTCAATGATCGTCTCGGCGTTTACTTCGGCGTGATTGCCCTGATGGTCGCAACTCTCGCGCTCGGGATGGTTCTGGAACGCGGCCGGTCTGATGCAGATACCCAGCGACTTCAGGATCAGGTCGTTGATGCGAAGATCAGGGCCGGCGTTGCAGATGCGGTAGCTCAGGCTAATGAAGCGAAAGTGAAAGCGCGCGTGGCGGAGGACGATGTGAAATCCATCTGCGCGGCGCTCCGGGTATCAGGTCATAAGAACGTGGATTGTCACTAACAGGAGTTCGACGTGAGCCATAAAGTCATCATCATGAGCGATTCGCTGCTGGAGATTTTCGATCCCACGCTTCCTGAATATGCGGGCGTGCGGGATCACTACACCGTAGCGGAACTGGAGAAGCTCGACGAACTTCGTTTGCGCGCGCATCCGATCAGTTACACGCTGCTGGAACGGATCTTCATGATGGCGATGATCGACCGCGCGATCCTGCTCGCAGAGAACGAAACCTGAGCCGATTGAGATACACTTAGCGGATGAGCGAAGCAGCCATCTTTGCCATCATCGCAGGCCATGATCTGGTCATCATCAGTCTCGCGGGGTGGCTGTTTCTTCACGAGCGACGCTGCGCGGATCGTTGGGCGCGGCACATGGAAGAGTACGGCAAGGCGGTCGCCACGCAGGAGTATCTGGAGCAGGACGTGCGGACTCTGAAGGCGCGCAGGCGATGACAATAAGCGGTGCAGAGCTTGCCCAGATCCTGACCGCCTGCGGAGTAATCCTCACCGCGATCTCCAGTCTCTGGAACGGCTTCATGCTTAAGGTGATTCACAAGAACACCAACAGCCTCGCCAAGCGTAACGAAGAACTCGCGAACAAGGTCGGGCAGGCCATCGGACTCGAACGTGCGCGGGAAGAAAGGCCAGAGGAATTACGGTGAGCACACGCGGAATCCGCAATAACAATCCGGGCAACATCCGCCGTGTTCCGGGGACAACGTGGCTCGGCCAGACCGCAACACAACTCGATCCATCATTCATTCAGTTTGACGATCCAAAGTACGGCATCCGTGCCATCGCGCGCATCATGGCGAGCTACGAGCGGCAGGGCATCGATACCATCGGTGAAGCGATCGATCGCTGGGCGCCACCGAACGAGAACAACTCGCAGGCGTATGTCGATGCAGTCTGCGCATCCTGCGGCATCGGTGCCGATACCCCGGTGCAGCTGACCACGATCCTCCCGGAACTCGTCAAGGCCATCATTCATCATGAGAACGGCTCGCAGCCCTACAGCGACGAACTGATCGCGGAGGGCATCGCGCTCGCGTGAACAAGCAACGCTGGCTGGATGCTGCTGAAATATTCGATAACTGGCGCGTCGTCCCCCGACTCATCCTGTTCATGTACTGCTGGTGGCTCGCGCACGTGGTCGGTGAAATCCTGCACTGGTACTTCGCGCTGCCGGCCGCCGCCCGAGGACTCGAAGCCTCCGGCATGACGAGCGTGGTCATTACGGCGGTGACAGGCCTTGGAACGTGGGTCTACAAGATCTACAGCGACGCCGGCCGTGACTGGTCGCAGACCGCAAGTTCAACTACGCAGGCAACGACCGTGACCACCAATACAACGACACCAACGCCATGACCTCTCTCTATCTCAAGCTCGGTGCCGGCCTGCTGCTTGTGCTCGCGATCTTCGGTGGCGGCTGGAAAGTCGGCTCAGGCCACTGGCAATCGAAGTACGACAGCCTGGTAGCCGAGGACTGGAAGGCGAAGGCCGTTGGTGAGGCCGTCGCCCGAAAGGCCGTGGAGCAGCGCTATAAGCAGCTCCGTGACATCTCTGAATCAAATGCGCAGGTGCTCCGTGACCTACAGGACCAGACTGCTTCTGTCGTGGCTGATCGTGATCGGGTGCGCAAGCTCGCTGACCGCCTGCTCCACCGTCCCCAAGCCTGCCCCGATAGTGCTGGAGTGCCCGAAGCCAGTCGTGAGTCCAGAACTCCTGAAACCAGCCAAGCGGGAAGCGATGCAGAAGTTAGAGAGCTACTTGTCGCAGCCCACGACGAATGTATCGGGAACGCCAATTCCCTCGACGCGTTGATTTCCCAGCTTCAACCGCAGCTTTAGGAGCAGGTCATGGCACTACTCACCATCACGGTTCTGTTTCTGGTCGGCTCGCTGGTCGCCATCATTGCGCACGCCATTGGCAAGTGTCCGCTCTGGGTAGGGACGGCATTGCTCTGGGTTGTCGTCGCGCTCTCAGTGCTGCCGGTCAAGTAGATCCTGACCTGCTCCTTGCCTTCTGTCGTTCCTGCATCTTCGACTTCTTCCAGATGTATCGCGCACGCTCGACCGTGATGCCGTACTTCTCGGCTATCGCCACATAGGTCAACCCCGCATCCCGGTCCTTGACCAGTCCGGCATTACGGTCAGGCTTTGCGTTGTGTGTTGCCATCATGCGCGGGTCTGTTTTTCGTCGTGCTGGGCTGGGGGTTCTTCATTTCGGTGAGTCAGCGCTGATCGGTTTACGTGGATAGGGTTTCCTGCCGGCAGGCCGCACTCGTGGCATGTCGAATCAGAGCCGGGCAGCGAACGCGGCACAAACCGATGATGGACCTTCAGTTCCTTCCCTAGCCACTCAACAGCCTCTCCAAGCGTTCCGAACTTCGCTTCCTTCCCGTATACCTTCGCCTTTCTATCCCACGGCCCATGGGCATGCGCGGTGTACTGCACGGCATCGAGATCGGTGTTATATCTCACCTCGATATGCCACTCGGTCTGCGGCCATACCGGACAAAAAATGCGAAACGCCTTCAGCATCTGTTCGTGCACAGAGTCCGGATTCGTCACGTACTTGTCTCCGCGCGCTGAGGTTTGAGCATATCAAACACCGCCCGCACCCACTCCCACCGATACGAATTGAAGTGATACATCGTACGCACTTCATCCGTCCACTTCGTATGCCAGCTCACCCGCCCGAAGAACTCGATCCGGTGTAACTCCGGCCATCTCTGCCTGAAAAGCTCATACCGCAGCAGATGCGCCGCCGAGTAGCCCTTGAGCGCCTCGTTGTGCGTCGTCTTCAGGATCGTCAACTGGCAGTCCTGCTCCACACAGAGGTCACAGGCGGCCAGCCGGTTGCCGAAGTAGTAGAGGGCCGTGAAGCCCCCGATCGCTGGCAGCCATTCACGGTAGAACTTTCCCTGCGCATTGTCGGGTGACACCGCCGTTGCGCCTTTCCATCCCTTCGATTCAATCTCGCCGTACAGGTCCACGCTGTCCGGATCGCGACTGATCACGAGTCGCCCCGGTATCCCTTCGCGCTCGAGCTTGCGCAACTGGTTCGGCAGATCCTGCCTGAGATTCTTCCCCCGTCCCGCCCAGTACTCTTCGAACGAATCCCCCACCGTAATCCGTGCCGTCTGGATGTAGTCCATCGACCCGCCCGGCCGGGCATACATGTCCGGGTCCACCTGCGTCACGCCGAGTACGTACGTGCCGAGCTTCTCGCGTAGTCCATCCACGAGCCCCTCGAAGTTCGCATCAAAGGGCTGCACCCACAGGGATGTTGGACACTGCGAGGGCTGCCACGTCTGCCATGAGCTCAGCCCCGTGCGTTCAAGGATCGCCATCGCGCCAACCCCACGGTCGCTCGCATACACCGCGAGCTTCTGCCGTCCGCCGAAGTGCTTCAGCAGCACCTGAACGGAGGCCGAGGTCAGCCAGGGGAGTTTGTGTCCGTTGAGATAATCCCAGTCCTTCGCGAACTTTCCGAACTCACGGACCGGGTAGAGCTTCCACGTTGCCTGAGTCATCGTCGACTTCTCCCTTGTTGTATTCTTGTTCTCTCGACTCATCCTACTTCAGAAGGACCGCCCGTCCGCTGGCGCACTGTAATCTGGGGGGCAGATCACAGCCTGGATGGCGTACGAACGAACGGCCCTGTTCTACTCCGGCCCTCGGATTACTGTCATCTCACCAAGCTCAAACGTGCCACCAGAAGGAATCTCGACAGGCTTGTCGAAGATGATTTCTTTCGTTCTCGGGCTGAATCGGCCGGTCACCTGAATCGGTTCCCCAAGTGGAATCGTGATCTTGCCTTTGCCTGTGAACTCGTCGGTCATATTCACATCCTCAGCTATCGGGTGAGCATCTGTGCGAGCGTTTTCAGATGCCGGTCAATTTCTGGATGTAGCTGCGTATACTGAAACTCCGCAGCCAACGCATCTAAGCAGTCCGCTTTTTCCCTCAATTCTTTGGCTCGCTCGCGGAGCATATCCACTCCGCTCAATCGCTTTTTCGGCGTGACAGGCCATGGCAATTTCATGTCCGTGGAGTTCATAGCTCACCTGTTCGACGCAGAGCGGACTCAAGTTCTGTTTCCGCGTCGCGTACCTTCTGTGTATCCATCGCGCTCCACTCCGGTGGATAGCGCCAATCGCAAACTTGCCCACTCCAATCGCGGCAGAACTTCGCAGCGAGGGCATAGTGGTCGCCATCGTCTAGATACACGTCCCCCGGCATTTCGTCGCTCTCGACCGCGCAAAGCGCTACACGCACGTCTCCAACGGTACGAAGCCTAATCGCCACCTGACCCCCGCTGAGTGCGCCTTTCCCGTATCTCCCGCTTTATCTCGGGCCCTAACACGGCGATCGTGGCGATGAGCATGATCACTGCATCGATCCAATAGTTGCGGGCCCACCATGCATAGATATCAGACATGACGTTCATCTTTCAGCAATCGCCTCCGGCCTTCGTGAGTGTTCATTCATGCTCCGCTGTGGTTCTCACATGTTGTGAGCGACAATCGTGTCGCGTGAGTACAGCGGGATGATCCAGAATAGCCACCACGTTTCACGGTGTACTCGCTCGTAGTGTTTGCCGGTACCGACCCCGTCGACACACTGACGCCTGAACATTTTTATCGATTTACGGAGCATGCTTTCCTTCCCGGTTCACTTCGACTCTGCAAAAGCTTTCGTGCCGTCGACGGAAGTCGGCCTCGCGGAAGCGCTCGCCGCATTTGGCGCATGGATAGCCGAACTCCAAGTTAGCGTCGTCGGTAGGACGCGCTTCCGGTTCGACAGCGGGCTCCGATTCCCACGCAGGGACAAACGGCTGATCAGCGCCCGGCCATGCCGCAGCGACGTCAGGATGTACCGGTCCAGAGGACACGGCATTCCATCCTGCGGCCGGTTCGTGAGCGGCGCGCAGTCGCTCGAACTCCCCGAGCAGCATGGACAGCAGTCCTGCCGCGATCATGACCCAGCCGTCATCCTCTTCGGCCTCGGTGACCAGACCCTTGGCGTGCAGGATCACCGATTCGATACTCCGCTCGTTTGTCATGAGCGCTTACTCCGCGACGGGAAATACATCAGACACAGCTTGCACGTTATTTCCTCTCGATGGCCCGGCCGCGTGAACTGAAGCTCCTTGCCTCGAATGCCACAGAAGGCACCGCTGGCAGTGAGCACCGTCTTGCAATGGACCTTCTTTGCGTAAGCGCTCATGAGTTATCCGATAGCCGCTCGTAGCACGCACACGCCTCAGCAACCTTCATCGCAGTGTCCGTCTGGGGCGGCAGGCTGTTCAGCAGTTCGATGTAGTCCCACAGAATTCGGCGCAGCGTTTCGTTCATCGAAGTATCCCCCAGGTATCGCAAAGCCTGAACGCCAGCAGTAACGTCCCGCGTTGTTCTCAGGAGTGCAGGTCTTCTGGGCGCAATCGCACTCAGTCGATACTGCTCGTACGCACATGATCATGCCCAGATCCCCGCAAGATCCCACGCGGTCCGCACGCTGACACGGCCTCCACCGGGAGACTCGCGCCACACGAATGTCAGGAATACCCATAGACGCATCATGGCTTTGCTTCCTGTGGTGGAGGTGAGTCACGCCAGTCGCCGCCCTTCACACGCGGCTTCGTATCCGGCTTCGTCGGATGATCGGCCCACGTGAGTCCCCGCCTGGCTTCGTTGATCGTACGGGTGTGGACGCGCCAGATGCGCGCCCAGTGTGAATCGGGAAGGCCGGAGGTGCGAATCATCTCGACACGCTTTTCGTTGAGCCCGCTACGCATGGATTACGCACTCCGTCCTTGGAACCACGTGGACAACCGCTCATTGTTGCGGTCGCCCCTTCCGCCAAGGCTGTCCGCTATTGTCCTCGCATGTGCGGCCAGATCAAGCCATTTGGCTAAATTCACAGTATTGCGTGGCCGTTTCTGTCCAGACCACAATGCCACCATCGGACAACGATTACGCACTCGAACTACGCACTTCCGGGGGATTACGCACAGGTGGGATCGATCGTCCGACACAAGGATGGTTACCGCGCGCACGTCTACGTCAAAGGGCAGCGCGATTCGAAACTCTGCCGGACGAAGCGCGAGGCCGAAAACTGGGCGATGCGCAGGGAGCGCGAGCTCGAGTCCGGCGTCTCCGATCTCACCTTCGAAGCGGCCGCTGAGCGCTGGCTGAAATGGAAGCTCCCGCAGGTTGAGAACGCGGTCAATCAGCGCACGATGGAGCAGAGCATCCGCGACCACGTGCTGCCAGAACTCGGCCACCGGAAGCTCACCGAAATCAAGCGCAAGGATCTGATCAAGGTCGTCACGAGCCTGGCTGAAGCGGGCAAGGTCGAAACCGCGCACCGAGTTGGTCAGCGCATACGCGCGATCTTCGATCACGCCATCGACCACGGCGACATCGAATCCCATCCTGCTGCCGGCCTCTCGCGCGTGCTCCCGCGCGCCGAGCACAAGCACATGGCGGCCGTACGGCCCGAAGAACTGCCGGATCTGATGCGAGCGATCCAGAGTTACCCGGAGCCGGTTACGCGCTCCGGGCTTCTCCTGATGGCGCACACGTTCGTCCGCACATCTGAACTCATTGGCGCCCGCTGGGAAGAGTTTCGCGATGACGTGTGGGTCATCCCCGGCGAACGCATGAAGCTGGGCGTGCCGCACGTGGTGCCGATCTCGACGCACACGCGAGCAATTCTGGACGGACTGCGGCCGATGACCGACGAATGCCCGTTCGTCCTGCCATCGCGCACCGTCACTACTACATGCATCAGCAATAACACGCTGCTGTTCGCGCTTTACCGGCTTGGCTATCGAGGCCGGATGACAGGGCATGGCTTTCGTTCGGTGGCCTCGACCGTGCTCAACGAAGAGGGCAGGTGGCGCAAGGATGCCATCGAGAGGCAGCTTGCGCACAAGGAGACGGACGAGGTCCGCAGCGCCTACCATCGCGCCGAGTACCTGGATGAGCGGCGCCTGATGATGCAGTGGTGGTCCAATCACTTGGCCGCCAGCGCTTCGACGATCGCACGGTAGGGAATCTTGCCTACGTCGTTCCGTGGCAGCTTCATGCGACGGATCGTGCGCGGGCTGACGTCGAGCATCTCGGCCGCCTGTTCCGGAGTGACATGCGTGGGGACCGGCCGCTCAGCGTCGTGAATGCGCAGCGCCTTGCGGATCAGGTCCAGAGCTTCAGTCTCGGTCAACATGTTCACCGTCCCATCTACCTTGTGCTCTCGTATCGGACGACGCGGAACTTCTCTTTCGGGTACGTCGCCTCACACGCCCGCTTGCTCTCCTGCGCCCAGCGGTAGTTACGGTTGCCCATGGGAGAGCCCCACGGAACCCAGCCGATCTGTACCTTCGTCTCAATGACGTAGACCCGATTGCGTTTCATGTCTCGCTCACTTCAGCTCGCCACTGTGCGTAAGTGCAGCTCGTCGCTCTGCGACGTGCTTGATCCATCCGGCCTTCGCCTCTTCCCAGTACCTGGCGGCGTCTTCATCTGTCGGGAATGCGTGGCCGACATCCACCGCGAACTCCGATCCGGCTTGTCCCGGCAGGTCCGGAATCGGCAGATGTACAAAGTTCGAATAGCGGAACGGTTTTGTCTTGATGGTCACGATAGCCATGAGGTCATCCCCTTGTGACAGGAAGTCCGGCGGCTGCGAGCCAACCGCCGGCTTCCATCACATCGAATTGCAATTCATAGTTTATTTTGGTGCCCATTTCAGGGCAGTGCCGATCAAGTCGTCGGCAGACTGCGTGTGCATGGCTGCAAATCTCCTGTGTTTGGTTTGCTCGCATATTCATTCCTGAGGCGGTGACACATCGGCCGGTGAGCAGTCAGGCAGCGTGTCCCTGACGAACTCATAGAACGCATCGCACGACGCGCAGGTGCATTGACACGACATGGCCCATGCAAGACGCGCACTGTGTACGCGATCGATAGAGGTGCGCAGGCGCTCGATCTCAGCGGCGGCGCGCCGTTCCAGGTTGGTCTCGTTGTAGTACAGCGCTGGGTACGCTTCGCGCAGTTCTCGAACGAGGTCATTCTCTGCAGACCGATCAGCCACGGAAAATCTCCTTGCCGATTGATTGCAGCCATTGTGAGGCGAGTCGAGTAGGAGTCGCGCCGCCACCTACGCCTTGCGTCTCAGCCCATTCGAGGAACCGAAGAGCCGCCTGCAGATCGTCGAGCGCTTTGCGCGGTACTGGCACGTGCTCGACCATCACGGGATCAGTGGACAGTGGCTCAGCCATTGATACGCTCCAAAGTCCCCTCGAATGCGTCACGCGGGTTGTGCCAGTACTTCACGCGTGTGAATTTCCATAGTTCACCGCCTTTGACGAGCAGCGTGTTGCCCACCTCTGGGAGTGGCGTTAGGCATCCGTTCACCTCTAGCGGCTTGCCGGGCTCCGGGCCTCCGTGAGCGGCATACACCGCTCGACCCCATTCGTTGCCTTCGCTCAAATCGAACGTCACCGTTTCGGTGCTCAGCGGACTCATGAAATCCCCTTATAGCGACTGAGATATTGCTCGTCGTCGATCAACCCGAGCAGGGCTGCGGCCTCTGGGCTCATCCCGTAAATCGGACGGCCTCTGCCTTCTGAAATATGGTCTATGGGCTTGCCGCGCACCCCGCGCGCGCTGCCAACCAGGTGCGCGCCGCGAATTGCTGGCGAGTGGCATTGAGGCCGCACACAACGCGACATCGTGCAGATTCGATACAGACAGTTACGGTCAGGCACTGGACCGTTCTCGCGCTCCCAAAAAACTTGTACGACGGAATAGAATTCATTGTCGTGCGTGCACACCGCCTGCGATCCATCGCGCATTGGGCCTTGCCACAGCCAGTGACTTGGGGTTTTCTTCACCAGCGCCAATAGCTTGTCATCGAGCGTGAGATAGGATCTCTGTTTCGCGCCCGGGTTCAAGCTTCGATAGCGGCGGTTGGCGCGCTGTCGGTTGCAGAGACGGCAATAATGGAAGCGCCCACGAACAGTGACCATGTTCTCTGGTGTGTACGGATGGCCGCAGCGGAACCCAGCCAGTTTCATGGCGCTATCGTGTTCCTGTCACGTTGTCAGTCACGTCGCCCCGCAACTCGCGCTTGATGCGTTCGTAGATCTCTTCACGGTGTACCGGCACGCTCTTCGGCGCGTTGATCCCAAGCCGCACCTGGTTGCCTTTGACACCCAACACCGTCAGCGTCACTTCGTCGCCGATCATGATCGTCTCGCCAGTCCGTCTTGTGAGTATGAGCATCTTCCTTCTCCTTGGTTTATAGGCTTTCCGGAGGTCATGACGGCAGGTCTAAGCCTTCGCGTCCCGGCAGAGCTTTTCGTAAGCCTCGACAGCCGCGAGGGCGATCTCAGGCGGCTTGAACAGAATCGCCTTGCGAGCGGTCTCTTCGGCCTCCGTAAATCGGCGCACGTTGGCGTTATCCTTCTTGCGTTCGGCTATCTCCCAGCGCTCTATGAGCTTGCGAGCCGAGCGAATCTCCTTCGGCTCCTTGTCTCGGTTGCGCCACGTGCCGCGCACGTATGGCGCTCGCGTGTTGCTCAGCCGGTCACGCAGGAACTTCGCCTGCTGCGGACTGCACGTCTTTGGGATAGCTGGAAAAGTCATGTGTTCTCCGTGTTCTGTACAACAAGTGCTTCGGACAGAAGATGCTGTCGTTGCAGGCGAATTGCCTGGGTGCGCAGCACTGCTTCAAGGTGCGCAAGTCTCCGCGTCTCGTAGCTATCTATTGACGGAGATCGGCCATCGATCCAGTCGTGGCACGCCGAGCACGCAAAGGCCGTGAACCAATCGTTCGCCTTCATGCCCATGCCGCTGTAACCAATCATGCGCACGTGAGCGCACACGGTGGTCTCGCGGTCGTGGTTGCAGATGAGCGGCTGGCGCACCTGACAATCCTCACCACGTGCCTGTTTTGTGAGCTTGCTCAACGTAGCCCTCCCCGTAGTGCTCGTTGATCGCCAGCTCGAGCGACGGCCACAACTCAGCCCATTGGTCGCCAGAGAGCTTGTGGAAGGCGATGCGCTTGGGGATGCGCACTTCGAAGCCATCGACCCAGATCGTGTCGTAGTGACCGGCCAGCACGCGCAGGCGATGGTCTATGGTGCTTTCGTCTACCTCGGGGTCTTGGTTCTTGCCGATCTCGCGGCAGATCCCGAAGTACATCCGGTGCCACTGGACCGACCGCGGCCGGACGATCTCGACCTGGCAGCACTCACCATCGCCCATCCTGCCAAGGACGGCGCGCGACAAGTCGTCAGTGGGGATGAGCCCGATCTTGTCGTCGCGCCGCACCTTGGCGAGCCAGAGTTTCATGTCAGCGACCCTCGGGCCTCTGGTGAATCTTCAGGTACTCCTTGAACTTCGCCTTTGAGATGATTCCGTCACCCGCCAGCTTGTCGAGCACCGTGATGTAGAGCTCGTGGAAAGGCATCAACCGGGTCGCTTCGAACTCGCGCAGCATCGCTGCAATCTCGTGCTCTTCCTTGTCGCAGTTCAGGATGTCCACGATCTCGGACACCGCCTTGTCGCGCAGCTCCCAGTCGACGCCGGACAGGTCACCTCGAGGATTGACGTCGCCCTTTGGCGTTATGCTCACTTCCTCGGTTTGCGAAAACTGGCCGTCCATCTCTTCGGCCGTGTGCTCGCCGCCCAGTTCGTCTGGGAAGGCTTCTCGAAGGCCAGCCGCCTCGGTGCACTTCGTCAGCATCTGGCGCGGCGCCTTGGTCCAGCGCTCGTTGATCGTGACTTCCTTGGTCTTGTAGTCCTTCTTCGTTGCGACGCACTCCGAGAAGTAGACCATCACAGGGAACTCAGTACGGCTCGCGGATGCGGCGTTCCAGCGGTACACGGTCAGCGCGCACCACTCAGGCGCCTTCACGCCAAGGAACTCGATCTCGGGGCCGTACTCGGGCTTCGAGTGGCCCATGTACTGCCCGGTGCGCATCGCCGTCGTGCGGTACTCGTAGATGCCCGGCATCACTACGTCACGCGTCACGTACTCGCCGCCGATCTTCACGCTCATCGGCACGATGTGGCACGGCTTCTTGAGCGGATCGAGCTTCCGCGCCTTGCAGTAGTCGAAGACCATCAGCACCGATTCGGCCTTCGCCCCGGGGAACAGGCTGTTCATTGCCGTCCGCCAGGCTGCCTCGTCGATGCCTCGACGGGCGACGGGGGCGGGCAGGTCTTTGTGTTCGACAACCGCGTTCATCGCTCAGTCCACCTTTTGAAGTCCGTCATGTAATTGATCGACCACATACGCTCGTCCTTCGGCGTCTTCGGCAAAGGCTTGCGCTTGTCGAGTTCGTTGAGGATCAGGAATGTCACGACCCATAGCAGGAAGAGGCCGCAGAACAGCAGGGCGCCGGCTTGCCATGACAGGTGAGTCATGTCGGCGCTCCGGAACCGGATGTTTTCTCCGGAAATCCTGTGAGCAGCGCGATCACTGCCGGCGCATGCTTGACCTCCGTGCCGTCTTCCATGCGTGTGACGACCAGAATGGCGTGCTCGTGTCCATTGACGCTCAGACCGGTCCAGCATTCCGGATGCTCGATGCCGCTGAAATCAGGCTGTCCGCTCACGGTGATGTTCAGCCGCTCTGGAGTTGCTCTCGTCTCGACAGCACTTAATCGCTTGATCTCAGCTTGGTAGGCTTCCATCGCGGTCGCCGCCCGGTCCATGCGCTCGATATCTTCGAGGTGTTCGGAGTGAAGCTTGGACAGTTCAGCGCACACTGCTGCCGCCTCGGCCTCGGTCAGCGTCACCCACGACTTGCCTTCGCCATTCCCCAGCTTCGTGAGGCCACTCACCAGAGTGAGGTCATTCTTTGAGGTGAACGGAACATCGCTCATTGCTCGGTCCTCGGAGTTACCTGCACGGGAACCACGCGAATGCGTCGCTTCGATGACTTCGCCCAGAGTTCCGCCATGCCCTTCGTGCTGAAGATCGCGAGATTGCCGTGCGCGGTCGTGAGTACGGCGTTGTCGTCGAGACTGAAGAGCGCATAGCTCAGCGCCTCGAATGTGATGGGCGGCTCATCTTTGTTGCCCGGCGGCAGCTCGACAGCAGCCAGAAGCTCGCCGCTGTCTTGTACCGCCTTGCGTGCAGCGTCACGAGCGCACTCGGCGCAAATGACCGGGCCACCGCAGCGCGCCTTCACACCGTCAGGGCGCGGGAATACGTGCCCGTGGCCGACGTTCTGGTTTGCCTGCATGCTCATGACTTCTCTCCGAGGCGATCTAGTGCGGACAGCGCGTCACGAACCTTCTTGTCGTATCCGTCCATCTCTCTGAATCGATCGCGGTGCATCCGTGCGCCAATGAAATCATCGGTCTGGTCGCACCACAGCTGCGCGTTCTTGTGCCAGTCCTTTAGGTATTCCCACTCGACCGGGGTCAAAAGCCCTTTCAACTGCGCGAGGCGCTGGTCATTGGTCATGAAAGCCTCCAGATTCGCACGCCGCCATCGACCTTTCTGGCGATGGTCTTACAGCCGGTTTCCTTCTCGACTGTGCGACGGAGTGTGCTGACCTGATTCGAGTGCTTGTATTGCGAAAAGAGCACACTTTGCCCAATCTGCAATTTACGGATCACGTTAGTAATGCCGTTGGCTTTGCCTCGCGCGCTAGGCGGCGGGATGCCGTCCTCGATCTGGTAGCCATTCACCGGATCGTCAGAACGCATCTCAGCCACGGAGGTCTTCCTCGTACTGCGTGCGTTCGAGCCGCAGCAGCCAGTTCGCGTGAGCGAGCTCGCCGATTGTTCGCTCGTTCGCCGCGATCTTGTTGTCGATGCGGTTGATCTCGGACTGCGCGTAGTTGTCCTGACGCATGCCAAGAAGCTTGGAAATCGGGAATACTCTGGCGGTCATAAAACACCCCGTCTGTTATGGAAGTCTTCGAGCTGGGCGTCCCTGCGCTTCTCTTCGCATTCGGTCTGCAGGTCGCTCAGGATGTATTTCTTCGCCTCGTGCCTGCATTGCTCGTTCAGCAGCGAGCAGAACAGCGTGCACGCCTCTGCAGTTGGCGATTCGAGTACCAGGGCGAACTGCATGGGGAGGTCGGCGAGCGCCTCGCCTACGATCTCAGGGAAGTGCCTGACGACGGTTGCGGTCTGCTCGGTCGTGAGGTCGAAGTCGGCGTAGCTCTCGTAACCGTGGCGCGGCTCGTTGTGCGCGAGGTCCCGAAGAACGGCGCGATACGCGAACTCAGTGGGCTTATTCATCAGCCGTCTCCAAGAGCAGTTCCTTCAGGTCGTCGATGGCTTCCTGTTCCGAGCAGCCAAAGCCGATAGGGTGGCCGGGCTCGTAGTTGTCCAGCGTGGCCGTCCACTGGTAGTTGCGCGCGATATGCAGCGGGATCGGCGGCAGGAAGTGCGCGGTGACGATCTTCACTTGCCACACTCCGTGACGTCTTTGTGCGAGCAGTCCGGGAAGGTGCAGCGCTGTTCATCCGACTTGTGACCCAGCGCGCTGGCGATTGCGGCCTTCGCTTTCTGGAGCCGATTCGTCTCTGGATCGCCTTCGGGACCGTTGACGTATTCGTCGTAGGCTACGTAGACCTGCAGCGCTTCGAGCAACTCGGGAGCCGCCGCTATCAGACGCGCGTTGGCCTCCGCTTCTGGCCTGAGCGGAAAGTATTTTGGGTTGCTCGAATGCCAGTCGACCTCCGGCTATCGAGCGTTTGGCCGCATCGATGATCAGGTAGCGGGTTTCATCACGATTGATTGCGTGACGCCACGGCGACGCACTCACGGTGTGTGAGCTGTTCATGCAGCCTCCTGCGCCTGGCGAGCATCACCACCCCACTGCAACGCCATTGCTGCAGCGAAGCCGGGATACGTGCGCGAGCGAATCTTCCAGCGATCAGGCGAGGGCGGTTCCTTCCAGCACTTCTGGTCGCCGGTCATCATGCCGCTGGTACGATCGAGCTGCGGCAGGTTCTTCAGCCACAGGCACGTCGTCTTGCGGTACGGGTCGCCAAAGTGGAAGGGCTGAACGATCTGATCAGGCTTGCGAATGCGTGAGCTGATGACGCTCACCGGGTTCTCGATGGCGATGCGCTCGATGGGCGCGTTCATCAGCTCGCGTACGAACTCGAGCGCCTCAGCCTGCTCGCGCTCCTTGCCCTTGAACCAGCGCGCACCACTCACGGCGAGATGAGTGCAGGGCGGGTGAGCCACTAGCAGGTCCCACGAACTGGTGGCGAGCACGGTTCGCACATCGCAGTGGAAGTGCGGGCCGGGAATCTCGCTCGGGAGCAGGTCACAGGACCACGCGTTGTGGCCGAGCGCGCGGAAGGCTTCGCGAACCGTACCGCTGAACTCGCAGGCCACGAGAACATTCAGCGAGGCGGTATTGCTCTGTCCGGAAAGCGTGCTCATCGCGCGCCCTCCGTCTGAGCCGGCAGGTACGAGGTCGAGGGCGGCTGCGAGCGTTCATGGCCGCACAGGGTCCATAACGCCATCCATAGCGCCGCCGCACCCAGCAGAACCGCCAGTAGCAACGCTCGTTCTACTCGCTGTGACATCCCGGCTCTCCCCGCTCCGGTAGTGGAGCGTGAGAGAACTATAGGCCGCGCCTATCAGTAAAGCAATAGGCAAAACCGATTATTTTTCTCGAAGTGACAAGCCGTCCACGTCGGGTATGGATTATTCAGTGTCTTTAAGGACTTCCGCGAGGCGCGCGAGACGGGCTTTTTGACGGTTATCGAGCTGACTCAGGAGCAGGGCGAGCACGGAATTGTCGGCCGCGGGAGGGTGTTTCGGACCGCGTTCGGTCAGCAGCCACTCCACACAAACCCCCAGACCGGTAGCCAGGCGGACCGCCGTATCCATGGCGGGATAGCCGTCCTTCCAGTCGTTGACCGAGGGCTGCTTCACGCCGGCAATGGCCGCCAGCCGTCCCTGTGTGGGTTTCTGGCCGGGGTGCCGTTCCGCGAGCGCCTCCATGGCTCTCTCGTAGACGGAACGCAGTGGTTTGGGCATGCCTAAAGCATGCTGGAAGGCCGAATCGAAGTGACCTATTGCATTTGAATAGGTGATTCCGATAGAGTCGACAGCCATATGATCGCCCTGAAGTCCTACCGCGCTCGCGCGAAGCTGACGCAGGCAGAACTTGCCCGACGTCTTTCCATCAGCCAGCCGACGTACTGCGATATCGAGAACGGGCGGCACCTGCCGTCTGTGGAAACTCTGAAGCGCATCACCAAGGTAACAGGGCTCTCTGCGGACAAGCTGCTGTCGAACTACGCAGCCTGAGTTCTTGTTCTGTCTTGAGTATCTGCGAGGGCGAACGATCCGTGTGCTCATTTGGACGTAATCCTCTGATTTGGGCCTTTGGTCTTTGTTCTGAGCCCCGCGATCCGGAGATTACTCCCACTTTCTTGCCGCGGTTGTTCTCTTTTAGGAACAGCCGGCAGACCGTACGGGATGTCCCGTTGCAGCAAATGAAGGCCGAAAAGATATATCTGCGCGTACCGGCTGAAATATCTCAGCGGCTCATCGATCGAATTAGCCCGACCGTATCTGACCCACATCAGATCCCACACATCGCCTCCCCGGTGGTGGGCGGGCTGTTCCCTTCGGAAATCAAGTGATGGCCGGTTTCAATCGGCCCTGCGAAATCTGCAAGCGCAGCACGCGCATTGGCGGCGAACCCATCGAAGTCTGCTACTCAGACCGGCACCACAAGTTTACGTGCATGCAGTGTCATTTCGAGGCACCGCTCGAACTGCCTCCTAAGCCGGCCATCGTTGCGGGCGTAGACGATATCTATTGGCGGACATTGGTGAGGCATTCTTGAAGTTCCATCCGCTATCTGAGTTGTTTCCGCTCATGCAGGGCCGTGAGTTCGACGAGTTCGTCGCGGACGTGAAAGCAAACGGACTGCGCGAACCGATATGGACGTATCAGGGTGAGATTCTAGACGGGCGGAATCGATGGCGAGCATGCGAAGCGACTGGCGTCAGTCATAGGCCGATGCGCGAGTATGAGGGGGATGATCCGCGCGCATTCGTGATCTCGCTCAATCTCCACCGTCGGCATCTTACCGAATCGCAGCGGGCAATGGTGGCTGCGAATCTCGCGAATATGCCGGCTCACCGGCCAGAAGATAAGTCCGCAAATTTGCGGACTTCTCAGGCTGAGGCGGCGGAACTGTTGAGCGTTTCCGAGCGGACCGTCACGCACGCTGCGAAGGTGCGCTCGTCGGGGGCACCGGAACTCGTGAGTGCCGTCGAGTCAGGATTCGTGAGTGTCTCAGCTGCGGCGGATGTTGCCGAACTGCCGAAGTCACAGCAGCGTGAGATTGTCGCGCGCGGCGAAAAGGAAATTCTCGAAGCTGCCAAGCAGATACGAGCAGGCCGCCAAGAAATCAGGCGCGGTGAACGGCTCGCGACTGTCGCCGCCATGGCGCAGCCGACCCCCGAGTTGCCTACCGGACGCTATCCAGTGCTCTACGCCGATCCTCCGTGGCGCTATGAGTTCGCAGAGTCCGAGAGTCGCGCGATCGAGAACCAGTACCCGACTATGGACCTCGATTCGATCTGCGCGCTTAACGTATCAGCGCTCGCTACAGACGACGCCATCCTGTTCATGTGGGCAACGAGCCCGAAGCTTGCCGAGGCCATGCGCGTGCTGACTTCATGGGGCTTTATCTATCGCTCCAGCGCCGTGTGGGTGAAGCCGCAACTCGGTATGGGTTACTACTTCCGGCAGCAGCACGAGCTGCTACTGATCGCGACGCGCGGAAGCATGCCGGCGCCAGCGCCTGGAGATAGGCCGCGCTCGGTATACGAATCGCCACGAGAAGCGCACAGCGCGAAGCCAGTGGCGTTCTACGAATTCATCGAATCCATGTATCCGACACTGCCGCGTGTGGAGTTATTCGCCCGCGCGCCACGCGAAGGCTGGAATGGCTGGGGAAATCAGCTTGCCGCATGATTTCCAAGAATCGCTAGCTAAATCACGCGCGCAGGAAGATGCGCCTTGGTGGCCGCATGTATATCGAACTGCCTTTCCCGATTTGATAAGCATGCCAAGCGTCCGCCAAGACGGCTGGGCGCAGCGTGGCGGTATCGACCGCGTGCTAACGCTTGCTAGCGGAAAGACACTTACCGTTGACGAGAAGGTTAGACACAAGGACTACGGCGATGTGCTGCTTGAGTTCTGGTCTGTCTGGCGCGGATCGTACCCAAAAGGAAAAGGCGAGAAGGCCGGGTGGGTCGCGCTAGATCTGTCTTGCGATTTCATCGCGTATGCGATCGTGCCAACGCAGCGTTGCCTATTGCTGCCATTCACGACGCTTCGGCGTGCTTGGCGGAAGCACCATCGCGAATGGGTCCAGTTAGGCCAGCGAGAGACCGAGGGGTTCTACATCTCGAAAGCTGAGAACCGCGGTTATCAAACGATTTCTGTATGTGTCCCTGAAGAACGATTACTGGCCGCATTGCGCGACGCGATGGTCGTCACATGGGACGAGCGGCCTCGACACGCCGCTTAAATCTGTCGGTTCGTGGGGGTTGTCGGGTGACCCCGGCGCGAACTCAAAGTAAGGCCGGGGTATCCCGTAACGGGTCCGAAGGTGTGCAAGAGCCAAGGAACCGCCGCTCCGAAGTATATATCACTTTGGGGGTAGGGGGTTCTTTGGGCCACTCAGGCGGCAATGGGTCGAAGAGATAAGAGGTGGTTCTCATGAATCTCCCTCCTGACTACGTAGAGCAGCTGAAGAAAGAGTATCCGAGACGAGATGGGGACAACGGTTGGGTGCATGTTCGGACACTGATACCGAGAGCGTTGACCGCAGGCGCGACATGGGAACGCATCCTGGCTGGCACGCGAGCGTACAAAGCCTATTGCGACAAGAACGGGAAGACGGGGACCGAGCTCGTCAAGCAGGCTCGCACGTTCTTTGGTCCGAATCAGTTCTGGGACGAGTGGGCCGACATGGAACCGGTGAAGACGCCGCGGCAGGCGGCCGAAGAGGTTCGATGGGCGGCGCTTCGGGTTCGTGCAGAAGCATGCGGATTTCGCTCTCCGACAGCAGTCGAGAGTCCGGATGTCTACGAGACAGCAATGCGCCAAGCAGAGCGCGAACGTGCTGCATATCCGCGGTCAGCAAGCGTCGTTCCGCTTAAGGTGCGGCCGTGAGTCGCTGGCTGGGGCTGAAGACCAAGGAAGGTGAACTCGAGAAGTACGCGATTGGCTTCGTGAGCCACACCGTTTCGAAGGCCAAGGTCGGTGGTAAGGACTTTTTCGAAGCCTGGCGGATTGCAGAAGACACAGTCGACTCTGTCCAGCTTGGGTGCTTCGACGGCAACAACGCGCTCGAGCGCGCGAAGCTCTGTGTCGAGAATGACATGCGCGAGCTGCTCGGCAAGGCCGGCAAGGCGGCGGCGTGACTACAGGGGATGCGGCGAGGGCGGCGGCTGAAGCAGATGCGAGGGCCAAATGAGCAAGCTCGATTTCGCGTACGACCCGTGGACGGATGTCATGACAATCGAGGGCTTCCGCTATTCGGGTGCCCTGTTCCGCGACCTCGCTACAGGGCTACCTTCGAATCGCTGGTTTCAGGTTGTCAGCCGTGACGACGGCGTGATCACGATCCGGCAGCATGAGACCCCCGAGGACCGGCACAGCGCGCGCGTGCAGTTCGAGAAGTACCACGCCATGCAGGGATTGCTGATGAGCATCTCGGGCTCTTCCAGCGAATTCAGCAACGAAGCGCGGCGCATCCTGGCCGGACAATTCGATGCGAGGGCGAAGTGACTTCAGAGGACGCACGGGATGCCGCTCGCTATCGTTGGCTGCGTCGCAGATGGTTCTCGCTGGTGAGCAGCGGCATGAGCAAGGTTCTTTCAATCGACGACACGGCGAAGATCGGCGCGGTGCCATGGGATGGCGAGGCGCTCGATAGAGAGATCGACGAGGCCCTGAAAGCTGAAGCAGATGCGAGGGCAAAGTGACGCGCTGGACCGAAGAGCAGTTCAAGTCAGTGCTCATGAAGGGCGTCATCACCCGCCAGCAGGCGATTGACCGTGAGCGGATTATCCCTGAGGGGAAGCTGCGCATAAAGCCGCGCTGGTCCTGCCTTCGACACCATGAACACCGCTGGTACTGGACCGCGTGGCTTTGCATCGCTCTGCGTGGGGGAGAGTCCAAATGATCACCTTCGAGATCGACGAGCCGACTCCCTCGCTCAACAAGCTTCTGCGCGGCCACTGGTCCAAGAACCACAAGCTCCGCTCGAAGTGGAGCTGGCTCGTCCGCGCAGGGCTCAGCAATGCGAACTACTTCGCCCGGCCCCAGCTTCAGAAAGCGAAAATTACCATCGAGCGCTACGGCTCACGTGTGCTCGACACCGACAACTGCCGGGGTGGCACGAAATACCTGACGGACTCGCTCGTTCAGCACGGAATCCTGCTCAACGACACGCCCGCCGTGATTGGCGAGCCGGTGATATTCCAGATGGTCGGCAAGGAGCGAAAGACGGTCGTCCGGATCGAGGTAGTTAAGTGAGCCGCAAGCCGGTACTGACGAAGGACCAGATCACCTACATCCAGCGCGTCGCCGACATCCGCCGTCGCATCGTCGCTCGCCTCCGCAAGCTACCGACGAATGCGAAACTGGCCGAAGACTTCCACTGCTCACAGCGCGTTGTCGACAGATATTCCACTGATGATGCGGTCTCACCGCATGTTCCCCGTGAAACACAATCTGATGAACGTCTCCGCGCGCACATTACCGACGAAGAGTTCGCACAATTGATGAGGGTCGAATGAGCCGTAGCGATATTCCGGAGTGGGTCCGCCTTGCCTGCAATCGCTGGGGCCGGCAGAAGCGTCGCATCTGGCAAGGTCGTGACACGTACGTGAATAGTCAGGGTGCGATTCGCCGGCACATCGACGGCTACTCTGAGAGCTTCATGGGCCGCATCCTCGACGAACGTGTGGCAGCCGGGCAGTCAGGCGCGTCAGCTCAACGGTGGGCCGAAGTCTATTTCGGTGACGGACTCGAAGTGCAGCGTGCGCTCGTTGGCATGCCTGAGAGCACCTACGACGCGATACACGTCAAGTACGTCTGGGACCCCGAGTTCAACCTGTCGTGGTCAGACCGGGCGAAGATCATCGGCATGAAGGAGCGCGTGTTCTGGGAGGCTGTTGGCCGCGCCGAGTTCTGGGTATTTGCCAGGCTCGATCCGACTGCATGTGATGCGAGCTTGCCACTGCGCAGAGAATCCGCTACAAAGCAGTCCATTACGGCTACGCTGCCGAAATTCTCCCCGGCCGATCTTAACCTTACGGCCCTCAATCGAACGAAGCTGACCGTTACCGGCTGAGCGCCTTCAGTCGCTCTGACGCCTCGCCTTTGCGCGGGGCGTTTTCATATACGAGGCTAACTTTGCGCTATCTGCTTGCGCTCATCCTGCTATCGCCCGGATGGGCGCTGGCGGCCATTACCTTTGTGGGTTCTGGCGCCGTCATGCAATCGAATACGGGGACGACGAAGACTGTCGTCTGCCCGGCCGCGATAGCCAACGACCTGCGGATCGTCGCTATCGAGTTCGACGGGTCGGGCACCGTTCCGACGCCTTCAGGATTCACAGAGCTCGCCGCCAATGGCATCAGCACGAAGCTCTACGGTCACATTGCGGCGGGATCTGACGCCAATCCTACCGTCAACCCCGGCACTACGACGACGCTGCAGGCGCAGTGTCTGGTCTTCCGCGGTGTCGATACGACCAACATCGCCTCGGTCGTGGATGTCTCGAACACGGCGAACGCGAGTTCACAGACTGCCTTTCGCATCCCGGCGCTGACACCGACCGCGGCGAATGAAGCGGCAATTTACGTTGGCCGCTCGAACAACACGTGGACGAGCGTTGCGGTTGCGCCGAACTTCACCGAGACGGCAGACGCCGCCTTCGGTTCGAACGCGATGGCGGTCGCGTATTCGATCCAGACGACGCTGACCGCGATTGCCCAGCAGGACCTGCTGATCACCGGCAATCCGAGTGTCTCCACGCAGAACTCGGTAATGATCTTCCTGAAAGCTTCGGGCGGGGGCGCCCCGGCGATCACGAGCGTCTCGGGCGACAACGTCCTGACCTCCACGGAAACGAACCTGCACGTCATCGGGACGGGGTTCGGTGCGAGTCAGGGCACGGGCAGCGTCCAGTGCGTCGACGGCGCCATGACCTCGACGTTCACCGTGGACTCGTGGTCTGCGACCGATATCCAGGTGGATGCGGTTCAGGGCAACTGCCGTTTCGGATCGCGGTCAGTCAGGGTGACGACGAATGTCGGTACGGTCGCGAGCAAGGCCGTTACTATCGATGCGCCGACAGGGGAGTGTTACTTCGATCTCGGGACGCTGATTCCATTCTCGACCGCTTCAGGTCACGTCAACCGGTTCGGCGATTCGAATCCGGCCAATGACCTCACGAGCAACAGTCAGGTCCATGTCCGGACGGTTACCCGCACCCCGGGGGCAGGCTGCAAGAACGGCTCGGGCGTGCAGGATTTCACGATAGAGACCAACGGCCGGTTCCATATTCCCACGGCGGTCTCCTTGTTCGCCTGGCGCTGGAATGACGGGACGGGCTGGAAATCGCTTGCAGCATCCCGCACGGGTCAGAATCAGGTGCAGATTGCGGCCAGCGGTGGCTTCCGGGATTCTTGCCCGGAGTGCGACAAACCCCCGGACACCATTCCGGACCCGACGCATACCGCGTGCCGGGTCGGCTGCAACTACACCGACCTGCAGCTCGCGACGGCTGCGATTTCGCAGCGGGTGCCCGATGACATTCTCGAGCTGCGCACGACGGTTCCCGGGGCGACCGAGATCTGGCCGAAGCTCGTCTGCAACGGCGTGAGTGGCACGGCAGGCCACGAGATTACGGTCCGTGTCCGTCAGGGCGATCACATCATCTTCAGTTCCGATGCCGGCAACGACAAGGGCATCAGCGACTGGACCAATTGCCATTACTGGATTGTGGACGGGGGCCTCGAGGATCGCACCGGCTTGAGGCTCGGGGATCACTCGCAGTTCAACATCGGCTGTGCTCGCAACAACACGGCGCCGATCTTCAACTGCTATACCAACCGCCATGCGCTGCTGGTGCGTCAGTCCTCGCACATCGCCTTCATCAACCAGACCTGGCACGGCGGCGGCACGGGTAATGGATTTACGGCCAACGACATCTTTCAGGATTCCGGCTACATGCTGGTGAAGAACGTCGAGGGCTACGACCACGGCGCCAACCAGGGGCTGTTCGCCGATGGCACCTACAACAAGGATGACTCGGGCGATCTCTTCTTCTTCGGCTCGCATCACTCGGTCGTCATCGATTCAATCTTCCGGCGCGGGGGGCACAAGACCCTGATGTTGCGCGGCCCATGGCAGGTGGCGCGGCGGAATGTGGTCTCGAACTACTGGGGTGACTTCGCCGATGTGCCGCCCCGCAATCCGACGGCCCGTGGCAATCACACGCTCGAAGTAGGCGCCGGCAATCACGATCAGGTCCACGGCTCGATTGCCTTTCCAGCAGCCTACGGGCCGGTGACCGTCGAAGACAACGAGATGTACGACGCCGGCGCAGACGGCGAGCGCAGGACGTGGAACTACTCCATGGAGCTCTGGGGCATCGGCGTCATCGTCCGGGGCAATTACTTCTACAACAAGCAGATCACATCCCCGGTTGCGTCCATGTCGACGACCTGCGGACTGTCATTCGGCTCTGCAAATTCGGTGCTGCCGTACACGATTGGCCAGCAGAAGATCTACAACAACACGATGTACGGCCACGCCGGGATTTTCCCGACGGATCTCGACGTGTCATTTCCGACGAACGCCGACACGCGCAACTGCTCCGGAGTGCTGCTCCGGAACAACATCTTCATGGGCATGCTCGACGGTCGCAACAGTGGCTCGACGACCGTGCCATGGATCAAGAAGAACATGACCGTGCTGGGCAAGGGCACGTACGCCAATGACTGGCGGGACTCGGTCTACGACTACAACATCGCAAGCGGGCCTGGCACCGCGGCTCAATTCTCGCTCGGCGGCAATGGTTCGGGCACGGTCTCGTGGGCCGACTGCACGAAGTGGCCAGCGAACGTCTGCAACAACACGCTCACGCCGCTGAAGTTCGCGAACGGCACGACTACCCCCGTCCCGAGCAGGGCCGGCCTGGCGCTCTCGCCGACGAATACGGTTGGCCTTGGTGATGCCGCGCCGATCACGAAAGTCTCCGCGGTGGGTAGCGGGACATCGTTCACGGTCGCCGATCCCTTCGTCATGAAGGACGACTACGGCATGGCATCCTATACGTGGGGCGGACTCCATCGGGAATACGGCGACTGGATTTGCGTCGGTCCTGCGGCGACATCCAAGGTCACCGAGTGCAACCCCACGCAGATTGCGGACGGTGGCAACCCCCTGACCGGAGTCATCACCGTGCAGACGAGCGTGACGCGGGTGGTGAACAGTCCGATCTGGCTCATGACGACGAACGATGACGGATCGCGTGGCGTAGTGTGGAAGAACCGCGGGGCTGTGCAGTGAAATGGCCGATGTCGTTTGGGGCATATCCGGTCTCGCGCCTCGCTTCATCGGACCTGACTTAGCGACGATCACGTTTCAGCAGGGCGTGGCCATCCCGCCGATCGATTTCAACGCGCGCTGGCAGTCCGACGAGGAAGTCGTCAACGTCACGGAGGCGACGCCTGGGACCTTCGCTGGACTCGGGCTCACTTTCTCGGCGGGGGTCCTGTCCGGCACGCCATCAGGCTCGACGAGCCAGGTTGGTGTCGCGATCCAACTCATCGGGACCGGGGCGACATCAGGTCTCGCGACGCCAAGCGATCTCGGCTCGCTGATTGTCTTTTCACCGATCGCGCCGATTCTCGCAGGAGTCATCTCCTCGGAATCGTATGTGGTCGACCAGACGATCGCGGCGAAGGTCTGCAACGTCTTCACGGGCGCAACTTCGTTTCGTATCGCGCCGGACATCGATGCCGCCATCAATGGACTGACGTTTGATGAACTGACGGGGACGATCAACGGTACGCCGACCGTGCGGGGCAATTTCGGCCCGTTCACGGTGTATGGCATCAATACGACCGGCGAGACGGCGGCGCTGCCGTTCTCCATCACGGTCGTACGACTCTTTTCAGGTGTGACGGACTGGTCACTTCCGATTGGTCTCGTGACACACAGCTTCCACTGGGCGCCCGCTCCGGGCGGAACCGTATCCGGATCGAACCCGGCAGGCACGTAACGACATGTATCTCGGCGATCATCTGCCCGGCCAGCCGGTGAAATTCCCGTGGAGCACGAACGCGAAGACCGGTGGCTCGATCGCGCGCTCGGTTGCGGGATCACTGCGCGTCTACAAGGGCGGCAGCACAACCGAGTTCACGACTGGCATTGTCGATACGCCGAACTTCGATTCCGTAACCGGCCTTCAGTACGGCACGCTCGACACGACGGATGCCTTCTACGTCGCGCACGAGGACTACTCGATCGCGCTCATCGGCGCCATCATCGACGGCGAAACGGTAAATGCGATTCTCGCCTGCTTCTCGATCCTGAATCGCGGCACCTACGTCCTGATGTATCCGGGGGTGGTGTCCTCGGTGACTTCGCTCGGCATGGTCATCGCGGGAATCGGGTTGCCGTCCAACCGTCTGCGCAACAGACAGATCTATTCGGGGTATGGGGCTTCAATCGCGGGCAACTACGCTGTGATCGCGACGCATACGCTGTCATCCGGTAGCGCCAGCGTTACGTTCACGCAGGCCCCGGATGCCGCCTTTGCCGTCGGCGATCGCGTACTGGTGATGTAGTGATCGGCATCTTCGATGGCATCTCGCCGCTGCCGCGGCTTGCAACCTATGCGGGTGCACTCGGCCGGACACTGGTCGAGACCATTGACAGCGAAAACAGCCAGTCGATCTGGTCGGACGCGAACCCTTCGGTGTTTCAGGGCGACTTCGCCGTCTACGACAACATCGATCAGGAAGGCAATCAGGTCACGCTGAGTCCCGATGGCATCGCGACTATCCAGACCTTCGGCTCAAGCGCACGTCAGTCGTTCTTCGTCGCGCACTGGAGCCGACAGCTTCTCGGATTTGGTCCGAACCAGAAACAGTACGTCAATAACGTCATCCCGAACGGGGCGAATCAGGCGCTGACGTTTACGGTGGGTGTGGCGGTCAGTCAGGGCGTCTCGGGATTCTTCTCGAACCCTGAGAGCGATGCGCTCGTCATCAGGCTACAGGACGGACAGGCCCCGACCGGCACGGCCTACGACGAGACGGCGAAGGTCATCGTCGGCACGCCAATCATCGTCGGATCGGGACAGTTCACGCTCTCGGCTTTCGATGGCATCGATACCGGCACCTGTCTCGTATCGTGGACCGTACTGCCGTCTTCGACAGGCGCGACGGCAGGTCCTTTGATCTCGGACATCCGCGCGAAGAGCATCGTGGGCGGCAGTCTTGTGCGCTGATGTGGTGTACGAGCTCGCCGAGCCTGGCGCTCGCGTAGAGCTTCTCGATTTCTCGATTCTCGTCAGTTTCGACTGGCGAGTCCAAACATCATTCGGAGCATGGCTCGTGGCAAATCGCTTTCTCAGGTGGGACAAGGTTGAGGGCGCGGCAGGGTACAACATCCGGATCAAGAAGGACTCGCCGCCGGATGACACGGCCACACCCGATGTGATGCTGGCAGATGTCGATGTTTACGATCTGCTCACTGCGCCGTCACTCGCGAATGCGAACGGCACGTATCATTTTTCGATCAGGGCGGTCAACGGCGCCGGCATCGAGGGTGAAACAGCCCGGGTGGCTGGCCCTTTAGCGTTTGCGAAACTCGCTGCGCCATCAAATTTCCGTCTAGCCGATTCCTGAGATCCCTCTGCCTGCTTCTCTGCAGGTTCGTTCACTGACCCGCTTCGGCGGGTTTTCTTTTTTTGGAGTCTGAAATGTATCGACCCGTATTAGGGGGCACGGTCACGCCGCCGCCCGACATGATCGAGGCTGCCCGCAAGTCCCTCGATGCGGAAGGCCTCGAGGAACTCATGCGCGAGACCGGAGGCCGTGCACCTACGGCGGACGAACTCGTCGCGAAAGTCGAAGCGCGGAGGGCTGCCAAATGACCATGCGATTCGCAGTAACCCTGCGCAACAACCGCCTGAACGCCATCACGACACAGGCCGGCAGCTCGGCCCTGCTGCGTATCTATGACGGTACACAGCCGGCGACCGGTGGCGCCGCAACCAATCTGCTCGCGCAGCTCACGTGCAATGCGACGTTCGCGCCCGCAGCGTCGAGTGGCGTACTCACGCTCAATACGATTTCGCCTGCGAATTCTGCGGCGGCAACCGGCACGGCAACGTGGGCTCGTATCGTGCAGTCGAACGGCACGACACACGTGCTGGACATGACGGTCTCGACCGTGAGCGCCGGCACTGGGGATCTCCAGCTCGATTCGACCTCGATTGTGCTGGGCGGGACTGTGGCCATCAGCACGGCCTCGATCACGGACGGGAATCCCTGAGTGAAATGCATTCCCGGCACTGAGGTGTGGCGCTGGCATGCCACGCACGGTGTGCCGCTGGAAATCAGCCTGCCGATGCTCGCGGATCGCGGTCTCGTTCCCACATGGGACACGCTGCTCGATAGCGCACGCAAGGATGGGGCGAACGCGAAGACGCTGGTCCGTCGCCTGCAGTCTGCAGTTCAGGACGCGTACGGAAAAGAAGTCGGTCGCGAGATTGCGAACCGCCTGCCGTCCCTTATCGAGGTGCACTGAATTGGCTTTGCGCGGCACTCCGTTCGGTGGACGCAGCGAGATAGCCAAGCGCTATCTGATCGACGGTCCGAACGTCACTCTCGTGTTGTACACCAATGCGAGGAACAGTCTCGGCGATAGCACGGTTACCGCGGATCTCGTGCAGCCTTCGATCGCGAACGGCTATACGCCGCTTGTCCTCGACAAGGCGGGCTGGTCTGAGGTGAATGGAGTACTGACCTATCTGCAGGCGGCAGGCGCTAACACTGACCCCTTCGGCAATCCGTGCTGGGTCCCGACCGGCGCATGGAGCGCGAGTGTGACGGGCGCAGCTCTCGTATACGGAACGCGTGTGTTGCATTTCAAGGATGCGACAGACGGGGCGGGAACACCGACCGACTACGTCGCAGCGACCGGCAAGCGATACGCGGTCTCGCTCGCGGACATCATCGGGCCGTAAATGGCGATTCGCTTCATTGACCAGCCCTCGATTCTCGGGCGGGTCGCGAACACGCTTGCCAGCGTAACGACGAATATCCGCGGCACGTTCACGCCGGCTCCGGCCAGAACGGGAACGCTGAACAGCCCGCTCCAGAGTGCGACTGCGGCGTTTCGCGGCATCTTTGCGGCGGCTCCGAACCGCACCGGCTCGATTGGCGTGACGCTCGCCAATGCCACATCGGGCATCAGTGGAACGTTCACCCAGCCCGGCGGAGGAACGAATACCACTCTTGTGCAGGCAGACTGGACCAAGCGCTCGACCGCCAAGGGTGTGGTCTGGGCGCATGACTTCGCGACGTCTTCCGAGTTCGACGCCTTCAAGTATCCCTCGAGCGATCCCGCGAAAGTCTTCTGGATACCAGACGGCATCTCTGGCGGCGCGGTGCGCTGTCGTGTCCCTGCCGGTGGCATCTGTCAGGGCGGATGGGAACGTCCTTTCTCGCCGCTCAACTCGCCGGGCAACGGCAAGGCGACGCCCGATCCTGCGCTGAACGGAACGCTCGCTCGCAAGACGTGGGTGCCGAGCTCGACTCAGCTGGGCCTATGGGCGGATGGGTACTACTACCACCCCGACTATCTGTCGACGGTCACCAATCCGATTCGTGGTGATGGCGGTTCGGGCGGGTTTCACGCGGACAGCATTCCGGGCTGGGACTTCTACATCCAGGCTCGTGTGAGGATGAGCGCGGGCAGGTTCCTGCCCGGCCAGCCCGACGGCAAGCTGCTCATGATCCTCACCTCGGGTGACGGACCCACGGGTGGTTTGGGTACGCAGCAGCCGCGCACGCTCAATCAGGAGCTCGTCGTCAAGTCGAATCCGAGCGCCGTGTACCAGATGTACACGAACTTCGGGAATCGCTCGAACTCGCATCTGACCTCCGAGCAGGGCAGTTCCGGTTCTGGAGAATTCCAGCCGGGCGCGGACTATTCGTCGACCTGTCTCATCGGCAGCAACACGCAGACCGCGTGCTGGAATTTCCCGGCGGACGAGTACGTCACGCTGTTGATCCATGTGAAGCCGGGCCACGACGGCGGCGGTGGCGATAACCCGGTGATGGCCGGGAATCCCAACAACGACACGTGGGTCGAGGTGTGGGTCGCGCGCAGGAACGAGCGCGAGTACACGAAGATCTGGGAAAAGAAAGACTACGTCTGGTCCTACGGCACGACCGATCCGTGGCCGCAGGCGTTCAATGCGATCGCCGTCAATGCATTCATGAATGCGACAGGTGAGACGGCAAACGCCATTCCCGAATCAGGCTGGGATCACGATCTCGCCTCGATCATCTTCAGCCGCGAGTTCATCGAGTGTCCGCAGGACGTACCAGGCGCGACGCTTCCGACATGGGCAACGAGCCTCGCGACGAACACCGTCGTTCATCTCGGAAGCACGGCGCCGAATCGCTGGATGGACGCGATGCCGACCACGATTCCGGGCGGCTACGACTTCGGCTCGAAGTTCACCGCATGGACGCCGGCCGTCGTCAATCCATGGGACGGCGAGCTGATCCTGCCGGCCACGGGTGGTCATACCGACTCGAGCGGCAACGATGTCATCGGCTTTCGCCTGCGCACGAATACGCCGGGTGCATTCCGCATCTCCAATCCCACGATTGCGGTCGATGGCGCAGACGTCGAATTCAGCGGCCCCGGCAGTGCCTACAGCGACGGCAAGATTCGCAGCTATCACGGCTGGAACACGGCGCTCTGGGCCGCGCGCCAGCTCTGGGTATTCGGTCCTGAGGGCACGTACTCGAACGGCCGACGCCAGACAGAAGCGTGGACGTTCGACAGACGCTCGCTGACGTCATTCCCTGTTTCGTCTGCCGCGGCCCCATGGGTACGTCACGGCGATCCGATGCCCGTCAAGGGCGGCAACATGGACACGCAGGGCGGGCCTGCGGCGTTCGATCCGAATAGCTGGAAGCTCTTCCGCTGTCCGAATGTGGGCTCGAATGCGAACGGCCAGTCACTCTGGTCTATGCATGCGAGCAAGTTCACTGCCCAGCAGTACAACGTCTCGCTCGGCGCGGTCGGCAATGGCCATGCGAGCTGGATGGTGATCGCGCCGGACAAGCGCGTCGGCATCATCGGCCACCTCGAAGGCTACATCGTCATCTTCAACCCGGATAACCCGGTGGCGACGTGGGCGCAGAAGGTTCCGACGGGGACAGGTGCATACGGAAGTGGCACGGGCGCGGTCTATCACCAGCGCAGCGGCAAGGTGTACGCCTACGACCACGGCGGCAACACCGTCCGTGTGCTGACGATCCCGAGCAATCCGTTCACCGGCACGTATAGCTGGACCTCGGTGACCTTCGGTGGCGCGACGATCAGTCCGACCACTGCCGCAGGCTCGTTCAGCAAGTTCAACCTCCTCGAAGACGTCGGTGATGGCCGTTCGATCCTCGTGTGGGCTCAGGCCCATACCGAAGGCTGTTATGCGGTGCTCCTGGCGAGTAACGGCCTATGAGCGTCCGTATCAATGGCGCCAGCGCCAACATTCTCTTTGACCTGACGACTTCGTTCGATCTGACTCCGGCCTCCGATGCGCTGTGTATCGCGGGCTGGTTCAAGCAGGTCGTGAACTGGACGAGCTTCGAGCCGTTCGTCTCGTTCTCGCAGCTCAGCAACAGCCGTTCTGACTCCGTCGAGTCGTACAACAATGGCACGACAGGCGCCACGGGCGCGTTCGATGCTGCGGCGAACGGCAGCGGGTTCGGCTTCACGGGCGTGCCGCTGCCGATCAACACGTGGATCTACATTGCCATCTCCCGTCCGGCGGGTGCGAACCCGCTCACGACGTGGTTCATTGGCGATAACACGACGCTCGTCGAGAAGCAGAATTTCACTGCGCTCTCGCAGCTGCAGCGCTACATTCGCATCGGCCAGCTCGCCGATCCGACGGCGGTCACGAGCCTCAATGGTGAAGTCGCTCATGTCCGTGCATGGGCGCGCGTATTCAGCAATGCAGAACTGCTCGCCGAAGCAAGCGCGACGGCTCCTGTCATCACGACGGGTCTGCTCTTCTCGCATCACTTTAACGATACGAGCTCGGTCGACCAGGGACCGAATGCGTTCACGTTCACGACGAGCGGCTCGGTCACCAACGGGGCATCCGATCCCCCGCCGGGGTCATTCGGTGGCGCCACCACCACGCAGGAAGGATTTCTGTGGCGGGCCGATGATGGCAGCGAAACGGCGGCGTCCTCACTTGCGACTCAGGACACCTCGGTCACGCGAACGACGGGAATAAACACCCGACTGCGTTTTCTGATCGATACGACGGCCGATCTGGCGAGCACCCAGTTTCAACTGGAGACGAAACTCTCCAGCGATTCGGTCTATGCGAAAGTCGAAGCCGCCGGTGCAGGTGCGCTCGCGTTCGGCACGATTGGGACTACGACCAACACGGGCACCACGGCGCCTACGGTTGCATATCCCGCCTCGATAGCGGCAGGTGATTACCTGCTCATGGCCGTGGTCAATCGGCCAAATGCCTCAACGCCTACGATTCCCGCAGGAGGCTGGACGCAGCTTGCGACGGTGACGGGCGGTGCGGGCAGTGAGGCAGCGGGCACGGGCGTCATTCGCGTCACGGTGTTCGGACGGGAAGCGGTCGGGACCGAATCGGGCAGTGTGACGCTCGCGATTACCTCGGGCACCAGTTGTGGAGCGGTGATCTGGCGCTCGACCAAGACCACCGGCAAGAACTGGGATGCGGCGACGGCGACGGGCTCTGACAACAGTGCGGGTACCGCATTCAGTGTGACGTTCGGCACCGATCCGGGGGTGACCGCAGGCGATCTGGTGTTCGTAGCGGCTGGCTCATCCGAAGACACGGCAACGTGGGCCTCGGAAGCGCTCTCGCAGACCGGCATGACCTATGGTGCATTGACCGAGCACACCGATACTGCGGTCTCCACCGGTAACGACTGTCGCATCATCGTGTGTCAGCACGCGGTGACATCAGGCACGAGTTCAGCAGCGGGGACATTTACCGCAACGGCCTCGAGCACGAACGCGGCGAACACGGCGGGTGCTGCGGTCATGATCCGGCTGCGTCAGATCGACAAGCCGATTCAGCTCGCGCTGTCCTCGCAGTTCGCCGACAGCGATACGACGACGGCTCAACTCGCAGCGCCCAGTGGCAAGACAACGGCGGATTTCGTGGCGGGTGAGATGTGCGAAAGCAGTAACCCTGCGCCCGCCATCGACATTACGACCGACGACTACACCGAAATAGAGTGGTGTCTCAAGGCGAGCAGCAACGCCTCGAACGGACAGATTTACGACTTCCGTGTGACGAAGGCGGGAAGTGCGCTCAACACCTACGGCGTGTCACCGCAATGGACGATTGGGACACCGGGAACGGGCGCCTCACAGGCACGTAAACGGCGTCAGAGAATCTTTGGCACCAATGCTCATTAGAGAACAGGCATGCTGATCCAGCAATCGACCACCGCCTATCCGATCATGTTCTTCATGACCGACAGTACGGATCACGTCACGGGCAAGACGGGTCTTACTCCGACGGTCACGATCAGCAAAGCAGCGGGCGCATTTGCCTCGCCATCTGGTGCGGTCACGGAAGTATCCAATGGCTGGTACAAGGTGGCCGGGAATGCCACCGATTCGAATACGCTGGGTGTTCTGTGTCTCCATGCGACAGGCACCGGCGCAGACCCCACCGACATGATCATCGGTGAAGTAGTCGCCTTCAATCCGCAGCTGAATTTTTCGGGTACCGCTGCTGCAGGCGCTTCAGGTGGCCTGCATATCAACGGGACGAATGCCGGCACGACGACCTTCGCGGCTCTCACGGTCACAGGCTCGCTCACTATCTCCGATGGCCTGCTCGTCTCCCGCAGTTCGACTAACCAGCCCGCGATCAGTGCAGCCGGCAATGGAACAGGCGCAGGAATTCTCGCTACAGGTGGTGCGACGGGTATCGGTATCTCTGCCGTGGGTGGCGCGACCTCAGGCAGCGCCATCAAGGCGACGGGAACCGCAGGCAATGCGATTGCACTGGAGCTCGTCGGTCAGGGTTCTGCGCAGGGTCTGAAATCAAGCGGTGGCGCAACCGGCAACGGCGCGAGCTTCATCGGTGGAGCAACTTCGGGTCACGGCATTCAGTGCACGGTGACGAGCGGAAATGAAATCGATTCGGATCTTGTGGGCAACATCACGGGCAATCTCTCAGGTTCCGTAGCTTCAGTCACGGCACGCGTAACGGCCAACACGGACCAGATTGGCGGCACGACTGTTCCGGCAACCTCCGGTGTACTGCAGGTCAACGCCATACAGGTAAATGGCGTAGCTCTGTCGAGTCTGATATCGGGACGGCTCGATGTGAGTGTCGGTGCCATGCAGTCTGGAGTATTGACGGCTACTGCGATTGCAGCCGATGCCATCACGGCCGCCAAGGTGGCTTCCGATGTCGGGACAGAAATCGCTGCGGCTTCGGGTGCTCGTGTCGTCGAATCCCAGGCGAGTACCCCAGTGACTGCGGATCAGGCGCAGCGACTCATTCTCGCGGCCGTGCTCGGTGAGACAGTCGGTGGAACCTTCAAGACACCGGATGGTGTGGCGACCCGCGCCATCGTGACATACACGGGCAACGACCGTGACTCTGTCACGCTGAGCCCGTAATGTGGCCCAGACCCACTGGCCCAGTGCTCACTGGCCTACAGGGCACTGGCCCGACCGTCACTGGCCGAATGTCACTCCGACCACAGGGACATACGATCACTGGCCGGTAGGCCACTGGAATACCCAGCACTGGCCCACGGGTCACTGGCCCAAGGGCGACGGCAGCATCGATCGCACGGGATCGATTCACGTCACGTTGCCGGCCTCTGCGGCCGCATTCACGGGATTCTTTGCCAGCTCGGGGACGGCCACCGGTTCAATCGGGGTCATTCTCGAAAGCGCGACCGTCTCGTTCATTGGCGAGATTGCCCAGCTCGAACTGATCGATATTCCGGTCAGTATCGGTATTGCGTGGCTGTTCTCTGAAGCGCAGGGCGTTTCGGGTGACTTCAATGTCACGCTGGAAGATGCATCCTGCGCGCTGACGGGCACGTACACCGATCCGGGTGCAGTGCTCGGGACCATCAGTGTCACGCTGGATGACAGCGCGGCCGCGTTCTCGGGCACGCATACGGCCCCAGCGAGCAATCTGGGCCAGATCGTAAGTGTGCTCGGCAATGCGAGTGCGCTCTTCAGCGGCCAGTCGTTCACGCCCGATACGATCTTTGGGACCGTAAATGTCACGCTCGATGATGTAAGTGCGGCGTTCACTGGAACGCATACGGTCCCGAGCTACACCGGAACGATTCAGGTCGGGCTCGAAGATGCGCTGAGCACTTTCGTGGGCTTCGTGCTTCTGCCTGGTGCGACCGTGGGGCGTATAGAAACCACGCTCGATGATTCCCTCTCGAATTTCATTGGCTCGAGCTCGATCGGTCTGGCTAAACAGCGCGAGTCATTCGAGATAGCGGATGCGGTGGCCATCATGGAAATCGAGCATGAAACTGAAGTGTTTGAACTGAGCCCATGAGCGAGCATCGTTTCCCGCCCATCGTGAAAGACCCTGCAGAGGTGCGCAGCGTGATCCTGCGCTTCTACAAGGTCTGCGCGAACATCTGGAGGCCGAACGAGGTTTACGATGCCTCGGAATTCGTGAGGCCGACGCGCGGGAACGGGTTTTCCTTCGTATCGAATGGCGGCACAAGCGGCAGTCGTGAGCCGGTATGGCCGAAAACACTCGGGGCAACGGTGATAGACGGCTCTGTGACATGGACGTGCATGGTTGCAGCCGACAATGGTCTGAATCCGATTTCAGCGCCCACGGCTGTACCTGACCCGGGCCTTAGCGTGAGTTCGCTGATCGTGAGTGAATTCACGAATCTGCTTGCGGATTACACGGGCGGAACGGACGGGCAGGACTACACGGTCGTGTTCAGTGTGCTGGTCAATGGTCGTCCGAGAGTGGCCCGGCAGATGGTTCAGGTCAGGCAGCGCTGATTTCGCCGCACTTCGCGCATTTGATGACGGTTCGTTTTCGGCCACTCATGCTGATGATAATGGCCAGAACGATGATCAGCGCCCCGAAGATCACGTTGGCAAAGCAGACCGCTCCGCCGAACAGGAACAGAACGACACCGAATATGCCTGCAAAGGTGACGGACTTGCTCTCTTCCACGGCCACGAATTGATGTTCGCAGTTCACTGTTTTCCTCCCTGGGCTGGGCAGTATGCTTGAGTACTCCGTCCAGGGCGATATCAACGAGATCGAGAACCACCTCTCCCGCATGGGTCGGGAGCAGGTGCCGTTTGCCACCGCTCTGGCTCTGACCCGAACCGCAAAGTTCGCCCAGCAGAAGGTAATCGAGGAAATCGGCCGGGTCTTCGACAGACCGACCCGATATACCCTCAATTCGACCTTTGTCGAGGCCGCCCGGAAGAACAAGCTCTGGGCACTGGTGAAGATCAAGGATGACCCCACCGGCGGGGGTATCGTCCCGATCAAGTTCCTGAAGTCCGAGATCTACGGTGGACAGCGAGCCCGCAAGGGATTCGAGCGAAGGCTGATCGCAGCGGGCAAGATGCCGCCCAATGCGTTCGCTGTTCCCACATCGCTGATCCCACTGGACGCATACGGGAATGTTCCGAGATCCCAGCTCACCAAGATCGTCTCTGACCTGCAGGCCCAGTTCGATGCCACAGCCAACACCACAGCACGCTCGAGACTGAGACGCCGCAGGAGCAGGACAAAGCGACCGACCTTCTACTTCTCCACGTGGCCACCCTCGCAACGTACCCAGAAGCTGAAGCCCGGGATCTACGTCAGGACAGAGTTCGGATTCGGCTCGAGCATCAAGCCCGTATTCCTCTTCGTGAGCAGGGCGTCATATCGCAGACGATTGCGATTCTTTGAGGTGGCTGACCAGGCTGCACGTAGCCGGTTCAAGCTCGAGTTCGCACTGGCCATGAGACAGGCACTGGCCACGGCATTCAGATAGCCGGCTACTGTCTTAATGAGCATGCAGCGCACCAGAGCAATCAATAACCTGCGGGATTATTGCCGATGTGCGGGTGCGCAATGAGAGCTAAGTGTTGCACCGAAAAGATGCACTCAATGGCAGGGCAGTGGTGAGGACATCAGATGGACCCCTGTCTCAGGGAGCGCTCTATGCGTGCTGCTCACCTTGGGGCTAGCGTTGAATCTGGTGGGCCCCATTCCAACGCCAACTGCGGGTGATTCGACC